>Ga0335080_10005368_pt1 | contig 13177 bp, 7 predicted proteins | sample Lox_Sample_34_FD_206720 | JGI IMG/M metagenome (GOLD analysis project Ga0335080, IMG submission 206720) | Soil microbial communities from Loxahatchee National Wildlife Refuge, Florida, United States - Lox_Sample_3.4 | ecosystem: Environmental > Terrestrial > Soil > Wetlands | place: USA: Florida... | reverse complement strand
CTGACCGTGAAAAACCCGGGGACTCGAAAGATTCAGGTCAGCCGCTCCAGTGTCTGGTTTGAAGCGGACTATGTGTCTATTCCACACCACCAGCGACTGACCAGCGGAGGATTTACTCTCAACGAGCCCGCGAAAATACGGAGCAAGATTGAAAAGGAGGAAGAGACGATTGACACCACCGCGGCCGCACAGCCCCATGGCACACTGGTCAGCTCGTTACGACATTACCGTTTCGGGATCGATCATGTCGAGCAGCAGGTACCCGAAGACTTTCTCACGCTTCTCGGGACGTTCGATGGGTACTACGAATTCCTTCAACTGAGTGGTCCGAAATTCATCGACCTGGTCTTGGCCACTCTGTCAGGATTGAGCGGCACGGCGATCCACAGCAAGGGGCTGAAGGAGACGCTCCCAGCGTTCACCGGCATCATTGCGCCCGCCGTGAAGAACTACGCGTGGAGCGACGAAAGAGAGATGCAAAGGCGGACCAATCTGATTGCGCAGAGTCTCAACGATATCATTCAAGTCCCGGCACAGAGCGCGCGCACATTCAAGGTCTTCCTTCCGAAGTTCCCGATAGACCGCGTTTTCGCCAGGTCTGTGGTCATCCAGGAGGTTCGAAACGTTCATATCGATCTGGAAGTGATCGCGGAGATGTTGCCGGAGAATGTTGCGAAAGGGAAGATCACTGCCGGGATGACGAAGGACCAGGTGATCCAGGCGGTGGGGATTCCGGATTCGAAGACGGATGGAGCCGGCAAATCATCGACCTGGACTTACATCGGCGGATCGTACAAGAAGGTCGTATTCGACAACGATGGGAAGGTTCTATCGTGGGAGGAGAGGACCACCGCTGAGCAGATTGATCTGTTGGTAGGTAAGGGATCGACGGTAGATGTCTTGGGTGTGTTGGACATAAAGAGTGATCCGAGCAACGCGCAGTCTCTCTGGGACGGGGGTGTGATCTGGCCAAAACCCTCAGGCCTGGACCGGACGTTGCGGTTTGACAAAGATAAGAAGCTGATCGACGCCAATTATGCAATTGCCAGCGATAAGAACAACGGGTTCGCCGAGCTGAAAGGCCTGAGTGCGGCGGACGTCCAGACTAATCTGGCAGGATACTTTCCCGATGGCAAGGACACTCGGCCCGCGGACCCGATCAGCGGCCAAAACTCGGATACTCAGAAGACCTATAACAGTCCCGACGTAAAGGGCAGACGGTGAGTGTCACGTTCGACAAAGACACAAAGCTGGCGACGGGGGTGTCGGTGCAACCAGCCAAATTCTGAGACGCGGAGGACGACTACTTCTTTTTCGAGGCGGCTCCCGAACCCAGCATGCGATCCAGTTCTTTCAACAGGGCGTCGCCTTCGAAAATGTCGCGCGACATGGGGCCGTATTCGTAGTGGCGCTGCACGGTTCCCTTGGCGTCGATGATGTATACCTGGGGAAGTTCGAAGTGCGGCACGCGGGCGTAGGAATACTCCATCTGGCCGGCGTCGAACAGCACCGGATACGTGGCCTTGTGGCCCGCGATGTATTGTGCCACGGTGTCGGCTCTGTCCTGGGCTGAATTCACCACCGCGAGGATCTGAACCTTGCCGGCGTACTGTTCCTGAACTTTATGCAACACTTCGGCGAAGGCGGCGCAGTGGGGGCAGGTGGTCTGCAGGAATTCCAGGACTACGATTTTGCCGCGGTAGTCGTAGAGGTCGTAAACCTGCAGCTTGGCGTCCGGGAGCGCGAATCCGGGGGCGCGCTGGCCGGGTTCGACGGCGTGCAAGGTGAAGGCCGCAAAGAGTGCAACGAAGGGGATGAAACGCACGAATTCCATTATAGAGAGCGGAGCGATTCTTCGTACGGCGGCCGCGCGACGCCGCGCTCGGTGATGATGGCCGTGACATAGCGGGCGGGCGTGACGTCAAAGGCCGGGTTTTCGACGGCGACGCCGACGGGCGCCACCGTCTGTCCGAAAACATGCGTCACTTCGGAGGCGGCGCGTTGTTCGATGGGGATCTGGTCGCCGGAGGAGAGAGTGAGATCCAGGGTCGAGATCGGGGCCGCAACGAAAAACGGGACGCCGTTTTCTTTGGCAAGCACCGAGAGCGGATAGGTGCCGACTTTGTTGGCCACGTCGCCGTTGGCGGCGATGCGGTCCGCGCCGACTACGACGCATCCGATACGGCCAGACTTCAGAAAATGGCCTGCCATGTTGTCGGTGATGAGCGTGGTGGGGATCCCGTCCTGCCGTAGTTCCCAAACGGTGAGGCGGGCGCCCTGGAGGAATGGACGGGTTTCATCGGCGAAGACGTCCACGTGCTTGCCGGCCTCGAGTGCGGCGCGGATCACTCCCAGAGCGGTGCCGTATCCGGCGGTGGCGAGCGCGCCGGCGTTGCAATGAGTGAGGACGGTCTTGTGGTCCGGCACGAGCGGCGCGCCGTTTCGGCCTATGGCGCGATTGATGGCGATGTCTTCCTCGCGGATGAGCCGGGCTTCCTGGATCAGGCGGATACGGATCTGCTCGATGGGCTCGCCGCGGACCGCAGCGTAGATGTGCTTCATGCGATCGATGGCCCAGAAGAGGTTGACCGCGGTGGGGCGTGTGCCGGCCAGCGTGGAGCAGATCTCTTTGAAACGGGCGTCGAGATCGAATCCGTCGGCCTGCTGAACACCCAGGGCGACGCCCATGGCGGCGGCGACACCGATGGCCGGCGCGCCGCGGATGACCATGCTGCGGATGGCTTCGGCGACATCCTGATAGGTCTTGCAGGTGACGTACTTTTCTTCGAGAGGGAGGCGCGTCTGATCGATCATGCGCACGCCGCTGTCGGTCCATTCAATGGTTTCGAATTTGGAGGGTGGTGCGTGGGGGGTATGGGTTAGCGGGTCCATGTGATTTCGATAAGCGATACGGCCTGGCGCGGAAGATTGAAATTCAGGTCGATTCCGCCGTGGGCCGTGGTGAGCCATTGCGGCGATTGAAGGAGTTCCAGCTGGCCGGCGGCTTCCAGTTTCGAATACTGTTCGGGCGAAGGATCCTGCGGCGAACCCATTTCTTTCCACGCGGTGTATGCGTTGCTGTGCGACTGGTCGATGCGGTAATGGCGCAGCAGCACGCGACCGTCGGGCAGACCGGTGATGGACAGGCGGACTGGGGCGGCCGGCGCAGGCACATCATCATCGTGATAGTTCCACAGCATCGCGGTCACCTTGCGCTCGCCACGCGAGGCCATGGCTCCGATGTAGGGGTTCTGTCGCACGCCATCTTTTAAGAGCTGATCGAGCGCGACTGCGGCGTCGCTTTCCGCGGCGACCTGCTGGCCTTCCATCAGTCCGGCCATGCGGAACACGTTGAGGACGGGCTTGTCGACGCCGTTCGTGGCAAGGGTGCGGAAGCCGTCGAAGTAGGGCTGGCCTTCGAACTCGAACGCCCAGGTGAGCATGCCTTCGAGATTTGCACCGTGACGCTCGGCAAGTTGGGCGATGGTGTTCATCATGGCGGCCGTGTAGACGGCATACAGCGGGCCGTTGCGGTAGGCGTTCTGCGGATACACGCGCGCCGAGCAAGCGGCGCAGCCTTCGGGATCGGACTCGCTCAGGATGATCGGCAGCTTGCTGAATTTCGGAAACGACGCCACGATTTCCATGCCGCGCGCGACGTCATTGGCGTTTTTGGCGATGCCCATTCGGACATGGCCGGTTGAAGCGTTGGGGCTGCCTTTGGCGTGGTACGTGATGAAGTCCAGCGGGACGCCGGTTCTTTCGCAGTGCTCGAGAAACTGGCGGAGGTAGGCGGCGGCGCGCTGGCTGCTTGGGCCGGTCGTGGCCGGACCGCCGATTCTGGCTGTGGGGAGCGCGCGTTTCAGGCCTTTGGCGGCGCTGTCGTACAGCTTGTTGTATTCGTCGGGCGTGCCGTGCCAGTACGAAATGTCGGGCTCATTCCAGACTTCCCAATACCAGCTCTCGACGGCGGCGCGACCGTACTTTTCGACGCTGTGCTTCACCCACTGGTAAACCAAGTCGCTCCACTTGTCGTAGTCCTTGGGTGGGTAGGACCAGCCCGCGGAATAACCCGGGTTCTGAGCGCCGGGTGTCCATACGGCGCTATAGGGGTCGGGCCTGGTGGAGAGCGCCTTGGGCATGAAGCCGATTTCGACGAATGGGCGCGCGCCGGCTTCGAGAAAGGTATCGATGATGCGATCGACGATGGTCCAGTCGTAGACCGGCTTACCGGATGCGTCTTCGGTGTAGGCGTTGGTGGAGCCCCATTTCAGGCCGGGCGTGCCGTCGCCGGTGGCGAGCATGAAGTGGGTGCGAATGTAAACCGGCTCGCGCGAGAGGTCAGCCAATTCGCGGACGAGCTTCTTGCCGTGCGGTGCGTAGGTGAAGTTCGGCTCGTCATATCCGAAGTAGCGGAAGAACGGGCGGACCGGCCCCGAGGTCCGCGCGGCGTCGACGCGGATGTGGACGGGCTGGGCCAGGGACAACGTGGGGAGAAGGAGCAGGAAAACGGTCCTACTGTCCATATGGTCGCTCCTGTTTGCGCGTTGGTTCCGCGGGGATGTCGAATTCGGCAGGCGGATCGGGATGCGTGGGGTCGAAGCGCGGAGTGTCTTCGGTCAACATTTTGACTAGCGGAAGGTCCGCTCTGCGGATGCCCTCCACGATGCACCTGGCGAGTTCGTAGCTGCCGTAGTCGGAATGGTGGGTGGTGTCGCTTCCGGCGAACGCTTTGGGCGCGTCCTTGGGGCCTAGCGCTTCGTAGAATTCGGCGCTCATAGCATTCAAGTCGATGAGAGGGACCTCTTCTTCCTCGGCCACCTGTCGAACGGCTGCGGGATACTCGCCGAGAGTGTTCACAATTTTACCGGCGTCATCGAAACGGAGGCGATGCATGGAGGTGATCAGCACCGGCGCGGCTTCGTGTCTGCGGGCTTCGTCGATGAACCGCTTGAGGTTGGCTTTGTACGTGTCGAGAGCGTCCGCGGCGGTTTCCTTCTGATCGTTGTGGCCCATCTGTATGAATAGCCAGTCGCCGGGCTTGATCACGCTCATAAGCTTGGCGAGCCGGCCTTCGCCGATGAAGCCGCGGAGGGATTCGCCGGACTCGCCGTGATTCGCGATGGCGATGACGGGCCTGAAGAAGCGCGTAAGCATCTGGCCCCAGCTGTTGTAAGGTTCGGAAGGCTGGTCGGTGGAGGTGGAGTCGCCCGCGATGTAGAGGGTCGGAACGTCATCGTCTTTTTCGATTTCGATGCGCGACACGGCGGGGCGGGTGTTGGTGAATTCGAGCGTGAGGCGGTCGTCCCAGGCCCAGGCTTCGGAGGTTTTCTCGCGCTCTTTGAGGCGCACTTCGCCGCCGGGATATTTGGGGGTGCGGACGTTGACCAGGAAGGTTTTCCACTTGAAGTCGCCGGGCTCGGTGCGGAGTTTCTCAAGCATGAGGCGGCGGAGTTCGGCTTTCACGGTGGTGAGGGATTCGGTCTCGACATCGCCGAATGTGATGGTGACGCGGTAATTGCCCTCGGCGGGGACTTTCACGGAGAAGTAGAACGGTGGCTTGTCGGACGTGACGCCGCTGTCGCGTGATTGAATGGACGCGCCGGGTTCGAAGCCATAGCCGCGGGCGTCGGAGTAGAGGGCGGTCGCGGCGACCTTGGTGTAGCCTTCGGCGGGTTTGCCTGAGCCGAAATCGAACTTGAAGCTCTGGGCGTGGAGTGCGGCGGTGATGAGGAGGATGGCGGATGGCTTCATAGTGTCACCGAATGATGATGGAGGCGCTCGAAAGACCGGGTGCGGAGGCCGAGATGCGAATCTGGCCCGCGTTCGATTTGGCGCGGACCACTGCGACGCATTCGCCATGGAATGCGCGCCGGGTGGAGGCCTGGAATGGCTCGTGGCTGGCGATGTCGGCGTTGTCGACGGCGACGACCTCGGCCGGGCCGGTTACTTGAAAATCCACGGATTGATCGGCGGAAGGGACAACCTGGCCGTGGTCGTCGACGACCTGCGCGGTTATGAATGCAACGTGATCCCAATCAGCCGGGAGCGGACCGGGGGGCGATGAAAGCACGACCTTCGCTGGTTTGCCCGCAGTGTGTAGTTCGAAGCTCGCGGCGATGTCGCCGCGGTTGCGGCCGACCGCCTTCAGGACGCCGGGTTCGAAGGGCACGCTCCAGTTGCGGGGTGAAGCGTCTCCCGGGCGCGGCTTCGAACCGAGCGATTTGCCGTTCAACAGTAGCTCGACTTCTTCGCAGTTGCTGTACACTTCCACGTTCTCCGCAGCGGATGGCTGCGCCGGGGTCCAATCGGGAAAGAGATTCTGCGTCCTGCGGCGTACGGTGACTTCATAGCCTGGGTCGGTGACGGGCGCTGGAGGCGGCGCCACACGGCGGGCCATGTAGACCATCGGCTGGTCTGACCACCAGCTCTGGCGCTCGTAGGCGATGGGTTTGAAGCCGCCTGTGCGGTCGAGCAGGCCGGCGGCGGCGGTTGTCACCGGCCAGAATCGGGATTCGCCGAGATAGTCGATTCCGGCCCAGAGGAACTGGCCGGCGTAGGGAGGATTGTCGCGCAACGCGACCCATACGTTGCGGCCGTGCTGGTTTTCCGTGCCGATGATTTTGCGCGATGGCTTGGCGGTGTGCGCGTCGAGGATCTCGTTTTCGCGGTAGTTCTGGCCAATCACGTCGAGCATGTCGGCGAGGCCGTCGTCATAGTCGTGGCTGACGTTGGGGCGGAAGAGCGCCTGCGTCACGGGACGCGTCGGGTCGGTGGCATGGAAGACCTTCACCAGGCCGCCGAGTATTTCCTTGGCCAGATCGGCCTTGGGCGTGTCGTGGATTTCATTGCCGGCGCTGTAGAGAATCACGCTGGGATGATTGCGGTCGCGCATCACGGTGTCGCGCGTGTCGGTCTGCGACCAGTCGCCGAAGTACAGGTGGTAGTCGGAGGGATTCTTGGCGACGGTCCAACAGTCGAACATCTCCTCCATGACGAGGAAGCCCATCTGGTCGCAGAGGTCCAGGAACTCAGGCGCGGGCGGGTTGTGCGCGGTGCGGATTGCGTTTACGCCGAGCTCTTTCAGCCGCGTAAGGCGGTAGCGCCAGACGCTCAGTGGGACGGCGGCGCCGAACGCTCCGCCGTCGTGGTGGAGACACACGCCCTTGATTTTGAAGTTTTGGCCGTTCAGCCAGAAGCCGGTGTCGGGGTCGAAGCGGAAGTCGCGGATGCCGAAGTAGACGACTTCATCCTCGATGGTGTTCCTTCCGGGGTCGACATAAATCCGCGCGGCGTAAAGGGTGGGAGACGTGAGATCCCATAGGACGGGCGAATTGACCGCGATATCCTTTTCGAACGTGGCGGATTTCCCGGGTGCGATAGTTTGCGTGGGAGTCCCGACCACTGTGCCGAATCCGCGCGGGCCGGCCATTTGGACGGTGATTGCGACTTTATGCGGGGCGCTCGACTGGTTGATCACGGAGGTGGCGACATGGACGACGTTGGGCTTCGGAGTGGTAATGAACGTGGCCCAATGCTCGAGATGCACCGGGTCTGTCGAGGCCAGCCGCACGTGACGGTAGATGCCTGCACCGGCGTACCAGCGCGAAGCGGGCTGGCCGGAATTGTCGACGCGGACGGCGAGGACGTTGTCTGTTTTAGCGCCGAAGTTCAAGTGGGCGGTGAGGTCGTACTCGAAGCTCACGTATCCGTAGGGGCGCTTGCCGAGGTGAAAACCATTGATCCAGACATCGCTGTTGGCCATGACGCCGTCGAAATCGATGAAGAAGCGGCGGGGGGATTTACTGGCGGGCAGGGAGAAGTGCTTGCGGTACCAGCCGACGCCGGCGGGCAACCATGCTCCGGCGCCGCCTGCGGGGTTCTTTTGGTCGAAGGGGCCTTCGATGGACCAGTCGTGGGGGAGGCTGAGGGTGCGCCAGGAGGTGTCGTCGAACTCCGGCCGCTCGGCGGCGGGCGGGTCGGACTTGGTGAATCGCCAATCGGCGTCGAAGGGGGTGATGGTGCGGGCGGAGAGGGGGAGGTCGGAAACGATCATCAGCAACGCGAACACGAAGAGCGGGACGTGGACGTCCCGCGCAGACCTGGAGGTCTGCCCCACAAGAGATGTCATGAGTGCTTTTCCACTTCTACGGCGAAGACGTAGGTTGGGCCGAACATGTTGGATCGGAAGACTACCCACTTTGCGTCTGGGGTGAAGCTGACATTTGGCTCGAGGCGGTAGTTGTGTTTCGACATGTTTACCAGCTTTTCGGCGTGGAAGACTCCGGTGCGGATCAGGTGCGGGTCGTCGATTCCCTCGTTGCGTTTCAGTTGAGGATGGAAAAGGTAGATCCACTCGCCGTCGGGTGCGTGGGCCACTTGCCCGGGATCGCCGCCATCGCCGCAGAATAGGCTGCCATCGCGCGAGACGTTGAAGTGGATCGACCATTCGTTGCGTTGAAGGTGATACCAGGTGCGCTTTTCAGTGTCCAGGTTGAAGCCCGCGACCCAGAAGTCCTCGCCTCGCGGCGTCTGCAGATCGTACCAGATGGTCTTGCCGTCGGCGCTCCAGAATTCGTGGCCGAAGATTTCCATTTCCATGGTGCGGTTGTGGATTTTCGTGAGCTGCGTGCCGTCGGTGTGGATGGTCCAGATGCGGTCCACTTTGTGCCAGGGGCCCTCGTGGCAGAACATTAGCAAGGTCGGGTCGGTGGGCGAGAACAGCAGGTGATTCAGCCAGTCTGTGGCGCGGTGCAGCACTTTCACCTCGCCGGTCATGATGTTCATCGTGTAGAGCGCCATGGGCAGGTGAGCGGCGAGGCGCTGCTCCATCATCTGACCTTTGTTCAGAGGCTGATCGAGCGCGTGGGTCTGCTCCGAGCGGTTGCCGTTGTAGTCCTGACCCTGATCGCTCTCGATATACGTGCCGGCAAGCAGCGTCTCGTCGGCATTCACGGTATCGACCCCTGCGGCGCGGTGGGCAGGTAGTTTGCCGATCTCGCGGGTCGCGCCGGTGTCGACATCGGTCGACCAAACGGAGCCGTTCTTCAGGTAATAGACGTTCTGCGTCTTGTGAGAGGCCATGATCACGCGCGCGCGGCCGCTAACCACCTGCTGCGTTGCGTACGATGAGAGGTCGAATGTCGAGATGCCCTGCGGAGTCGTGTAGATCAGCTTCTTTCCGTCCGCGGTGTAGCCGTTCTGGTTGAAGTACAGGCTCGCGCTGCCCGGCTCGTCGGTCAGGCGGATGACGCGGTGGCCGGTATCGCGATCGATCCACTCCTTGGGTGGCTCAGCGGCCGACACGCCGGCGACGGCCAGCGCGGCCACGAGGATCAATTTCATAGATTCCTCTCCGATTGGACCAGCTTATCGCATGGTGGGTAGCGGGAACTGTGGAGCGGGTTAACGGAGTCGGTTTGGGGGGATTCTGATTGGCCTGCTTTTGATCTCGGGGTCGTGGAGTTTGAGAACGAACGCACTTCCGCCATCGGATAACTGGTTCGTTCGAGGCCATGTGAGGGAGCCGCTGCCAGCTACGTATTGGTTCCCCCGTGCATCCGTAACAATGTCGCTTCCCCAGCTTCCCCAATCGAATAAAGAGCCTGTGAGGTAAGTGGAATAGAGGTTCGCCTGAGGGGTCGAATCCGGCGACGAACGCATCGCTGCACGGAATGTGACCGTACAGATTGCCATTATTGGAGTATCGGTCGCACTGCCGGCCCGTAGTAGGCGGGCTCTGGTGCGCGAAACACGGGCAACCCGTCGCCCGTCGTTCCAGTAATGAAGGCCTTCGAAGCAGCCGGAAAATCGGGGGACCATGCCCGACCGATAACGTATGCACTGTTTTTTGTCTACTGCGATCGCCACGGCCGAATCCCCTGCGACGCCGTAGCCGGGCGGCGGTCCGGAACCGCTCAGGTAGGTCGCATAGACAATATCTGTGCCTGCGGAATTCAATTTCGCAACGAACGCGCCGGCAGCGTCAACCGTGAAAGCCTGCGCCGCTCCCGGGAGCGCACGCTACATACACTACCGCCGAGCCGGACGGGTTGATCTTGATAATCGAGGTTCCCTCCTGAAACGCCGTCCTGTAGGCGCCCGAAGTGGCCGGACTATAGTACCCAGCAATGTAGGCGTTTCCGGAAGCGTCAACGGCCACTTTCAAATCCAGCGAATCCCTCGCCACATTCACTGTATACACCGGCTCGCCCGAGGAATCGAGTTTCTTCAAAAAGCCACTGTAGTCATCGTAGAGCGGATCGGCGAATCCAATCTGAAGCGTTGCATTAGGATCAGCCACTCGCCGCCCCCAACCCACGAAGTAAACGCTTCCTGCGGAGTCGAGGGCGATTCCGCTGATAATTGCATTCTGGATAACCTCAACTCGGCGATGAATGCGTGCGGCGGTGATGGAGGGAACACGGTCCCGGGCGTTACGCTGTCGGGAAAACCGATCCACAGCCACTCCCGTGACGAGATCCGTGAAGTACCCAGGATCAGGAACGTCCCGTGGTCGATACTCGGGCGGATTCCCAGCGTTCACGGCCCAAATCAGATCGGCAGAGTTGGCGTATGGAGTAAACCGGCAATAATCTCGGGCGGGCACGCACTTAATGACGGTCGCGATCGTGATCTTCGCGCCAGTCACGGTTGCGCCGATCGCGATCCCAACGATGATCGTGTTCGCGCCGCCCCCGATCACCGTCCCAATAGCCATTAAAGTAGCGACCGCCTTCATAGCGCGGCGCCACCCACCGTGCGGCAGGATAGACTGGCCGGGTCCAGTATCCGTCATGCCACTTGTAGTGGTGTCCTACTGGATACCAATAGCCGTCTACCCAGAAAAACTCCGGGCCCGGACGAGGCGGATGAACCCGAATCACGCGCGGGGGCGGCGGCGGGCCAATTTGAATACCGATCGAAACCTGGCCGAACAAAGATGCTCCGGCAATAAGCACCAATGCAAACAATTTTGTCGTCAACGTTGGTGTTCCTCCAGATTCAGCTTAGCGTGTTCGGCAACGACCTGCGATGCGTAGGAAGCATCAGGGGGTGGGTGGCGTGGCAGGCTTGGTGTCTTGGAGCGGGGTACGGGAATCGAACCCGTGTAAATCAGCTTGGAAGGCTGACGCCCGACCGCTAGGCCAACCCCGCGTCTGACGTAAGTATTGTAGCCGAGTTTGTGGGGTGGGGTGGGCAGCGATTGGAGAACTCCGGGCATAGGGCCGAGTGCCACTCGGCCCGCAGGCTACCAGCCTGCCCCACGTCGGCGTTAAAACCGGAACAGGTAGCTTACTTTGGCGAAGAACTGGCGGCCAGTCGTCGTGGACGGAAATCCGGTCCGGCCGACGTACGGCGGCGAGCCGGGGAGGATCGCAAGATTCTCCAATTGGTCGGTGTAGCCGAGGTAGAGCGCGGTGCCGGGGTGGATCAAGTACGTGAGAAGCACGTCGCCAGTCACCCGTTTCTGGCGATCCAGACTGATGAGACCGGGATTTGGCAGGACGCCGTTGTAGTCCATGATCAGTCGCAGCGACAACTCGCGGTTGAACTGATAATTCAGGCGCGATCGTACGAGGTGATTCACGAAAACCCCGGCCGGCTGCGGGACGATGGGCGCGCGCGCTTCCAGCCGGCTCAGGTAGTAGATCTCATCCAGCTTCAATCGCGACATCGGACGTATCGTGATCTGCGCATTCAGGTCGCTGCCCCAACCGCGGAATGCGTTCATGCCGTTCGGAGTGTCGTAATTGATGCGCGTGCCGCGGGAGTAGCCGCTGTCGAAAGTCACGCGCTTCCAGTATTCGGTGTGGAACCCGACACCGGTGTCGCTGCGGCGGAAATTGATTTGGTCGAACCTTTCAAACGCTTCGGCATGGTACACGGCGAAGAACGTGGACCGCACCATCTCAACGTTAAACCCAGGGCTGATGCGCCAGTCCTGCTGCACGTTCTTATGGTCGAAATCCATCAGCATGTTCAGGTTCGGGCCCCAGGAGATGATCTTTTTCTTTTTGGGATACCACCGGCGCTGCGCGTACTGTTGCAGTTGGCGGATGTCGACCCGCTGAATGAAGCCGAGGTCGGATCGGAAACCTTCAGAGCGGTCGACGTAGGTTGTATCCCAGCCCCAAGTTCGACGCCACTGGTGCAGGTTGAGGTTGTAGGCGTTGCCGCCAGATGTTGTGCCGTCCAGGTCGCGAGTCTGGCTCGCCATCGCTTGAGCGCTGATGCTCCAGTTCTGGCTCAGCTTGAAGCGCGCGTCGGCGGACTCCACGCGGTTGTAGCTGCCGTCGAACTCGCGGTCGGTCACGAGAACGCCGATGTTGGATTGTTTGGAGATGTCGCGCTGCACGCGAAACACGCCGATCTCGGCGTGATCGCCGCGGTTCGGGTCGTTGGAGTCGGCGGTCTGGCCGGGGGCGCGGTCATCGACGCCGAGGAAGCCCAGGCTCCATCCACCGAGCTTGCCGGTTAGGCGGGCGCCGAACTCGGGGTCGATGATGCGACGTGAGAAGAACAGGTTCTCGGGCGTGGTGAAGTAGCCGGCGTTTTCGAGGAAGAATGGCCGTTTCTCGGGAAAGAAGACTTCGTACCGCTGGTTCACGGTGACCTGCGGGTCGTCCGACTCCACCTGGCTGAAGTCGGGATTGAGCGTGACGTCCAGCGTGAGGGAGTCGTGGAGAATCGCCTTGGCATCGAGGCCGACGCGGAGATCGTTTTTCTCGCGGAAAGAGGGAATGCCGGGATCGGGATTGTCCAGATAGTGCGAGCGTCCAAACGCGGTGTAGGGTATCAACTGCAGATTGCGTCCCGGCGAGATGCCTTCGAGCCCCGACATGTTCCCCAATTGCTGATTGAAGCCGTCCACTTTCTGGGTGATGTATGGCCAGAAGGAATTCTCATTGTTGGTGGGGATCCAGCGGAACAACGCCAAACCCCAAGTCTGCGCGGTTTCGGCGGAGAATCTCAGGCTGCGGAACGGGATCGAGAACATGGCCATGTAACCGAAGGGAGTGAGGCGTGCTTCCGAATACCAGAGCGTGTCCCAACTGAAATCGTCGTTCTGCGTTTCGGCTTCGATGGCATCGGCCTGGATGCCGAGCGGGTTAACAAAAAATTCATATCCGCGCCGGTGATCGTGGTAGGTGTCGACGATCACACCGACCACGTC
>Ga0335080_10005367_pt1 | contig 13178 bp, 12 predicted proteins | sample Lox_Sample_34_FD_206720 | JGI IMG/M metagenome (GOLD analysis project Ga0335080, IMG submission 206720) | Soil microbial communities from Loxahatchee National Wildlife Refuge, Florida, United States - Lox_Sample_3.4 | ecosystem: Environmental > Terrestrial > Soil > Wetlands | place: USA... | reverse complement strand
GATATCTACGATCACCAGGTCGGAAGCCTGTAACAAGGACTTGCACATGGAAGTCGGCGTGGCGAGGATGCGCCGTTCATCCAGTCTTACCGAGAGATTGCCATCGGTAGCGGCCACAAAGCCGCGTTCGTGCAACATCCTGCCTAGCAGGACAATTTCGTGCCGGAATTGACGTTCGCTAGGCATTTTTGGAATCCAGGTAGGCCCGGGGGGCGGACCGTATTAGCTGGCGTATGGTACCGCAGGCCCTCGCACAAAACAATCGCTATCTCACGGGACCTGCAAATTCAGTATAGCCCTGAAACTATAATTCTTGACGTGCGAGTCTCTGATTTTGATTATGAATTGCCAAGGGAACTGATCGCGCAGCAGCCCCTGCCCGACCGCGCCGCTTCTCGACTCTTGCACGTCCGCCGCACGTCGGACAGCTTCGAAGACGACTGCTTCCGCAATTTTCCTGACCTGCTTCGCGGGGATGACCTTCTCGTCTTCAACAACACCCGCGTTTTCCCGGCGCGCCTGTATGGCCGGCGTAGTGGAAGCAGAGCGCTGCCTCTCGGTCCTCACAATCCTGCCGCCAAGGGTTTCTTGCAGGGGCAAGTAGAGGTGCTGTTGGCCCGCCAGCTATCGCAGGATCCCAACGAGTGGGAGTGCCTGGTGCATCCCGGACGCAAAATTGGGGTGGGCGAGCAACTCTTTTTCGGAGAAGGCGACGAACTTCAGGGAGAGGTCATCGCCCGCGGCAGTTTCGGGGAACGGCGAATCCGCTTCCGGCCGGTGACAGATTTCTTTGCGCTGGTAGCGCGTCTGGGGCACGTTCCGCTCCCTCCTTACATCGACCGCCCGGACGGGGCCAGCGACCGCGAGCGCTATCAGACCGTCTACGCGCGGGAAACGGGTTCTTCCGCAGCGCCAACCGCGGGCCTTCACTTCACCGAGGAGGTCCTGGGCCGCATCCGGCAGCGAGGCATTGAGGTGGCTGAGATCACGCTGCACGTCGGGCTCGGAACTTTTCAGCCTGTGCGCGTCGAAATCGTGGAAGATCACAAGTTGCACCGGGAGACCTATGAGATTTCCCCCACAGCAGCCGAGGCCGTGAACCGCGCCCTGGAGCAACGACGGCGAGTAGTAGCGGTGGGCACTACAACTGTCCGGACCCTCGAATACGCCGCCCGAGTTTCGCCAAACGGGAACATTCCGGCAGGCCGCGGAGAAGCTGACATCTTCATTTATCCCGGCCGCGAGTTTCGCGTGGTCGGCGCGCTGCTGACCAACTTCCATTTACCGCAATCCACTCTTCTCATGCTGGTATGCGCACTGGCCGGAACGGAGAGGGTCCTCGCTGCCTGCAGGCATGCCGTGGCACAAGGCTACAGATTCTATTCCTACGGCGACTGCATGTTCGTAGAATGAGCGGCCTCGAAACCGGGCCAGCCCCGGGTCTATACTTAAGACCTCTGTGGAGTGGGGACCATGAGCACGCAAATCATATCCAAGCGGTTTTCTGTCAAAGATTTCGTTTCCGAGCTGCAGAAATTCCCCGAGTCGGCATTCAACGAAACCGGGCAGATTCTCCGATTTCTGCAGGAGACGCCGGTCTCATCCGATTCGCTGATGCCCTTCCTGACCTGGGACCGGCAGCACTATACCCGCAACCTGATCGACAAAACGCCGCTTTACGAACTGATCGCAATTTGCTGGGAAATCGGCCAGGTGAGTTCCGTGCACAATCACCGGGACCAGAACTGCTGGATGGCAGTGCCCACAGGAAGACTGTTGGTGGATAACTATCGTGTGCTGTCACAAGAACTCGGCGCGGGTAGCTGCAAGCTGGAGGCGTCCGACACGGTGGAGATGAACGCACAGCATCCCTGTGCAGTCGATCCGCGGGAACCAGTCCACAGAGTGCGGAACCCGCGGGAATTCGGGCGCCGCGCCGTGAGTCTGCACGTCTATTCCCGCCCATTCGATTCCTGCGTAGTCTATTCGCCGGAACAAGGTACGTGCGGCGAAGTCAAGCTTCACTACACGACCGAATACGGAAAGGCGCCGCGGTAGTGGGCGATCTCAGCTTTGACCTTTGAATGGCCGCCACGGCTGCGGCCCGACACCGCAGCCGTCGATTGACCTCAGCCTAAGTTACTTGCCCATCATCAAGGTGCCTGTGCAGGTCCAGTCCGACGAGCCATCGTCATTGCGCATTCCCGAACAAGTACCAGAACCCTTGATCCCCTTGCTCTTTCCCGTGCCGCTCACAATGTTCCACTTGTTGGAGGCGGGTTTCTTCATGTCCGCCGGAGCCGATCCCTCATACGTGTAGTAAACCATGTCGCCGTTTTCCATGGTCACGTTGTACCGTCCGTGGTTCTTCAATGACGCTTTCCAGGTTTCCTGGAATTCCGTGTACATGCCGCTCTTTTCTGCGAAGCCGCTGTCGCTCGAAGTAGCGCTGCAATTTCCCTGAGCGATTACATAGCTGTGATCCGCCATGTCGCCCACGTCGAATTTCTGTTCCCCTGTGGGTTTTGCACAGTGCCACTTGGTTGCTACCTTGTTCTGGGCCATCGCAGCGGCCGCAAACATCAGGGCACAAGCGGCAATTGACATAAGTTTGCGCATTGACTGTCTCCTTCTACTCGTGTGTTGGTTTCGAAATGCGGGCCAAACTGTAGCACCTCCTACGCCATGTTGTCACGAAAAAGTCCAGGTCCGACGCGAGGTCAGCCGCGCTCTTTTGGCGTCCGCCCCGCAAGCCCGTCGTTTTCCGGCAGCTGTTGCTTCCCTGTTAAACTTACTTCTTGCCCCGGCGAAAAGAATCCCAGCCCGTTTCTACCGAAAGTGCCACTCGCGCGCCGCAGCTGAAACCTGTAACTGCAAACCGTCCGGCAATCTTTCTGATCGATGCCATGGCCTTTATTTTCCGCGCATATCACGCCATGGCGCGGCAGCGGGGCATGTCCACGAAAGCCGGGGTCCCGACCGCGGCAACCTATGTTTTCGTCAATATGCTGCGCAAGCTGCGGGATGATTTCTCCCCGCAGTACCTGGCAGCCGTATTCGACGTGGCCGCGCCCACGTTCCGTGATCAGCAAGCCGGGGCCATCACCCATGTTCGCAAATTCGACATCAAGACCCAGACGTTCCAGGAGGTCGAATACGGCGGCTACAAAGCCAATCGCGCAGAGATGCCGGCGGATCTGGCACAGCAGTTGCCTTATATACGGCGCGCGCTGCAGGGTTATCGCATCCCGATTCTCGAAAAGCCAGGGTATGAAGCCGATGACGTAATCGGCACACTCGCGCGCAAGGCCGCGGACCAGGCGCGCGACGTCTACGTAGTCTCCAGTGACAAAGACATGTTGCAGCTGGTCAATGACCGGGTGTGCGTGCTGAACCCTCCCAAAGACAACCTGCTCTGCGATGCCGCCAAGGTGGAAGAAATTCTGGGCGTGCCCCCCGCCCGCGTGGTAGACGTGATGGCGCTGCGAGGCGACACGATTGACAATATCCCGGGCGCACCTGGAATCGGAGACAAGGGATCGGTCGAACTGATCAGGCGCTTCGGCACGGTCGAGCAGACATTAGAGCGCGCCGCCGAAGTTGAGAAAAAGACTTATCGGGAGTCGCTGCAGAACAACCGCGACATCATTCTGCTCAGCAAGCAACTGGCCACCATTGATTGTGATGTGGCGGTCGAACTGGATGTCGACGCGATGAAGACTGGCGATCCTGACGCGGACGCCTTGCGCCAGTTGTTCACCGAGCTCGAATTTACTTCACTGCTGAAGGAGTTGCTGCCGATCGTCGAGGTGGGGGAAGCGCACTACTCTGAAGCGCGATCGCCAGCCGAGCTGGAAAATGTCCTCAGTGCCGTCCCAAAGGACGGAACGCTGGCTCTAGCGGTGGAAGCCGAGAGCGGCCACGCGGTCGAGGAAGAAGAATCCGCCGAGGATACTTCCGAAACTGGCATGTTGCCGCTGACTGAGGAAGCGCCATTAACCAGGCCCCGCAACATCGCGATTTCTGCCCAGTCCGGGACGGCAGTCACGGTGCTCGCCGGCTCCGAAGCCATGTTGCGGCTGAAGACCGCTCTGGAAGACCCCACCATTCCTAAAGCCGTTCACGATTACAAGGCCACCCTCCATACTCTGGAAGAGCAAGAAACCACACTTCGCGGCGTAAGTCATGATCCCGCGCTGTATTCCTACCTCCTCGATCCAACCTACTCGTCGCATCGTCTCGAGGACGTAGCGCTGAGGCGATTCAATCTGAAGCTTGCGGGAACTTTGCCCGAAGCCGCCGATGTCACCGGGCGGTTGGCCTCGGCTTTGCGTTGTGACGTGGAAGACGCCGCTTTGCTCAAGCTGTATGAGGAGATTGATCTGCCACTAGTTCCGGTTCTGGCGCGTATGGAACGGGCTGGAGTCAAGATTGACCGCAAGGCGCTGGCGGAAATGTCGGCACGGCTGGAGCAGGAGATCGACGCGAAGACGCGGGAGATCTACGAACTTGCAGGCATCGAGTTCAATATCAGCTCACCGAAGCAACTGGGCGACGTCCTTTTCAACAAGTTGAATCTGCCCAAGCCGGTGAAATACGGGAAAGGGAAAACGATTTCGACGGCGGTAGATGTTCTGGAGGGCCTGGCAGCGGATCATGCCGTACCGAAGCTGGTGTTGGAGTACCGTCAGCTGACCAAGCTCAAATCCACCTACGTGGACGCGCTTCCCTCGCTGCTCAACGCGGCGAGCGGCCGCCTTCACACAACCTTTGGCCAGACCGGTACGGCCACCGGGCGGCTTTCCTCGGCGAACCCCAATCTGCAGAACATTCCCATCCGGACTGAACTTGGGCGCGAGATTCGTGCTGCATTCACGGTTGAGCCCGGCCATGTTCTGCTGGCTGCCGACTACTCGCAGATTGAATTGCGCCTGCTGGCACATTTTTCCCAGGACCCCTTGCTGGTGGAGGCCTATCAGCGCGGCGACGATATCCACACTCTCACCGCTTCCCAGGTTTTCGGCGTGCCCCCGCTGATGGTTACGGCGGATCATCGCCGGCAGGCCAAGGTCGTGAACTTCGGAATCGTCTATGGCCTGTCCCCGTTCGGACTTTCGCAGAGCCTGGGCATTGAGCCGGCCGAGGCCAAGCAGTTCATCAACGCCTATTTCGAAAAATACAAAGGCGTGCGCGCATTCATCGATCGCACTCTCGAGGAAACTCGCCGCGAGCAGAAGGTCCGCACCCTGTTTGGCCGCACGCGCCCGATTCCGGACATCAACAGCAAAAATGCAAATCTTCGTGGCTTTGCCGAGCGCACGGCGGTGAACACGCCGCTGCAGGGAACGGCCGCTGATCTGATCAAAATAGCCATGATCCGCATCGACGCGGCACTGCAGGAACGAGGACTGAAATCGAGAATGACCCTGCAGGTGCATGACGAACTCGTCTTCGAAGTTCCGGAAATCGAACTGGAAACGGTTCGGAGCCTGGTGCGCGAGCAGATGGAAAGCGTCCATCCTCTGACCGTGCCGTTGCTGGTGGAAATCGGAGTGGGCAAGAACTGGCGGGATCTGGAGTAGTTGGCGGCGGTCTCAGCCCTTAAGCCCGAGAGCTTCCTGAATAGCCCTGGCGATGGAATCCGCCAGCGACCGCATCTTTTCGCCGGATTCGGCTTCAACCATCACCCGGGCCAGGGGTTCAGTTCCGGAATAGCGGACCACCACGCGCCCGTTTCCGTCCAATTCCTGCTCCGCGGATTGGATCACGCGCTGGATTTCAGGAACCTGCGCAAACGGCGTCTTCTCCCGCACCCGGACGTTCTGAATGATCTGCGGAAGCACCTGTAGGTCGGAAACTAAGTCCGCCAGCGACCGCCCTGTTCGCGACATGATCTCCATGACGCGGAGCGCCGTCAGCAGCCCGTCTCCCGTCGTTGCGTCGCCATCGCGGAAAATAATATGTCCCGATTGCTCGCCGCCGAGAATCGCGCCGCTTTTCAGCATTTCCTCCAGTACGTACTTGTCGCCAACGTTGGCCCGCACCATGCGGATACCCGAGCGGCGCAGCGCAAGCTCCAGTCCCATGTTCGACATGGTGGTAGAGACAATCATCGAACCCGGCAATTTTCCCCGGGATTGCAGATCGCGCGCGGCCATCAGCAACACTCCGTCCCCGTTCACCACCGTTCCATTCGCATCGCTGAACAGCGCGCGGTCGGCATCGCCATCAAAGGTAATGCCCAGATCGTAGCGCCCCTTCTGATCTCCTACGACCTTTGCCACAACTTCGGGATGCAGAGCGCCGCAAGTTGCATTGATGTTCTTGCCATCGGGAGAAATGTTGATGAAGTCGGCTTCGAGTCCACACGCCCGAAATAATTCCGGAGCCTCGGCCGTCGCGGCGCCGTTGGCGCAATCCACCAGAACCTTCAGTTGGCCTAGGCCGACCGGTTGCGCCAGCCAGTGAATGTAGGCCTGCCGGAGGGCTGCCTCTCCGGGTACGCTGGGAGATGGCTGCGCCGATGGCAAGGGCAGACTTTCCGGCTTCTGCAGCAGCGAGAAAATCTCCTGCTCGATCGCCAGTTCGTGCGAGTCCGGCAGTTTGTAGCCATCGCCCGAAAAAACCTTGATGCCGTTATCGGTCCAGGGATTGTGAGAAGCTGAAACCACAACCCCCGCATCGAACTTGCGAGAACGGGCCAGGTAAGCCACCCCCGGTGTCGTAATGACGCCCGCGCTGTGTACCTCCACGCCGCTCGCCACCAGCCCGAGCGCAAGGCGGTCTGCAATCCAGGAACTCGACTCGCGGGTATCCTGCCCGGTCACAACCCGCGCCCGGGGATTGCTCCGTGTTAAATCATGGCCCAGCGCCCGCCCGATCAGCACGACGCTCTCCAATGTCAGCGGGAATTCGCCCGCTACCCCGCGAATGCCGTCCGTCCCAAAAAGTTGTCGTGTTTGCGATGCCATGCTGTTGGGGAATGTTCAGTGACCGCCGCTTCCGGCGGGAACCTTTTCCATTATGACCGTGATGTGAACGGCTTCCGGGTTGACGACCTGAATCAGCGGATCCGAAACGTAGGCGTGGCGGGTGGCGGTGAGCCGGTTGACCGCGCCGCTGACATCGATCGCGTCCGTAATCGCGGCTTCGACCACCTCTACCCGCTTCTTGGGTCCGCTGATGGTAATCGTGGAGGGTTGCACCTCAACTCGCGCAATCTGGTACCCCGGCGCGAAACTGCCCTGAACGCGTGGTTGAATCGGGACTTGGCGAGTCAAGCGCTCGTCGAACGCCAGGTGGATCTGGCTGGGGACCACCTGCACCACGGCAAGCTCGGCCGGCTGCCTGATCTGCTGCGAGGTCAGATCAAAGGTTCGCTCTCCCGGTCTCAAGTTCGTAAGGTCCACGTCCGCATACACGTCCGACGGTTGCAGCCGGTGCACGATGCGCTGTGGTCCCCTTAAGCGAATCTGCGCCCGCGGAATGTTCTCCGAGCTGATCTCCATGTTTTGCGGAATATTGTGGAACTCAATAGGAACATCCACTGCGACTTCCGCCACCGGATCTCGCGCCACTATCAGCCACATACCAATGGCCAGCAATACCGAGATCACTTTCAATCCGAAATTGTGCCGGATGAGACGGTAGAAGAAGCTGGTCATGGATCAGTGATCCGCTCCTTCCATGTGCGACTCAGCGCGTGGTAAGGTGACGCGTGCGCCATCCCCCTCCCGAACTGCTTCCGTTTCGTTGTCGTTGGTTACCGGAGTCGGCAAAGTAGAAGGTGGCACGTAGCGCCGCAGCAACTCGCCCAGCCGCTCACGCAGTCTTTCCACCGTGAGATCCCGCTCGATCTTTCCCGCCACCGCCACGCTGATCGTGCCCGTTTCCTCGGAAACGATCACCGCAATGGCATCGGTCTCTTCCGTTACTCCAATTCCAGCACGGTGCCGCGTTCCCAGTTGGGTTGATAAGACCGGGTTCATGGAGAGCGGCAGAAAACACGCCGCCGCGGCGATGCGGTCTCCCTGGATGATTACCGCGCCGTCATGCAGCGGCGCGCTGGGCCGGAAGATGGTCGCCAGCAGGTCATATGACAGGCGCGCGTCCAGCGGCACGCCGCTTTCAATATAGGTGCGCAGGCCCATCTCTCGTTCAATCACGATCAGGGCGCCGGTCTGGTTCTGACAAAAAAGATTCGCCGCCAGCACGATGTCGTCGTACGCGTCAGCTTCGGAAGCCGCCGTACGGCTCAGCGCCAGCGTCCGCCCCAGCCGCGCCAGCGCCTGCCGGATTTCCGCCGCAAATACGACGATCAAAGCAAAAACCGTGTAGGGAACCAGGTTGCCCACGAGCCAGTTGAGCGTAGTCAGCTCTCCCAGCCGGAAAAAGTAGACACCCAGGGCGAGCGCCGCCACCCCCACCAGCATGAGAGCGGCACGCGTGCCCTTGATCAGGGCAAGAAATTCGTAAATGATGACCGCCACCAGCGCGATGTCGATGATCGAGATCACCGACACGTGTGGCCACGGCGTTGACAACGACAATGCCACGCACCCGCCCCTTTCGAGGAGTGAACGAACCGCACCTGAAAACTAAGCTTTATTGTAATCCAGGACCCAATAGCACCAAGGCACGCCTAGGGCGTCAACTTCCCGGCTGGGGGAACCGTTTCTTCTCCGAATTGCCGATGAAAAGCTCCATGCCTTCCGCGGCAGCCCGCACCCTGGGATAGTAATTGCGGGCTTCCTGTACCACGGTGTCGATGCAGGCGTCATCGTGGTCGGGATCATGATGAAAGAGCACCAGCTCCTGCGCGCCGCTCTCCATCACTACATCCACCGCCTCCCGCCAGTGGCTGTGTCCCCATCCGCGGCGCCGCGCCTTGTATTCTTCGGGAAGATACTGCGCGTCATAGATCAGCACGTCGGCGCCGGCCGCCAGTTGCCGCAGGTTCTTGTCGAACTTGTCATTACCAGGCTCGTTGTCGGTGGCGTACACCAGGACACCATCTTTCGTTTCCAGCCGGAAGCCCATGCACCCCTGCGGATGGTTCAGCCACATGGTTTGCACGCTGAGATCACTCAGCGTGATCTTCCCCTCCTCCAGATCGTAGAACTCCTGCTTTGCCTGCATCTCATGCAGCCCCACTGGAAAATAGGGAGAGGCCATCTGCTCCTCCAGCACTCGTTTCAGGTTGCGGGTGCGGCTGGAGCAATGGAATGCAAAGCGGCTCTCTCGCAGGTCATAGAGCGGACCGAAGAAAGGAAGTCCCTGGATATGGTCCCAGTGAAAGTGGGAAACGAAAATATGCGCCTGCACCGGGCGGTCCTTGAACTCGCGGCGAAGGGCCTGTCCCAGCACCCGGAAGCCGGTGCCGCAATCGAACACGTAGAGCTGCCCGTCCAGGCGCACCTCTACGCAGGAGGTGTTGCCTCCATAGCGCATGTTTTCCGGCTGGGGAGTAGGGGTCGACCCGCGCACGCCCCAGAACTTAATCCGCATACGCCCCCACAATATAAGACCGATTGGCTGAACAGCCATCTTCCAACGTGCCGCTCAATCCGTCAATTCCCTGCCTGGGTTCGGGAGACGCTTCACCGAGTCCGCTCGGCGCCTGCGCCCCCTATAATGAGTGGGCTCCCAAATCCATGATTCGGCCTGATTACAAGGAGTTTTCCCGCCTCGCGCGCAGCGCCACGCTGGTTCCCGTGGTTAAAACAGTTTCCGCGGACCTGCTGACGCCGGTTTCCGCCTTTCTCGCCATCGCAGGCGGCAGCTCCGATGCCTTTCTGCTCGAATCAGTCGAACGTGGCGAACAGGTCGGCCGCTACACCTTCCTGGGAGCCAATCCGTGCATGCAAGTCCAGGCCCGCGGCCAGGACATCGTAGTTCAACGCGGGAAGCAGAAGGAACGCCGTGCTGGCAGCGCCATTCAGGTGCTGCGCGAATTGCTCCGCCAGCATCGCCCCGCCATCTTACCGGGTCTTCCCCCCTTTACCGCCGGCGCCGTCGGCTACTTCGCCTACGACGCCGTCCGCCAGCTTGAGAACATCGGCGAACACGCCAAGGACGATCTCTCCCTGCCCGATTGTGTGCTGATGTTCTTCGATCGCCTGCTGGCCTTTGACCACTTGCGTCACCAGATTCACATCATCGCGACTGCCGATGTAGCACGTGAGAAGCCGCGCCCTGCCTACGACCGCGCTCTCGCGGATATCGCCGCGCTGGAACGAAAACTGGCCAAAGGCCTCAGTTCAGGCTATTGGCGCAAATCCAGTCGGGCGCTCCGCGCTGCTCTCAAAGTGCACGCCACCACCGCCCGCCCCCGCTTCATTCAGGCGGTCGAGCGGGCCAGAGAGTACATCGCGGCCGGCGACGTCTTCCAGGTTGTTCTGTCGCAGCGCCTGGATTTTGCACCCGGAGTTGCGCCCTTTGACGTTTACCGTGCCTTGCGCGCCGTGAATCCCTCGCCATATCTCTACTTCCTGCGAATGGGAGACATCAACGTTCTGGGCTCATCGCCAGAGATGCTGGTCCGGGTTACTGGACGGAAGCTGGAATACCGGCCCATCGCCGGCACACATCCCCGCGGACGAGACGAAGCTGAGGACCTCGCGCTGGAGAAGAAAATGCTCGCTGATCAGAAGGAGCGCGCTGAGCATGTGATGCTGGTGGATCTCGGCCGCAATGACCTTGGCCGGGTCAGCGAGTACGGTTCGGTAAAAGTGCGCGATCTGATGTATGTCGAGCGTTATTCGCACGTGATGCACATCGTCTCGGCCCTGGAAGGGACTTTGCGAAACGGATTGGATGCCCTCGACGCCTTCGCAGCCTGCTTTCCAGCCGGCACGCTGAGCGGTGCGCCCAAAGTTCGCGCTATGCAGATCATCGAAGAGCTGGAACCGGTGCGCCGGGGAATCTACGGCGGCTCAGTCCTCTATGCGGATTTCGCCGGAAATCTCGATTCCTGCATCGCCATCCGCACTCTGCTGATGCGGGGTCAGCGCGCTTATTTGCAGGCGGGCGCGGGCATCGTCGCCGACTCCGACCCGGCCCGGGAGTTTGAAGAATGTATGAATAAGGCGCGCGCCGCGCTGCATGCGGTGGAAATTGCAAGAAGCCGCAACTCGACAGGCTGACGCAGCAGCGCGCTACGCTATTTCTCGAGTTGTTCTGCCAGCCAGTTCTCGATGCCCATTTCCTTAATCGAGTGCAGTTGCTGCTCCAGGTGGTCGGTGTGCTCTTCTTCGTCCTTGACCATCCCTTCGAACAACTCGCGCGTTCCGTTGTCACCCTGCGCTGCGCACACCTTGACGGCCTCGTTGTACTGCCGGACCGCGTCTTTTTCGTCCGTGAGATTGTCTTCCAGATGGCCCTTCACATTGGGCGCGATCTTTGGTTTCAGCGCGATGTCCACGGTGGGCGTGCCATCGAGAAAGATGATCCGCTCAATCAGTCCCTCGGCATGATGCATCTCTTCGATCGCCTGCTTCTTGATTTCGCTGCCCAGGCGGCCGTATCCCCAGTTGGAACACATTTCGGATTGCACCATGTACTGAATGATCGCCGTGAGCTCCGAGCTTAAAGCCGCATTGAGCTGTTTCAGGACTTCCTTATTGCCCCGCATGTCGTCTCCTCCAACGCGATAAGTCACTACATCCGCAGAAAGTTTGCGATCAGTTTCTTCCCTTCCCCTGTCAGCACGCTCTCCGGATGAAACTGCACGCCTTCGACCGGGAACTGGCGGTGTCTGAGACCCATGATGGTGCGGGTGCCGTCCGGTTCCGTCGTGAAGGCGCTGATTTCCAACTCCCCGGGCAAATCCTGTTCCCGCACGATCAGGGAATGATAACGCGTGGCAGTCATGGGGAGTGCCAGGCCTTGAAAAATTGTCCGGTTGTCGTGCAACACAGCGCTGGTCTTGCCGTGCATCAGGCAGGCGGCGCGAACTACTTGCCCGCCGAAAGCCGCACCAATAGCCTGATGCCCCAGGCAGACGCCGAGAACGGGCACCTTGCCTGCGAAATGCCGGATCAGTTCGATGCTGATGCCCGCCTGCTGCGGAGTGCAGGGTCCGGGAGAAATCACAATATGGTCCGGCTTCAATGCCTCGACTTCTGCTGGTGTTATCTGGTCGTTGCGCCGCACCTCAATGTCCGCCCCCAGTTCGCCGAGATATTGGACAAGGTTGTAGGTGAAAGAGTCGTAATTGTCGAGGACGAAGAGCATTGCGGCTGACACGCCTGGTATCAGCTTACCTCATTCGGCGTAGGTCCGAGGTTGAGGCCCGCGCGGCCACAACAGCCTTGACACGCCGCCCGCAAAACGCCATGCTTACATCACTTTAGCGGAGGAGCAATGACTGAAACCCCGCAAGACAAGCGCGTCACCCGCCGCTTCGCGCTTCGGTTGCCGGTATCGGTAAGTGAGGGCGATAACCGCCAGGAGAAGACCGCCCAGACGCGCGATGTCAGCGCCCGCGGCATTTGCTTCTTCGTGGATTCGGCAATCGCCGCCGGATCGGCTATTGAGTTTACCCTCACGCTTCCGCCCGAAATCACGTTGACGGAGAGTATCCGTGTGCGCTGCAAAGGCAAGGTCGTGCGTGTGGACGACGGTCCACAGGAGGGCCGGGTCGCCGTGGCCGCCGTCATCGACGAATACGAGTTCCTCTCCGAGCCCTGATCGGCCTGACCTTGCGAGTACCTTGCTGCTACACCTTCGCTCACTTCTCTCCCCCTCGCGCAGGTGATATCGTTTCTTGAGGGCTTTGTTCTTAGGATTGAAGTTCTTGCCGCATCCCGGTCCCCGAGTGATGGCACTCGTTTTGTTGGCCGGCCTCGGTGTGTCTTCTGTTGCCTTGGGCCAGTCGAAACCCGGCACACCAAACTCCACTCACCCGGACCGGCCCGCCGTCGTTGGTGCCGTTCGCATGGTGGCCGACAAGGATGGTCCCGCCGTAGAAATCCTCGCCAGCCGCCCGGTGGTTCCTGCGATCAGCCGGTTGGAACAACCCCCACGCCTGGTTATTGATCTGCCCAACGCAAAGCTGACCGGCGACAAGAAACGAATCGATTTTCGTTCGGAGGATATCAGCGGCGTTCGTCTCAACCAGTATCAGGAGTCGCCGCCGCTTGCTCGCATCGTTGTGGACCTTCTCAACCCGGTCACGT
>Ga0335080_10005365_pt1 | contig 13180 bp, 8 predicted proteins | sample Lox_Sample_34_FD_206720 | JGI IMG/M metagenome (GOLD analysis project Ga0335080, IMG submission 206720) | Soil microbial communities from Loxahatchee National Wildlife Refuge, Florida, United States - Lox_Sample_3.4 | ecosystem: Environmental > Terrestrial > Soil > Wetlands | place: USA: Florida... | reverse complement strand
ATCCTCGGCATCGGCGAGCCGCTGGTCGGCCGGCTGCTGCTGTACGACGCGCTGGCCATGCGCTTCCGCGAGCTCAAGCTGCGCAAGAATCCGGAATGCCCGGTCTGCGGCGAGCATCCCACGGTCACCAGGCTGATCGACTACCAGCAGTTCTGCGGCATCCCCCAGCAGGCCCCGAAGCAGGAGATCAACGTGAACGAAGGCGAGATCGAAGTTACCGAAGTGAAACAGAAGCTGGACCGCGGAGACAACTTCGTGCTGATCGACGTGCGCGAGCCGCACGAGTACCAGATCTGCAATATTCCCGGGGCGAAGCTGATCCCGCTGGGCGAGATCGGCAAGCGGCTGGACGAGCTCGATAAGTCCGCTGATATCGTCATCCATTGCAAGAGCGGCATGCGCAGCGCCAGGGCCTGCGGCATCCTGAAGGCCGCCGGGTTCGAGCACGTGCGCAACATGAAGGGCGGCATTCTCGCCTGGAGCGATCGCGTGGATCCCAGCGTCCCCAAATACTAGATGTTTCTCGGGGCGCTCCTTGCCGCCATCCTCGGGCTGCTGTGTGAGCGGCCCCGGGCGGCGATGCGGGCTGCCTTCAAGCAGCGGCCCTGGATCGTTTGGGCGCTGCCGCTCCTTCTGACGGGTTACTTCCTGCTCGCCTCGTTGACCGAGGGTCAGGCGAACCCGTCGTTGATTGCCATTGTTCTGGCTTACACCGCTGCGCCCGTCGCGTGCGCGTACTTCGGCGGGCCGGATTTTCTGACGATCCTGCTCCTGTGGCTGCCGCTGGAATTCCCGGCCCCGGCCGCAAAGCTGATCGCCAGGCACGCCCAGGGGTTCCTGCACAGCGTTGCCTATGGCATTGCGATCCTGCTCGGGCTCGCGCTGTTCGCCGGCTTCCGGGGCATGCAGGGAATGAAGTACAACCTCCCGCGGAGCTGGCGCGATCTGCGGCTGCCCCTCGTCGGCTTTGCCGTCACGGCTCCCGTGCTCGCGGTGGTCGGGACCGCGATCGGATTCATTCCGCCGCCGCACTGGCCGGCGGCGGGCGCGGGGCGAATGGCCTCCGCGATGGCGATTATCTTCGCGGGAACGGCTCTGCCGGAAGAGATTCTTTTCCGGTCCATGATCCAGAACCTGCTGATGCAGCGTTTCGGCGCGACCGCGCGAACGCTGTCTATTTCGGCGCTGATCTTCGGCGCGGCGCATCTGGATAACGGACCCCAGCCGCTGCCGAACTGGCGCTACATGATCCTGGCGACCATCGCGGGGTTCGCCTATGGAAAGGTGTTTCAGAAGTCGTCGACGGTGTTGGCCTCGGCGCTCTTCCACATGCTGGTGGACTGGACCAGGCACTTCTTCTTTTGAGTGCGAAAGGCTGTGCGAGATTAACATATGAAGTTGGGGGTGCGCGTAGTTGCGGTGTTCGGCCATACGTCCGAGGTGTGTGCCCGGGCGGTGGCACACGTGCGGGCCGGCGCCCCTGAAACTCCCATCTGGCTTTTCACGACGGTCCCTCCCCTCGCCCAAACGGAGGCAATCTGCGCCAAGGTGTGCGTGAATGCGAGCGCGTTCGCGCTGCTCCGGCTCGCCCAGCGCATGCTCTGGCCCCTCCGCGCCGCGCTCTGCGTCGCGCCCTGGACCGGCGACGGCGCTCCGCTGCCGCTCAGGCTGGCTCCCTTCCTGATCCCGCCCTTCCGCGCCCTCTTCCTGAATGCCGCGCACGATTTTCTGCCGGGCACGCCGGCGCGCGTGATGGTTCACAACTGGCGCAACCTGCGCGACGCGGTCCATTCGGGATGGGCGCGCCTGGCGGACATCGCCGGTGGGTGCTGGAAACTGGTCTCCTACCACATCTGGCGCTCCGGGCCGGTGGTGCGGACGAAAGACCTCGCGCGCGCCTATTGGGCATTGGTCTCGTACCACGTCTGGCGTTCCGGGCCCGTGGTGCGTGTCAAAGACCTGGCGTGCGGCTGGAGCCTTTGGACCGCCGCGACCTTCCTGCGGTGCCTGGCCTACCCGCACCGGCGCTGGTTCCACCGGCTGCACGGCGACGCGGCGCTTCCGCTTGCCGCCGGCTCCGAGCCAGGCTCCGGGGTAGCGGTCTTTGTGCAGCGCGGCAGGCAGTGGCGCGGCCGCGAGCTCGAGAAGTTCGCCCGCGCGAGCAGCGCGCGGTTCATCTTGTGGCGCCAGGATGGCGTCGTGGAAGACGCCGGCGATATGCTCCCGCTGTTCGACGATGAGCGCACATTCGCCGTGGGACGCCAGGTCGACTATCGCGGATGGAAGCCGCAGATCGCCGTCTCGGCGCCTTTCCGCACGCTGCAGCCCGGAGAGGCGACTCGCGTCCTCGCGCCGCTCTCGCGCGCCCTGCTGGTGGACCGGGCCAGGCTGCTCGCGCTGGGGATCCCGAATTGCAGCCTGCCGGGCGCGGCCTGGTTGCTTCTCTTCTGGAAGGCGGCGGCCGCCGGGTGGCGCTCCTACACCGTTGGCCAGCACGGGCTGCTCAAGCCGCAGCCGGATTGCCCCATGGAGGAGACGTCGTTCCTCCTCCACGTCCTGTGGGACCGGTCCCTTCGACAGTTAGGCCCGTCGGAACCCGGCCTGTCCGCGGGCAACATCGCCTTTCAACCCGCGCTGAGCCGGGCCATCCGCTCGTCTCCAGGACGGCTTCGGGTTCTGGTAGTCTCACCGTTCCTGCCGTTTCCCCTGTCGCACGGCGGTGCGGTGCGGATCTACAACCTGTGCCGCAGCCTTCAGGACCGCGTCGATTTCGCGCTCGCCGCGGTCCGGGAGAAAAACGAGCGCGTGGACTACGCGCGCCTCTACGACGTGTTTCGCGAAGTGCGCGTGGTGGACCTGGACGAACGCGTCTCTTCCGACGGCCGGCTCCCCCGGCAGGTTCGAGGCCACCAGTCGCGGAGCCTGCGCGCGCTCATCGGCGAGATGACGCGCACGTGGCAACCCGACCTGCTTCAGGTTGAATACACCCACATGGCCTCGTTCGGCGACTGCGCGCCGGGAGTGCCGGCGATCCTGGTGGAGCACGACCTCACCTTCAGCCTGTACCGGCAGCTTGCGGAGAGCCGGAACACGCCGGAGGCGCAGCGCGAATACGACCGCTGGAGGACCTTCGAGCGCGCATGGCTGCGCACCTTCCATGGCGTCTGGACCGTTTCCGAAGAAGACCGCGCGGCGGCCATCGCCGAAAGCGGCCGGGCCCCCGAGTTGACGTTCAGCGTGCCCAACGGCGTCGATACGGCGCGCTTCGTGCCGCGGTACGAGCCCGCGGAAGAGCCCGAAATCCTCTACGTGGGCAGCTTCCGGCACTTGCCGAACCTGATCGGGTTTCAGGCCCTGCGCGAGCACGTGATGCCGCGGGTTTGGCAGCGGCATCCGAAGGTTCGGCTGCGCGTCGTGGCCGGACCCAGGCACGAGGAGTTCTGGAAGGGCACGGTTGATCCGCGCATCGTCATGCACGGGTTCGTGGAGGACCTGCGCCCGCTGTACGCGCGCGCGTCCGCGGTGGCGGTCCCGCTGGCGGTCTCCGCGGGAACGAATATCAAGGTGCTCGAAGCCATGGCTTGCGGCCAGGCGATCGTCAGCACGGTCCCGGGCTGCGCGGGGTTGGGCCTCGAGGACGGCGGCGATCTCTTGATCCGGGATGGATGGCCGGAATTCGCGGCGGCGCTGTGCCAGGTGCTCGACGACGACGCGCTGAAGTGCTGGCTCGGCGCGAACGCGCGTGCGACCGCAGAACAGCGATTCAGTTGGGATGCTATCGCCGGGCAGGCATGGAGTAGCTACGTGCGCCTGTCGGGTCTAGGGGGCAGGCCGGAAACCGGCCCCGCGCAGCGCCCGGCCGGGCTTGGCGCCGGTGTGGACGCCGTCTTTCATGACCACCGTGCCGTTGACGATCACGTACCGGATCCCTGACGGCAACTGGTGCGGCTGCTCATAGGTGGAGCGGTCGGCGATGGTCGCCGCGTCGAACACGGCCACGTCGGCGAACATGCCGGCCTGAAGAATGCCGCGGTCGGGTATCGAGAGGCGGCGCGCGGTGGCCGAGGTCATCTTGCGCACGGCCTCTTCCAACGGCATGACGTGCTTCTCTCGGACGAACTCGCCCAGCACGCGCGGGAACGTTCCGTAGGAGCGCGGATGCGCCAGCTCGCGCGCATTTTCGGGGTTCACCCCGACGCTGTCGGTGCCGATCTTGATCCAGGGCTGCTTCAACTGGAGCGCCAGGTTGTCCTCGTTCATGAGGAAGTAGATGGTCTCGACCCGGCGGTGCTCGGTGAGCACGAGGTCCATGGCGGCGTCGCGCCAGTCTTTGTTTTGCGCCCGCGCGATCTCGCTCAGCCGGCGGCCGGCGAACGCCTGGTTTTCGGGCTTGTTGAGCGCGACGATCAGGATGTTCTCGGGTCCGGCGAGCTGGCCCATGTTCTCCCACTCGGTGAACGGCTCGGCCATCTCGGTGCGGATCTTGGCGCGCACCGCCGGGTCGGCGAGGTTGTCGAACAGCTTACCGTCGGCCGCGGTCCACGGCGGGAAACAGGCCGTGAGCCCGGTGGCGCCGGCGGTGTACGGGTACATGTCGGCGCCGACGTCCTGACCGCCGCGGCGCGTCTCGTCGATGAGCGCGATGGCCTCGGTCATCTTCGCCCAGTTGCGCTTGCCCGCCGCCTTGAGATGGTAGATCTCGACCGGCACACCGGCCTCGCGGCCGATAGCGATGGCCTCTCGGATGCTTTCGATCAGGTGGTCGGCCTCGCTGCGCATGTGGGTGATGTAGATGCCGCCGAACGGGGCCATGGCCTTCGCGATGCCGGCCAGCTCGTGGGTGCCGGCGTAGTTGCCGGGCGGGTAGATCAGCGCCGAGCCGATGCCGAACGCGCCGTCGATCATGGCGTTGCGAACCAGCGTCTGCATCTGCTCGAGCTCGCCGGCCGTGGCTTCGCCCTGCCGCATGCCCATCACGTACTGGCGCACCGTGGCCGCGCCCAGGAACGACCCGAAGTTGATGCTGGCGCCGTGCGCTTCCATGGCGCGCAGCCAGGCGTCGAAACCGTGCGGGCCTTCGAAGCGCGGAGGGGCGCCGGCGCGTCCCAGGCTCTCCTGCGAGGCGAGCGTCTTCTCGTTGGTGGGCGCTGCGGTCCACCCTTCGCCCATGATCTCGGTGGTGATGCCCTGCGCAACGTGGCTGACCACGCGGCCGTCGCCGGCCAGGAACGGCATCTGCGACGCGCCCTGGATGTCGATGAAGCCCGGCGCGACGATGAGGCCGCGGGCGTCGAGGCGGTCGCGGGCAGGGGCTTCGGCAAGAGCTCCGGCCGGCGTGATGCGCGCGATGCGGTCGGCGCGGATAGCGAGGTCGCCGTAGAACCACGAGTTGCCGGTGCCGTCCACGATACGGCCGTTGAGCACGAGCAGGTCGTAGGGCTGCTCCTGGGCGTGGAGAACCAGGGCGGCGGCGAGGAGGATCAGACAGCGCATGGGAACGACGATAGCACGGGCCGGGTGCTCACTCGCTGCGCAGCGCAGCGAGCGGATCTCCGGTGGCTGCGTGCCACGCGGGGCGCGCGCTGGCGATGGCCCCGATCGCCAGCACGACTGCCGCGGCGCCGCCGAATGTCACGGGATCGGTGGCGCCCACCTCGTAGAGCAGGCTGGCCAACAAGCGCGTCAACAGGAAGGCGGCGGCCGCGCTGACCGCCAGCCCGGAGATCAGAGGGATCATGGCATCGCGGAGAATCAGGCTCATCACGGCGCGGGGGCTGGCGCCCAGCGCCACGCGGATACCGACTTCCCGCGCTCGCAGGCCGGCCGTGTACGCCACGACTGCGTACACCCCGGCCGACGTCAACAGCAAGGCGAGCCCGCCAAGGATCGAGAATACCCACGCCGAGAAGCGCGGCCGCCAGATGGCATCGTCGATCACGTCCTGCAGGGTCGCGATCTTGATCACGGGCTGGTTCGGATCCACCGCCCAGATCTCCTTGCGGAGCGTGGAAACGACGGCGCGCGGATCGCCCGAAGTGCGCGCGACCACGCTCGACATGAAGGTGGCGAAGATGTACTGCTGGTAGGGCAGGTATACTTCGCCCTTCGGCGGCTGATCGTAGGACAACTGCCAGGAGTTCTTCACCACGCCGGCAATGGTGACCCGGTCCTTGTGGTCGGCCTCGGGCAAGGGCAGGCCGACCGGATCGCGGCCCGGGAAGAGCTGGCGCGCGAGAAACTCGTTGACGATCGCGACCAGCGGGGCGTCGCTCGTGTCGGCATTGGTGAATGTGCGGCCGCTCAGCAGCGGAATCCCCATGGCCGCGAAATAGTGCGGGCTCACGGTGCGCGTGGACGTGGGCAGCTCCGCGCCATCGCGAGCCACGAGATTGATGACGCTGTTCACGGAGGACAGCGGCATATTGTTGACCACCGCCACGGCGCGGGTGCCGGGAACGCGCTCCATCCGGTCCAGAAGCGCGCGGTAATAAGCCATCTGTTGCGGCTTGGTGGCGTACTTCCCGCTGGGCCGCGGATCCGTCAGGGTACCGATGGGAACGCGCATGGTCAGCACGTGGTCGGGCTGAAATCCCTTGTCGGTTTGCTGGATTCGAATCAGGCTGCGAACCATGAGGCCGGAGGCTACCAGCAGCAGGAACGCAAATCCGGTTTCGCACGCGATCAGCAGCGAGAAGATCCGCTTGGAGGTTCCCGGCACACCCGCGCCGAAGCCGCTGCGCAAGGCCGCCTGAAGGTCGGCTTTGGACGCGATCAGCAGCGGGGCGAGGCTGAACAGGAACGCCATGACGAGACATACGGCCAGGTCGAAGAGCAGGACACGGCCGTCTACGGCCACTCGCTGGACATGCGGCAAAGCGATCGGCAGCGCCGCGACCGCCTTCAGCAGCAACTGGAGCGTGCCGTAGGCCACCGCGATACCCGCCGCGCTTCCAAGAGCGGCGAGGACGAAGCTTTCGGCGAGCAATTGCCGCAGCACGCGCCAGAAGCCGGCGCCGAGCGACGCGCGGATGGCGATCTCCTTTTGCCTGCCGACGGCGCGGCTGAGCAACAGCCCAGCCACGTCGGCGCAAGCAATCAGCAGCACCAGCCCGACCGCGGCCAGGATGAAGAGCAGCGAGCGCTCGTACTTCTCGCCGACCGAATCCCGCCACGGCGTCACCGTGAGTTGCACGCCGGCGTTCTTCTGCGGGTCGTCCCGTTCCAACTGGCGCGCCACGATCGTCATCGCGCTTTGAGCGGCGGCGATCGGCACGGTCCGCCGGGTTCGCGCCACCACCTGGACGCGGCCGGTGGAAGCGGGCGTGAGCTGGAGGGGAAGCCACATCTCCACGGCCGAATCCGGGAACTCGAATTCCGGAGGCATCACGCCGGCAATGGTGAACGCCTGGCCAGACACCGTGACCGCTCGCCCGATGGTAGCCGGGTCGCCATGGAAGAGGCGCCTCCAGAGGCGATCGCTCAGGACTGCGGCGCCCATCGCGGCTTCGTCGCCGGCGACCAGTCCGCGGCCGAGACGGGCGCGAACGCCGAGCATGGAAAACAGGCCTGGGGTGCTGCGGATGGCCACGATCTGGTCGGGCTCAGCTCCGCCGGTCAGGGTGACAAAGTCACGCGACCAGGCCGCCGACGTCTCGAAGAGATCGGAGCGCGCGGCCCAGGCGAGGTACTCGGCAGGGCTGATAATGGTGTACGAAGTCCTCGGGTTGGTCTTTTCGATGCGGACCAGCCGGCCGGAGGACTCGTACGGAAGCGGCCGGAGCAGTGCCGCGTCCACGATACTGAAGACTGCCGTGTTGGCCCCGATGCCAAGGGCCAGAATCGCTGCTACGGAGAGTGTAAACAGCGGGTTCTTGCGCAGCCACCGGACGGCCCAGAGCAGGTCACGGTGCATACTAAAGAATTAGTATACGCCTTCGCGTCACTTCCCGCGCAGGCGAAATGTGATCCCGGCGACCGCCGTCAGCGGATAACCAGGTGTTCCGTGGATCCGCCAGACGGGCGGAGCATCGGGGCTAAGCTGCGACTCGAAGTAATTCTGCGTCTCCCAGTAGTCGCGGTTGGTGAGGTTGTCGAGACTCAGGTTCAGCTCCACTCCGCGCCGGATCTGCCTGGCGAGTCCCATGTCGAACACCGTGTGGCCCGATGCCACGATCGACGGATCGTCGCCATCCAGGCGGTAGTGGTTGATGGCGCGCATACGCAGCGAGCCGCTCCAGCCGTGCCAGGCCGCGACGGTGAGCGCGGCGTTGGCCACGAAGTGCGGCGCGCTATCCACGTACACGCGGTGATCGCCGCCGCGGAAGAACGAGTTTCCGATCTTCGTCATCCCGCCGTTCAGCGAGAGCCAGCGGGTGATTGCCACTGAGGCCTTGGCTTCGTAGCCGTACGCCCGGCTCGGACCCTTGAATTCAAAGCTGCCGTCGTCGGGGATGTAGACCTGCTCGTTGGAGTGATCGATCCAGAAGGCGTCGGTGCTGATTCCAAAGCGGCCGAAATTGGAAGACGTGCCCACCTGGTAGAAGTCCGTGGTCGCGAGCCGCGGCTCGCCGGGGCGTTGCACCACGCCCCGCGCATCGATGCTGTTGATGCCGCGACCGTAGTTCGCGGTCAGCGTGAGCGGCACGGAGTGCGATGGCGTGAAAGCCACGCTGCCTTTGCCTTGCCAGCGGCCCGCCGCTTGAACGCCGCTCTGATCGGGGTTCACGCGATCCGCCACGTCGAAGCGGAACTCGTCGAAGCGAATGCCGCCGCTGAGCAGCAGGCGCCCGCGCATCAGGCTCAGGCTCTCCTGGGCATAGCCGGCGCCGTTGGTGACATGCGCATCCGCGCGGGTGGTGACTCCGGCCGGATTCCTCCCGTCGCGCGGATAGAGCCCGACATTGATCTCGTTGTCATGAAAATTGGCTCCGCCAACCAGCACGGCAGCGAACGGCCCGAGATGATGCGGGTGCGTGTACTGCGCATTCAACCCCTGCTGGAGCCGCGAATCGTGCTGTTGGAACGCATCGCCGTTCACGGGATCGTTCAGGTAATAAGTAAAGTTCGAGTACAGGTCGAAGAGCGAGCGCGACAGGAAGCCATCGGCTTTGAACGTATCTCCGTTCGAAAGCAGCTTACTGTAGTAGGCCGAGGCGGTCCCGAGGCGCACGCGCCCGCCGTCGCTCGGATCGACGTAGCCGAAGCGGTCAAGCGTTCCCGCGGCCACGAGATCGAGGGGGATCTGTCCCGACGAATAGAAATCGTTACGGCCGAAAAGGACGCGGACGCCGAGCTTCTCATCCTTGCCGATGGACGCAGTGTAGTTGGCATTTACGTTGTCGCGGCGATAGCGCAGCGGGTTCTGGAACGGTCCGTCGGTGTACGACCCTTCGTACGCCGCGTAGGCATCGGCATGCTGCAATTCGGGGCTGTAGGCGAAGAAGCCGCGGCCGGTATTGAAATTGCCGCCCTGAAGCCGGAGGGTGAACTCGTCGGGCAAGGACTCGCGCTGGCGGATGTGTACCACGCCGAGCCCGCTGAAATCGCCGTACTCGGCGCTGAAGGGGCCGTTGATGATGGTGACATCCTGAATCAGCTCCGGGCTGAGCGCCTTGAGCCCACCCAGGTATCCCTGGCCGTGTCCCTGCGTGCCCTGGTTCTGCTGCACGTCGTCCACCAGCACCTTCAGGCCGCCGTTCACGCCGCCGTGATCCAGGTTGAATCCGAAGCGCCGGATCTCGAGCGATTTGCCGCCGCCTTCGTGCTGCCCGGCGTCGATACCGGCGTTGAGCTGCTGCATCACCTGGTCGTCGCGAGTGAACAGGGTGCGGTTGAAGACCTCGGAGTTCCGCAGGTCGAGCGCCGGCTCGACAGTCTTCGCCGAGATCACGACGCTCTGGTGCTGGCCGGCGATTCCGGCGAGGGTGAGATCGACGGCCTGGATTTCCCCGGCGGCTACTGTGACCTCTCGAGCGCCGCTTTGAAAACCGGGCGCCTCCGCGGCCAGCCGGTACGGTCCCGGACCGGCCACCGCAATGCGATACTGCCCGCGATCGTCGGTGGGGCTGCGCGCGGTCTCAACGGTGCCGGCCAGCAGGCGCACGGTCGCGCCCGGAACCGGGCGGCCCTGCGGATCGAGCACGCGGCCGGCGAGTTGGGCCTCGCCGGCGAACGCAGAGCCCGCAACGACGACGAGGAGCGCGAGGAATTCGGTAGCACGAATCATGGAATCGTAATACTATCACGCCGCGCTCATCCGCGCGGCTGGTAGGAATACGAAGCGGGACTCTTTTCGGATGTCGGGCGTCAGCACGGGGCCAGCGTGAACACCACCACTCCCACCACGAACCAGATGGCCGAGAACATCAGCCCGTAGCCGAAGAAGCAGCGGAAGTTCACGCGCGCGATGCCGGCGATTACCACGTACCAGAAGGGCGTCAGAAAGTTGCCCATGTGATCGCCCACGCCCAGCGCGAGCATTCCACGCGGCACGGAGACGCCGACCGCCATGGCTGTCTTCACGGTGACGTAGCCCTGAACCGTCCACTGGCCTCCGCTGGAGGGGATGAAGCAGGCGAACACCGTGCCGGCGACGGCGGTAATCAGCGGAAACGTGGAGGCCCTGGAAATCGACGCGGCCACCTGCGTCGCCTTCTCGCCCACGTTGGTGTACTGCACGATTCCGGCGACGGCGGCGTAGAGGTGATACAGCACGATCACCGCCCAACTGGCTGCGATGCCGCTCTTCACGCCGAGCGCGAACCGCTGCACGCTGCGGTACAGCAGGAAGGTGAGCAACAGGAGGGTCACGTTGAGGGAATTGATGTCCAGGCTCGCGCGGCGCACTACGAAGTGATAGATGAGCCATACCGCGAACATCGCCCCGAGCGTGGCTGGGACCGCGAAGCTCCGCTCCAGCCGCTCGGAGAGGTTGGCCGGTGGAGCGCCGTTCTCCACCGGAGGCGCGGGCTTGGTCAATGCGTAGGACGCGGGGAATTCGGAGATGGTCCGGCAATGCTTCGGCATCAACCGGCAGGCTGCGAAGACGGCCGCGGCCGAGTACACCGCCTCGTGAATCATCGCGGCGGGCGACCAGATGGTGGTGGAGAGGGGGACGATGCCGATCACCGCCTGCAGAAAATGCCCCGCTGACGCCACCAGCAGCGGACCGCTCGAGGAGATGCCGAATTGCCAGACCGCCTGCGCCGCCGTGGTGACCGCGAGCAGGAAGGGAAAGTCGATGGGGATCTCGCGCCGTTCCGCCTCGACGGCGCAGTAGATGGCGATCATCGGGCCCAGGGCATAGCCAAGCCCCCAGTAAAGATACGATGCCGTGCCCGCGCCGATGAAGGCGGTGGCGATCACCTGGCTGCGCGTCCGCGGCAGCCTGGCAAGGGCGCCGATCGCCCTCCGCAGAAACGGCGTCGCCGCAAGCGCCGAGCTCAACACGATGATCAGCGTCATCTGCATGGTGAACGGAAGAAGCATCCAGAGGCCCTTGTAGTAGGCGTCGGCGACGCGTTCGGCGTTGTTCCCGAGGACGAAGGCAACGAGTGTGACCAGCAGCGTGAGAATGACAGCCGCCGTGATCGCGTCCGGCACCAAGCCGGCCATGCGGTGAGAAAACCGCTCCAGCCTGGTGCCGTTGGATGACTCTTCCATTTGCCCCCCTGCCCTCGTTGGCTTGCAGTGCAGCCACCGATTATAGCTGTTGTGGAGTGGCGTTTGACTCGCACGCCGCGGTTTGAAACAATGAAGTCTCCAGCCAATCGTGCGGATGTGGCGGAATTGGCAGACGCGCTAGATTCAGGTTCTAGTGGGGGCAACTCCGTGGAGGTTCAAGTCCTCTCATCCGCACCAATCATCGCTCGCTCTAGCCGGCAGCCGTAGCCGGGTTTTCGATCCGGACGTATTCCACATCGGAGGTAGCGATCATTCCGGTGTCCATCATTTCTTCCACCTCCGGGATCAGCCGCTTCAGATTCTCCTCCGTGTCCACGATCGTGACCACAATCGGCTGGTCCTTCCGGATGAGGTGGTGGCGATGGATCTCGGCTGTTTCGCCGTATCCTTCCAGCCCGCGGAACACGGTCGCGCCGGCGATCTTCAGTTCCTTGCAGCGGTGCACAATCGCTTCGTACAGCGGCTTCCCCCGGTACTGCTCACCCTCGCCGAAATGAAGCCGGAGCAGTTTCGCTGGTTTAACCGTTCGCATTCGAGGACTCCATTGCCGGACGCCCGTGAACCAAACGAACCACATCGACGTCGGAAAGCACAATGATCCCATCCTGCATCATGGATTCAATCTCGCTCATGGCCTTGGTCACCTTCTCCTCCGAGTCCACAACCGAAATCATGACCGGAAGGTCGCGGGAAAACGGCAGCAGCCCGCTCTTGTGAGTGTGGCCCTTCGCGCCGTAGCCGAGAATCCCGCGATAAACAGTTGCACCTGCGATATCCATCAACCGCAGGCGCTTCAGGATCGCCTCAAAGAGGGGCTCGCCCCGCCATTTGTCGGACTCGCCCATGTAAATGCGCATCAGCCTGGCTTTGCCTTTCAGCTCGGTATGGGGCCCCAGGGGCGGTGCCGGGCGTTCTTTGGTGGCGACCTTAATGATTTGAGTGTCGTGGACTTCGATCAGGCCGTCAGTAACCATGTCGTACAGCGTCGGCATCAGTTCATCGACTTTTTCAGCAGACTCGATGAACTCGATACGAACGGGCAGGTGTTGTGTGAGCACCTCGATCTTCGTGGTATGCATCTCGTGGTGGGCGCCGAAACCGGCCATGGCACGCGTGGCTGTCGCTCCCGACACGCCCTTGTGAAGGAGGAATGTCAGAATTGAGTCGCACAAGGAACTGAGATGGTGCTGCGTGTCTTCATTGATGAAGATCGTGACCTTTTTGGCCGTGCCCTTCTGGAGCATATCCGACTCCTCCCGTACCCGTCAGGGACGGGCCAATATGGACCCGGGCCAGACGGCTACGTAACCTAGCATAATGCGCGGAACAACGTTGAGCATCACACAAACCAAAACTACGTCCGATGGTCACCGCTCCAGCACCATCGCAACGGGCGCCAGCCACATCAAGACCGGCTCAGGCCGATAGCGAGTTCAGCCACGTTCTCGGCACCTGAAGATCTTGTTCCATTGCGAGTGCCGTTCGTAACCGATTGGTT
>Ga0335080_10005364_pt1 | contig 13180 bp, 12 predicted proteins | sample Lox_Sample_34_FD_206720 | JGI IMG/M metagenome (GOLD analysis project Ga0335080, IMG submission 206720) | Soil microbial communities from Loxahatchee National Wildlife Refuge, Florida, United States - Lox_Sample_3.4 | ecosystem: Environmental > Terrestrial > Soil > Wetlands | place: USA... | reverse complement strand
GTGTTCGCTGACGTGTCACAATCACGCACACGGCTCGGCCGCAGCGGCGAAAGGCGTGGTCATGCGCAGCAGCGGGTTGCAACACTAAGAACAGAAGTCCGGTCTTGAAGCCTTAAGGGGTCAACCATAATTCAACCTTGAATGCATCGGTCAATCCTGCCGTTGTGCCACCCACGGCTCGCGAAGAACTTGTAGCTCGGGGGCAGTTTGCGTTGCGAGCCCTGGCGCTGCTGCTGCTGTTCTCGGGTGCCGCGGTGTACGAGTCGGTGCGTCTTTCGTCTCTGAATGCACCCGATGTCTGGATTCATCTTCAAACCGGAACTTGGATGCTGGAAAATCACACGATTCCCCGCAGCGGAGTGTTTTCGCAATACTCGAACCTGTCTTGGAACGACTCTTCGTGGGGTTTTGACTTAACTCTCGGGATCGCCTACCGCATCTTTGGTTTGCGCGCGATTCCACTTCTGCAAATGGGGCTTGCTGCGGCAGTCGCTCTGGTTACGTTTCTGCTCGCGCGTTCTAGACGCGCCGGGTTCTGGCAGGCGCTTGTGCTCTCAGCGATTGCACAATATGTTCTCTCGGGACTGCAGCCGCTGCCCTACGTGTTTTCGATTCTCTTTTTCGCGATCGCGTTGAGATTGCTGCTCGACAGCCGGTATTCCGGATCGGTGCGGGAGTTGTACTGGCTCCCGGTCTTGTTTCTTGCCTGGGCGAATGTCCACATTGGGTTTGTTCTGGGGCTGATTCTACTTGGTGTGTTCCTAACTGCTCTGACGATCGAGGAGTGGTTAAGAACGCTCAGTGTGCCGTGGCTCAATAAAGCAATCTTGCCGCTGCCCTTGAGGCTGGTGAGCGCAATCGCCGCGTTGTCTGCGCTTGCAACATGTGTGACACCCTACGGCTATCGCCCATTGGCCACGTTTCTGCAAGTTCTCTACAGCGAGGTTGGCTTCCAGCATTTTGCAGAGATGAGTGCGATGAGTTTCCGGCGTCCGCAAGACTACGCGCTCATGCTGATGGTGATGATGGCGTTTCTGGCGCTTGGGAGGCGACGGTCGCTGGAGTTATTTGAGCTGTTGGTGCTGCTTGGCGGAACTGCCATCGCATTCCGCATTCAACGGGATGGGTGGATGGTCGTGCTGGCGGCGGTGGGTGCGCTTTCGAGGTCATCTATCATCGAGCGTCGCGCCGGCCAACGGCAGTCGGAGATGGCACCCGGCTGGAAATGGGGAGTAGTCGTGGTTACGGCCATCGTTATCGTGATCGCTGGCGTTCGCCTGCCGGATCGCAATGCGCTGATGAATCGAGTCCGACAAAACTTTCCTATGAGCGCCTGCGATTTCATCGCGTCGAACCGATTGCCGCAGCCGCTGTTTAATGAGTATGCATTTGGCAGCTTTCTAACCTGGTATTTGCCGCAATATCCGGTTGTTGTGGATAGCCGGGCGGAACTGTACGCAGACAAGGTCCTCAGCGAGTATTTCGATGTAGTTGGGGGGAAGGAACGGTTGGACTCGCACCCGATGATTGCTCGCGCCCGAACTCTGCTTCTGGAACGGAATTCGGCGATCGCCAAAGCGCTCAAGAATCTGCCTGCTCTTCGAGCTCAGTATCGCCTTGTCTACAGCGATGATCTTGCGGACGTCTTCGTCTCACAGAGCGATCAGAGTCAGTAACCACGAAGACATCTTTCGACTGCGTCGGATGAATCGCCCCCTTCAGGCAAAGTCGGCCAGAAGTGGGGCACCCGGGTACATTTCGTTTTGCTGGGCAGGTGGCGCTACCAGTTACGCGCGAATACTACGGCCAGATCATCCCGATAGATCACACGGAATCGGCGGTCTAGCTGCAATTGAGTGGCGATGGGGAACTTCTTCTTTAGCAGGACTACGCCGGCTTCATTGAGAGCAGGGTCATTCATGTAGGAAGGATCGGCTTCCTGTGTGGAGTAATACTGCTCGTCCATGGCGTCGCCGTAGAGATCGGTACGGCCATCGATGGAAACCGGATATTGAGGCATGTAGAAGATCAGGAATCCTCCCCAGTCGAAACTGTTGTAGAGGGGGCCTCCAACAGGATTGCGACGGAGAAAATTCACTGCGTCCACAGGGTATTCACCTGTAATGGCGCGGTCGAGACCGCGCGTGGTGAAATCTGTGCTGCCCGCACCCGCTACAAGCAATACGAGGCTTGCGACGGCCACCGCCACCCACTCTGCGGGCCGCATCGGGCGAGTGGACATCTCCTGCTTGGGGCGGCCGACGTCTGCGATGATCGCGGCGGCAACGACGCAGAGGAACCAGGCATCGCGCCAGGTGCGAAACGCAAATATCGTGGCGAGGAGCAGCAGGGCGAATTTGAACGGATCGTTTTTCTTCTTCCAGCCCATGGCGAAGTAGGCGCCGACGGCTAACAGCAACTCCAGATATTGATTGAAGTACTCGAAGCTCAGTGCCTGGAGCTCGCGAATGATCTTGTACATGACCTTCGATTGCGAGATCACAAAGGCTTCGTGATAGAGGTGGTACGAGTACGGTCCGAGGCAGGTCGCCGCCACGCAGGCGGCGAGGACCAGAAAGGGCGGCAGGACGGGCAGGCCAGGTGACTCCAGGAATTCTGGATGGATGCGCCAATGCATCGCAAACCGCTGGAGTAGATTCGCGCCGGCGAACAGACCAACAACCGCAAGCCCGTATATGAACTGGATATGGATGTTCGCCCAGACCAGGAAAAGTAGCGGCAGCCAGTAGAGCGTTTGCGTTTGTCTGGTGCGTTGGGCGTCGAATAGCAGTGTCAGAATGATCGCGAACAGAATGACTGAGAGGAACACCGGCCGAGGCGCGATGTTAAAGAGGAATGCGGCGTAGACGACAATCGAGAGCGCCCAGGCGGCCCAGAAGCGCCTGGAGATGCGGTAGAGCATGAGGAAGATCGCCAGAGCGACCGCAATGGTGAGTAGTGTTCCGAAAACGCCCACACCAATGAAGCTGAACCAGTTGTAGGCGCGTGCGAGCAGGACTTCATATCCCCAGCTGTAGGCCATCCAGGGGCGAGTGGTAGCCGTGTGAGAGAAGATTCCGTTATGGGGGAACGCACGGTTCTGGAGAATCCAGTCCCCTATGCACAGGTGCCACCAGATGTCGGGATCTAGGACAGCGAGCTTGTCCATCAAGCACTTCACGCCGACACCGACGACCAGGGCGGTGAGCGCGAGAAGGCGGAGCGGGCGGAGTCTGGATAAGCTGATCAAGTCTTGCGTCACACTCATCAGAGAGCCTGCCTCATCACGAGCTTCGATACCCCGGCAAATTACTCATCCTACTCGCTTTCGAATACGACCGAAGACAGGATCAGCTTAAGCGATTCCCTGGCACTGTTCGCCGTTGCGTCTCCAAGGGAATTCGGGACCGAAACCTTCTGGTGGACGGCATCTTCAGAAATCGAAACCTGGATCTGCAACTCGTAGCATTTCTGTCGCGTAAATGTTCGATAGAAATCGGATGACTGCACGTGTCCGGGAAGTTTTTTCGTGCCGGACGCATGCCGGAATTTGCGCCATCGAATGGAGATAGAGGTCGAAGAAAGATCAAGTGTTCGCGAACGCGACTTCTCGTCTTTATAGGAAAGGCAGTCCGACTCATTTGCACCGGCAACGGTAGCCACAGTGAATCCTGCGGCTTCCAGCCAGGTTTCGCGCTCCTTCTCGACGGGATAGATCACACAGGCCACTGCGGTCGAAAAATCACACACGGGAAGAGTTGCCTGGAGACCTTGCGTGGCTTTCAGAATGCGCTCTCCGACCAGCAGTTCATAGCTGTCGGGATAAACAAACTGGAAATTTCCATCCGGACTGGTGAAGGTGTCCAGAGTCGGTGGTCCTTGAGCGAGGGTGCCGAGGCAACTAAGAGCCGCGACCACCGCTGCGGTGCGAGTCAACTTACGCACGAAATCCTCAATCGCGATTTTGCACGCGTGCTGCCACCTAGATGTAGGAAGGACAGGCGGAATTTCTAATGTTTGGCGAGGATTACGACGGTGCGCGGGTTTCGTGGCAGAAGACGTTCCAAGGCAGCGACAAATCACACAAAATGCTGAGTGATATCACGCACAGGCACGCCGAGCCCACTCAAGTATGAACGTGCCCCTTCTGGCGATTGGGGTGTGCCACCTTCCCCTTCACAGGACGACTGACTGATCAAATTCAGTTTACGCTATCATCTGCTGGAATCAGTTATTGCTACACTTAGCATATCGGCTGCAAATAGCACAGATCATTGAGATTGTGAGCATTGTCACAGACGGCGAGGAGCATCGACCGCGATAATTGCCAATGGCCTTCGATGTGATTGGGTGTAGACGGTGAACTACTTCCGCATCGGTTTGGCACCTTTACTAGCCTGGTTAGTTTTCTGTCCGCTCTCGTGTAACAAGAGAGAGCTGCCTCCATCTAAAACGCAGACTTTAACCGGTGCCGCTCCGGCGCAGCATTCCACTGACGTCCTCCCAGAACAAACCGACGCCGATGCGATAGGCTCGGACCTTGTCCCACCAGAGGACATTTCGAACGAGAGTGTGAGGAATGCGAAATCGGGTCCCCTGGTGCTTCCTACGAGCTTCGGACGCCGAACTGGGGACTTGGATGAAATGCTCAAGGAGCGCCGAATACGGGCGCTCGTGGTCATCAACCCGATAGGCTTTTTCTATTCCCACGGAAAACCGAAAGGGATGACCTACGAAATGTTGGAGCAGTTGCAGGCTTACGTTAACAAGAAGCTGAATACGGGCACATTCGACATCAAGGTAACGTTCATTCCGATGCGTCCAGATGAACTCGGCCCGGCGCTCCGAGCGGGAATCGGGGATGTCATCGCCCAAGGTGTGGTCATTACGCCGGGACGACTTCGGAACTTCGCGTTCACGACTCCAACCAAGAAAGATGTTACTCATCTCATCGTAACCGGCAAGGAACTGGCGAGTGCGCAAAGTTTCGATGATCTCGCGGGAGCAGACATTTACGTGAATCCGTTGACGGCTGCGTACGACATGTTGACGAAAATCAGCCAGGAACGCGCCAGGAACCAGAAGCCACCCCTATCTGTGAAGGCAGCTGACAGGAATCTTTTGGAGGACGATTTGGTGGAGATGGTGAATGCCGGGCTAATCCCGGCCACGGCGGCAATGCAGCACAGAGCGACTTTATGGGTACAGGTCCTGCCAAACATCAAGCTGCAGCCGCAAATGGTTGTAGAGCAAGATGGCGAGTTAGCCTGGGTCGTACGCCAGAACAACCCCGAGTTGAAGAAGTTGCTGGACGAGTTTATTCAAAAGCATGGAGAAGGGACTTCGTTCGGAAACACCCTGCTGCGCCGATACTTGCAGAACACCAAATGGGTGAAGAACTCGACTTCCAGGCAGGAAATGAAAAGGTTCTCTGAGTACGTGGGGTATTTCAAAAAGTATGCGTCGCAATATAGCTTCGACTACCTGATGATCATGGCGCAAGGCTACCAGGAGTCATTCTTGGACCAGCAGAAAAGAAGCTCGGCGGGCGCGGTCGGCATCATGCAGGTCATTCCGAAGTACGCTTCAGCAGCTCCAATCAACGTTCGTGATGTGAGCAAGGCCGACAACAACATTCTGGCCGGAGTTCGCATGCTGAATAATATTCTAACGAACTACTTCAACGATCCTGCCATAGATCAGGTGAACAGGACTCTGTTCACCTTCGCCAGCTACAACGCGGGGCCGAACCGGATTGTTCGCTTGCGCAAACGGGCCGCGGGAGACGGGTTGGACCCAAACAAATGGTTTGGAAACGTGGAACTGGAAGTCGCCAAGGACATCGGGGAAGAGACGGTGATGTACGTTGACAATATCTATAAATACTACGTTGCCTACAAACTGGCCGCCGAAAGCCAACAAAAACTCCAGAGATTGAAATAGATGAGGCCCAACTCAACCAGACGACACAGGCCTTCGCCTCCTCAATTTGGGCACTCACCTACACAGTAGTTCACGGTTAGTGACTGATGGTGGTTTTGAAGGCAGGACTTCGGGCGGACCGAATCGGCATGCATTCTTCGGAGCGACACACTTGATTGCCAATCTTTACCGTGGACTGCGAAAGCGACCAAACATGGCATCCGACTGATCTGACCTGCTCCACTTTGTTAAGCGCTCGCCTCGGAGGAAATTCATCCAGCGATTGAAAATCGCGATCACGCTCAGATCGCTGGATGAGTTCCCTCATCCGTGTGCTGCACCACCAAAATTGAAGCTACATCGCGGGCTTTTCGGTCTTCGTGCCCGCTGGGATACTCAGGTGTTTTTTCGCCTGCGCCAACATCTGTTCGACCTGCTCTTTCCTGGGGCTGTTGGGATCGGCTTTGAGAAAAGCTTGCCAGGCTGCGATGGCTGCCTTCGGATCGGCTTTGCCCTTCCACTCGAAGTAGCCGAGGTTATAGAGCACCTGGGGATTTTTGGGATCGATTGCGAGGGCGCGATTCAAGGCCGCAATACCCCGGTCGAGGTCGCCGAGTTTCACGTATACGAAAGCGAGTTCGTTCAGAGCATCCACGCTAGGCCTTACAGCCGCTGATTTCTCGTAATACTGTTGCGCGCTCTGGAACTGCTGTGCTGCCATGTAGGCGTGAGCGATCTTTGCGAGGAGATCGGGATCATCCGGATGCTTTTCGAGGTCCGCCAGTAAGGGCGCGACTTGCTTGTCCGCCATGCGCTTCATGTCCGCGGCCGACGGCATTTGTGGAGCGGCGGTCGATGGGGATGCCAGCGCGGGAACGGCTCCGAGCGACGGTGAGGGACTGGCCACGGCTGGGGCGTGAAGCAGATAACCGGCGGCGATACCCAGCAAGAGGCAGATGATCGCCATCCCGTAAGCTTGAGCATTGTTCCAAAACTTCGGATCTTGGTCGCTCACTCGATGTTCTCCTTACGGCGCTAAAGAAAACCAGCAGTGGTGGAGCTTTACCCGCAGACTGCCATAACGGCTTGTGCACGTCGAATGCCAAGCGACTTCCCGCGTTCGTCCTGTTAAGTCAAAATCCCACAACATCTTACGGTGCTCTGAAGCGGCAAGAGCGGTGCTTCTTGGGCGATAACGCGGAGTTCCTGAGGGGCTCCAGCGGTTTATCACCCAGGAATGGGGGGGGCGAAAATGTGCGATTGGCAGGCGCACGGGCGAGTGTGATCTCAATCACACCCCTAAGACCGGGCGTCACGGGAGAATGCGGGTGTCGCTGGATTGGGAAAAGGAGATCAGTCATGGAAGGCAAGGAACCGGGTGCTGGACAGTGGACGAGCACCCAGGCGTATGTGTTGTCGGTGATCTGCCTGCTGGTTGGGGTGGCAGTGGGATATCTGGTGCGAGGTTCGGCATCGGCACCGGACAACGTTTCGGTACAAGCTGGCGCAAGCGCTGGCGACTCGTCGCTGCCATCGAGTCCAGTGGCACAGCCGAGCGCCGAGCAGTTGCGGCAGGTGGCAGATACGCAAGCGCAACCTCTGCTGAGGCAACTCGAGGGCGAGCCGAAAAACGCGGCGTTGCTCTATCGGATCGGTAATTTATATTACGATGCGCAGCAGTACCCCGACGCGGTGAAGTACTACGAGCAGTCGCTGAAAATTGATCCCAAGGCTACCGACGTTCGTACCGATATGGCGACTGCGTATCACCTGATGGGGCAACCGGAGCGGGCGATCCAGGAGTACGATGCTGTACTCAAGATCGACGGGAAGCACGCGAACGCGCTGTTTAATGAAGGCATGGTGAAGTGGCAGGACAAGCAAGATTTCAACGGTGCGATCGCTTCATGGACGCGACTGCTGGAAGCGCATCCTGACTACGCGCAGCGCGCCAACGTGGAAAAGTTGATTGCCCAGGCCGAGCAACATCTAACTATAAAGGCGGGGACGAAATAGCGATGGCTACGGGCGTCGAGAATGTCGACGCGAAGTCTGTGACGCAGCTTGCTCCCGCGAAGCGGCGACGTTGGATTCTGCAGTTTGTTGCCGCTGTTGCCATCCCGGCTGTCGTTCTCGTGATACTTGAACTTGCCCTGCGGATTGCCGGGGTTGGCTTCAGCACCAATTTGCTCGTTTCGTGCACCGTGAAGGGCACTCCTGCATCCTGCTACAACCTGTTTTTCGCCACCCCGTATTTCCCCGCAGGGATGGTGCAGACTCCGCGACTCTATAGCATACCGAAGACGAAGGCTCCGAATACCTATCGCATTTTCGTGCTGGGGGAGTCGGCCGCGATGGGGGATCCCGACAGCGCATACGGGTTCAGCCGGTATCTCGAAGTCATGCTGCGGGAGCGCTTTCCTGCGATGAGGTTTGAGGTGGTGAACACCGGCAGCGTGGCGATCAATTCGCACGTTGTGTTGCGGATCGCCGAGGGACTGGCGGATCAAAAACCGGATTTGTTCATCATCTATTCCGGAAACAATGAAGTCGTGGGGCCGTATGGTCCGGGGACAATGCTCACCTCGGTTGGCATGAGCAAGCCGGCGGTCCGGGTGAGCACTTTCTTCCGATCCACCCGGATCGGGCAGTTGGTCACCAAACTAGGTACGAAGAAGCGCGAGTGGCACGGCATGGAGATGTTTCTCGATGAGCAAGTGCCGGCGAGTTCGCCGTTGATGCCAAAAGCATACGCGAACTACGAAATGAATCTGCGGGAGACGATCAGAGTAGCGCAGGCGGCGGGCGCGAAAGTGATTGTTTCGACAGTGGCGACCAACCTGAAGGATTGCGCGCCGTTTGCGTCGCTGCATCGGAAAAATCTGGGCCCCAACGACCTGAACCGATGGTCAGCCTTGGTAATCGAGGGCGGCGAGCTCGATGTGGCGAATTCTCCGGCAGAGGCAATGAAGCGGTATCAGGCTGCTGCCGCGATCGACGCTGAGTTTGCCGAACTTGAGTTCCGCATGGCGCGTGCCGAGTGGAGATTCGGTGACTACAAAGCAGCCAAGGAACATTTTCTTCGCGCTCGCGATCTGGATACTTTGCGATTTCGCGCTGACAGCCGGATCAATGAAATCAATCGCTCCGTGGCGGCTGCGTCAGGAGTAACGCTCGTCGATGCGGAGAAAGTTCTCTCGGACGCGGCTCCCGACGGAATTATCGGCACCGATCAGATCTATGAACACGTGCACATGACACCTGAAGGAAACTACTTGCTTGCCGCGGCAATGTTCGCCGAGATTGCGCCGAAGCTCGCGGTAAGGAGTCAGGTGTCTTCGACACCTTCGGAGGCGGAGTGCGAGCGGCTACTGGCACTTACCGGGTTTGATCGGTGGCGGCTTGCGAACGAGATGTTCGGGCGGCTGCAGAAAGCCCCCTTTACGAATCAGTTCAATCACTCCGAACAGCTGGTTCACTTTGCCTGGGGGGCTGAGCCACCCAGCGAAAATCCGAACGACACGGTAGCGCAGTATCAGTGGGCGATCGCACGCAATCCCGAGGATGCGATGCTCCATCTCCGCTTTGGAAACTTCCTGTTTCCCTACAATCGAAATGCAGCGGCGGAACAGACCGGTATGGCGCAGCCTTGGGACGGCTATCCGATGTTTCTGCCGGATGGAACGCCGGTGCGATAAGCATCCGATGGAAGCAAGCTCGCTTCACTGGGCGGACTTGTGAGGCGGCAGTCCCTACATGCTGCGTCGCGGCTTCGACTCTGAGGTTGCTCTTGACGAACGTAAGTCGCGACCAAAAGCGGCGATGCTTAGTATGCCAATGACGATGCTCCAGATCGCGAAAAAAAACCAGCCAGCGTCGGAAAAGAGGGAGTCATTCAACATCATCTTTCAAAGCCTCCGGGGGCGCGAGGCGGCCTGCGGGAAGCCGCCTCGCGTCCTGCGGTGACAGACTCTTGGTCTCGTGGACCAGGAGCTTTCGCGGCAGTTACTCCTCGGGAGGAGCAGGGGCCTGCTTGCTCATCCGCTCTTGCATGCGGGCCTCGTGACTGGCTTCCATCTGTTTGAGCTGAGTCTTCTGGTCGTCCCGAAGCAGCTGATAGAGCTGGTTGTGGATGCGAGTCTCCTCCACAGTAATGGCTGCCTGGACTTGCGCTTTTTGCGCTGCCAAGGCTGCTACCTTGGTCTGATCGAAGGTACCCTCGACGTATTGCCGGAGCTGCTGGTCGATCAGGTGCTCCTGTTGGTGCAGAGGCTCAACGGTCGGACGCTCCTTCTGCATAATGGACTTCATCTGAGTCTTCTGGTCGTCGGTAAGATTGAGCTTCGCAGCGAGAAAGGGCAAATGACCTTGCATGCCCATTCCCATGCCGTGGCCGTGCATCGGAGGAGGTGGGGGTGCGTCTTCTGAAGTCTGGGACTTGGCGATTACGGAACCCATCAGAACTGCCAGAAAGGCGATCAGTAAGCGGAAACGAATTACTTTCATGGGATAACTCCTGTTGTCGTCCGGGTGAACGGTTTGTGCGTACAAGGATGGAAACACGAGTTGGGCAATAAAAGCGGTAAAAAGTCGGTCAACCGGAGTAAAGTTTTGTAATGGGGAGGAATGGGAACGGGTCTATTGGGCCGTCTCAGCCTCTTTTCTGAGGGCGTGGTCGAGAGCGCTCCCTAAGCGCCGCGAGCGTACGGTTGACAATTCTTTACCACTAGAACTGGGACTGCAGGTGCAAAATCAAAAGAGCAATGGATCGCATTCTCGTTATTGATGATGACGTGGAGCTTTGTCATCTGGTCGGGGAGTATTTGCGCGCCGAAGGTTTCACGACCGAGTGTGTGCACGACGGCGAAACCGGATTGAAGAAAGCGACGGCGGGGGAGTACTTGCTGGCTGTGCTCGATGTGATGTTGCCGGGGATCAACGGATTCGAAGTGCTGCGGAGAGTCCGCGCGACGTCGCGACTGCCCGTGCTGCTTCTCACCGCCCGCGGTGAAGACGTGGACCGGATTGTTGGGCTAGAGATTGGGGCGGATGATTACTTGCCGAAGCCGTTTAATCCGCGCGAACTGGTGGCACGCATTCGGGCGGTACTCCGCAGGACACACGGTGACGCGGGCGCTCCTGCGGCGCCGGAAACGGTGTCAGTCGGCGATGTAGAACTGGATCCGGCAACGCGAACGGTTCGCCTCGAGGGGAAGCCAATCGATCTGACTTCGGTGGAGTTCAACCTGCTCGAAGTACTATTGCGCGAAGCCGGGCGCGTCGTACCCCGCGAACGACTGGTCAACGCGGTGTTGAGCCGAAAGTTCTCGCCGTATGACCGGAGTATTGATATGCACGTCAGCAAGGTGCGCAAGAAATTGGGAGACACCGATAGTGACGAGCACATCAAAACGGTGCGTGGGGTCGGGTATATTTTTGCCAGGCCGCGGGAGAAGACAAAAGCCTAGGCGAGAGGCTTGACGGAGTGCGAAGCCCTCCGTTCGAGACTCTGACTCCTCGCAAATGCGGCAGAAGCCCCCTAGGTTTTGCTTCGGACCGAAGGCTCAAAACAGTCTTTCGAGTTTAGATCGTCGAATAGCGATAACTGCCAATGAAGAGTCTCTTTTTACGAATCTTTATTTCGTTTTGGGTCGCGCAGGCATTGTTTGTGGTGCTTGCGATCGTGGTAACGATTGCGCTACGCCCCCGCACTTCTACGTGGGAAGCTTTGCGGACCACGATATTGAATGACTCCGTGAGTGCGTATGAGGAAGGTGGGCAGCAGGGCCTGCGCGATTACTTCGAAAGTCTTGACCACAGCCAGCACGTGCGCGCCTATCTTTTTGATGAACATGGGAGCGAGCTTTCAGGACGTCCCGCGCCAGACTGGGCCCTGCGTGTGGCGGCCGGCGGGCCACGGATCCCGCATGATGGTTTCGTTTTCCCAGCCCCGCCAATGCAGCGTGATTCCCGGGCTTCGTCGGATGGCAAGCATCGCTACACACTCGTACTTGGACTGCCACCGGGACCGCGAGTGTTCTTTGGACCGCGGGGCTTACCAGTTCCGGGACTGATCATCGCCATCATTTCGTCCGGGATCGTCTGCTATCTGCTGTCGTGGTACATGACCAAGCCAATTGTCCGGTTGCGTACGGCGACACGGCAGTTGGCAGCCGGGAATCTAAGCACCCGGACGGGCGCACCTGCGACGCGCAGCGACGAGGTCTCCGGTCTGATGCGCGACTTCGATGCCATGGCGGAGCGTATTGAAACACTGCTGAAGGCGCAATCGCGGCTGCTCAATGACATCTCGCATGAACTGCGTTCGCCGCTGGCGCGGCTGAACGTGGCTTTGGGGCTGGCCCGCCAGCGGGCTGGCGTGGAAAGCGCGGACATGTTGGACCGAATCGAACTCGAGGCCAGCCGGTTGAACGAGTTGATCGGGAGAATTCTGACTCTGGCTCGACTGGAAGACGGCGAGCAGATCGTGCCGCAGACGCCCGTCGCGCTTGATGAGATCGTGCTGAGCGTGACCGAAGATGCCGAGTTCGAAGCGCAGGCTCGCCACTGTCATGTGCGCACCTCGATTCCTGAGGGTGATTGGCAAGTGCGCGGTAATGCATCGTTACTGCACAGCGCAGCCGAGAACGTGGTCCGGAATGCCATCCGTTATACACAAGAGGGAACGTCCGTCGATGTGGAACTCACCAGCGAAGAAAAAGCCGGAGGACTGGAAGCAGTATTGCGTGTGAGCGACTCGGGTCCGGGGGTTCCGCCGGAGGCGCTGTCGAAGTTGTTCGAACCATTTTATCGGCTCGATGACGCCCGAGGACGGCAGACGGGCGGCGTCGGGCTCGGCTTGGCAATCACGGAACGGGCTGTACGCTTCCACGGAGGTAAGGTTAGTGCGGCGAACCGGAAGGGAACCGGTTTGATGGTTGAGATTCGGTTACCACTGATTGCGGAAGGACTGCGAACTGAAAAGCCGAGCGAAGCCGTGCCGGTGGTCGAGGGAGTGTAGGGGCGTCGGCAAAAGCGCATAGATCCTCCGCGCAAAGAACGCCGCTCAGGACGGCAAAAACATTTGGGTTGCGGCAAGCTTGCGGCCATGCAGGCAACTCCATGCGGCTGCTTGAGGTTCCAACCAACGGGCGGGGAGATTGCTCTTCCTGCGCTTTCCTGATACACAAATAGGTTGAGATTTCCCGCATTTCAGACTACAGCAACCCGGACGGCGGGTACCGGGCGCGTCTGCTCG
>Ga0335080_10005363_pt1 | contig 13181 bp, 12 predicted proteins | sample Lox_Sample_34_FD_206720 | JGI IMG/M metagenome (GOLD analysis project Ga0335080, IMG submission 206720) | Soil microbial communities from Loxahatchee National Wildlife Refuge, Florida, United States - Lox_Sample_3.4 | ecosystem: Environmental > Terrestrial > Soil > Wetlands | place: USA... | reverse complement strand
GTGGCTGTTCCTCTTCGCCCGCCAGGCTCGCACGGCCCCCGTGCTGCCCGTGGGCGAGCCGGAGGTGCGGGCGCTCCTCGCCTCCGCCCCGGCGAAGGCGCATTGAGCCATGAGCACGCACGAGCCGCACCACGCCGGTGGCTACGAGAAGACCGACGCCCACGCCGGGGCGACCTTCCGGGCCGGCCTCTACATCCTCGGGGCCATGTTCCTGACCGCGCTCCTCGTCGTCCCGTTCTACCGGTCCCTCGGCCGGCGGGAGGCCCGCGAGCAGCGGCCGGCGGCGAGCGTCCTCGAGCCCGTGGGCCTCGGCCCCGGGCCCGCCGTCCCGAGGCTCGTCGTCTCGGAGCCCCGGGCCCTCGCCGAGTTCCGCGCCCAGGAGGACGCCCTGCTCACGAGCTACGGCTGGGTGGAGAAGGACGCGGGCATCGCGCGGATGCCGATCGCCGATGCGATGAAGATCGTGGCCGAGCGCGGCCTGCCGAGGTTCCCGGCTCCGGCGGCCGCCCCGACGCCGAGGGCCACCCCGGCGCCGAGGGGAGGTGCGCGATGATCCGCCGGCTCCTCGCCGCCGCCGGGCTCCTCGCCCTCGCCGCGCCGGCACCGGCCCAGATGGGTCCCGTGCCCCCGCCGCCCCGGCAGGCGACTCCCGGGGTCCTGCAGGAGGTCGGGTTCGACCAGAAGCTGGGGGACGTGATCCCGCTCGACCTGGCGTTCAGGGACGAGACCGGGAAGGACGTGAGGCTCGGCGATTACTTCGGGAAGAAGCCCGTCGTTCTGAGCCTCGTCTACTACCGGTGCCCGATGCTCTGCACGATCAGCCTCAACGGCCTGGCCGGGGCGCTCGAGGTGCTCTCCTTCGTCCCCGGCCAGGAGTTCGAGGTCGTGACCGTGAGCTTCGACCCGACCGAAGGGCCGGTTCTCGCGGCCGCCAAGAAGAAGGCCTACATGACGCGCTACAAGCGGCCGGAGGCCGACGCGGGCTGGCACTTCCTGACCGGGCCACAGGAGTCGATCGAGCGGCTCACGAGGGCGGTCGGGTTCCGCTACGTGTGGGACGCGGAGACGAAGCAGTTCGCCCACCCCGCGGGCATCCTCGTGGCCACGCCGGAGGGGAGGATCGCGCGCTACCTCTTCGGCGTCGAGTACTCGCCGAAGGACCTGCGTCTCGCCCTCGTGGACGCGGCGGGCGGGAAGATCGGCAACCCCGTCGACCAGGTCCTCCTCTACTGCTACCAGTACGATCCCCAGAGCGGCCGGTACAGCGCCTCGATCCTCAACCTCGTCCGGCTCGGCGGCCTGGTGACCGTGGCCGCCCTCGCCGCCTTCATCCTGACCGCGGGCCGGCGGCGCCGGGGCGGGCCGAGCGGAGCCGCGGCCGGGCGGAACCAGACGACCGAATGACCCCCTCCTTCCCCCTCGTTCCCGAGCGAGCCTCGTCCGTGGCCGGGGAGGTCGACGCGCTCTTCCTGTTCATCCTCGTGGTGACCGGCATCTTCGCGGCCGGGGTGTGGATCGCGCTCCTCTACTTCGCGATCCGCTACCGCCGCCGCTCGCCGGAGGACCGGCCGCCGGAGATCCACGGCTCGCTCGCCCTCGAGCTCACGTGGACGATCATCCCGTTCCTCCTGATGTCGGTGATGTTCGTCTGGGGGGCGAAGGTCTTCTTCCACCTGAACAGGCCGCCCGACGACGCCATGACGGTGAGCGTCGTCGGCAAGCGCTGGATGTGGAAGCTGCAGCACCCGACCGGCCAGCGCGAGATCAACGAGCTCCACGTCCCGCGCGGCCGGGCGGTGAAGCTCGTCATCACCTCCGAGGACGCCATCCACAGCTTCTTCGTGCCCGCATTCCGCATCAAGAAGGACGCGGTGCCCGGACGGTACAACACCGCCTGGTTCCGGGCCACGAAGGCGGGGAGCTACCACCTCTTCTGCTCGGAGTACTGCGGCACCGAGCACGCGCGGATGACGGGGAGGATCGTGGTCATGGAGCCGGACGAGTACGAGACCTGGCTCGCCGGCGGGCCGGCCCCCGAGTCCCCGGTGGCGGCGGGGGAGAAGCTCTTCACGGAGCTGAACTGCGTCACCTGCCACCGGCCCGACAGCGCCGGACGGGGGCCGGTGCTTCAGGGCCTTTTCGGCCGCCCGGTGAAGCTGGCCAGCGGGGAGACGGTGGTGGCCGACGAGGCGTACGTGCGCGAGTCGATCACGAGCCCCGCCGCGAAGGTGGTGGCGGGCTACCAGCCGGTGATGCCGACCTATCAGGGGCAGGTGAGCGAGGAGCAGATCATCGCCCTCGTCGCCTACATCCAGTCACTGCAGATCCCGTCCCCGGCCGCCCCCGCCGGGGCCAGCGGGCGCTCCCGGTGAGGGCGCGGAGAGAGAGATGAGCAGCGAGCCCGCGGCCCTCCCGACGGAGCACTACCTGAGCGGCGGCTGGGACCTCAAGTCCTGGCTGCTCACGACCGACCACAAGCGGATCGGGATCCTCTACCTCGTCTCGATCACCCTGATGTTCGCGCTGGGCAGCTTCTACGCGGCCCTCGTCCGCTGGAACCTGATGGTGCCCGACGGCAGCCACATGTCGGCCGACACCTACAACAAGGCCTTCACCGGGCACGGCGTGATCATGGTCTTCTTCTTCCTGATCCCGTCCATCCCGGCCACTCTCGGGAACTTCCTCATCCCCCTCATGATCGGGGCGAAGGACCTGGCCTTCCCCAGGATCAACCTCCTGAGCTGGTACATCTACGTGATCGGCGGCGCGCTCACGCTCTATGCGCTCGTGACCGGGGGCCTCGACACGGGCTGGACCTTCTACACGCCCTACAGCACGGTCTTCGCCCAGAGCAAAGTGGAGATCGCGGCGATCGGCATCTTCGTGGCCGGCTTCTCGTCGATCCTCACCGGCCTCAACTTCATCGTGACCATCCACAAGATGCGGGCTCCGGGGATGACCTGGTTCCGGATGCCGCTCTTCGTGTGGGCTCACTACGCGACGTCGATCATCCAGGTCCTGGGGACCCCGGTGGTGGCGATCACCATCCTGCTCGTGGCCCTGGAGAGGATCGTCCACCTCGGCTTCTTCGACCCGAACCGCGGCGGCGATCCCATCCTCTTCCAGCACCTCTTCTGGTTCTACTCGCACCCCGCCGTCTACATCATGATCCTGCCCTCGATGGGCGTGATCAGCGAGATCGTCACCTGCTTCTCCCGCAAGCGCATCTTCGGCTACAGCTTCATCGCGATGTCGAGCCTCGCCATCGCCGCGATCGGCTTCCTCGTCTGGGCCCACCACATGTTCGTCACCGGGATGGCGGTCTACTCGGCGATGGTGTTCTCGGCCCTCACCTACCTCGTGGCCGTGCCCTCCGCGATCAAGACCTTCAACTGGACGGCCACGCTCTACCGCGCCTCCGTGCAGTGGGACACGCCGATGATCTACGTCTTCTGCTTCATCGGCCTCTTCCTGATCGGGGGGCTCACCGGCCTCTTCCTCGGCAATCTGGGGACGGACGTCCACCTCACCGACACCTACTTCGTGGTCGCCCACTTCCACTACATCATGGTCGGGGGGGCGATCATGGGCTACCTGGGCGGGCTCCACTACTGGTGGCCCAAGATCACGGGAAGGAAGTACATCGAGGCCTGGGGCAAGGTGTCGTCGCTCCTCGTGTTCGTGGGCTTCAACCTCACCTTCTTCCCGCAGTTCGTCCTCGGCTACCTGGGCATGCCGCGCCGCTACTACGTCTACCCCGAGGAGTTCCAGGTGCTGAACGTGCTCTCGACGGCGGGGGCGACGATCCTGGGCTTCGGCTACGTCTTCCCGTTCTCGTACCTCACCCACTCCGTCTTCCGGGGCCGGCCCGCCGGCCCGAACCCGTGGGAAGCCAAGGGGCTCGAGTGGACGACGACCTCGCCGCCGCCGACCGAGAATTTCCACGAGGTGCCGATCGTCACCGAGGACGCCTACGACTACGCGAGCCCGCCTCGGGAGGCCGAGCGTGCCTGAGCCCGGCGCCCACGCCGGCGCGGCGTCCCACCCGGAGCTCCGGCACCACTTCGAGAGCCTGGACCAGCAGCGGGAGGCCTCGTCGCTGGGGATGTGGGTGTTCATCGCCCAGGAGGTGCTCTTCTTCGGGGGCCTCTTCGCGACCTACACCGTCTACCGCAGCCAGTACCCCGACGCGTTCTCCGCGGGCAGCCACCACCTCAACTGGAGGATCGGGTTCCTCAACACCCTCGTCCTCATCGGCTCGAGCCTGACCATGGCCATGGCCGTCCACTCGGCGGCCGTCGGGAAGAGCCGGCGGATCGTCGGCTTCCTCCTGGCCACGGTCCTCCTCGGCTCGGTGTTCCTGGGAGTGAAGTACTTCGAGTACGGCGAGAAGATCCGGCCCTGCCTCGGCGACGGGCCCTACACCGGGTGCCTCGTCCCCGGAGAGCGCTTCGACGCTTCCGCCGTCCACCTCGAAGGCGACGTCGGGCGCCGGGTGCAGATCTTCTTCTCCCTCTACTTCGCCATGACCGGCCTGCACGCCCTGCACATGATCGTCGGGATCCCGATCATCCTCACGATCGCCGCCCTGGCCGGGCGCGGGGCCTACGGGCCCGCGTACCACACTCCGGTGGAGATCGTCGGGCTCTACTGGCACTTCGTCGACATCATCTGGATCTTCCTCTTCCCCCTCCTCTACCTGATCGGGGCGCACTGAGCATGTCCGCTCCCCCAACCTCCACGAGCCGCCTGGCCCACCCGGGGGGACACGTCGTCTCCCCCCGGGTCTACGTGGCCGTCTTCCTCGCCCTCTGCGTGCTCACCGTCGTCACGGTGGTGGTCAACGGCTACGACTTCGGGCCCTTCAACCTGATCGTGGCCCTCGGCGTCGCGATCACGAAGGCCTCCCTGGTCGTGCTCTACTTCATGCACGCCCGCTACAGCCCCAAGCTGACCGGCGTCGTCATCGCCTCGGCCGTCGCCTTCTTCGTCATCCTCCTCTTCCTGATCCTGACGGACTACCTGAGCCGGCCCTGGCCGCTGACGGCGGGCGGCTGAGCCCCGGATCTCGAGGACTGGTGCATCGCTGTGGCCGCGCCCTGCTTCGGACCTCGGTGAGACCTCGGCCGGTGTAGACTCGCCGAAACCCCGCACTCTCCCGCGCCGGGTTGCACGGGAGGAAGTCCATGGCCACGACAGACCCGATCCTGACCGCGCTCGCCCGCATGGAAGAGCGCCTCATCGAGCGAGCGGAGGAGTGGCGCCGGGAGGTCCGACTCGACCTCGCCGGCGGCTTTGACGCCGTCCACAAGCGCCTCGACCGCCTGGAGCAGGAGTACGAGATGCTCAAGGCGGGAGTGGCCCGCATCGAAGCGGACGTGGGCGTGCTGAAGGCGGACGTCGCCGTCCTCAAGACCGATGTCGGCATCCTCAAGACCGATGTCGGCATCCTCAAGACCGACGTCACCTCGCTCAAGGACGACGTGGCCTTCCTGAAGGAGGAAGTGGCCTTTCTCAAGCTGGCCGTCGCGAGGCTCGAGGCTCGCCAGGAGCGGGAAGCCTCGGACCGCCGGGATCTCCGAGAGCAGGTTCTCGACTTCCGCCGGCGCCTCGGCGAGCTCGAGGAGCGGGTCAGGGAGATCGAAGGGCGCCTGCCGCGAGGCTGAGCGCGGCTCCGAATCAGCCGGAATCCGCCGGGCCGGAGGCCGTTGGCGCAGCCGCCGCCAGCCGGGCTACAATCCTGCCACGCCGTCGACAAGCTGAATCGGGCGGGCCCGGAGGCGCCGGGACCCTTTTCCACGGGGGATGCCATGCAGGCTCTCGAGATCCTGTTCCGCTGGATGCACATCCTGGCCGGAGTGGTCTGGATCGGCCACCTCTACTTCTTCAACTTCGTCAACGCCCCCTTCCAGGGCAAGCTCGACGGCCCGACGAAGAAGACGGTCAACCCCGAGCTGCTCCCGCGGGCGCTCTATTGGTTCCGCTGGGGCGCGGCCTGGACCTGGGTCACCGGGGTGCTGCTCCTCCTGATCGTCTACTACCACCAGCGCTACGCGGTCGAGGCGGAAGGCTTCACGGCCGGGAGCTGGGTCATGCTGGCCGCGACCTTCCTCGCCCCCTTCGTCTACGACGCCCTCTACAAGAGCCCGCTCGGCAAGAACGTCCGCGGCGCGTTCGTCGTCGCCTACGCGCTGGTCGCGGCCATGGTCTTCCTCTACGCGCACTTCGCGGGCTTCAGCTACCGGGGGACGCTCATCCACGTGGGCGCGATGTTCGGGACGATCATGGCCTTCAACGTGTGGTACCGGATCTGGCCCGCGCAGCAGACGATCATCCGCGCGGTGAAGGAAGGGACGGCCGCCGACGCCGACCTCGTCAAGATGGCCGGGCTCCGCTCCCGCCACAACACCTACATGTCGGTGCCCCTCCTCTACGCGATGGTCGGCCAGCACACGACCTTCTTCGCCGGCGGCAACTGGGGGATCGGCGAGGAGACGCGGTGGATCGTCTTCCTGGTCGTCATCGGCCTCGGCTGGCACATCGTCTTCCACCTCTACAAGCGCAGCGCGAAGGTCCAGGGGTTCTGACGAGAGCAGGCCCCTGAGCGTCCCCGTCGCGGCGCGCCGGACGGGCGGCGGGGTCCTGCCGAAGCCGAAGAGCTGTGCTAGATTAGCGTCCAAGAAGACCAGGACCCAGCGGATCTCCTTTGGGTGACGCCGTGGCCGTGCCGCACTGCTCTTGGTGGGGGCCCTCGTGCGGCAGGCCGGCCCGAACCCGTCTGGAAGGTGAATCGACCGTGCTCTTCAAGGTGCAGCATGGCTAAGCCCGAGCCCGAATCCGACCCTCGCCTGGCCGCGCGGACCCTCAAGCTCAACGTGCTCTTCGCCGCCTCGTCCGTGGGTCTGCTCCTCATCATCGGCCTGATGGTCGAGGCCGACCACGACCGCGAGTGGCGCCAGTACCAGATCCGGTTCAACCAGCTCCGGGTGAAGCTCACCGAGGATGAGATCCAGAAATCGCTCGGCCCCGAGGACGCCCAGCGGCTGAAGGAGATCGACGGCAAGATCGCCCAGGGCAAGCAGGAGGAGGCGGCCCACCGCGACGAGATCCGGAAGGTCCAGGCGGAGATCGACGCGCTGCAGGCCCGATGGTACGCGGCCGACCAGGACTACCGCTTCACGAAGGCCAAGCTCGACGTGGCCCGCTACGAGCTGGACGAGGCGGTCCACGGGAAGAGCGCGACGGTCGACCGCCGAAGGGCCGACGTGGGGAGTCTCGGGCGGAGGTGGGAGGAGTACCGCCTCAGGGTCGAGGACCTCCTGGCCCAGAGCGACGCCAAGAAGGCCCGGCTCGCCGGGCTGGAGCGCACCGAGCTGGACGCCCAGAAGGCCCGCACGGCCCTCCTCGCGGAGAAGACGCGGCTCGAGGACGTCCTCCACCGGATCGCGCCCGGGCGGCTGGTCAGCTTCGTGCGCAACCTCCCGATCCTCGACCTGGCCAACCCGTCGCTGAAGGTCAGCCAGATCATGCCGTCGAGCCTCTACGACGACGTGATCTTCACCCAGACCCCGAAGGTCGACCGTTGCACGACCTGCCACCTCGGCATCGACCAGAAGGGGTTCGAGGACGCGCCCCAGCCCTTCACCACCCACCCGGAGCCGGAGCTCTACGTCCGGGGCCCCCACGCCATCGACAAGTTCGGCTGCACGGAGTGCCACCTGGGGCGGGGCCGCGGCACGACGTTCGTCACCGCGGTCCACACTCCGTCGACCAAGGAGCAGGAGAAGGCCTGGGGCCGCTACTCGGGAACCGAGTCCTACGAGCCGATGGACCACTGGGACCAGCCCATGCTGGCCCGGGGGGCCACGCAGTCGCAGTGCGTCAAGTGCCACCGCGGGGTCGTCGAGGTGCCGAAGGCCAGGAGCCTGAACGCGGGCATCGAGCTCGTCGAACGCTACGGCTGCTACGGCTGCCACAAGATCAAGGGCTTCGAGACGCGGCGCAAGGTCGGACCGGACCTGAGCCGGATCGCCACGAAAACGGGCGAGGAGTTCATCTTCCGCTGGATCAAGGAGCCGCGGGGCCTGCGGCCCACCCGCATGCCGCAGTTCTGGGACGTGCGCATTGGCGAGACGCCGGACCTCCTGAAGCGCAACAACGTCGAGGCCAATGCGGTCGTGGCCTACCTCATCGAGCATTCGGCGAAGGCGAAGTATCCGCCGCCGCCCGCCGGCGACCTGGAGTCGGGGCGCAAGCTCTTCGAGTCGGTGGGCTGCCTGGGCTGCCACCGCGTGGGCGACGACGGCCGCGGCCTCGGCGAGCTCGCCGCCTCGTCGTTCCGGACGTACGGGCCCAACCTCGCCGGCACCGGGAGCAAGGTCGACGCGGGCTGGCTCTACGCGTGGATCCGCGACCCCAAGGCCTACTGGCCCCTCACGAACATGCCGAGCCTGCGCCTCACGACGAAGGAGGCGGCCGACATCACCGCCTACCTGATGAGCCTCAAGAACGAGGACTTCGTCAAGCGCGTCCGACCGGCCATGGACGCCGGCGTCCGGGACCAGATCGCGCTCGAGTACCTCCGCGACCGCCTTCCCGCGAAGCAGGCCGAGGAGAAGCTCGCCGGCATGGCCGACCGCGAGCGCACCCTGTACCTCGGGGAGCGGACGATCTTCCGCTCCGGCTGCTTCGGCTGCCACATGATCCCCGGCTTCGAGACGACGATGCCGATCGGCACCGAGCTGAGCGAGGAGGGGTCGAAGCTCGTCGACCGGCTGGACTTCGGCTACGAGCGCGAGCGGCTGCCCCACACCCTGCCCGCCTGGCTCCACCAGAAGTTCATGGAGCCCAGGATCTTCGACCGCGACAAGGAGATGCGTCCGTGGGACCGCCTGCGGATGCCCAAGTTCTTCTTCACGTCCGAAGAGGCGGATGCCCTCGTCACCGCCGTGCTGTCGTTCACGCGCGAGAAGGTCTCGGGCACGGCCCAGCGGCAGCTCACCGCCGACGAGGGGTTCGTCGAGCGGGGCCGGCGGCTCGTCCGGGACTCGAACTGCCGGGGCTGCCACGTCATCGGCGACGAGGGCGGCGCCATCCGCGCGGTGAAGGCGAACCAGCTCGAGGAGCAGGCCAAGGCGGACGTCTTCGGGCAGGCCGATCCGGCCGCCGCCGCCGCCGAGGCGGTCGCCCTGTCGCCGCCCCTCCTCTACAACGAGGACTCCAGGATCGGCGAAGGGGCGCGCGTGCAGTCCCACTGGCTCCACGAGTTCCTGCGAGACCCCTCCCACCGCGTGCGGCCGTGGCTCGAGATCCGCATGCCGACCTTCGGGTTCACCGAGCCGCAGCTCAACACGATCACCCACTACTTCGCGTCCATGGACCTCGTCCCCTATCCCTTCGAGCCGCGGGCCGACATCGACCCGAAGATGGTCTCGACCGGCGCCGGCCTCTTCGGCCGCGCGGAGTGCGTGAAGTGCCACGTGGTGGGCGGCAAGCTCCCCAACCAACCCCCGAGCAACATGGCTCCGGACCTCGCGGCGGTCCGCGCGCGGCTGCGCCCCGGGTGGATCCGGAGCTGGCTCAAGGACCCCCAGCGGATCGTGCCCGGGACGCGGATGCCCCAGAACTTCCCGGACAAGCCCGAGGAGAACGCCTACCCCGACGTCCTCGGCGGGAAGCAGCAGGCGCAGATCGACGCCGTGACCCAGTTCCTGCTGACGCTCGGCCCGGGAGGCGAGCCGTGACCGAGGCGCCTCCTCTCCCCGACGAGGGGGCGGGATCGCCTCCCGAACGGCACCGCTTCCCCGCGCGCCTCCTCGAGTTCTTCTTCTTCCCGCTCGTGATCGTCGCCGTCGCGGCGGGCGTCTTCGTGCTCTTCGGGCTCATCACCGCGGAGGGAAAGACGCCGCGCGACTACGTCGGCCTGATCCGCAGCGGCGACTCGAACCGGCGGTGGCAGGCGGCGTTCGAGCTGTCGAAGGTGATCGGCGCCGGCAAGGACGCCCGGGGGCAGGATCCGCGCCTCGTCGGCGACATGGCGTCGCTCTTCAAGGACGCCGCGGGCGACGACCCGAGGGTGCGACGGTTCCTGGCCCTCGCCCTGGGGCGCCTGGGCGACGCCGGCGCGGTGCCCGTGCTCCTCGAGTACGTGAGGGGCGTGCGGCGGGGGGAGGGGACGGACCCCGAGACGCACCTCTACGCGGTCTGGGCCCTCGGCGCGATCGGAGACGCGGCCGCCGTCCCCGACCTCGTGGCCCTCGCCGCCCACGAGGACCCCGGCCTCCGGAAGACCGCGGTGCACGCCCTGGGCGTCTTCCCATCGCCGGAGGCGACGGCGGCCCTGGAGGACGCGCTCGCGGACCCGGTCGGGGACGTGCGCTGGAACGCGGCCGCCGCCCTCGCTCGCCGCGGCCGCGCGTCCGCGGTCCCCGTCCTCGAGCAGATGCTGGACCGCGGGGAGCTCGCCCGGAGCGAGGGAGTCACCGCGGACCAGACGGAGGAGATCCTCCTCCAGGCGATCGCCGGGGCCGCGCTCCTCCCCGACGCGAGGCTCGAGGCCCGTCTCGCGGCGCTCGGGGACGCCGATCCGAGCCTGAAGGTCCGCGCCGCGGCGCGCCGCTGCCTCGAGCAGTCCTATCACAAGCAGGCCCGGCACTCTTGACGCGCTCCCCTCGCGCCCTCCCCGGTCGTCGCCTTGACAGAGAGCGGTGCCTCGATAGAATGGGTCTCGACTTCAGCCTCCTCAGCTTGCCGGTGAATCGCCCATGACCGACGCCAAGAACATTGCGTCTGCGGGCGGCGCGTCGCAGGCCGCGGCGCCCGCCCTCCCGGAGAGGGACGGACTCTTCTCCCGGCGCAGCTTCATGAAGTGGTCGATCCCGACCGGCTGGACCGCCTTCGCCGCCGCCGCAGTGTCCGGTCTCGTCGCCACCGGCCGCTTCATGTTCCCGAACGTTCTGTTCGAGGCGCCTCAGTCGTTCAAGGCCGGCCTTCCCAACGAGTACAACGTCGGTGTCGTCGACACGCGCTGGGTGGACCAGTTCGGGGTCTGGATCGTCCGGGACCAGACGGGCTTCTACGCCCTGATCGCGACCTGCACCCACCTCGGCTGCACCCCGAACTGGCTCGAGTCCGAGAACAAGTTCAAGTGCCCTTGCCACGGCAGCGGCTTCTACCGCAGCGGCGTCAATTTCGAGGGACCGGCGCCGCGCCCCCTCGAGCGCGCCCGGATCGTCCTCGCCGACGACGGCCAGATCCTGGTCGACAAGTCGGTGAAGTTCCAGCAGGAGAAGGGCGAATGGGAGAAGCCGGGGTCCTACCTGCGCACTTCATGAGGGAGACGGCGAGGGAGAGGGATTGATGTCGACCACGACCCCCAAGGGCCCGCTCGCCCGGGCTCAGGAGTTCGTCACCGGCACCCAGGTCTGGAAGTCCATCTTCCGGAACCGGCTGCCCGAGGACCGCCGCGGGCGCGCGCTCCTGGTCCTGAGCAACGTGTTCCTGCACCTCCACCCGGTGAGGATCCACAAGAGCGGGATCCGGGTGAAGTTCACGTGGTGCATGGGCGGGCTCACGTTCTTCTTCTTCCTGGTCCTGACGTTCACCGGCCTCCTGCTGATGTTCTACTACCGGCCCACGGTCGCCTACGCGTACATGGACATCGTGGACCTCGCCGAGCAGGTTCCCCTCGGGATCATGCGCGAGCTGCACCGCTGGTCGGGCCACGCGATGGTGATCACGGTCTGGCTGCACATGCTGCGGGTGTTCCTCACCGGCTCCTACAAGCCGCCCCGCGAGTTCAACTGGAGCGTCGGGGTCCTGCTGCTCGTGCTGACCCTCCTTCTCTCCTTCACCGGCTATCTCCTGCCCTGGGACCAGCTGGCGATCTGGGCCATCACGGTCGGCTCCAACATGGCCCGGGCCACGCCCCTCCTCGGCCACGAAGGCCCCGGCTCGGCGCTCCTCACCCTGGGCGACGTCCCGCTCATCCACTCCGGCTCCGACGCCCGCTTCGCCCTCCTCGGCGGGCGGTTCGTCGGCGAGGGGGCGCTCCTCCGGTTCTACGTCCTGCACTGCGTGGGGATCCCCCTCGTGGCCGCCGTGCTCATGGCCGTGCACTTCTGGCGGGTCCGGAAGGACGGCGGCATCTCGCGCCCGCTGTAGGCCCGGCGCAGGAGCATCGTGGTCGAATCGCTGAAGCACGTCGTCAACCTGGTGACCACGCCGCCGATCCTCATCACGTTGGCGACCGTCGTCTTCTTCCTCGCCCTGCGGTATCGCGTCTTCTGGAAGCCCCGCGTGGCGCTGGGGGCGGGGCTGGGGGCGGCGGTCTTCCTCGCGGTCTCCGTCTTGGACCCGAACTTCGCCCTCATCGTCAGGAAGCCCGACAACATCCCGATCATCGCCATGCTGTTCCTGGTGGGATTCTTCGTGTGGCTGGCGATGTCGCAGGCCCTCGAGAACGACGACCGGATCGCCCGCGGGGAGGCGGTCCGGGAGGCGAGCGACGGGGAAGCGGAGAAGACGTCCGTCTGGCCCAACCTCGTCTACACCGAGATGCTGGCCATGATCCTCCTCACGATCGTCCTCATCGTCTGGGCGATCGCCTTCAAGGCGCCGATCGAGGAGCCGGCCAACCCCGCCCGCACGCCGAACCCCTCCAAGGCGCCCTGGTACTTCCTCGGCCTCCAGGAGATGCTCGTCTACTTCGACCCCTGGCTGGCCGGCGTCGTCTTCCCCACGCTGATCATCGTCGGCCTCATGGCCATCCCCTTCATCGACAAGAACCCGAAGGGGAGCGGGTACTACAGCTTCCGTGAGCGGCGGGTCGAGATCACGATCTTCCTCTTCGGCTTCCTCATCCAGTGGGTGCTCCTCGTGATGATGGGGACGTTCCTCCGCGGGCCCAACTGGAACTTCTTCGGCCCCTACGAGCTCTGGGACACCCACAAGCTCGAGGCCCTCGTGAACGTAAACCTCTCGGAGTACTTCTGGGTCCGGCTCCTGAACCGGAAGCTGCCCTCGATGCTCGTCCGCGAGCTGCCGGGCATGCTGCTGATCGTCCTCTACCTCGGGGTGCTGCCGGTCCTCCTCGCCACGCGAGAACGTCTGGTGGCGATCCCGGCCGGCCAGGGCCGCAGCGTGACCCTGATCCCCGGTCTCCGGAAGTACTACCTGAAGCT
>Ga0335080_10005362_pt1 | contig 13182 bp, 10 predicted proteins | sample Lox_Sample_34_FD_206720 | JGI IMG/M metagenome (GOLD analysis project Ga0335080, IMG submission 206720) | Soil microbial communities from Loxahatchee National Wildlife Refuge, Florida, United States - Lox_Sample_3.4 | ecosystem: Environmental > Terrestrial > Soil > Wetlands | place: USA... | reverse complement strand
GCCGCAAACGCCACCGCGCAAAAAAAGGTCAAAAGGTCTCCACGCCCGATTCTCAGCGAGTCGCCCTGCAGTGTCATCAATCCCATGCCTGCCGTGGCAAACAGCACACCGGCCATTTCGAAAATCCGTGGCCTGGTCAAATAGACGAGGGATGTGAGCAAAGGTACCAGGGGAATCGCCAGGCCGGTGATAAACGCCGACTTGGAGGCGGTGGTGAACTGCAGGCCTACGGTTTGGAACAGGTAGCCGGCGAACAGGCAGCCGCCTGCGATCAGACCGCCGCGAGTGGGCCGGTAGCGCGCCCGGCCGCGAAATAGCAAAACCAACGCGAGGGCTGCAATCGTGAAACGGATCGCCAGGAACAGGACCGGTGAGATATCTTTCAGCGCGGACTGAACCAGGACAAACGTGGAGCCCCAGATGAGCGTGTTGCCGGCCAGTGCGGCGTCCGCACGCCAGGTGCGAGCCGCCTTTCGCGCTTCGGTTGCGAGGAGAAGTCCCTCACCCTCCGGCGTCATGCCGCGGACGGCCCGATTTGCGCGTCGCGCAGCAGCAGGCTGAGGATCAGGAAAACTCGTTTGAGCCCGAGGTCGCGGCCTTCGGGGTTATACCACTCCTTGAGCGTGTGAGCGCCTCCGCCCTGGCCTCCCGCGCCGATGGACACAGCCGGGATGCCCAGCGAGAGCGGAATGTTCGCGTCGGTCGATGAGCAATCGAGACGCGAGCGGATGCCCAGATAGGCATCCACCGCCCGCACGTAATGGAGGACGGGCGTCTGTTCACCCAGTTCGGCCGCTGGACGCTCGCCGATTTCCTTGATTTTGGCGGCTACCTTCCCTCCCGTGGCACGCTGGTTTTCCTGCTCCTGCGCGCGCTCCACCGCCGCATTCAGCAGGCCGACCAGTTCCTCCATCTTCTCGTTGCTCTCCGAGCGGATGTCGACTTTGGCCCGCGCCAGCGAGGGTATGGAGTTGATGCTGGTGCCGCCGTCGATGAGCCCGACATTGAAAGAGGAGCGCGGACCGCCGTTGAGTCTTACATCGGAAAAGAAAGCCACGGCACGGCTCAACGCATGGACCGGATTGCCGACACCGTAATCGCTCCAACTGTGCCCGCCCGGTCCGGTGAAAGTGACTTCGAAGCGCCGGCTGCCGAGACCGCGCGTGGTGATGTGGTCGGTGGCGGCGCCGTCCAGCACCAAAAAGGTGGCGATCTCTTTCGCCAGGTCCGACCTGCACAGCCATCGCATGCCGGTGAGATTGCCCTCGCCTTCTTCGCCGACATTGCCGATCAGAACCGGCTCTGCCCGCAGATCCTCCATCCCGGGAGAAACTCTGATGGCGCGCGCCAGTGCCAGAAGCGCGGCGAGTCCCGAGCCATTATCAGAGACGCCGGGACCATGAAACTTCCCGTCGGGCGAGACCGTGATATCGTCCTTGGCGCGTGGCGCAAGCACCGTATCCAGGTGCGCCGTAACGGCAACGTACGGACCGCGCGATTTCTCGCCCAGAAACGCGATCACGTTGCCGGCACGATCAATCAGCGATTTCCACCCGAACGCCCGGAATTGCGCGGCCATCCATTCGGCGCGCTGCTGCTCGAGAAAAGTTGGCGCCGGGATGCGGCAGGCTTCCAGATGAATTTCATTGATCCACTGCTTCTCCCGCGTGAACCATTGCAGACACTCCCGCACTCCGCGCATCTGCGCGACATCCGCGACCGGAACGGCCGCAGGCACGAGATTGGCCGCCATCCTTTCGAGTGTACCGCAGAGGGTCAAAGAACAAAGGCACGGCGGGCCGCGTCGTTTTGAACTCGACCTTTCGGACCAGTTGCCAAGCCACGAGGATTTGGACACCGGGAAGCGCTCTGGGCGGAAACTTCTCAACTTGCGGACTGCCGGCAGGACGTGGCGATTGGATCACCACCGTGGTGTCAGGAGAGATCTGCCGGTTGACCTGCACATGCCAGCGACGGGCGTTACACGGCAGGTTGCCGGGATGAGGACCTCAGGGCAGGAATCCGGATGGAGCTTTCTCCGAGTGGCCGACAACACACCGAGCACGACTTCCCTGGTCTCGGTTGGACACAATTGCAGGCGGGGCCGCGGACCTGAACTCAGTCTGGGTTCCGCTCTCGTTGTCCCTTCTCTCTTGTCCAACAAAGGAAGAGCGGATTGCCGTAGAAGTGCAACATCCACCAGGTCTGCTCAGATCCATTGGGGGATTGAACCCAAGAATATGCAAAGGCGTCGCCCCATGAGTGAAGAAAACTGTTGTTTAGCTCGCTAACAATGAATGGAAAGAAGTCGGCATCCTGTCCAAAATGTTGCATCACCTCGCCAATACGGCGATGGTGAATTGCGGTAACGACATATCCGTCCGGCAGACGGTGTTTCTTCTCGCGGATGTCCGAATAGGCTGGGCCGCATTGAACCGAGCGCTCATTTGACATGGACCAACCTTGCCATGCAGAATCGGGAATTCACGAGGGACAGAGGCGTGAACCTCAATCTTCACGGAAGATGTCCACCTGCATCGCTTTGGGGATTGTTTTTTCGCTCGCTCTGATGCTGCAAAGTTCACCAGACTATCCAACGAAGCCCGTGCGGCTGATCGAACCGTTCGGGGCGGGCGGAGGACCCGATTTGCTGGGCCGTGCCCTCGCCCAAAAGCTCACTGAACAGTGGGGCAAACCTGTGACAATGGAGAACATCCCTGGTGCGGGGGCGACGGCGGGTCCCGCGCAGGTCGCCAAGTTGCCAGCCGATGGCTACACCTTGCTGGTGAACACCAGCGCTCAGGCATACAGCGCCACCCTATTGAAGCTGCCATACGACCCGTTGAAGGATTTCATCCCGGTCGCTCCGCTCACCAGCCAGCCCTACGTGCTGGTTGCAGGCAAGCTGGCTGGCGCCACTACCGTCAGCGAGCTGATTGCGGAGGCGAAGGCGACGCCGGGTCAGCTGAAGTTTGGCTCCACTGGCATGGGCACCGGCTCACATTTGGGGATGGAGAAATTCAATCTATCGGCGCGCATTAAGGCGGTACATGTGCCCGCACGACCGGGTGAAGGGATCGCCGACACGATCGCCAATGCGGTCTCCGGGCGTACGGATTACCTGCTGGCACCGATCCAGCTCGCCTTGGTCGATATCCGCGCGGGCAAGCTGTGCCCACTAGGCGTGAGTACTAAGAAGCGCTCGTCCCTACTACCGGAAGTACCGACCATTGCAGAAGCAGGCGTGGCCGACTTCGACTATCCGATTTGGTATGGCGTGTGGACGCCTGCCGGTACTCCTGCCGGAGTGGTGGACAAACTGGCGAAGGACATCGCACGCGCGCTGGCCGCGCCGGATTTACGGGAGTGGATTGCGAAGCATGGGGGCGATCCGATGAACATGACGCAGCCTGAGTTTGCACACTTCGTATTGACCGAGAGTGAAAGCGCGGCGCGTGTCATCGAAGCCGCTGGGATCAAACCTCAATAAGCGTGAGCTTCCCAACTAACGGGGCTCCCTACTTCGGGAGGATGACGCGCTACTCGGAGAAGGCTCGGCTTTGGGGCTCGCGCTGAACCCAGGCTCCGGCCGTAAATCCGTGAAACGCCGATCCATGGCGGTCACATGACCGAGTCGCCATGTCGGACACGTAGTCGGAACGGTAAATGGGCTTGCCGCAGACTGGTCGAGCCATGTGGCTATATTGTGCGGCCTGATACGTCTGAGGCGAAGTCCGTTTTATCTCAGATCACTTCACCTTCAGCACGATCAGCGTTTGATCGTCGAATAGCGTGGGGTTGAATCGGTCGAGATCGGCGAAGATGGCATCGACCAGGGCGTGCGCGGGGCGGTCGCAGTTATCACGAACGACTTTGGCCAGGCGGCCCTTGCCGTAATCCTCGCCCGACGGGCTCAGGTGATCGGTGACGCCGTCGGAGTAGAGCAGGATCACATCGCCAGTTCGCGCCTGGAAAGAGATCTCTTCGTAATCGCGATCGGGCAGAAGTCCCAGGGGCACGCCTTCCACACGGATCTTGAGGATTTCGCCCTCGCGGCAAACCATGGGCGGAATCGCGCCGGCGTTGGCCATGTTGAAATGGCGCGAATGAGGGTGCCAGACCATGAGCAGCAGCGTGACGTAGCGGGCTTCGACTTTGCGCGCCACCAGCGCGTCGTTGAGCGCCTTCATGAGAGCCGCGGGATTCCTGCGGCGCAGCGCGGTGGTGCGCAGCAGTCCCGACATCAGCGAGCCATAGAGCGCCGCGGCCACGCCCTTGCCGCTCACGTCGCCAAAAGCCAGAGTGGCGTGCTCATCGTCGTGTTCGGAGAAATCGTAAATGTCGCCGCTAATCTCGCGTGCGGGCCGCAGGCCGATGCCTACCTCCAGGTTCGCCAGGTCCGGAGGCTCTACCGGCAGCAGCCAGCTCTGCAGTTCCCGAGCGGCCTTCAAGTCTCCCTCCATGCGGCGCTGACGGCGGGCCACCTCCTCATAGAGCCGGGCATTTTCCACCGACGCGGCGATCTGCGGCGCCAGCAGCCCGAGAGTGCGCACGTGATCTTCGGTGAAATAAGCGACGCGGTCGCTCTCCAGGTCCATCACGCCCACCACGCGGTCCTTGACGACCAGCGGAACCGCCACCTCCGATCGCATGTCGGGATGGGAGGCGATGTAGCGAGGATCGGTAGAGGTATCGTCGACGATCACGACTTCGCGCGACTCCGCGGCCGCGCCGGTCAAGCCTTTGCCCAGCGGAACGTTGTCGATCTTGACGCGCCGGTCGTGCCGCACGCTGACGCGGTGCCGCAGAACTTTCTGCTGCTCATCCTTCAGCAGGATGCTGAAGGCGTCGTAGTTGATCAGGCTGCGAACAGTTTCGGCAATCTTATTCAGCAGCTCATCCAGCTCCAGAATCGACGCGAATTCGTGCGAAATTCTCGCCAGGGTGCGCAATGTGCGGTTCTGCCGCTCCACGCGGCGGTAGAGGCGCGCATTGTCGATCGATGACGCCACACGGGAGGCGATCAGGCGCAGCAACGCACGGTCGTATTCGGTATAAGCGTTATCGCGAGTCGACTGGACATCGATCACACCCACCAGCATGTTGCGCGCCAGCATGGGCACCGCCAGCTCGCTGCGCACAGCGTCGAGCGCGTTGAGATAGCGGGGGTCCACCCGGACATCACGTACCAGAATCGGCTCGCGCTGGGCGGCCGCGGCGCCTGTAATTCCCTCCCCCAGCGCAATGGAGAGTTTCCGGACTACCTCCTCGCGATGGCCCACGGCGAAGCGGATCCGCAGATCCTGCCGCTTCTCGCTGTAGAGCAGGATGGCAAACAACTCGTAGGGGATGACCTTCTTGACGATCTCCGCTACGTTAGAGAGCAGCTCGTCGAGGTCGAGCGTGTTCGCGGTGGCGGTAGTGACCTCAAGCAGGAAATCGAGCAGCTCAGAACGCTCGCGGAATTGCACGCGGGATTTGCGCACGGTGGCCTGCATCAGTTTAGAAGGTCCTTAGCCGCAACCGCTCCCTTTGGTCGCGGCTCGGTACAAATCCGAAAGTACACATGTCACCGCGCGCTCGCCTCGACGATGGCTACGCTCGAACTGGCGCCGATGCGGTTGGCTCCTGCGGCCACCATCCGGCGCAGATCTTCGAGCGTGCGGATGCCGCCGGCGGCCTTGACGCCCATTTCCGGTCCCACCACCTGCCGCATCAACGCCACGTCGTGCGCGGTGGCGCCCGCCGGACCGAATCCAGTGGACGTTTTCACAAAATCCGCGCCGGCCATGCGGGCCAGCGTGCAAGCGACGGCTTTCTGATGGTTGTCGAGCAGCGCGGTTTCCAGGATCACCTTGACGATCGCGCCGGCCTCGTGGCAGAGCCCGGCAATCGATTCGATATCGTGCTTCACGGTATCGAGGTCGCCGGATCGCAACGCGCCGACGTTGAGGACCATGTCGATCTCTCGTGCCCCAACCTTCAGCGCGGCGGCGGTTTCCGACATCTTACTTTCCGTGCTGGTGGCGCCCAAAGGAAAACCAGCGACGGTCGCGACGTTCACCGGCGTCCCCGATAATTCGCGCGCCACCAGCGGCACCCAGAAAGGATTGATGCAGACGGCCGCGAAGCCATACTGGCGCGCCTCGCGGCACACGCGGAGAATGTCGTCCCGCGTGGCTTCGGGCCGCAACAAGGTGTGATCGATGAGACGCGCGACCGCCGGATCGACGGCACTCACGGGCTTCGCCTTCCCGCAACAGGCTGCCGCGCACGACGAAACGGGTCGCCCCATGCGCGCAATGATCTCGTCGCCAATCCGGGCCGCAAGCTGGCTGAGTTCCTCAGGTTCCACAGGGATTTAAATCCAAAACCGTCGTACAATTCGTAGGAACCATTGTAATGGAGAGATCGAAAGCACTGTGGCTCGCAATGGCCCTGGCGGCATCCGCCGCCGGATTGTTCGCTCATCCCATGGGCAATTTCAGCGTGAACCACTACGCGCGCATTGAACCGTCGGCGCACGGCGTGGAAATCCTGTACGTTTTGGATCTTGCGGAAATCCCGACATTCGCGCTGCTCCAGAAGTGGAACCTTGCCGGGATGAGCCCGCACGGCGAGATTGAGCGGCAGGCCGCAGCGCAGGCGCGCGAGTGGATCGAGAACCTGGCGATTTCCGCCAACGGGCGCTCGGTGGTTCCGCAGCTCCGGTCAACCGACGTAACGATGGCGGACGGCGCCGGCGGTATGCAGGTGATGCGCGTCAACATGCGGCTGCGCCTCGCCGTGGCCGGCGGCCGGCTCGAGTATGAGGATCGCAACTACGCCGGGCGCGCCGGTTGGAAAGAGGTCGTCATTGTGGGTGGCGCGGGCGCGGCGATCGAGAGCGCCAGCGCGCGTGATTTGGATCGCAGCCAGGCTCTCACTGCGTATCCGCAGGATCCGACCGTTGCACCGCCGCAGGATGTGCGGGCATCGCTCGAGTGGACCGTCGCGGCTGTACAAGCGCGGCCCAAGAAACCGGAAATCGTGGCGGCGCCCGCTTCGGCTTCTCTTACCAATCCACCGGCGCCTACGGCTGCGGTTCCGGCGCAGGCCTCCGCGCCCGGCACTGTGGTTCGTGGCGACTTCCTTTCGCAATTGCTCAACAAGCGCGAGATCGGTATGGGTATGGTGCTGATCGGCCTGGCGGTGGCGTTCAGCCTGGGCGCGATTCATGCCATGTCGCCTGGCCACGGCAAAACTATTGTGGCGGCATATCTGGTGGGTGCGCGAGGCACCGCCAAACACGCCATTTTCCTTGGCGGCATGGTGACCTTCACTCACACCATCAGCGTTTTTTTTCTTGGATTCACTACGCTGTTTCTGTCGCAGTATGTGTTGCCCGAAAAGATCTACCCGGTCCTGGGTGCGATTTCGGGACTGTCAATCGTCTGGATCGGCGCCCTGATGCTCTACAAACGCGCCATGCGGCTGCGCGGCCACAGCCATGACGGCCATCCCCATCATCACCACGAACATGATCACGATCACGATCACGATCATGACCACGGGCCGCACGGCCACAGCCATGTACCCGAGGGCGATGTCACGCTCGGCAGTCTGATCGCGCTGGGCGCAAGCGGTGGGCTGGTTCCCTGCCCTTCCGCCCTGGTTCTGCTGCTCAGCTCCATTGCGCTCGGCCGGGTGGGATTGGGATTGATCCTGTTGGTCAGTTTCAGCGCCGGCTTGGCGGTAGTGCTCATGTCGATCGGCATCCTGGTGCTCTACGCGAAGCACCTGCTGCCGGACAGCGAAAAGACGGCCCGGCATCCCGCCTTCCGCCTGATTCCGGTCTTCTCCGCAGCCGTCGTCATGTGTATCGGGCTGGTGATGACCGGCGTTTCGCTGGGAGTGATCCGGCCGGATCGCGTGCTTGGCTGAGAGTCGCGGCGCTATATGACGAGTACCGCTCCCTTCCGTCGCGGCTCAGTTTCCCGTCCGGTGCCGAGCCGCGACCAGAGGGAGCGGAACTTGCGTTCTGGCAATGCCTAACAAATATGCGCGCCGTGCGCTTCCACGTAGACGGCGTAGAGTGACTGGCCCGCAGCCATGAACAAGCGGTTTCGCTTGGGGCCCCCGAAGCAGACATTGGCGCAGATTTCCGGAAGCAGGATTTGTCCGATGCGCTCGCCTTCCGGCGTAAAGATGTGCACGCCGTCGTATCCGGCGCCCACCCAGCCTGCTCCCACCCATATATTTCCGTCGGTGTCGGCGCGAATCCCGTCGGCGAGGCCGGCGCCTTTTCCTGCAAGCTCCATGGAGATGTACTGGCGGCCATTGCGCAGCGTCTTGCCGTCGACCACGTCGTAGACCTTGATGTTCTTGGGCGCCTGTGGATAGTGCGTCGCCCCGGTGTCGCAGATGTACGCCTTCTTGTAATCGGGTGAGAAGCAGATGCCGTTCGGCTTGAACAGCTCGTCGGTCACCATGGTCATCTGGCTGGTCTTGGCATCCACGCGATAGACGGCCTCCTTGAGCAGCAGCTCGCCCTTATGGCCCTCGTAATCGACCAGCGTGCCGTAGCCGGGGTCGGTGAACCAAATCCCGCCATCGGGATGCACCACGATGTCATTCGGCCCGTTCAGAATTTTGCCGTTCCATTTATCCGCGATCACGGTGACCGAACCGTTGTGCTCGTATCGAACCACGCGGCGGTTGCCGTGCTCGCAGGAGAGCTGGCGCGCTTCGTAGTCGAACGTGTTGCCGTTGCTGTAGCCGGATGGCTGGCGCATGGTGCTGATGTGGCCGTCTTCCTCGATCCACCGGAGTTGCCGATCGTTGGGGATGTCGCTGAAGACCAGGTAGCGGCCCACGCCATTCCACGCCGGCCCTTCCGACCAAAGAGTGCCGGTGTAGAGCCGCTGGATGGGCGTGTTTCCGATCTTGTATTTGTTGAAACGCTTGTCGAGCACGACGATGTCGGGGTCGGGATAACGGATCGGATTCTTCCCGCTCCAGTCGCGCTGTGCGTAAGCCGCGGAGGCCGCCGCCGCAAAACCCGCTCCCAGAAACGCGCGCCGGCCCACGTGGCCAGATTCCAGATTGCCGAATTTGTTTGTCATGAAGCCACCCGTTGCATTCGAGGGAATAGTATACAGCGGCGGGCGGCTCTTGAATTATTCGGATCGCAACGCGCGCATGGGATCGACCGTCGCGGCCCGCCGGGCGGGGACGAAGTTGGCGGCAAGACCGACGCCAGCCACTCCAAGGATGACGGCGGCATAGATCAGCGGATCCCTGCTGCTGACGCCGAACAGCAGCGTTTCGAGAAACCGCGCCATCAGCAGCGCTCCTGCGAGCCCCAGCGCCGTTCCAATGAATACCAGCGTCATGCCGCTGGCCAGCACTTCGCGCAGCACCTGTTGCGGCCGGGCTCCCAGCGCCATGCGGATGCCGATCTCGTGTGTGCGCTGGCTCACAGCAAAAGACACGACGCCGTAAACGCCGGCGGCGGCCAGCACCATAGCAACCATGGCGAACGCGCCGAACAGCCACGAGTAAGCGCGGCGCGCCCAGAGCGAACGGTCGAGCGCCTCCGTCATGGTGTGAACTTCATACATCGGCAGATCCGGGTCGATTTGGCGCAGCACATCGCGGGCCGGGGCAACCAGCAACTGCGGGTTGATCGCGCTGCGCAGTACGATGCTCATCGAATCCCAGTCGGGTATCTCGCGCTCGGAAAAGGTCACGCTGGGACGCATTTCCTGGTCGAGCCCGTAGTGTTTGGTGTCGCGCGTGACTCCGATGATGGTCATCCACTTGTTCTCTTTGTCCCACGCGTGACGGATCCGTTTCCCGATGGCGTCCGCCGGCTTGGGCCAATACTGCTTTGAGAAGCTTTCGTTCACCGTCACCACGTAGGGTCCCTTGGGATCGCCGTCGCGCGCGTCGAACGCGCGACCGGCCAGGAAGGTAATCCCAATCGCGTCGAAATATCCCGGCGTCACGACGACTTGCAGAACAACGGGATTCTGTTGATTCGGACCCAGTGGCGGAGCCCCCTCGACAGTAAAGAAATTTCCCCAATGGCCGCCGAGGGGCGGCGCCGATGCCGCACCCGCCGCCTTCACACCCGGCAGCACGCGCACCCGCTCGATCAGATTCTCGAAAAACGCCAGCCGCTGCTCCGGCTTCGCATATTTCGCGTTCGGCAGCGAGACTCTGAACGTTATGACATTTTCCGGCTGGAACCCCGGATCGACGTGCAGAACGTTGCGGAACGCCTCCACCAGCAGGCCGGCGCTGATCAGGAGGATAAGTGCGAGACCAATCTCGCAGACCACCAGCGCGCTGAGAGTGTAGCGGCGGCTGCGCGACAGCGACGTGCGCGGGGCGGCGTCCTGCAGGCAACTGCGCGTGTCCACTCCCGAAGCCTGAACGGTGGGCGCGAGGCCGAACAGCAGCGCAGCGGCAGCCGTCACCACCGTGCAGAATAAGGCGAAGCGCGCGTCCATCTGGAAACTGATCCAGCGCGGCATATCCTCGGGCATGAGAGAAATCATCGCCCGCAAGCACGCATTGCCGAGGACGACGCCGAAGATGGCCGCGATCCCCGCCAGCATCAGGTTTTCCGTAAAAAGCTGCCGGATGATTCTGCCGCGCGAGGCGCCGATGGCCGTTCGAATGGCGATCTCGCGCGCCCGAGCCGAGCCGCGCACCAGCATCAGCGCCGCGATGTTCACGCAAGCAATCAGCAGCACAATCGCGACCGCGCCCAATAACGCGTGGCTGATGGGCCGGAAGTCGCCGAGGTAGCGATCGCGTAGCGGCATGAGGATGGGAGACGTGGCCTCTTTCTCGACAGCGGTTGCCTTGTGGACGCTCAGCAGATTGGCTCGCGCCCGCTCGATGGTGACGCCCCGCTTCAGGCGGCCGGCCCCGTTCAAGTACCAGCCCGTGTTTTTGTTCGGATCCAATTGCAGCGGCACCCAGAGCTGCGCCTGGCCCGGAAACGCTGCTTCCGGCGAAAGCACGCCGACTACCGTATGCGGCCGCTTGTCGAGCTGCAAGATCCGCCCCAGCACTGCGGGGTCTCCGTTGAACTGCCGATGCCACAGGTCGTAGCCCAGAAGCACGGCCTTCGCGCCACCCGGACGGTCTTCCTCAGGAAGAAAATTTCGACCGAGAGCCGGCTTCAGACCAAGCACGTCGAGCAGGTCATAGGTCACCTCAGCGCCATGCACGCGCTGCGCCGAACCCAGGCCCGAAAGGTTGAAGTCCGACGTGTCGAAGCAAGCGATCCCACCGAACGTGCTGTTGCCTTTTCGCCAGTTGTAGTAGTCCGGGGCGGCGACTCCGACGAACTTCAGGTTCCATTTCGGCGCCGTTTCGTCAATGTCGAGCAGCCGTTCGCCATCCTGAAACGGAAGCGGCTTCAGAAACAGACCGTTGAAGATGCTGAAAATCGCGGCGTTGCCCGCAATCCCCAACGCGAGCATGCCGATCACCGCCAAACTGAATGCCGGCTTCAAACGGATGGCGCGCAGGGCCGTCTTCAGATCGTGTCTGAGACCGGAGAAATAGCCTGCTTGTGGCGCTGGAGCGCCGAGAACCCGTGTTTGAACCGGAGTGCCCCGTGCAGTGCGCAAATCTTCAATGAGCCGGTCGCTCGCGAGCTCTTCGAGCGCCAGACGCCGTGCTTCAGCTTCCGAAATCCCCGGGAGCGCAGTTCCACGTACCGGTCCTCGAGGTGCTGCGCCATCTCGTCGACGATCTCGGCCTCGCGAGCCCCGTCAAGTTCGCACCCCGCCAGCCGCTCACGAACGATTTCTCTCCAGTCAGGCATACTCGATCCCCGTGATGCGGCGCACTGCCTCCGCAAACTGTCGCCAGCCATGCCGCTGCGCGGCCAGCACTTTGCGTCCCTCAGCCGTCAAACGATAGAAACGGCGCCGGCGCTGTCCTGCCTTTTCCACCCAGCGGCCTTGCACCCAGCCGCGGGACTCCAGACGGTAGAGCAGCGGATACAACGAAGCCACGTGGAAGCGCAGCTTTCCCTCAGAACGGGTTTCAATCAGCTTGCTGATCTCGTAACCGTGGCGGGCGCGGCCTTCCACCAGCGAGAGGATCAATAACTCGGCGCTGCCTTTCTTCAATTCGCGATCAGACGATGGCGTAGCCATATATTGCTATAAAATATATAGCAATCCAGAAGCCGGTGTCCATCCTGCCATCCGAATGTTACATTTTTCGCCTGCTCGGGAGACCCGCCCGTGGATGGCGTCGCGAGATCACCATCGACACCTGCCGGCTCTCAACTGAGCCGCGCCCGAAGGAAGCGGACAGGGCGCCGGGCGTTTGCCCGTCCTGCTAGTCGTCGTAGAAATTCCGCGGCCAGGCGTGCTCCCTCAAGATCGCGACCACTTTTTCCGGAAGCGGCCCTTTCCCCGGGATCGAGCAGTTAAACGCCACATGGCTCCGGCTGCGCATGCCCGGAATCACGCTGGTAACCGCGGGGTGCGAAAGGGAGAAACGCAGCGCCACCTCCGGCATGACGCCGTTAGCAATCGCAAGGTCGCGCTGGATGGCGGCCACGCGCTCGGCAACCTGCTGCTTGCGGTCACCCTTGAAGTATCCCGCGCGAAAGTCGCCGGGTTCGAATTCCGTGAACGCATCGATTTTGCCGGATAGTCCGCCCTCGTCCAGCGGCACGCGGCCGATCACGCCGATGCCGCGCTCCATGGCCAGCGGAAAAAGATTCTTCCCCGGGGTTTGATCGAAGATGTTGTAAATCACCTGCACCGTGTCGATCAATCCGGTCTCGATCAGCGCCAGCGCGCTATCGGGCTGATGGTCGTTGATGGAAACACCCACGGCTTGCGCCTTGCCCGACTGCTTGATCACCTCGAACGCGCGCATCCAATCGTCGCGGTCAATCCACTCCGGATTCCATACATGCAACTGCTGAAGATCGAGCGTCTCCAGGCCCAGATTCCGGAGGCTCTGCTCCGTGCATTTGAGGATGTAATCATAGGGAAAGACCTCTGAGATCCCGATTCCCGGCCGCGCCGGCCATAACTGGTTTTTGGGCGGCACCTTGGAGGCTACGTAGATCTTGTGTTTCGTCTCGCGAACCACCTGGCCCACCAGGCGCTCGCTGTGCCCGTCGCCGTAAGCCAAAGCGGTGTCGATGAAGTTGAC
>Ga0335080_10005361_pt1 | contig 13184 bp, 11 predicted proteins | sample Lox_Sample_34_FD_206720 | JGI IMG/M metagenome (GOLD analysis project Ga0335080, IMG submission 206720) | Soil microbial communities from Loxahatchee National Wildlife Refuge, Florida, United States - Lox_Sample_3.4 | ecosystem: Environmental > Terrestrial > Soil > Wetlands | place: USA... | reverse complement strand
AGGTCTAAGTTCAACTCACCGGCTACCAGGAACTTCATGCGCGGCCCTTTCCTGCCGGGTATACCGTGAAGCTACCCACTACGCGGCTGATCACATTGCTTTCGGAAGGCGAATCCGGATGGAAGCCCTCCGCAATCGATCGGAAACACGCCAATAACTGCCCTGCAACCAAGTCGAGCGCCGTCGCGTTCTCATCGCCGATCTCAGCCAGTCCCGGACAATCGATCACTGTGTCCGCCTCACCTGCGAGCCCGGTGGGGACTGCCTCTCCTAAAATCACTTTGGCCATCCCGAGGCGTTTGCGATTGAGTTCGGTGATCAGGTCGCTCTCGTACGCCCGCAGCTGCGGGTCGGACGAAAAGAAACACACCAACAGCGTATCTTCATGGATGTAACTCATCGGACCATGGCGCACACCCAGGTAAGACTCACACAGGGTGGTCACGCGGCCCGCAGTGAGTTCCAGCATTTTCAGAGCGGATTCGCGGGCGGCCGCGGCGCGAGACCCGCTGCCCAGAAAGACGGCCCGCCGGAACCCGCTGCCTGCTACGCGGCTCAACGCCTCGGACGCGTTCTGGAGCAAGTGTTCCCCGGCCCGGCTTAGTTGCTCGCAGAGCGCGCGGTAGCGTTCCGGCGTGCGCCGCATGCCCAAAAACCGCGCCGCCAGCCACATGTTTGTCGCACTGCTGGTCATCGCCAGGCTACGGTCGTTGGTGCGTTCGTCAAGCACAATGACGTGCACGCGCGGGTCACCGCGGTAAGCGGTTGCCAGATGACCGGCCTGATTGCATGTAATTACGAGATGGCGGACGTCAGGTTCCGCTTCGAGCATTTGAGCGACCGCCGCACCGCTTTCCGGACTGTCGCCCGAGCGCGCCAGCGACACCAGCACAGCCGGCCGCTCGGCGGGAAGCGCTGCCGAGCCATGAGTCAACAGCGAGCCGGCGCCGGCGGCATCCACCGTAATGCCAAGTTCCTGCCGGAGCGCGAGCCGCGCGCACTCGCCTGAATAGAGCGAACTCCCCGAACCCGTCAGCGCCAGGCTCTTCACGCCGGCCATCAACCGGTCCAGGTCCCCCCCCCGCGCCAGCACGCGCTGGCAGGTGTCGCGCCACGTCTCGGGCTGCTGGAAGATCTCACGCAGCGTGTCGTAATACCCGCGGCGGCGCTGCTCCTCGGCAGGCGCGCCGAGCAGTTCCTTGGCGCTCACGCGCAATTGCGATTCAGTTCGGTCCATAGGCTCCGGTACCACAGCAGAAAGCGCGCCGCCTCCTTGCTCTCGTCGGCCTCGCACATCGTGTATCCCTGATAGCTGATGCCGCGCAGCAGCGTAAACAGCTCGCGCCAGGGATAGCGGTTCGCCAGTTCATTGATGTGCACGTGCCGGATCCAGGGCTTCACCAGTTCGAAGTTCCCAGCGACCGACCCGTCGATCACGTCGGTCAGATCGGAGTTCCAGCACACGCCCACCTGCGGGTGCCTGGTGGCTTTCATGATGTCCGCCGCGACTGGCGGGTAACCCGTGCGCCGTCCGTGAATCTCCAGGTAGATCTCGATGCTCGCGTTCGCGCCGTAATCGCCAAGCTCGCGCAGACACGCGGCGATGTTCCCGATGGTAACCTCGTGCGGTACGCCTTCCGGAAAATCGTTGGGACGCACCTTGACGCCGTGCGCGCCCGTGTCATGCGCCAGGTCGACGAACAGCTTGCCAATCTCCACCTGCCGCCGCCGTTCAGCCGCATCCGGGGAATGGAATTCGCAGGTCGTGCCGTAACTGACCAGCCGTACCTTGGTCCGCTCGAACCGTTGCCGCACACGCGCCCGGTCGGCTGCGCTCAGCGAAGGTTCCACGCCGTGCTTGTGAGTGGTGCGAAGTTCAACGCCCTCGAAGCCGGCCTTTTCGAGCATGCCGATGACGGTTTCGAGGTCGAAGTCTTTGAGGACGTTGTAAGTGACCGCGCCCAGGTGAAACCCTGGAGAGGCCGCGGGCGCTTGTCCGGCCGCGCCGTCACCACCCGCCGCCGCGGCCGCGGCCGAGCCGAGCAGGAATTGTCTGCGTCTCACGAATCCTGATTTATAACATGGCACCTGCGTCACAGGCCGAAGCACAGAATATTCGGTCCGGCGGCGATGGCCACGTATTGCTTGCCGCCAAGGCTGAAGGTCATCGGAGATGCTTTCATTCTGACGTTGGTGGGAAAGTGCCAAAGCGTCTTTCCGGTCCGCTCGTCGGCGGCGTCGAACCCGCCGTTCGGCTTGCCGTAGAAGACCAGCCCGCCGGCCGTCGCCAGTACGCCGGTCCAGGTTTTCGCCTTCGCCGGACCGGGCTGCGGGATCTCCCACACGATCTCGCCGGTTTCGATGTTCACTGCGCGCAAAAAACGCTGGCCCGTCTGATCGGGATAGCCCATCTTAGTGCCGACGCACTCCTCGAGCGCCAGAAAGTAGTACAGCCGCGTCACCGGACTGTAGGCTGTCGAATCCCAATTCGCTGCGTCGTCCGGGCAGCCTCCCGGATCGATCACCTGCGGCCGTCCGTCAGCGCCAATCGCGGACGCCCAGTCCACGCGCCGCAAGAACGGCTTGGCGAGTAAGACTTGCCCTGTTAGCCGGTCGAGCGCATAGAAGAATCCGTTACGATCGGCGTGCAGGAGTAACTTACGCGCCTTGCCGCGGTACTGAGCATCTACTAAGACTAGAGGCTCGGTCGCATCTCTATCGCGAACGTCGTGCGGAGTCACTTGAAAGTGCCACCTCAAGGCGCCGGTCGTCGCATCTAGAGCCAGTATCGAGTCGGTATAGAGATTGTCACCGCCTCTGTCTTTGTCTTCCGAATCCGGAAACGGGTTACCGGTCGGCCAGTACAGCGTGTCTGTCTCCGGGTCATACGAACCGGTGAGCCAGGTTGAACCGCCGCCAACCACTGGCTCGCTTCCTTGCCAGGATTCCGATCCGGACTCGCCGCGCCGCGGCACGGTCCAGTGCCGCCACACCAAATCGCCCGTGTCCGCCTTGTAGCAAGCGATGAACCCGCGAATGCCCTCGTCAGCGCCCGAAACACCCGCGATGACCATATCCTTGACCACCACCGGCGCCAGCGTGCCGCCATAATGCATCGGCTCTTCCGGCATCGCCTTCTCCCAGACCAGCGCTCCCGTGGCCCGATCCAGCACGATCAAATGCGCGTTGTCCGTCACGAAGAAGACCTTGTCTTCGCGGATGGCCACGCCGCGATTGGTTCCCAGGGCCGCGTCGCCATCCAGTCCCGGAGTCATCGCGCGGGCGTATTTCCAGATCTCCGCGCCGGAGAGCGCGTCGATCGCAAACACCTGGTTCGGTCCGGTGAAATACATTACGCCGTCGGCTTCAAGCGGTGTAACCTCCAGGCCAAAGTACTGAATCGGAAATAGCCATTTCAGCTTCAACCCACCCACATTGGTCCGATTGATTTGACCTAACTTACTATAACGGTTGCCGCTCAAGTCGCCGTTGTAAGTCAGCCAGTCGCCCGGTTGCGGGCTGCGCCAGGTTACGCGTTTGGATGTAACCACGGACGCCGGCACGCGCGCGTTGAGACTCTGGATATAGTTGGCCACTGCATCGAGGTCGGCTGCCGGGAGCGCCATCGCAGGCATACCCGAGGCCGGAAACCCGCGCCGGATCACCTCCCGTAGCTGTGCGGCGGACTGTCCGGCCAAATGCGGATTATCCGCCAGGCCCGGCCCCTTGCCACTGCCCCGTGCTTCAGCGCCATGACACCCGGCGCAGTGGCTCTCGTAAACTTCCCTGCCGCTATGCGCCGCCAGCACTGGCAGCAGGACGAAGCCAAGCGTGATGCGCTTCAGGGCCATGCCGCCATCGTATCCTGTTTGGTGACATGCCCATTCACGCGCTGGTAGCACACGGGGGCGGCCCCACCGCGGTGATTAACGCGAGCCTTGCCGGACTCATCGAGGAATATCGACGTCGCGGCGAGTGTCTCTATGGCGCGCGCTGGGGACTCGAAGGCCTGCTGCAGGACGACCTGATCGAGTTGCACGCGCTCGAGCCCGCGCTCGTGCGCCAGATCAGCGAAGCGCCCGGCTCCGCCCTCGGCTCCAGCCGCCGCAAGCTTGCGGACGACGACTACTTGCGCTTGCTCGAAATTCTTGACCGCCGCCGCATCCGTACCTTCTTCTACACCGGCGGCAACGGCTCGATGGATACCGCGCTGCGCATCTCCCGATTTGGGCGCGACCGCGGCGCTAACCTGCAAGTGATCGGCATTCCCAAGACGATCGACAACGATCTTTCCGTCACTGACCACACACCTGGCTACGCCTCCACCGGCCGTTTCTTCGCCTGCGCCGCGCGCGATGTCGGCGAAGACAACCGCAGCCTGCCATCGCCGGTCTGCGTGCTGGAAACGCTGGGCCGCAACGCCGGCTGGATCGTGGCCGCCACCAGTTTCGCCCGCCACCGCGAAGACGACGCTCCCCACCTGATTTATTTCCCCGAGCGGCGCCTGAGTCTCGACCGCATCGCCGCCGACGTGGAGCGCGTCTATCGCCGATTGGGGCGGGTGGTGATTGCGGTCTGCGAAGGCCAGATGGACGATCGCGGCGTGCCCTTCGGAGCAGACGTGGACCGTGCGGAAAGCGACGCACACCGGCTGGCGTCGAATCTTGGCCACACCTTGGCGCGCTTGCTGACCCAGAAGCTGGGCATCCGCGCCCGCGCTGAGAAGCCCGGACTGTTCGGCCGTTCCTGCGGCGCCTTCGCCACCGCACTCGACCGCGAGGAGGCCTACGACTGCGGGCGTGCCGCCGCGTCAGCCGCCGCCGAAGGCCACACCGAAGTCATGGTTGCGCTGCGCCGGGAACCTGGCGAGCCGTACCGCTCCGCCACGTTCCTGACGCTACTAGAAACCGTTGCGCGCACGGAACGGCTGCTGCCATCCGACTGGATTCACCCCGACGGCCACGATATTCTCCCGCCATTTCACGAATACGCCGCACCCCTCATCGGCGCGGTGCCAGGCTGGGCGCATCTGAGCGGCTAGCTCACTAACCTCGTACGGGCGAACCGCTGCAATGCCGGTGTACAATGGTACACAGATGAGTGCTCTTTGAATGGGATCCGAAGAAAGCGTCCTGGAATCTGCGAAAGCATGGCGTAAGATTCGCGGACGCGGTAGCGGTCTTCGAGGACCAATTGGCGCTTACGATTGCCGATGAAGCGTCTTCCGAAGAGAGGTGGGTCACACTTGGGCGCCGCGATGGGTCGAGTCCTAGCGGTCGTCTACACTTGGGGGGCACGCGGATCAGGGTGATTTCGGCCCGGAAAGCGACGCGGCGTGAGCGTGACCAGTTCGAAGGTGCGAAATGAGACGAGAATACGATTTCAGCAAGGGGAGGCGTGGCCCCGTGATGCGTGTGCCCGCCGACAAGACGCGTGTCACGATCAGACTGGATGACGACATTCTTGAGTGGTTCCGCGACCAGGTGGATCAGGCAGGCGGCGGCAACTATCAGACTCTCATTAACCAGGCCTTGCGTGAGTTCATAAGGAAAGCGCACGAGCCCTTCGAGACGACCCTGCGCCGGGTCATCCGAGAGGAGTTGCGGCGCGCGGGATAGGCGCGGCGGCAGGTGAGGGGAATGGATCTTTCATGCCATTTCAGCCAGACAAAATCGTTGCAAATCGGCGAATCTCCGATCTCCATGCGAATTTCGTCGGCTACTTACTGACCTTCGTCGAACGGCCGCCGTTCGGAGCTGAGCAGTTAGGGAGCCACCTAAGGACCCTGAAATTGCGTAGCGATTGTTGCAGCGTGTCCCCAGGCATGTCTTAGCCGTGAGTTTGCCCAATCGTTGCGTGAGACACTGCGGTTGTGGGGTATCGGCTCTCGTGGGGCAGAGATCGCCTCGCTCTCGGAATTCGAGAATCAACTCCGGCTCGTTGGCCCGAAACTCGGGTCCTTCGAAGGGCTTCGGATCGACCGTCTCGGCGAAAACGCGCTCTATTGCGATAGATCGGTTTTGGGCTATCATCCGCGAATTGCGGATTGTGTCAAAGAACCAGGTGCCCGTGCGAAACACCGTGGTCGGTGGTACCAAGATGTTGCACCACCTGTTGCCGGATCTCGTGTTCCCGATCGACAGGGACTATACGCAGACGTTTTTTGGATGGAGCAGCCCTGAGTTTCAGAACCACCCTCGAGATTGCTTTGAATACGCATTTCGGATGTTTGCGAGTTGGCCGCGGAGGTCCGCCCCGAAGAGTACATTGGGTCCGGCTGGAACAGTAGCCGTTCGAAAGTGCTCGATAACGCCGTTGTCGGCTTCTGCCAGGCGCATGGTCTAATCTCGGCGAACAAGCGCCATCGTCAAAAGGAAAGTGCCGAAAAACGAGACTTGTTCGCTTGGCTCAAGCGCCTCGGCATCGAGCGCGAGTGGATCGCCGAGAGAATCAAGGCGGGGCGCGCCGACGAAGTTCAGGCCGAGATCGAGCGTCGCGAAAAAGCTCTCACCACAAATGAGAAATAGCCCCTAATCTCGCTGCCAGACCACTTGCCCGCCAACAATCGTCGCCATCGCGCCGCCCCTAAACGTGTGCCCATCAAACGGTGAATTACGGCTCTTCGAGAACGACTGGTTCACATCGTAGGTCCACGCCACTTCGGTGCTGAAAATCGTCACGTCTGCCGGAGCGCCCACCGCCAACCTGCCGCGATCGAGGTTCAGCACGCGCGCCGGTCCGGTGGTGAACAGCGCCACCAGGCGCGCCAGCGAAATGCGGCCGGTATGAAACAGGTGTTCCAGCGCCAGGCCGAGCGCCGTCTCCAGCCCGATAATGCCGAAGGGACACTTCTCGAACTCCTGCATCTTCTCGCTGCCGGGGTGCGGCGCGTGATCGCTGGCAATCACATCCACCACGCCGGAAACGACGCCATCCAACACCGCGGCGGCGTCGTCGGCGCAGCGCAGCGGCGGCTTCATTTTGAAGTTGCTGTCATAGGGCCGCATGCAGGAATCGGCCAGAGCGAAATGGTGCGGGGTCGCCTCGCAAGTCACCGGCAAGCCTTGCGCGCGCGCGTGGGCCACCATGGCGACCGCGTTGTGCGTCGAAATATGCGCCACGTGGAAACGCGCTCCAGTCGCCTGCGCCAGCAGGATATCGCGCGCCACCATCACGTCTTCCGAACTGGACGGAATCCCGCGCAGCCCCAGCCGCACCGATTCAAAGCCCTCGTGCATGTCGCCGTCGGCGCTTAGGTTCAAGTCTTCGCAGTGGTCAATCACCGGCAGGTCGAAAGAGCGGGCGAATTCCATCGCGCGGCGCATCACGCGCGCGTTCATTACCGGACGCCCATCGTCCGAAATTGCTACCACGCCTGCCGCCTTCATCGAGCCGATGGCCGCCAGTTCCTCGCCCGCGCTGCTCTTGGTGATGGCGCCGATGGGGAAGACATTGGTCACCGCCTGGTGCCGCGCGCGCTCGATGATGTAGCTCGTCACCGTCGCGTTGTCGTTCACCGGCAGGGTGTTCGGCATGCAGCAGATGGTGGTGAACCCGCCTGCCGCGCCCGCCCGCGAGCCTGTCTCGATCGTCTCGGCGTGCTCGATACCGGGCTCCCGCAAGTGCACGTGCATGTCGATGAACCCGGGAGCCACCACCAGCCCGGAGGCGTCGAACACCGTGGCCGCGGGCTCCCGCACGGCCCCCGCAGCCGCAATCACGCCGTTATCGATCAACACATCGGTAACCGTATCCGTGCCTGAAGCCGGGTCGATGACGCGCCCGTTCTTGATAAGAAGTTGAGGCATCTAACCAATCACCCGCTCCAGCACCGCCATGCGCACGGCGACGCCGTTCTCCACCTGGTTCAGGATCACGGAGCGTTGCGAATCCGCCACTTCGGAGGACAACTCGCGGCCCCGGTTGATCGGGCCCGGATGCATCACGATGGCATCTGGCTTGGCCAGCGCCAGATGTTCGAGGCGCAGGCCGTAGAACTGAAAGTACTCGCCCGCCGGAAAGGCGGCCTCGTGCTGGCGTTCGAGCTGCACGCGCAGCATCATGATGACATCGGCGCCGAGGATGGCCTCCTTAATGTCGTTGGTCAAAATCACGCCGGGAGCGATCTGGGCAAGTTGCGGCGGGAGCAGCGAGGCCGGCCCGCAAAGTACGATCTGCGCGCCGAACTTGGAAAGCAGATATACGTTGGAGCGCGCCACGCGGCTATGCGCAATATCGCCGATAATCGCCACGCGCAGACGCTCCAGGCTCGCGCGGCGATCCAGAATGGTGCGGGCATCCAGCAGCGCCTGCGTGGGATGCTCGTGCGTGCCGTCCCCGGCGTTGATGATGGGCATGGCCAGGTGGCGCGCCAGGAAGTGCGGCGCGCCGGATGCCGCGTGCCGCATGACGATCGCGTTAGGCCGCATGGCGGCCAGGGTGTTGAGCGTATCCACCAGCGATTCGCCCTTCGAAACACTGGAGCCCGACGCCGCGATCGACACGGCGTCGGCGCCCAGCCGCTTGGCGGCGATCTCGAAGCTGGTGCGCGTGCGCGTGGAGGCCTCGAAGAAGAGATTGACAATCATCTTCCCCCGCAGCGTATCCAGCTTCTTCTGCGATTGATCCTGGACGGGTTGGAATTGCTTGGCGCGCGCCAGGATAGCTTCGATCTCGGCGCGATCCAGTTCTTCGATTCCCAGCAATCCGGCCGGCATACACTAAACGGCTTCGCCCGCGGCGACCTTCTCCGCCAGGAGCACCTTCTCCATCTCGTCGATCTCCTGAAACTTCACTTCGATGATCTCGTCGTCGGTGGTCTGCACCGCGCGCCCGATGAACTGCGCCTCGATGGGCAGTTCCCGATGGCCGCGGTCGATCAGCACCAGCAGGTGAACGCGCGCCGGCCGGCCGTGATCGAACAGCGCATCCAGCGCCGCGCGAATCGTGCGGCCGGTATACAGCACGTCGTCCATCAGGATGATGTCTTTGCCGCCCACCGGGAACGGGATCTCGGTGGCGCTTACCACCGGCTTGATGTCCACGGTGGTCAGGTCATCGCGATAGAGATTGATGTCCAGAATGCCAACCGGCACGGTGCGCCGCTCGATGGACTCGATCTTGCGCGCCAGGCGCTGCGCCAGCGGCACGCCGCGCCGCCGGATGCCGATGAATGCCAGCTTGTCAAGATCGTTCTTCTCCAGGACCTCGTGCGCCAGTCGAACCAGGGTGCGGTCGATTTCCGAAGCGCTCATCAGCTGGCCTTTAACGCGGGTGAGGGGCATGGTCGGATTCAATGAACACTCTATCACTTTCAACCTGGAGGGCGTCGCAGGAGTTCCACGGTCTTGCGCAGCAGGCTCGTGTTGCGCTCGAGCGCGCTGGACAGAATCGCGGCCTGTCGCTGGGCGGTGGCCCAATCGCGTTTCTCTATCGCCTCGGTGATGCCCGGCAACTCCAGGTGGCCGTAGGTATAACGCGCTGCATAGATGGTGTGCTTGAACCACGGGCGCCCGGGGATGCCATCCGGCGATGCCCAGTTGGATTCCACCTGCAGGATGTTACGGTTCACTGCCTGCGCCAGATCGGCGTCCAGCGATCCCGATAAGGCGGCGGCAGCCGCCTGCTTCAGCTCGCTGCCGGCCTTAACGAACGCGGCGATGTTCTGCTGAAGCTCCGCGAAATCCACGCGGCCGCGCGCTTTTCGATCCGCCGTCAGCGTCGAGGCGAACTCCGCAATATCGTGACCGTATGCGGCGAAGTCAAACGGCAGGATGTCGGCCCCGGCGAGCCGCAGCGCCAGCGTGCCCCAATACTGCGACATCAGGGTGTGATAGCGGTAGCCCGGATCGCCGAAATGGTTCATCCAGTAGAAGCCGTCGTAAGCCGAATGATAGACCCCGTAAGGACCGTCGAAAGTAAGTTCTACCGTCGGCCGGCATAGGTGGTTGAGAAAGACGGTGAAGTCCGAACCGCTGCCGATGTGCGTCTCGACCAGTTCCTCGTCGGTGACCGGGCGCCTGGGTTTCTCCTTTCCGCGAGCGGCCGCCACCGAGTCACGCCACTCCTGATAGAGACTTCCGGAGGGCGCCGCGACATCCCGGCTCACTTCCACCACCAGCGGCGCCAGGGAACCGACCGCGCTAGGACGAAAGTTCGGCCCCGAGACCGAAGAATCCACGTTCAGATAGGCCACCAGCTTTTGCTTCAACTCCTCGCCGAATTGTTCGCCCCACTCGGTCGAGCCGGTCAGCCCAACCTCCTCGCCGTCCCAACTGGCAATGATGAGCGTCCGTTTGGGCCGGAAGCCTTGTGACTTCAGCACGCCCATCGCGCGCGTCAGCTCGACCATCGACGCCGTGCCGCTGGATGGATCGACGCCGCCAAACTCCCACGCGTCGCGGTGATTGCCGAGCAGAATCCATTCATCGGGATACTGGCTCCCGGGAATGCGGGCTTCAACTACGTAGTTCGGCTTTGGACTGTTATCCATATCCACCTTCAGGTGAACGCGTACGGCATCGCCGCCGAGATGGTAGCGGATCGGCAGGCCGCCCTGCCAGGAAGCGGGTGCGGCTGGGCCGTCGAGATGCTCAAGCAAGGGCCGTGCGTCGCGCCAGGACATGGCCACCGCCATGATCTTCGGCAGCGACACCGCCTCCTCCATGCTGACGCGCCGGGCGCCTTCGACCGATGCCCAGCCGGGCGTGAGCGGATCGCCGGGAACCAGGAAATCGTACGTGATGGAGCCACGCTGGATGTGGCTTTCAGGTCCCCAGGGACCGTCGGGAAAGACCTTGCCGCGGCGGTAGCCGTCTTCTGCCGGATCAGAATAGATCAGCAGGCCGGCGGCGCCCTCATTCTGCGCGGTGAGCGCCTTGAAACCGCGATAGCTGTACGGGTTCGAATAGCGCACGATCACGATCTTGCCTTTGACGATGATGCGGCGGCGGCGCAAGAGATCGTAGTCTTCGGGATTGCCGCTGTGTGCGTAAACCAGCGGCGCGGTCACTTCGCCCGATGCCGACATGGAGAGATAGCCGCCGCGGATAGCGGGATTCTTCGTGTCGGGATCGGCGTCGTAAGCGTCTTCGCGCAGGACAGCGCGATACGGCACGGGTGCCACCATCTCGACCGTGATGCCGCGGGGCAGGGAAGTGAGCACATCGTAACGATGGATGCGGACGTCTTCGAGGTCCTGCTGCTTCCAGGTGTCGGCCACGTAGAGAGCCAGTTCGTGATTGCGCTCGGAGCCCGCCGGATGCGGCTCGGCGGTGAAATACCGGTGCTGCTTTCTCTCTTCATCCGGCGAGGGGATAGCGCGGAAGCGCGCCTCGATCGCCTGTTCCTCGCGGGCGTGACCGGGCGAGTATCCGGTCATGTAGGGCGCCGGCGCTTGTGCGGCCAGGACGGCCGCGAAGGGTAAGGCGGCAGGCCAATGACCGGCAAATCGGCTACTGCTTGATGATCGTCCCATCGCTACGCCGGATCTCGCCCCATCCGCCGTTCAACCGCTTCCGCTCGCTCGATTCGAAACTGCCATATGGATACTTTGCGGCCAGCTTTTCGTCCACTTCGATGCCCCAACCCGGAGCCTCGTTGATGTACAGGTATCCGTTCTTCATCACCGGGCAGCCGCGGAACACCTCCTGCAACCGGTCGTTGAAAGGCGAATACTCCTGGATGCCGAAGTTGTAGCAGACCAGGTCGAGGGTCACGTTGGCGGCATGGCCTATGGGCGAGACATCACCCGGACCGTGCCAGGCGGTCTTCACGCCGTGAATCTCGGCCATGGCGGCGATCTTTCGCACCGGCGTCAGCCCGCCGGCTTGGCTCACATGGATGCGGATGTAGTCGATCAGGCGGCCGGTAATCAGGGGCGTCCATTCGTGCGGACTATTGAACAATTCACCCATCGCAATAGGCGTCGCGCACTGGCTGCGGATCTGGTGGAAATAGCTGATATCTTCAGGAGATAGCGGATCTTCCATGAAAAACATCTTGAACTGCTCGGCGTCCTTCAGAAACTGCACTGCCTGGTTGGGAGACACCCGCTCATGCACATCGTGCAGCAGTTCGATCTCGCTGCCAAGCTGCTTGCGGCATTCTCCAAACAGCTTCAAAGCGCGGCGGATGTAATAGGCCGGTTCGAACACCGGACCATCGTGCAAGCCGCTGATGGTCGCTCCGCCCCGTCCCGCGCCATACCCTTCCATGCCGGGCACGCCGACCTGTACCCGCACGTGCCGGAAGCCCTGCTCGATGAACTGCCGCGCCTGGTCGATGGTCTGCTGGATTTCCGCGCCGGATGCATGCGTGTAGCAATCGACGGCCTCGCGGCATTTGCCTCCCAAGAGCTGATACACCGGCATGCCCGCTTGCCGGCCCTTGATGTCCCACAGTGCCAGATCCACACCACTGATGGCGTTGTTCAACACCGGGCCGTTCCGCCAATACGAACTGTCGTAGCAGGCCTGCCAGATGTCTTCGATGCGGTCCGCCCGCTTACCCGTCAGGAACGGGCGCAGGTATTTCTCCACCGCCGCATTCACCAACTCAGCGCGCTGCGTGAACGTAGCGCAGCCGTAGCCGTACAAGCCATCCTGATCCGTCGTGATCTTGACCACCGAGAGCCGCAGGCCGGTGGGCGCGGTGGCGATGACCGTGACGTCCTTGATGACCGGCGCCGGCAACCCGCGTGCGGCGGTCTGCGCGCGCGCCGCCCCCACAGCCGCTGCGGACCCGGCCGCTAACTTCCGAAACAGAGTCCTTCGGTCAATCGCCTCGTGGTCCGCGTGCATGCATTCCAGATTACCTCCTACGGGGTTTCCAGGAACTGCGTGACCGCGGTCGCCAGCGCCGGCGAAGTATTGATGTTGTAGTGCGTCAAGCCCGGCAGCACGGCCAGCCGCGCGCGGGACATGCCCGAGCCATTCCATCCGGCGTCCTTCAGGCCGCCGCCCAGTAGCGCGTAGAAGTCCACCATGTGCGCCGGACGGACGGCGTCGGCATCGCCATACACCAGCATGGTCCGCGCTTTGATAGCCGGCACATCTTTTGACCAGTCGTAGTCCTTCTTTAGCAACTCGCCGATCTTGTTTAGCAGCACGGGCCAGTCCTGCGGTCTCGGAGCGACGCGTGCATACGTCTGGTAGATGGGGCTTTGCTTCATCGGCTCGGCGGCT
>Ga0335080_10005357_pt1 | contig 13187 bp, 9 predicted proteins | sample Lox_Sample_34_FD_206720 | JGI IMG/M metagenome (GOLD analysis project Ga0335080, IMG submission 206720) | Soil microbial communities from Loxahatchee National Wildlife Refuge, Florida, United States - Lox_Sample_3.4 | ecosystem: Environmental > Terrestrial > Soil > Wetlands | place: USA: Florida... | reverse complement strand
GTGCTCCCGCCAGCGCTCCCGTCGCAAGATGCAGTGTCACGATCACCTGCGTCGCAGCCTAACCCTCGTCCGGGCGGGTGCGGTTGCGCACGACCGTACCTTCAGGACACGAAAACCGGTGGCCGTAACAGGCTCAGCGCCCATGAAGGGGACGGCGCATGAGCTGGAGTTGCGGGCTACGGCGCCGTTGTCCCTTGGGGCGGCTGACGCGGTGCCACTTGCCGTGTGCGTCGAGCTCCCACGCGTTCGTGTTGTCAGCGAGCAGCAAGTCGAGCAAGACGGAGAGATCGTGCTGGAGGCGCGTGTCCTCGACCGGGGCGATGATCTCGATCCGGTGGTCGAGGTTGCGTGGGAGTAGGTCTGCACTTCCGATCAGGTACGTGCTCTTCTCGCCGGCCTGAAATTCGTAGAGACGGCTGTGCTCGAGGAAGCGGCCGGCGACGCTGCGCACGTGGACCGTCTCCGAAAGGCCGTTGACGCCGGGAACGAGCGCGCACACGCTGCGTGTCACCAGCTCGATCTGCACGCCGTAGCGGGAGGCGCGGTAGAGCTCGTTGACGATCTTCCGGTCACTGAGGTGGTTCACCTTGAGCCGGATCCGTGCCGGCTCACCGGCGGCAGCTGCACTCGCCGTCCCGCGGATCAGCTCGACGAGCCCTTCACGGAGATTGATCGGTGCGACAAGCAGCTTGCGGAAGGGCCCGGGACGGGCGAAACCCGTGATGTAGTCGAAGAGATCGGCGACGTCGGCCCCGATCTCAGGGTCGACCGTGAACAGGCCGAGGTCCTCGTAGAGACGAGCGGTGGCGACGTTGTAGTTGCCGGTACCGATGTGGCAGTACCGGCGCAGCCCGCTCTGTTCCCGCCGGACGACCAGCGTCGCCTTGGCGTGCATCTTCAGGTCGGGGTAACCGTAGACGACATGGACACCGGCTTCCTCGAGCCTGCGCGACCACTCGATGTTGTGGCTCTCGTCGAAGCGCGCCTTCAGCTCGACCAGGCAGACAGTCTGCTTGCCCGCCTCGGCCGCCTGAATCAGCGCGGGCGCGATCGCCGAATCGTCGCTCGTCCGGTAGATCGTCGTCTTGATCGCGGCGACCGAAGGGTCGGCGGCCGCCGCCTGAACGAAGGCCTCGACACTCGAGCCGAACGAGTCGTACGGGTGCTGCACCAGCAGGTCACGCCGCGAGAGCTCCGCGAAGATGTCCCGGGGCGGCGCCAGCCGCGGGTGCGGTCGAGGGATCCACGGCTTGTACTTCAGCTCGGGGCGGTCGAGCGCGACCAGCTCCTGCAGATCGGCAAGGTCGAGCATGCCGTCGATCGGGTAGATCTGCGCGTTCGAGGCCCCAAGCGCCTGCAAGAGCCTCGTCCGGGTCGCGGGCGCTGAACCCGCCGAGAGCTCGAGACGAACGATGTCGCCGAGGCGACGGCGCCGAACTTCCGCCTCGACCGCCTCGAGCAGGTCATCCGCCTCGTCGGAGATCGAGAAATCGGCGTCGCGGGAGACGCGAAAGAGGACCGGGTCGCTGAGCTCCATCCCCCGGAACAGCCGCACCAGAAAGTGCTGGATGATCGACTCCAGCGGCGCCACCAGGCCCCTCTTCCCGACCGAGTGGAAGCGCGGCAGCCCCTCCGGCACCTTCACACGCGCAAAGCGCTCCGCGTCGCTCTCCGGGTCGCGGACGACGACACCGAGGCTGAGCGAAAGATTGGAGACGTAGAGGGACGGCTGCCCCGGGCTGATCGCGAGCGGCGTCAGGATCGGATGAATCTCCTGCTCGAAGCGGGTATCGAGCTCCGCGAGCTCGGACTCGGTGCAGTTCTCCGGGCACGCAACATCGATACCGCACTCCGCCAAGGCCGGCTTGAGCCGATCCGACCAGAGGCCGGACTGACGCTCGAGCAGGACGCCGACCCGTCGCTGGATCTGCGCAAGTGTCTCCTGCGCGCTGCGGCCGTCAGGCGAGCGGACGACGAGCCCCGATTCAACCTGGTCGAGCAGACCCGCGACCCGGACCATGAAGAACTCGTCCAGAATCTCCGACACGATCGCGCAATACCTGACCCTCTCCAGCAGCGGCTCGTCCTCGTCCTCACCCAGCTCGAGCACTCGCGAGAACCAATCCAGCATCGAAAGCTCACGACTGAGCAGCGCCGTCGCCGACGCCCCGGCACGCAACTCGGCAAGCTCCGTCTTCATCTTGCCGATCACCTCCGGGCTGCGAGCCCGTCAGGCCCCACCGCGGCGGTGTCCTCGCTCCCGGCATTGAGAAACAGATCCTGAAGGAGTGTCATCACGCGCCCGATACCAGTCTGCCACCTGAACCGTTTCGAGCGAGGAGCGCCGACGAACGCGTTCGGGGAACCGACGAGTTCTCCACCGCAGCCGCTCCGTGGGCTCCCCGATGACACCGGCTGGAGGCAAGACGATACTGGCCACAAGAGGCGGTCTCTTGGAGTCTGACGAGCCACATCCCGTTCCCGAGCCAGGGGAGCCGTTCGGTCCGCGCAAACCCGGAGAGCCCTACCCCGCTCCAGAACCCGAAGAGCCTCCGTATCCGGCTCCCGATCCGGGCGTCCCGTATCCGGTTCCGGATCCCGGCGTCCCGTATCCGGTTCCTGAGCCCCGATGAGTTCGCAGACGATTCCCGGAGACGGCTGTCCGCTTCCCTGCCACACGAACCGTCGACGTCGAGACCAACTAGTCGCAGCTCCTGAGCAGCCGGGCGACCTCGTCACGATCCGGCCGGGGGATGGCGACGCCGGCGATGTCGTGCAAGCCCGACCCGGGCTCCACGACTCCAACCACGGCCGCGGCGTGCTGGTGACCGGCGAGCTCGGCGAGCGCCGCCTCGGCGAGGGTCGACGGGAACACAGCTAGGAGACCGCCCGAGGCAAGCATCGACCACGGGTCGGCACCGAGGGCGCGGCAGATCACGAGCCCCGGCTCGAACCAGAGGATCGCATCACGGTCGACGCGGATACGGACGCCGGCAGCGCAGGCGATCTCGTGAAGCCCCGCGGCCAGGCCGCCCTCGGTCGGGTCGTGAAGCGCGGTCGCTCCCAGTCCCTTGGCCAGAAGGGCAGCCTCGACAACCGAGATGCCCGGTCGCTCGAGAGCCACGCGCGCCGCCTCGATCACCGCAGGGTCGACTCCCTCGAGCTCGCGGGCGGCCTCCCGCGCCAGCACAGCCGCTCCTTCGATCGGAACCGGACGCACCTGGACGACCACGTCACCCACGACGGCCCCGGCGCTGCGCATGATCGCACCGGCTTCGACCAGTCCGAGCATCTGACCGACCACGACCGGTCGCGTCACGGCCGAGGTCACCTCGGTGTGACCGCCCACGAGATATGCGCCGAGAGCCGCAAGAGAATGCCGAAGCTCGGCAAAGAGGTCACGGAGGGCAGCCTCAGCCGTGCCGGGGGGAACGAGGACGACCGCCAGGAACCAGCGAGGGCGGGCACCGCTCACTGCCACGTCGTTGGCGTTGACGACCACCGACCAGCGCCCGATCTGATCCGCCGTGAACGTGACGGGATCGGTCGCGGCGACGAGCACGCCGCCGGGGAGCTCGATCGCGCACCCATCCTCGCCGAGACGAGGCCCGACCAGCACCTCCGGCGGTCCAGGCGGCAGCTCCGCAAGGAGCTCTTCCAGGAGACGAGCAGGAATCTTCCCCGGCGCCAACCCGTTGAGCGGCGGGCGCATCACCGTCGTCGAAGCAGGCTCAGTCCGCAGACATGCCGCGGAGCCGGGCTGACAGAAGCGAGGCGCTGCCCGACCCGGTCGGGCGTTCTCCGTCTTCTTGGATCTAAGCTCAGCATCGTGACAGCTCTGATCATCGTCGACATGCTCGCGGACTTCGTCGACGGCGCGCTTGCGAACCCTCGTGCGCAGTCGATCGTCGAGCCGATCCGCCGGCTACTCAACCATGCGCGCTCGGAAGGCTGGGTCGTCGTGTTCTCCAACGACGCACACGAGCCCGGCGACCCCGAGCTCAGGGTCTGGGGTGAGCACGCGATGGCCGGAGCCCCGGGCGCGGAGGTGATCGACGCGCTCCGGCCCGAGCCCGGCGAGCGGGAGTTCATCTCGCCCAAGCGCGTCTACGGCGCCTTCGAAGGCACCGGCCTCGATTCCAGGCTTCGCGCACTAGGAGTTGACGACGTCGTGATCGCCGGCCAGCACACGCACATCTGCGTCCGCCATTCGACGTACGGCGCCCTCATTCACGGGTACCGGATCACCGTCCCGAGCGATGCAGTCTGTGCGTTCGAAGGCGTCGACGAGGACGAGGCGCTCGAGTACCTCCGGTCCGTGTACGGTGCCAGAATCAGCAGCGTCGACGAGCTCGTCGGCGCCTCCGCGCCTGCCGTGGAGCTCGGCGAGTGAACGTCCGGGTGACGCTGGGGGAGACCGAGGGTTATCGGCCGGCGCGACCAGATCGCGGGGGAAGCCCGAACGCGTCAGACCGTCGGGCGGTCAGGCCAGGTCGAGAGCCTCCGCGATCTTCGCGTAAACGTCGGTGCCCTCGAGCCAGTACCTGTCGTCGAAGTCGACCGCGCCGTTCAGCTCGATGACGACGTAGCCCGCGTCGGTCGGGGCGAGATCGACCCCGACGAGATCGGTGCCGATCGCCTGGGCAGCGGCGACTCCGAGTGCGGCGGCAGCGGCGCTCGGCTCGGCTGAGCGCAGCCGCCCGCCGAGCGAGATGTTCGTGCGCCATTCCCCTGGACGGGCAACCCGCTCGGCTGCGCCCACGACCTTCCCACCGGCGACGATCATCCGCAGGTCGAACCCGGCGAGAGGAAGGAGCTCCTGCACGAGCGCGCCGTGCCGGCGAAACCAGCTCCGGTCGCGCACCTCGGCCAGGCAAGACGCGAGCTCGTCTTCCGACACGCAGCGGAAGACGTCGCGCCCCCAGCTGCCGTGTCTCGGCTTCACCACCACAGGCGGCAGCAGCTCCACCTCTCGGGTGGCCCCGGTGACGTGCACCGTCACAGGATGCGGGAGACCGGCCACCTTCAACCGCTTCGAGGTCTCGAGCTTGTCGTGCGCCGCGCGCAGCGCCTCGGGAGAGTTGAGTACCCGGGCCCCTCTCCGGGCGAGCGCGTCGACCTGCTCGAGCCCCGGCTCGATCCCGTCGAGCGAGTCGAGTACATCGAGGCGGGCCAGCACCACGTCACCGGCCTCGACCTCGGCCGTCGCCTCGTCCGGCGTGAGGATCCGGGTCTCGATCCCGGCGTTCGACCACGCGCGGGCAAGCGCGTCGTTGGTCGATCCACGACGATGCGCGACGATCGTTATGGCGTCGGGCACCGCGACCTCGACGGCCCGGAGCTCATCCGCGTCGGGCAGGAATAGGACTGCGCAGCCGGTGCCGCAGCTCGGCGGCTCCACAGACGTCGAACAGGAGGGCGATGGCGATGGCGAGCCTGCCGATCGAGATGTGCGTCACGCCTTCGGCAAGCTACTCCATCACGAAGATCCGGCCGTAAGTGCGCTGATTGCCGAGGGCGCTGGTGCACCGCGAGTAGCGCCCCCGTAATTCCCCGCAAGGGCTATCGGAGCCCTTCCCGATGGCCGTCGGGGCGGCGCGCCTGACGATGCGGTCATGAGCATCCAGGCGCGGCCGCTCGAGGCGCCGCGCGAACCGGCGGTCATCGATGCGCGCGAGCCCGTCGAGCTGCTTCTGCGGGATCTGCGCACCGCGCCTACCGGCCTCTCGGCCCGAGAAGTCGACCGGCGGCTCGTCGCGTACGGCCGCAACGCAATCGTGCGCCGACGGGAGCGCCGCTGGCCGCGCGAGCTCGCGAAGCAGATGACTCACCCCCTGGCACTACTCCTCTGGGTCGCCTCCGGGCTCGCCTTCGCCGCGGGCACGCCTGCCCTCGGCATCGCCATCCTCGCGGTGATCGTCCTCAACGCCGGGTTCGCCTTCGCCCAGGAGCGCCAGGCCGAGCGCGCCGTCGAGGCGCTCGCGGGCTATCTCCCGGTCGAGACGACGGTGATCAGAGACGGCGAGACGAGCCGAGTCGACGCGACCGCCCTCGTCCCGGGCGACCTGCTCCTGCTCGCGGAGGGAGACCGCGTCCCGGCTGACGCCCGCCTGCTCGAAGGCGACCTCGAGATCGACCTCTCGACCCTGACCGGCGAGTCCCAGCCGGTGTTCCGCTCCTCCGAGCTCCGTGACACGACCGGGCCGCTCGTCGAGGCGCGCGACCTCGTGTTCAGCGGCTCCAGCGTCGTCGGCGGGGAAGCCCGCGCGCTCGTCTTCGCAACCGGAATGCGTACCGAGCTCGGCCGGATCGCGGCTCTGAGCGAGCGCGTCGAGGTCGAGCTCTCGCCGCTCGAGCGGCAGGTGCGGAGAGCGGCATGGCTGATCGGTCTCGTCGCGGTCGTGGTCGGGATCGCGTTCCTGCCGATCGGCTGGCTCGGAGCCAACCTTCCTCTCCACGACGCCGTGACCTTCACGATCGGCCTGATCGTCGCGAACGTGCCGGAGGGGCTGCTGCCGACGATCACTCTCGCGCTCGCCGTAGGGGTCGCACAGCTCGCGCGCCGGGGCGCGCTCGTCAAGCGCCTCTCGGCCGTTGAGACCCTGGGCTCGACCACCGTCATCTGCACCGACAAGACCGGCACGCTGACCGAGAACCGGATGCGGCCGGCGCAGGTGTGGACGCCGCTCCGCGAGCTCGACCTCGAGTCGAGCGAAGGCCGAGACGGGGCGATCCTGGCCGATCCGGTGCTCGGTTTCATGGGCAGGGCGCTCGCCGCGTGTTCGACCGCGGAGCTCGCGCCGAGGCGCAGCGGCAAGTCGCGCGGCGAGGCGACCGAGGTCGGCTGCCTCGAGGCCGCGCAGGTACTGGGGATCGACGTCGACGTCGAGCGCCGCGAGCACGCCCGGCGGGCGCTGTACCGGTTCGATCCCAAGCTCCGCCTGATGTCCACCGTCGACGAGCGGGCCGACGGAAGCCTCACCGTGCACACGAAGGGCGCACCGGAGGAGGTCCTCGCTCGCTCGACGATGATCGGCGGGCCCGACGACCACGTACCGCTCACCGAGGCGGGCCGGGCGCACGTCCTCGAGGTGCTCGAGCGCTACGCCGCCCGGGGGCTCCGCGTTCTCGCCGTAGCCCGTCGCCGGCTCCCGGAAGGGGCAGGGCCGCCCTCACGGCGCGAGGACGCCGAGCGTGAGCTGTGCCTCCTCGGCCTCGTCGCGCTGTTCGACCCGCCCAGGCCCGAGGTCGCCGAGGCGGTCGCCCGCTGTCACGACGCCGGCATCCGGATCGCCGTCGTAACCGGCGACTACGGCCCGACGGCCGCCGAGATCGCACGCCGTGTGGGCATCGCGAGGAACGGCATCCCCGTGATCACCGGCTCCGAGCTTGAGAGGATGGACGAGCGTGAGCTCGACGCGATCCTCGGGCGCGGCGAGGAGCTGATCTTCGCGCGCGTCGCGCCCGAGGCCAAGCTCCGCATTGCCGACGCCCTCCAAGCTCAGGGCCAGGTCGTCGCGATGACCGGCGACGGCGTCAACGACGCCCCGGCTCTCCGGCGGGCAGACATCGGAGTCGCCATGGGCCTCACGGGCACCGACGTCGCGCGCGAAGCGGCGACAATGGTGCTCACGGACGACAATTTCGCGACGATCGTCGCCGCCGTCGCCGCCGGAAGACGTGTCTACGACAACGTCCGCAAGTTCATCGTCTACATCTTCACGCACCTGACAGGCGAGGTCGTCCCGTTCCTCGTGTTCGCCGCGTCGGGCGGCGCCATCCCCGTCCCGCTCACGGTCATGCAGATCCTCGCGATCGACCTGGGCACGGACATCCTGCCGGCGGTAGCGCTCGGCCGCGAGCCGGCCGAGCCGGGCGTCATGTCGAGACCGCCCCGCTCTCCCTTCGAGCACGTGATCAACCGCGCGACCATGCTGCGATCGTGGGTCTTCCTCGGCTTGATCGAGGCGACGCTCGCCCTCGCCGGCTTCTTCGCCGTCCTCGCAGCCGGCGGGTGGGAGCCCGGCGACGACGTGAGTGCGGGGTCACCGCTCCACCACATCTACCTCCAGGCGACGACGATGACGTTCCTCGGCATCGTCGCGTGCCAGATCGGCACGGCCTTCGCCGCCCGGACTGAGCGTGCGTCCCTTCGGTCGGTCGGGCTCTTCTCGAACCCGTTCCTCCTCTGGGCGATCGCGTGGGAGATTCTCTTCGCCCTCGTGCTCGTGTACGTGCCGGCCGCCAACGCGGTTCTCGGCACCGCTCCCCTCGGAACGGCCGAGCTCGCATTCCTCGTCCCCTTCCCGTTCGTCGTCTGGGGAGCCGACGAGCTACGGCGTCTTGCCTACCGGCGGCACGCGCAGTTGTAGCGATCGGTGCGTCCGCACGTCGGGCAGCCGGGTGGGAGCCCGCCGGCTCTGCGGCTGCTTCATGCGTTCCGCCTGCTACAACTATACAACTCACTTGTTGAACAGAGGAGATGTTGATGTTCGAGCTTCCGCATCCGCTTCCCGATGACCTGGTTGAGCTGATCGCTCGGCGTTTCCGCGCGATCGCTGAGCCGATGAGGATTCGGCTGCTCGACAGGCTGCGTGACGGCGAGGCGACGGTTGGGGAGCTTGCGGCTGCGCTCGGCGCTTCGCAGCAGAATGTCTCCAAGCACCTGGCCGTCCTGACCGACGCCGGGATCCTCGGCCGTCGCAAGGACGGTAACCACGTCTTCTACCGGATCGTCGACGAAGGCGTCCTCGCGCTCTGCGAGCAAGTGTGCGGATCGGTGCAGCAGCAACTGCGGGCGCTGAACGAGCTTCTGACCGGAACAGGCGGCTGATGACCGCCACCGCGGTCGCACGCGACCGCCCCGAGGCCGCGGCCGCTCCCCCGGCCGTGGGGCCGGTGGGCCGCCTGGGTGCATGGACGGCCGACCACGCCCGGGCCGTCGCGATCGTGTGGACCGCGATCGCGGTCGCGCTCGGGTTCTTCGCGCCACGCGTCGAGACCGCGCTCTCGGGGGCGGGCTGGCAGGCGAACGGCTCGCAGTCGGTCCAGGCGCGGCAGCTCGTCCAGGCGGACTTCGCTGGGATCTCGAGCTCGGCCCTGATGGCCGTCGTGCACTCGCAGGGAGCAACTGCGGGCACGCCCGCCTTCCAGCGGGCGCTCACCCGCGTCGAGCGCATCCTGCGGGACGATCCGCGAGTCGTCTCCGTCGTGCCGCCGCTGGCGGGCTCTTCGATCTCGGCGGACGGGCGCACCGCGATCGTGCTGGCAGGCGCCAAAGGCGATCCGACGGCCATGGTCGGCGCCGCGGACGCGCTGAAGTCGAGGCTGAAGGCCGCAGGAGCTGCCGGAATCACCGCCTCCCTCACAGGCGCCTCTGGGATGTGGAGCGACTTCAACAGCGCGAACCGGAGCGCGATGATGAAGTCCGAGCTCGTCTCCTGGCCGGTGACGCTGGCGATTCTCGTGCTCGCGTTCGGCTCCCTTGCCGCTGCCGGCCTGCCGCTGCTTCTGACGATCCTCGGCCTGGTGGCGTCCGCGGGCCTGCTCTCCCTGCTCACGAACGGGTTCGAGATCTCGATCTGGGCGATGAACTTTGCTCTCATGTTCGCGCTGGCGCTCGGGATCGACTACGCGCTCTTCGTCGTCCACCGCTTCCGCGGCACGTGTTTCGGCGCACGGCTACCCGTGCGCGACGCCGTCGCGGTGACCATGGACACCGCCGGTAAGGCTGTGCTCTTCTCGGGCCTGACCGTGCTGATCTCCCTCTCGGCGGTGATGCTCGTGCCGAGCCCCGCGTTCCGGTCGATGGCGCTCGGGATCATGCTCAGCGTCGTCTTCGTCCTCGCCGCCACCCTCACCCTCTTGCCCGCGGTGTTGGCGAAGCTCGGCCCCAGAGTTGACGCACTCCCGCTGCGCTGGGTGCACTCCGGGGAGCATCGCTCGACGCGCTTCGCGCGCTGGGGCGAGCGGCTCTGGCGGCATCCGTACCTCTACGGCCCGGCTGCGACGCTCGTGCTCGTCCTGCTGGCGCTGCCCGTGGTTGGCCTGAAGACGGGGATGCCGTCGATCAGGGTCGTCCCCAACGGCGACTCCTCCCGCGTCGGCTACGCGCAGGTGCAACAGGCCTTCGGGGTCGGCGCGCCGGGCGCGCTCCAGCTCGTCGCACCACGCCGCGAGATCGCCACCGTCGCCGCCGTCGCAAGCCGCGACCCCGGCATCGCCCGGGTCTCGGCGGCCCAGACCGGTCGCAACGACCTCGCGCTCGTACAGGCAATCCCGACCACCGACCCCTCGACTAGCGCCACCGGGGCCACGATCGACCGGCTCCGCGCGAGTCTGCCCGCCGGCGCGCTCGTCGGCGGTGCAGCCGCCGAGAACCATGACCTCGAGCAGGCGCTCGCGGCGAAGACACCGCTCGTGATCGGCGTCGTTCTCGGACTCGGCTTCGTGCTCCTGCTCGTCGCTCTGCAGGCCCCGCTGATCGCGGCGCTCGGCGTTCTCACGAATCTCCTCGCGACGGGAGCCGCCTTTGGCGTCGCCCGGCTGATCTTCCAGGACGGCCACGGCGCCGCGCTGCTCGGCTTCCAGCCACAGGGCTTCCTCGACGCCTGGGGGCCCGTGTTCTTCTTCGCGATGATCTTCGCGATCGCGATGGACTACACCGTCTTCCTACTCTCTTCGGCCAAGGAGCACTATGACCGCTCCGGCGACCCGCACGAGGCGATGGTCGGCGGACTCGCGCACTCGGGCCGCGTCATCTTCGCCGCCGCCGCCGTCATGGTCGCCGTCTTCTTCACGTTCGCCCTGTCGGGACCAGTCCCACCCAAGGAGATGGGCGTCATCCTCGGCATCGCCGTCCTCGTCGACGCCATGCTCGTCCGGCTCATCCTCATCCCCACTCTCCTTCGGGTCTTCGGACGCTGGGCCTGGGCGTGTCCCCGCCGGCTCGCAGCGCTCCTCCCCGACGTCCGCTTCGGCCACGCTTGAGCCGTCGATTCGCCGGTAGGCCCGCCCCGGGAATACACATCTCCACAACTACGTTCTTGTTTAGTAGTCAATAGAGATCCGTTCCGTCTCGATACCCGCAGTCGCAGGCCCCAACCGCACTGACACACAAGGAGAACCCCGATGGATGTCACCACCGACACGTTCCAACGCGACGTGATCGAGCGCTCGCACGACCTTCCGGTCCTCGTCGACTTCTGGGCCTCCTGGTGCGGCCCGTGCCGCACACTCGGCCCGATCATCCAGTCCGAGGTCGGCAAGCGCAGCGATCGGATCGAACTCGCCAAACTCGACGTCGACGCCGAGCCACAGATCGCCGCCCGCTACGGGATCCAGAGCATCCCGACCGTCGCCGTCTTCCGCCGCGGCGACATCACCACCGGCTTCATCGGCGCGCATCCCGCCGCAACCATCGGACGCTTCCTCGACGAGCAAGTGCTCGCCGGGGACGCCGAGCCCGCGGCCTGAATGCTCGAGCTCTGGCAGACCGAGTGGTGTCCGGCCTCACGCCTCGACGAGTGGATCGTCGGACCGCCCGAGGCGGAAGCACACCGATTGAAGGCGGCCAAGGTACGCCGCCGTTACCTGGAGGAGGAATGTGACTGCTCGCAACCAGCTTCACGCTGAGCACGACCGCCGATCACGACGTCCCAGCGGCCGTCGAGCGCGTCCGCGAAGAGCTCGAGCGGGAAGGGGCTTTGGCGTCCTCGGCATGATGGCTACCCTGACCGGCCAGGGCCGGCCACGAAGGCGATGTGTCCTTCTCCGTGGGTGGTGGGCAGCCCGTTTGCCACCTGTCGGACGGAGCAGGTTGCCCGGCAGTCGATTGCGATCGTCATCCCTCCTGCCTCGGTCGCTGCGACGAGCTCCCCGGGGTGAAGGGAAGCGGCCGTCAGGTCGCGGCCGCGCAGGACGAGCAGGCTGTCGTCGCCCGGTGTCGGCGACCCGGGCGCCCCCAGGTCGGGGAGGTAGGCTGCGGCGCCGGGGCCGAGCCGGCCGGGCACGAATCCGAGTGCCTCCACCCCGATGTCGCCGCCCGAGGGCAGCCCCGAGTCGACGACCGGCTCCACCGAGCCGTCCCGGGCGAAGGCATAGACGCGACCGCTGTTCTCGTCGGCTGCGATCAGATCACCGCCGAAATGCCCGAACGTCGGCGGTGCGACCACGATCCCACCCTCGACGTGCGGCGCGCCCTGCGCGATCACCGACAGGTGGCCCAGGCAGTCGATCGCGTACAGAGAAGTCGTAGCGTTATCGTCGAAGGTCGCGGTCACGAGCAGCCGATAACCGAAACGGCCGAAACGGTCGAAAGCGATCCCGGAGGGAAATGCGCCGGGCGGGAAGTCGAGGAAGCGAAACGCCCGCCCGCTTGGCAGCACCCGGACGATGCCCGGCGTCGAGCCGGCGTCGAGCGCGAACACCTCGCCCGGAGCGAACGAGCACCCGCTCACCCCCCAGACCCGCTGCCCGTAGGCGAGCGCGATGTAAGGCTCGCCGCCCCCGGCCGTGTAGCCGCCCGCTCCGTCCGCGAACGCCTGTGTCGCTCTATCAGGGCCGAGCAGAAAAAGCCCGTTCTTCGTCGAGAGCACCAGCTGCCCATCCGCCCGCGGCCCCGCCACATCGACGATCCCGGGAACCTTGAGGAGCGGACGCCACAGCCCGCCCGCCGGAGCCGCTGCAGCGGAGACACCCGTAGTAACCAACACGGCCAGAAGCACACCGCCGACCGCCGGCAAGAACCGACCAGGCCCCATCACGTCATGGTCGTACCCTGCGGGTCGCTCAAACTAACATCGGCTCGACACCCAAAACTCGAGTGGTGCTCCGATGGCGATTGATCGCGCCCGCCGCTACTGGTCGATACAGCTGAATCGAACGCGGAACGACGTTTGCGTTGCCCGAGTACGGGTAGCCAGGTCCCCAGAACCGATAGCTACCCAGAAAAGGAGGGAGTGATGATGAAGTCAACTCGCGACCTCACTCTCGTGCTCATCCTCGTCGCACTCGTTGGCGTCGGCTCAACCTCTGCCGGCGCGAGCACGGCGAGCGCCCCCGAAATGGGGGTCAGCGGCATCTCGCCTGCCGCGTTCACAGCAGGGGAGTTGGTGACGATTCGTGGCACGAACCTTCAAACGACACAGGGTGTCAGCTTCGGGCCGATGCAGACCGCCGTGGCCTCG
>Ga0335080_10005356_pt1 | contig 13187 bp, 10 predicted proteins | sample Lox_Sample_34_FD_206720 | JGI IMG/M metagenome (GOLD analysis project Ga0335080, IMG submission 206720) | Soil microbial communities from Loxahatchee National Wildlife Refuge, Florida, United States - Lox_Sample_3.4 | ecosystem: Environmental > Terrestrial > Soil > Wetlands | place: USA... | reverse complement strand
TGGTCGACGGGAATCGGCACCGGGATCGCCTCGATCGTCGTCTTCGGCCTGTTCGTCAATTCGCCTGAAATGCAGGCTCAGTACGCCACCCCGCACCTGATGTGGCTCGTCGCGCTCGTCTTGATGTACTGGCTGATGCGGCTGTGGATCAAGACCGGGCGCGGGGAGATGCACGACGACCCGCTGATCTATTCGATGCGCGACCTGAACAGCCGCGTGTCCATCCTGCTGGTCGTGGTCCTGTCGCTCGTCGCGCGGTTCGGCAAGCTCCTGTAGGTCCCGGCCATTGCACGCGCCGCACCCGACGCTCGCCGCTGCCCGTGCCGAACGGGCCACGGCGGCGCCCCGCCGGCCGGCGTGGCCGCGACTTGAGACCGGTCGCACCTCCGAGGATCCGTAGCATGCCTGCAGCGCCTGCGCTTCGCGCCCTGCTCGACAACTGCGTCCGCCACCGCGTCCTGCTCGCCTGCGCGCTGCTGCTGCTCGCCGCCGGCGCGCGCGTGCTCGAGTCCGCCCATCCCCTGCTCGCGAACGACAGCTACCAGTACCTCAGCGTCGCGCGCAACACGCTCGCGGGTCACCTCGGCGAGACGTCCCTCATCCAGTGGGACGAGGACCGCTCGTTCGGCCGCATCCCGGCGCCGATGACGAACTTTCCGGTCGGTTACCCGGTCCTCGTCTCCGCGGTCGAGTGGTCGGGCGTGCCCGGCGAGTACGCGGGCTTGCTGGTATCGCTCGCCTCGATGCTGCTCGCGATCGTCATGCTCGACCGGCTGTGCGCGCGGTGCGGCGTCACGGCGCGCGTAAGGGGGATTGCGCTGCTCGCCTTCGCCGGCAGCGCGTTCACGGTGCACTACGCGGCCTCGGTGCTGTCCGAGCCCGCCTTCACGATGGCCGTCCTCGGCGGCCTGACGCTGCTGATCGCTGCCTGCGACGCCGGCGCTGCCGACCGCTCCGGTGCGCAGCTGCTGCGCGCGGTGCTCGCCGGTATCGCGCTCGGCCTCGCCTATTGGCTGCGCTACGCGGGCCTCTTCATTCTGCTCGGAATCCTGGTCTGCGCGCCCCTCGCCTTGCTGGCGCGCTCGCGGCGGGTCGCTGCGCGGCTGCTGCTCGCCGGCGCCGCGGGGCTCGGCGTGGCCGCCCTCGGCATGCTCAGGAACCAGCTGCTGGTCGGCTCATGGCGCGGCGGTAACAACAAGTATGCCTATCACAGCTACGCGCAGATCGCGCACGACTACGCGATCGCGCTCAAGGACCTGCTGCTCTCGCGGGTCGACTTCGGCGGTGCGGTGCCGGCGGTCCTGCGGCTGCTGATCGTCGCGGCGCTGCTCGCGGCGCTCGCCGCGACCGTCTGGATCCGGCGGCGCGCGCCGGCCGATCGCGACCGATCGGCTGAGCGCGCGCCGGGTCCGGCAAGCCTGCTCTCGGTCGTGCTGCTCACCTACCTCGCGTGCCTCGTCTACGCTGCGTCGCGCACGGTGATCGACCGCGACGTGCGCTACCTGTTCCCGGTCTACCCGGAGCTGCTGGCACTCGGTGCCGTGCTGCTCGAGCGCCTGCTCGCCCGCCTTCGCGACCAGCGATCCCGCGACCGGCTGGTGGCCGCCTGGGCGCTGTTCGCAGCCGTGTTCGCCGGCGCGCATCTCGCGCTCGCCCTCGGCGGTCGCGAAACCTCGCGGCACGACCTGATCGAGGCCGAGTTCACGAGGCCGCTCGGCGAAGGCGCGAGCCTGCGCGCGCTGATCGATTCCTCCACCGGGCCGGGCGACGTGATCATGGCGAATAACGGCCAGGCGGTCGGCTACCTCGCCGAGCGCAAGACGGTCGTGCTGGTCGGGACCGAGAACAGCCAGCTCGTCTGGACCGAGGAGGCGGTGCAGATCAACGCGCGGAAGTACGGTGTCAAGCTGCTGGTCATCCTTGGGCCGCAGCTCGGCCCGTTCCGCGTCGACTTGCCCTCGCCGTTCGTCGAGCAGCTCGCCGCCGGGCAGTTCCCGTCCTGGCTCCGGCTGGTCGGGGCCTCCGACCGGATCCACGTCTACCGCGTCGCAGACGGATGAGCGCAGGCGGCGACGCGCCCGCCCCTTCTGGTCCGGGCGCCGGGCGACTAAGATGCGCCGTCCTCCCGCTCGATCGGTGCCAACGACACCCGACGCCGCCCGTCCGATGTTCGCCAGCGGCCGCGCGCCACGCTGAGGTTGCTGCCCCAATGAAGGCCGTCCGCCTCGCAACGATCCGCTCCGCAACTCTCGCCGTGGGCGTCGCGGGACTTGCGGTCTTCGCGGCCGCGTCAACCTCACCGCAGTCGCAGGATCCGCCCCACGAGGCGGGGCGGACCGAGAACCCGGCGCCGATCGTCAGTGGCGCGTCGCCACTCAGGATCGCGCCGTCGCCGGCAGGCCATGGCCCGCCGATCGTGCTCTATACGGACCTCGCGTCCGGGCCCACCCACGGCGGCGAGCATGACAAGGGCACCTACCTGTCGATATTCGGCAGGAACTTCGGAACCGCGGGACTCGGGACGGCGGTCAAGGTCTACATCGGCAGCGCCGAAGTCGACAGCTATCGCTACCTCGGGCCGTCGATGGGCCGGCCGGACATCCAGCAGATCACCGTACAGGTCGGTGCACTCGGCGGGGCCGCAGCCGGCACGCCGCTACCGGTCAAGGTGGTCGTCGACGGCGCGGCGTCGAACGCGGACCAGACATTCACGATCAATCCCGGACGGATCCTGTTCATCGACAACGTGACGGGCGACGACCGGACGGCGCGGCCGGGCGACATCACGAGGCCCTACCGTCACGTGCAGACGCCGTCGCTCGCCGATGGCGCCTACTCCGTCATGCGCGCCGGCGACATCATCGTGATGCGCGGCACGGGCCGGCCCTGGACCGACATCGGCAACGGCGGCTACTTCGTCAAGTTCTACGGCACTGACGGCTCGGCGCCCAAAGGGCGCTCCGGCAGCGGGCCGCTGACGATCATGGCGTACCCGACCGAAGAGGTGTTCATCGACATGGCGATTGGCCCGGGCGTGAGGGGTGGCATCTCCGGCGTCGACACGCAGAACTACCCGGGCGGGCGCTGGATCACGATCGCCGACATTCACGTCGAGAGCGGCGGCAACAGCGGCGTGATCAACCAGCAGATCGGCGGCGACCACTGGCGCATCGTCAACAACGAGCTGACGGCGAAGACCGCGAGCGCCGGCGCGCTCGCCGGCGGGATCACCGGCAACGGCCCGCATTCGTATTGGGTCGGCAACCACATCCACGACATCGCCGGCGGCAGCCGGCAGGTGAACCACGGCATCTACATCGATGGCGACGGGTCCTACGAGGTGGCGTACAACCTCATCGAGTCCGTGACCGGCGGCAGCGGCTTTCAGGTGTATGTCAACGGCACGAATGGCTCGGACTCGGCCAACAACATCGACCTGCATCACAACATGATCCACGACGTCTCGAAGCACGCGATCAACATCGCCGACGGCGCGACGAACAACATCCGCATCTGGAACAACGTCGTCTACAACGTCCGCTACGCCGGGCTGCGCTTCAATACGGTGACGCTCGCGAACTGCCGGATCTACAACAACACCTTCTACAACACCAACACGAGCGGCAGCCACAACTACGGGCTGATCACCAACGACTGGAACCTGAAGAGCAACGCCATCGACCTGCGCAACAACATCTTCTGGCCGGCCGCGAACACCGCCTACTGGGGCGGCAGCGTCGGGCTCGACGGAAAGGTCGGAATCATCAGCAACAATCTGTACCGCGGCGCAGCCGAGCAGCCGGCCGGGGACGATCACCCGGTCACCGGCGATCCCGCATTCGTGGCGGCTGGTACCGACTTTCATCTGACCGCCGGGAGCCCGGCCGTCGATGCCGGTTCAGCCGCCGTCTCCGATCTGGTGACGACGGACTACGACGCGGCGACGACGCGGCCGCAGCCGGCCGGCGGGCCGTACGACATCGGCGCCTACGAGTTCCTCCGCTGAGCACGGACCCGCTGGGCCAGCGCGACGGAGACCCGTTTCGGGCGGGCTCCACGGACCGGCATGTCGTGCACGGAAGCGCCGCTCAACCGGCGCGCGGCTTCCAGGTCTGCATCTTCTCGCCGCGCAGCAGGCGCCAACAGGCCACTGCGAAGGCCACGTTGGCGATCACGAAGTACGCCGGCGCGGCCGCGAGGCGCTGCAGCGCGGCCGGGAGGCGGTTCCGGGCCATCAGGAACACCACGAGGTAGCCGGCGGCCTGCAGAGCGAGCAGCCACGCGAACAGCGGCCGCACCGGTGCGAGCAGCGCCGAGGACGCGAGTGCGAGCGCCATGAAGGCCCAGGTCGCGTAGCGCAGCACCTTGTGGGAAGCGATGCAGAAGGTCGCCAGCGGGCGCGTGAGCGGATTCAGCACGCGGCGCGCATACCAGAGCCCGCGGATGGCGCGCAGCGAGACCCGCACCCGCATGCGGAATTCCGCATCGATCTCGGTGTTGGCGGCCTCGCGTGACCGGACGCGCTCGTCATAGACGACGCGAAAGCCCGCCGTCATCACGCGCAGCGGCAGCACGAAGTCGGTGATCTGGTCGGGCGGAATGTCCTCGTAGAGACTGCGGCGGATCGCATCGACGCCGCCGTTGACTCCGACCACCGAGCCGACCCGCGTCTCGAGTCGCCGCAGCCAGCCCTCGTAGCGCTGGTAGAAGCCGCCACCCGCGGCCGCGACGCTGCTCTCGGCCGAGTAGAGCACGAGGTCGCCGGTCACGTAGCCGACCGAGGGGTCGGCGAAGTCCTCGACCATGAGCCGGATGGCGTCGGGCGCGAACTCGGAGTTCGCGTCGCTGAAGACGACGATCTCGCCGGTCGCGATCCGGATCGCCGAGTTCAGCCCCTGCGCCTTGCCGCGCCGTGCCTCCTGCCGCAGCAGCGTGACGCCGCGGTCGGCGTACGTGGCCACGACGTCGTCGGTGCCGTCGTCGGAGGCGTCGGATACGACGATGATTTGCGTCAGCTCGCGCGGGTAGTCCTGGCGCAGCTTGTTCTCGATCGTGCCGCCGATGCACGCGACCTCGTTGTAGGCCGGGATCACGACCGTCACCCGCGGCGTCCACGGCCGGCGCCGGTCGGGCCTTCCCCACAGGGCACCGATCACCATGAGCACGACCGGATACCCGAGGATCGGATAGGCGGCGAGCACCACCGAGGCCACGAACACCAGGACTGCGACGTGCATCAAGCGCGCTGCCCCTGCTGAGCTGCATCGTGCGACCCACAGTCGCCCGCTCGCGCGTGCGCGCGCTGCTTGTCGGCCTCAGCCATGGCTGAGCGTCGCCCGGCCGCGAACCCGGAGACGCGCGCGTTCCGCGTCGACCTCCAGCACCTCCGCCCCGTCCACGACGCGCAGCCGCGCGGGAGGGGCCAGCGACAGCTCAACCTCGTCGGCGTCGCCCCAGGTCTCGAGCTCGAGAACCGATGCCGCTGCGTCGAGCCGGCAGGCCGCGAGCCGGCCGGCGACGGATCGCACGCCCGGATAGCGCAGCTGCACCGCGACCGCCCGGCCGGCCTCGCCGAACCGCAGTTCGAGCCGATCGTCGGAACACGCTCGCAGCTCGTGCGCGGCATCCGCGCAGTAGCGCGACGTCACCTGCGGGCCGAGCTCGAAGTCCACGAACTGCGCCGGATCGCCGGCGCAGCCGTTCTCGGCGGCGCGCACCAGGTTGTAGGTCTGGCGCGCCGTCACGAGGTGCACTTGATACCGCGTGCCGTCGTTGTAGTGCTCAGCGAGCGTCCGGTACATGGCGCGGGCGCGCTCGCCGAACAGTCCGTCGAAGTCCTTCTCGTACGCGCCATGGGTATGCAGCTTCGCGAACACCCACTCGGGCCTCCCGCGCACGTGGACGTGGCAATTGAGCCACGCTTCGATGCGGTCACGGCGACCCCAGTTGAGCGTCGTGAGGCATGCGTTCTCGACGCGCGGATAGCGGGGCCCGCGCCAGTTGAATCCCAGAGGCCCCTGGATCATCAGCAGGCCGTCGCGCTCGGGCGCGCCGACGCGCGCGTCGTCGCCCCAGTCGTGCGAGTTGGGCCGGTGCGGATCGTTGATCGCGTAGTAGATCGAATTGATCTTGCGGGTCTGGGTGTCCTCGGCCGAAGGCATCGTCAGGTCGCCCCAGCAGCCGAGATCGCGCAGCAGCGCCGACTCGCTGTTGACGCCGCAGAACCGGTCGCCGCGCGAGTTGTTAAGCGACCAGTCGCCGTGGATGAAGCCAAAGCGGCGGCCGACCGGCGTCCCGAGCTGCTGCAGCAGGCCCCAGCGCCAGAACTCCGCCAGTGCCGAAACGAGCGCCGCGCGCAGCGTCGCCTCGCTGTCATTGCCGTGATGGTAGTGGAGCTCGACCTCGCCGAGTCCGTCGAACGCCATGCGCGCCAGCGTCGGCAGGTGCTCGGCCCCGTGGTGCGGGGCATAGAACCACGTGTGCAGCGGCCTGAGCCCGTAGTCGCGCAGGCAGTCGTCCTGCAAGGCGCGGTAGCCGCGTTGCCAGGCCTCGAGTCGCGCGATCGCCTGGCCGGCCGTGGCGATGCCGTGCCGCGGCTCGAAGTGGTCGCACACCGACAGGATCAGGTGCGTCAGCGCCCGCCGCCGCCCGCGGCGCAGCGACGCCCGCCGGGCCGCGCCCGCCAGGTACGTCGGCACCCAGCGCACCAAGCCGCGGCGGTCGGTCATGGCGCTGCGCTCTCGGAGGTGTGCAGGCCGTTGCCGCGCAGGCGCTCGAATGCGCGCAGGACCGCACGCGCGTTGGCCCGCCACGTGTAGCGCTCGACGACCACGTTGCGGCCCGCGCGCCCGAGCCTCTGGCGCAGCGACGCGTCCTGCGCGAGGCGCACGATCGCCACCGCCATGGCCCGAGCATCGCCCGGCTCGATCAGGAGCCCGCTCGCGCCATCCGTCAGGATCTCGAGCACCGGCGGCACGCGCGGCGCGATGACGGCCTTGGCCATCGCCCAGTACTCGAAGATCTTCATCGGTGAGCCGTAGTGATTGGAGTCGAGCAGCACGCCCACGTCCATGAGGGCCAGGTAGCGCGGGACCTCATGGTGCGCCTTGCGCCCGACGAACACCGCGCGATCGCCGAGACCCTGCGCGCGCAGCAGCGCCTCGAGTTCCGCGCGCGCCTCGCCGTCGCCGACGAACAGGAAGCTGACGTCATCGCGGGCGGCCGCGACGTCGCGCACGACGTCGGCAAATCCGCGCATGCCCTGCCAGCGGTTCATCGTGCCGACGAAGCCCGCGACCACGGCTCGCAGGCCGAGCTCCGCCCGCAGCGGATCCTCGCCGAACCGATCCGCGCTGAACTCGCCGGGGTCGATCGCGTTGTGGCACACGCTGATGCGCTCGGCGCGCACGCCCTCGGCCTCGAGCAGGCCACGCTGCACCTCGGTCACCGTGAATACGTGGTCGGCGCGGCGCAGCGTCCAGCGCTCGACGGCGCGCGCGAGGCGCGGAAAGCGGATGCCGTAGTACTTGGCCCAGGCCTGCGCGTAGGGCGTGTTGACCTCGAGGAAGAACGGCCGGCGGAACAGTCGCGCCGCGAGCAGTCCGGCGACGTTGTAGAGCGCGTAGCGCTCGTAGACGAGGTCATAGCGCCGGCCCAGCAGCGCGCGGCACAGCAGCAGGAAGGACGGCACGTTGAATCCGATCTGCGCCAGCTCGAGCAGCGGCCGCGGCAGGCGCGCCTTGAGGGCACCCAGCCGCGAGCGTCCGCCGCTCGAGCGCGGCTGCTCCAGACGCACCGGTCCTTCGATCGTCACGTCGCAGTTCTCGTGCCGCAGGCTCGCGACGATGCTCAGGATGTGGACCGACTCCGGTTCCTCGCCCTGCGTGCGATGGTGGTAAAGGATCCTCATGCGAGCAGCTTGCGCGCGCTGGCCGCACGGACGCCGGAGCGCGAGTCGCAGCCAAAGCCCGCCGGTCGACGCCGGCTGGCGATGCCGCACCGGTCGAAGGGCGCGCGCCCCCGCCATCGTGCCGGACGCAGTAAGTTCTCCATGCTCAGAATTGCCACGTCCCGCTGTGCCGCCTCCCGCCGATGCGGGATTTCCCACCGAGTGAGGACCGGGCCCCGCGCGGCCGGAGGGAGCGGCCGCGGAGCGCCGCGGAAATGCGTGCTCATCATACCCGAAGCGCTCCACCGTCCACCGCGATTGACGGCCGCCACGCGACCGCCCGGCCCGAGGCGCGAGGAATGGCCACCGTCATCGATCGCGCTAGCGGTCGCGAAGGATTTCCCGGCGAAAACGCCACGGCCGCGAGGCCCGGTCGATTGCCACGCGGGGCAGTGCGTACAGCAGCGACGCCGACGCGACTCCGGCGTTGGCCGCGAGCGCCGCGTCGAAGTGGCGCCTGCAGATGGCCTGCGTGTCCTCGGAGTAGTCGGCCGGCTGGCCGTTCGGATAACAGAACACGCTGCTGCCGGCACCGATCCGTGCGGTGATGTCGGCACGGCTGCCGAGGATCTCGCGTTCCATCTCATCGACCGGAACTCGCGACAGGATCGTGTGGTTGATCGTGTGTGGGCCGATCTCGAATCCGTCCTGAGCCAGCCGCTTCACGTCGTTCCATCCCATGAAGCGGTAGAACGGCGGCGGCGGCTCGGGCGCGACCTCGAGCTCCCGCTCGAGCTGCTGCACTTCGCGCTCCGCGATCTGCCATGGAACCGTCTTCAGGGCGCGCTTGACGCGTCGCACGAGTTCCCAGCGCTGCGCGAGGCTGTCGAGCGCGACCTGCTCGCCGAGCAGCGTCACGAACAGCGCGCGCCGTGCGGTCCGGTGCAGCGCGTATTCGAGGCGGTCCTGCCACATCCAGCGCTGCGCGTCGATGTACCCGGTCGCCAGGAAGAATGCAGCCGGCACGCCCAGCTCGCGCAGTATCGGCGCGGCGACCTCGGCGTTGTCGGCGTAGCCGTCATCGAAGGTGATCGCGGCCATGCCCGCGGTGTCGGCCCCGGAGCGCATGCGCTGCACGAGATCGCCGAGCGGCAATATGCGCCGGCAACGCGCGAGCCAGCGCAGCTGGGTGCGGAACAGGGCGCCCGGCACGCGCTTGCCATCCCAGTCAAGCAGGCCCGAACGCGGCTCGTCCGACACGCGGTGGTACATCAGGATGACGGCCGGCTGATCGCGGTGCGAGCGGGCGAACAGCGGCGCGCCGATTCGCCGCCAGGCCCTGCTGCTGATGGCCGGGAGACCGGTCATTGCCCGGCGCTCGCCGCTACCCGGCGGTACATCGCCTCATAGCGCGCAATCATCGCGTCCACGCTGAACTCCCGACGTGCCCGCGCGAGCGCCGCATCCGCCAGCCGTGCTCGCAGCGGTCCATCATAAGCCAGCTGGCGCAGCCGGTCTGTGAGAGCGCTCACATCGCCCGAGGGGAACAGGAATCCCGAGATGCCGTCCTCGACCAACTCGCCGTTGCCGCCGACGTCGCTCGCGACGATCGTAACGCCGCACGCCATGGCCTCGAGCAGCGTGTTCGACATCCCCTCGCTGACGGACGGCAGCACGAAGATGTCCATCGCGCGCAGCAGCGAAGGGACGTCTTCGCTGTGGCCCACGAGCTGGACGCGATCACCGATGCCGAGCCGCGCGGCGAGCGCGCGCAGCGGCCCGCTCTCGGGACCGTCGCCAACGAGCACGACGCGCACCGGTGTCGCCGCACCGAGCCGCGCGACCGCCTGGACGAGGAGCGCGTAGTTCTTGACCGCCGCGAGCCGGCCGACGCTGCCGATCACGACCTCCGGCAGGCGGCCGTCCGCGCGCGGCGCCGGCGCGAAGCGTCCCAGATCCACCCCGTTGAGGACGACGCCGAGGCGGGCCGGATCGAGGCCGATTTCGCGAACGAGATCGTCGCGCAGGCGCGCGGAGACCGCGAAGGCGTAGTCGGTGTGGCTCAGCAGGTGCCGCTGCAGCCAGGCACGGTGCGGCCGCTCGGGAAAGGTTCGCCCGTGCTCGCTGTGAATCAGGTGCGGGATGCGCCCGACGATCGCCGCGACGGCGCCATAGAAGAAGGCCTCGATGTTGCGCGTGTGCACGATGTCGATCTTCATCGCGCGCAGCCGGCGCACCAGCCTGAACAGCGCGCCGAGGTCGGTACCACCGCTCGACCCCATCGAGAACACCGACGCACCCGGCGCGGACACGCGGCCGGCGAAGGCGCCGAGCTCGCGCAGGCAGCACACCGAGGACAAGAACTCGTCGCGGTTGAGTCCGTTGACGACGTTGACGACGCCATTCTCGAGCCCGCCCGGCCGCAGGCTCAGCACGACGTGGCAGATCCTCGTCTGCCGGCGCGCAATCATCGGGTCATCCGGGCCGCAGGCCCGTGTCGCCGCCCCGCAAGGCCCACGCCGGCCGGTGGCCCGCCTCGAAGACGATCACGGCGTCGCAGCGGCGGCGCCATAGGCGTGCTCAGGCAGAGGCTCGCCGAGCGCGGACAGCGACTCCCGAACGGTGCCGAAGCGGTATTCGCGCAGCAGGCCCGCGAGCCGCCCGGCGCAGCGGCTGATGTTGAAATAGTGCCGAACGCGCGTCAGCGGCGAAACGCGCCCGACCGGCTGTCCGTCGTCGAGTTCCCACGGGTGCAGGTAGAACATCAGTGGCGTGCGCTCGCGAAGCACGAGGCGTTTGACCAGTCGCGCCGTGTAGCCGTAGGGCAGCAGGCGGAAATAGCCGCCGCCGCCGACCGGCAGCGTCAATGGCCCATATCGCACCGTCGAGGGCGGGAACTCCAGCAGGCTGCGCCCTGCTCCGAGCAGCAGGCGGTGCGGCCGCCGCGGAGCGCCGGGAATGCCGTAACGGTCGTGGAAGATAGGGAAGATGCTCGAGTCGTAGCGAAAGCCCTCGTCGACGAGCACGTCGAGCGCCCACAGGGATTGGCGAGTGACCGAGAAACTGGCGGCCCGGTAGCCGTCGACCTTCTCCCCGAGGATGTCCTCGAGCACGGACTTGGCGCGGCGCGTCTCGGCGCGGAACTCGTCGGCCGACTGCTCGTAGACGAGGCTGTGCGAGTAGCCGTGGCAGGCCACCTCGTGCCGGCGACGCTGGATCTGGCGCACGAGCTCCGGCTGCCGCTCGGCGACCCAACCGAGCACGAAGAACGTGGCACGCACCCCGGCCTCGTCCAGCAGGTCCAGAATGCGCTCGGTCGAAGCGTGGACCCTCGATGGCAGGCTGGTCCATGGCGCGTCGCCGAAGGCGTGCGCCAGCGCCGCCGCGTGGAAATACTCCTCGACGTCAAATGACAGCGCGTTGATCATCCGCTCGTTCACATGCGATTCGCTGAGCGCACACCCGGCAGGCCAGTCGAAAGTGGATTCTATCTGCGCGCTCTGACAGCGTCATGCGCAGTCGGGGCGAGCGCGGGCGCCAGTTCGGCGTCAGTGGCCCCTGGGCGAGCCTAGCGCGAACCCTTGCGCCACAGCACGACCTCGATGGTCTGAATGATTATGACCAAATCAAACACGAGGCTGTGGTTCTTGACGTAATAGAGATCGTATTGGAGCTTCTCGGCGGCATCCTCGGCGCTCGCCCCGTAGCTGAAGCACAGCTGCGCCCATCCCGTCAGACCCGGCTTCACCGCGTGGCGCTCCAGGAAGTACGGAATCGTGTCGCTCAGGTTCTCGACGAACTCCGGCCGCTCCGGTCGCGGCCCGACGATGCTCATGTCACCGCGCAGCACGTTGAGGATCTGCGGCAGTTCGTCGATCCGCGTGCGGCGCATGAATCCGCCTACGCGCGTGACGCGCGCGTCGCCGACCTGCGCCCACCGCGCCTGGCCGTCGGATTCCGCGTCCACGCGCATGCTGCGGAACTTCAGGATCTGGAAGTGCTCGCCGTCGCGCCCCACGCGCGTCTGCCGGTAGAGCACCGGCTGGCGCCAGCCGTCCTCGATCTTGATCGCGATGATGGCAAGCAGCATCAGCGGCCAGGCGAGCATGAGAATGACCAGGCCCGCACTGATGTCGAGCGTGCGCTGCATGGCCGCACTCAGCCGGTTGCGCGTGAAGCCTTCGCCAAAGATCAGCCAGCTGGGATTCAGCACGTCGAGCCGCACCTTGCCGGCCTCGCGCTCGAGGAAGTCGGGCAGGTCCGTCACCTCGATGCCCGCGAGCCGGCAGGCGAGCAGCTTGTCGAGCGGAAAGCCGCGGCGACGATCGTCCATCGCGACAATGATCTCCGCGATCCGCTGCTTGAGGCAGTAGTCGAATAGGTCAACGTTCTCCTCCACAATCAGCCCGCTCTCGAAGCTCGGCGCGTCGCCCTCGGTGCGGATGTAGGCGACGACCTTGAAGCCCCATTGATCGGTCCGGCGGCGCAGCTCCGTGATCGTGCGTGACCGCCGGCCCGCCCCGTAGACGATCACGCGCCGGCGGAACAGATCCTCGTCGATCACTTGATAGAAGATGACGCGCAGCAGCCAGGCCCCGATGGCCGCGAAGATGACGCTCTGAATCAGCAGCCGCTGCGTCGCCCCGACGGCCGGCAGGAAGAAGAACACGGCCGCGCCCGCCCCGAGGGTCATTAGCGCCGCGGCGCTGAGGCGCACCAGGATGCCCTCGAGGCGCGCCCTCTGGCGCGGGCTGTAGAGGCCCATGGCCGCGACACTGAACGACATAATGAAGACGAGCGCGAGCATCGCCGGCAGCGCGCCCAGCGTCGCGGCCTGCTGATCAAGGAGGCCCGCGACGATCGCGGCGAGAAAGAAGATGATGGCGTCCATTGCAATCAGCAGCAGGAACGCCATCGGCAGGTGCTGGCGGAAGACGCGTACGCGCATATCGACGGAGTCTAGCTGACCGGTGCGGACCGGCGAACGGCGGTCACGGCTCCACCCGCCCGGCGCGCCGCGGCCCCGCGCAGCCGCGGGACCGCGCGCCGGGCGACGAATCCGTCGCGGACGACGCGGCTGGCGTCCCCAACGGGATTCGAACCCGTGTCGCCACCTTGAAAGGGTGGTGTCCTAGGCCTCTAGACGATGGGGACAAGCGAAGCGTGGGAACGGTGGTGGAGCTAGCCGGGATCGAACCGGCGACCTCTTGCATGCCATGCAAGCGCTCTCCCAGCTGAGCTATAGCCCCACCGAAAGGGACCGCGACGTTACGCACGAGCGCAAGTTCTGTCAACCCGC
>Ga0335080_10005355_pt1 | contig 13191 bp, 9 predicted proteins | sample Lox_Sample_34_FD_206720 | JGI IMG/M metagenome (GOLD analysis project Ga0335080, IMG submission 206720) | Soil microbial communities from Loxahatchee National Wildlife Refuge, Florida, United States - Lox_Sample_3.4 | ecosystem: Environmental > Terrestrial > Soil > Wetlands | place: USA: Florida... | reverse complement strand
ACTACGAGTTCCAGGCGCTCGACAAACCGCTGACCAAGCAGCAGCAAAAGGAACTGCGGAGCCTGTCGAGCCGCGCGGAGATAACGGCGACCAGCTTTGTCAACGAGTACAACTACGGCGACTTCCGCGGCGAACCGCAGAAGCTGATGGAACGCTACTTCGATGCGTTCTGCTACCTGGCGAACTGGGGCACGCGGCGGCTGATGTTCCGTCTCCCGAAGACGGTCCTCGACGCGCAGACCGCCAGACGGTACTGCCACAGCGATGCCGCGTCGGTGACCGAGACCGCCGATCACGTGATCATCGACCTCTGCCTGGACCGCGACCCCGACGATGAGTGGCTGGAAGGCAGCGGCCTGCTCGCGGGCATGGTCCAGGCCCGGTCCGACCTGGCCGCCGGAGACCTGCGGCTGCTGTACCTGGCGTGGCTGCTCGGCATCCAGCGGGCCGACCAGGAGGATGACGACTTCGAAGACGAGACCGAGCCTCCCGTCCCGGCCGGCCTCGGGGAACTCAGTGCACCGCTGGAAGCGATCGCCGACTTCCTGGAGATTTACGAGGACCTGCTGGCCGTGGCCGCCGAGGCAAGCCCGCAAGCCGGAGAGTCCCAGCCCGGCGCACCGGCCGCGTGGGTTCTCACTCTCCCCGCGGCAGAGAAGGACACGCTGCTGACGATGCTCGCCAGCGGCCAGGAAATGCAGGCACAGGCGCTGCTGCTCCGCCGCTTCCGCGACACCACGGCCACTGCGGATCATTCCGCCTCGGCGCGGAGAGCGGCAGAATTGCTGGAGGCGTCTGACGCCCGCATGCTGGAACGGAAACACGCCGAGGAGGAACGCCGCCGGGAGCAGCAAAGACGCCGGGCCGCTGCCAAGGCCGCGGCGCACGCCAAGCGTCTCGATGACCTCGCGGCCGAGGGAGATGCGCCGTGGAAACGGGTCGACGAGATGATCTCTGCGAAGAAGACCAGCGAATACAACCTCGCGGTCTCCTTGCTACGCGACCTGCGAGAGGTCGCCGAGCGCCAAGACCAAGCGGAGCAGTTCAGCAAGCGCGTCCTCGGCATCCGGGAGCGCTACTGGAACAGGCCCGCCCTCCACGAGCGCCTCGACAAGGCGAAGATGCCCCGGGCCGCGGGAGGAAACAGGTGAACACGGGGGGAAGCAAGTGAAGAGGAAGAAGTCGATCATCCTGCCATCGGTCATCCCGGTGCGGTTCCCGGCCGGCGAAGAACTCGCCGCGACGATGCGCGCCCTGCCTGTCATGCGGTTGGCGCGGGCACTGGCCGAATGGGTAGGCGACGAGCAGATCCCCATCGCAGACGGCTGGCAGGCTCCCGGAACCAAGCTGGATGCGGCCCGCGCGCTCGGCCTCGTCGCGGAAGACGGCACGCTGACCGACGAGATCACCCGCAGGCTCAACTGGATCTACGAGATCGCCTTCCACGCGGGGTACCTCCACACCGAACACGGCGCCGTCCGCCGCCACCAGGGTCTGGACACAGCGACGGAACAAACCGACGCCCAGATCCGCACGGCATGGGACGGCGCGCTCAACGCCCTGTTCGCGCACGGCGTCGAGGACCTGCTTCCCGAGGCCATCAATCCCGCGCCACTGGACTTCCACGGCATCGGCAACTTCCCGCTGCTCGCGATGCTGGAGCAGCACGGAACCGCCACGGTTACCGAACTTTCCGACGAGATCGCCCTAGGGGCGACCGAGGGCATGACCCCATCGGCCGCGGAGCACGCGTGGGCCGCCTGGATCTCCAAGCATGGTGACCCGACCCGGGGCTACCTGGGCCTCGCCGAGGAACTCGGCGTGCTCAAGATCGACGGCCAGACCGTGACTCTCACGCCACTCGGCACGTGGGCGATGCTCGGGCAACTCCACAACGCGCACCTAGAGCACCTGCCCGGCTCCGCGGAACTGACCCCCTACCAGGTGCTCGTCTGCCGGCTCGGCATGTCCGGCGAGGCGTTCGGGCGCGAACTGGAGTGCTGGCTGACGGCACGCGAGCCGGGCAGCGCGGTGACCGAACTGCTGACGGAGGCCGCGGCCCAAGGCGACAGCCCGCTGTACCTGCGAACGGGCGTACAGATCGCGGCGGGCATCCCCGGCGACACCGACGAGGCCTGGCGGGAAGCGCTCGCCATGCCCGAGGTCCGCCCCTACGCGGCCGCCGAACTGAACCGGCGGGCAGGCCGTGACTTCTGGGACAACCCACTGCCCGGGCTTGAGCCCATCCACTGCGACAGCGCGGTCATTGCCTCACACGGCATCATCGCCGCCTACGAAGGCAGCAAGGATCCGGCAGAGGTCGCGAGCGCGGTGCGCGAGGAAGCCAGCCGGACCTCCGAGGCCGCCATGTTCGAGAAGATGTGGCGGTCCCGGCACCAAGTCGCCTACCAGGCGCTTGCCGTCATCGGCCAGCACCACCCGGACAAGAAGACCGCGAAAGCCGCCCGCGCCACCCTCCACAAGGCATCCTCAGCCCGGTTACCGACGGCGCCCCATGGACCCCCTCCAGCCCAGCGCGCTGAGCTGCGGTGTTACGGTCCTGGTGAGCCTTCGGGGCGCTTGCTCATCCCTTCTGGGCGCTTGCTCATCTTCGCTGACCAGTCCGGCAAGGGCACCAGGCTGAAGTAAGACGAGCCCGCAAGGCCAGATCCGCCGACGCTCGTGGCCATACGGGTTCATCCGGGGCGCACAGCCGGTACACCGAAGGTGTAGCTCTCACGGCGATGCCGCAGCTTCCGTGCCACCTCGGTGCGTGCTACCGAGACAGCGGAGTTACGGACCGTGTCCACCGCTCAATCGGTTCCCGCGCGGTGGTCCCCGCACAGCCGTAAACCACTTACCCGGTTGTGGTGATGATCCTTCCACAATGGTCTAGACCATGCGGCTTCCATGTTTGCTCCACGTTTGCTCGGATGTCCCGGTACTACGCGGCATAAGCCGTCCGCAGACGGTATTCCGCCTCGGCGGGTTGCGGATGTCTTGCCAGCGTACTAGCGCAAAGATACTGGTAGATTGCGTGAATAGAACTCCTGAGCAGCGGACTCTTAATCCGCGGGTTCGGGGTTCGAGTCCCTGGCGGCGCACCCGTGTAAATTCCCTGGCCAAAGCCATATGCGTAGGTCGTTGATGGCCCGGAGCCAGGCATCCGGGGTGTTCTCGTCTAGGCTGCGGTCGTGCCGGTTCTGATCGCGATGTGCGGGCTGCCGTTCGCGGGTAAGTCCGTCCTGGCCGGGGCGGTGAGCCGGGAGCTGCGCATCAGGCTGCTCTCCTATGACTTCGAGATCTATCCGGTATACAGCCGCCTGGCGCCGGCCGGCGCATCGATGGCTGCCGAGCACGACTTCGTCCAGGACATCGCCCGCCGGGAGATCGCCGCGATCCTGGCCAGCGGGAAGTCCCTGATCTATGACGACCTGCTGCTCGAGCGCGACGACCGCAGAAAGCTCGCCGCCGTCGCGAAGGCGCACTGGGCCGAGCTGGTGCTCGTCTACCTCGACACCCCGCTGTCGGTAATCGACGAACGCCGGGAGGCGAACGCGCGGACGCGCATCAGCATCCCCGAGGCCAAGATGCGGCGGGACATCTCTCTGCTCGAGCCGCCGCAGGAGGCCGAACGGGCCATCTACGTCAGCCCGGACTATATCCTGCCGGAGGTCCTGGCCAGGATCAGCGCTCGCCTCACGGGACGCTGAGCCCGGGTGCTTACCCTTCTCCGCAGGCCTGGCCGATGTGCTTGTGGTACGCGGCGACGGCCGCTTCTAGCGGGCGCGGCCCGCGAAGCCATTGATACGCGCCGGGCGCTGCGCGGCAAATGCCAAGCCGGGCCGAATAATGCCTGGTCACCTGATATTCAGCCGTTGTTTTCCCGTTGTTCGATTCCGCCCGGGCTACCCGACCTGGGCGCTGCGGCCGGCCCAGTAGGGCGCCCGGAGCCGGCGCTTGAGGATCTTGCCCGATCCGGTGCGCGGCAGCTCGTCCATGAAGTCCACCGACCGCGGCACCTTGTAACTGGCCAGGTGCTCGCGCGCGAACGCGGAGATCTCCTCGGGGGTCAGCGACGATCCCGGCGACCGGACGACCGTCGCGTGCACGACCTCCCCCCACTCCTCCGACGGGATCCCGAACACCGCGACGTCGTAGATCTCGGGATGCTGCTCCAGCGCCGCCTCGATCTCGGCGGGGTAGATGTTCATGCCGCCGGAGATGATCATGTCGGTCTTGCGGTCGCAGATGTACAGGAAGCCCTCGTCGTCCCAGTACGCGACGTCGCCGACCGTGTGGTAGTCGCCGCGGCTGTTCGCCTCGTAGCTGGCGTCGTTCTTGTAGTACGCGTCGAACGAGCCCTTGGACAGCACGAAGACCTCTCCGGCATGGTCCGGCCCGGTCCCGGTGACCTCGTTGCCGTCGTCGTCGAGGAGCGCGATCTCGATGCCGGGAGCCGGCCTGCCGCAGGATCCGGGCTTGCGCATCTGATCCGCGGGCAGCAGCACGGTGTCCACGCCGAGCTCGGTCGACCCGTAGACCTCGAACAGCGATTCCGCCGGGAAGTCCGTCACGTACTGCTGCTTGAGCGCGAAGCTCCACGGTGCAGCGTTGGCGATCATCACGCGCATACGGGAGCGGTCGTAGCGGTCCTTGACCTCGGCGGGCAGCGCGCAGATCATCCGGACCAGCGCGGGCGCCGAGAACGTCGAGCTCACCTTGTACTTGTCCACCAGCCGCAGCCAGTCCTCGGCGTCGAACTTGCGCTGCACGACGATCGTCTGGCCGAAGAGCATCCCGATGCCCATGAACGCGCCAGGGCCGCTGTGGTACAGCGGCCCGGAGGTGATGTACACGTCGTCGGGCCGATAGCCGAGCAGGCCGAGCAGGGCGCCGAGGAGTTCCGGATCGGGAGCGCCGGACCGGACCGCGCCCTTCGGCTTGCCGGTCGTGCCGGAGGTGTAGATCATCGTCCCGCCGGTTCCGGCCGCGTCCCCGACGTCGGACGCATCGGCCGGCGCGGCCGCGATGTCGGCGCCGGTCAGCATCCCGTCCGCAGTCTTCAGGTCCGGGCCGCCGACCGCGATGATGTGCCGCACCTTCTCCAGCTGGTCCCGCAGTGCGGCGAACATGGGCGCCTGCTCGTGGTCCACGTAGGCGACCTCGGCGTCGCTGTGGTTGATGACGTAGAGCGCCTCTTCCGGCGTCAGCCGGTAGTTCAGCGGCACCGCGACCGCGCCGATCTTCCTCGACGCGCTCATGACCGCCACGACCTCGGGCGAGTTCGGCCCGCACCACAGGACCTTCTTGCTCGGCGCGACTCCCAGCGAGAGCAGGAGGTTCGCCAGCCGGTTCGCCTGCGCCTCGAGCTCGGCGTACGTCCACACGACGACGGTCCCGTCCGGCTTGTCGTCGATCACAGCCGGCTTGTCCGGCTGGCTCTGCGCGTAGATCGAAAGGATGTCGTTGGGCATCGCACCTGTCCCTCGTGAACGGTTGTCACCGGCGGTAACCGCATCCGCCGCTTAGGGCCAAATGTACGGAACAGGTACCGATCGGTAAATCATGAGTTTCCGTTGCCCGAGGGTAGTCCGGTCCTGCGGGGCTGATGACGACCTTGCCGCGGACCCGCCCCTCGGCCCCGCCAGGGGTCGGGCGATGCGGACAAATTCCACAGCGCACAACTATGACCGAACGCTAATGCCAGAGCGCTATGCCGAGAAATAGAATGCGGCTTTATTGCCGACCGAGGCGTCGTGCACCGGGACGGAGCCCCTTGCCCTGACATGACACGCGTGGCGATCATCGGGGGAGGAATCGGCGCAGGCGTTGCCCTGCACCCCAACGCGATGAAGGTGCTGCGCGCCATCGGGGTGGAGGGCAACGTCCGCGCGGTGGCTGGGCAGGCGCCGTGGCAGGTCATGCGCAATTGGCAGACCGGCCGGGTGATCGGCAAGACGAGCCGGGAGCAGCAGGCGGCCTCGTTCGGCATTACGGGCGCGACCGTGCACCGGGCCGATCTCCTCGACGTACTGGCCGGCGCGCTGCCGGCGGGCCTGGTGACCCTGGGCAGGCGATGCACCGGGGTGCGCCCCGACGGCGACCTCGCGGTCGCGCGCTTCGCGGATGGCAGCGAGGTCGAGGCCGACGTCATCGTGGGCGCCGACGGCATCCACTCGGCGGTGCGCGCGTCGCTGTTCGGCCCGGACGCTCCCCGGTTCACCGGGAAGATCTGCTATCGCAGCGTCGTTCCGACCGGAGCCGTCCGCGGCGTCCCGCCCCGCACTGAAGGGTCCCAGTGGCTTGGCCCGCACGGCACGATCGTGCTGTACCCGCTGCGCGGCGAGGAACTGATCAACGTCGTCTGCCACTACGACGACGCCGGCTACCGGCATGAGTCGTGGATCACCGAGTGCAGCCGCCAGGAGGTGACCGAGCGGTACGCCGGCTGGCACGAGTCCCTGCTCCGCCTCTTCGCCGCGACGGAGACGTGGTACAAGTGGGCGCTCTACGACCGCGACCCGATCCCGCAGTGGACCCGGGGCCGGGTCACCGTCCTGGGCGACGCCGCTCATCCGATGCTCCCGTATCTCGGACAGGGAGCCTGCCAGGCGATCGAAGACGGCGCCGTGCTGGCCACGGCGCTCTCGGCGGAGGCCGCCGATCCGGTCACCGGCCTGGCCCGGTACGAGCGCACCCGCCGTCCGAGGGCGAGCCGGGTGGTGCTCGCCGCCCGCGAGCGCGGGCTGAGCAACCAGCTGACGTTCGGCTGGGCCGCCAGGCGCCGCGATCTGCTGATCGCGTGGCGACGGCGGCTGAACCGGCGCGAGCCGGAGGGGCGCGGCGCGGCCTGGCTCGCCGACTATGACGCCAGCTCGCCGGATGTGCTGACCGCCTGACGGCTTGGCTCCGTTACACGTGAGCGGGCCGGCGGGCACCCGACCACTGCGACTCGGCGGTCTCGAGGATGAGCTCGCGAGATGCTACCGGGTCGAGCGAGGCATCGGCGAGCATCTGGAACGCGATCCGGTGCAGGTACGTCTCCCGCTCCCCCTCCAGGGTGAAGCTGTTCTTCAGCTGCTCGGTCACCACCACGTCCTGCAGCATCGCGTCGCTGTCCGCGCCGAAGCCGAAGACCACGAAGGACTCACCGAAGACGACGTGCTGGGCGCTGAGGGGAAGGATCTGCAGCGTCAGGTTGGGCCGGCCGGCCTCACGCGCGAGACGCTGAAGCTGCTCGTACATCATCAGGTCATCACCGATCCGGCGGCGCAGGACCGATTCGTCGAGCACCACCGACACCTGCAGCCCGTCGCGGTCCAGCACCTCCTGGCGGCGCATGCGCACCCTGACCAGCCGCCCGATCAGGGCCGGCGGGATCGGCTCGACCCGGCTGTAGCTGCTGATGATGTGCCGCGCGTAATCTTCGGTCTGCAGCAAGCCGGCGACGACGTCGACGTGCCAGATGGCCATGGACGCCGCCTCGTGCTCCAGGCCGATGAACTGCTGGTAGTCCTCGGGAAGGCTGTCGGCGAACTCTTCCCACCAGCCCTTCTGCGTCGCGTCCTCGGCCAGCCCGAGCAGCAGGGCCCGATGGGGCCCGGTGATCTGGTAGTAGTCCAGCAGCCGCTCGACCTCGCGCGGCCGCAGGCCGGTCCTGGCCCGCTCGTACCGGCTGATCTTCGAGGGCGACCACTTCAGCGCCGCGGCGACCGCGTCTCCGCTCTTACCTCTGTCCTCCCTGATCCCGCGCAGTTCGGCGGCCAGCCGGCGCCGTCGTACCGTTGGGCTTCCGGGCGCGATCATCGGGCGTTCCTCCTCCTCGGCGCCGCGCAGGCGGACCGGATGTGACGGTCACGCAGATTTCAGTGAAACATGCGCGTTGATACTTATAGTACCCATATCCTCGCCCATCGTAACTATTACGTCGCCGCTGCTCTCAGCCGAGGCGCGGCGCGGAGGGGCCCTGCTGGGCTGCGGCTCCGCCGCGGACCCGAGGCTGAGCAGGACGAACTTCGCGGGGTGCAAGAGGCCGAAGATCGTGCCCGCAGCGCCGGTCAGGCCGAGGTCGGGAACGCGCTGGCCGGCCAGCAGGCCCTGGCCCGGTGCCGGGTAGCGGATGCCAAGGCCGGAGAGGCGAACGGCCAGTTCCGGCACAGGGACGGGTGCTCTCCGAGGACGACGTGGAACCGGTCCCGCAGCGCGACGCCCTCCCGGGTCGGGTTGGCGAACAGCCCGCACTGGGCGAGGGAGTCGTCGATCACGTCGAGGCCGGCGGGGTACCGTTCGGCCTGATAGCTGTCCAGCAGGGCGGGCGGCGCCCAGCCGCGGATCTCGGCGGCCAGCTTCCAGGCCAGGTTGGTGGCGTCCTGCAGCCCGAGGTTCAGGCCCTGCCCGCCGGCCGGGTAGTGGATGTGCGCCGCGTCCCCGGCCAGCAGCACGCGCCCGGCCCGGTAGCGGGCCGCCTGCCTGGCCGCGTTACCCACCATGCTCAGCCACGCGCCGGGGGTATCCCCCATGCCGAAGTCGGTCCCGGCCAGCCGCAGCGCGCTGGCCCGCAGTTCGCCGAACGTGGCCGGCTTGTCCAGCGGGTCGTTCAGCGTCGCGTGGTCGACGACCGCCAGCCGCCACCGGCCGCCGCCGATCGCCACCATGTACATCGAGCCGCCCGGCTGGTTCAGGGTGAGCGCCGGGGCCTGCGGAGGGTCGGCCAGCTCGATGTCGCCCAGGATCGTCCGCCAGGTGTCCGGGGTCCCCTCGAAGTCCATCCCGGCCGCGGCGCGGACCACGCTCGTGGCGCCGTCGCAGCCGACCGCGTAGGCGGCGCGGACGACCATCGGCCCGCCGGGCGAGTCCACGTCGAGATCCACGCCGGCCTCGTCCTGCCGCAGGCCGGTGACGGCGTCCCGCCGGCGAACCACTCGGCCGCCTCGGCGAGAGCCCGGAGGAAGGACGTGAGCACCGCCCGTTCGGCCGGAAGCCGGACGCAGACGGCGTTCAGGGCAAATTCCTCGGTCACCGGCCCGAGGCTGGTGAAGCCGGCCTCGACGGCCATGTCGTCGTACGGGATCATCTGCAGCGCCGCGTCGATCGTCCCGGCCTGCAGTGCCTTCCACCGCTGCACGTGCGACCCCTCGAGCGCGAAATCGTAGTCGGCCGGGTAGCTCAGGCCGTGCGCGGCGAGCATCCGCTCGGCGACGTGCCGGGTGCCTTCGGTCAGGGAGGACGTCCCGATCCGGCCGCCGCGCAGGTCCTTGAATGTGCGGTGCCGGGGGATCGCGATCATCGTCAGCGGCGGGCGGTCGGTCAGGCCCGCCACCACCCGGAGCGGGCCGCCGGCCACCGCGTCCGCGGTGCTGCCCTCCGGCGCGGTCAGCGCGATGTCCACCTCGCCGTCCCGCAGCGCGTTCGTCACCCCGTGCGTGGTGCCGAGAATCCGCTCGGTGGCGGCCAGGCCGCGGCGCTCGAGGAAACCGCGCTCCTGGGCCACCCACAGCGGGACGTTGACGTAGGCCGGGGCGACAACGCCGACCGTTATCTCCCTCATGGGCGGATCATTCCACCGGACAGACGCGGACGTCCACGAGCGCGCACTGCCCGGAGCGAGCCACGGCGGCGGCCACGGTGAGCGCGGACGGCAACGTGTAGCGGTCGCGTACCTGGCCGGCCGCGTGGAGGCCCAGCGAGCGGGCGAAGGCTGGTAGATCGGGGCCGGGATCGGAAATGGCCTGGCCGATCCAGGAGTTCCTGACCGGCCGCTGGCGCTGCCGGGCCATCCGTTCCTGATGCACCACGTCGTTGTGGAACGAGGCGTTGTTCGCCACCACGATCAGCAGCGGCAGCCGGTAGTGCGCCGCGGTCCACAGCGCGGTCCCGCCCATCAGGACGTCGCCGTCGCCCAGCACGGCCACCGGGAGCCGGCCCCCGCCTCCGAACGCGGGGTCCGCCAGGGCGAGGGCGGCGCCGACGGCCATGCCCGGCCCGGAGCCGAGGCCGGCGCCGCCGTCCATCCCCAGGTAGTCCAGCGGGTGGCCCACCTCGAGGTCGGCGCCGTGCCAGCCGAGCGGGAGCCGGACCAGGCAGGCCGGCGAGCCGGCCAGCGCACCGCGCAGCGCCTGGGCCAGGTCGTGCATGGTGATGCCGGCGCCGCCGGAAGCTGCGGGTATGGCGGGGTTATCCTCCCGGGCGGGCCAGCCAGCCGGCTCGGCCGCCTCGGCCGGCTCGGCCGATTTCAGCAGGGCCCGCACCAGCAGATCGGGGTCGGCGGGCACCGACAGGTCGACGGGCGCGAGCCCGAAGGAATCCTTGGACCAGCCGTTGTGCAGCGCGGAGTCCAGCGTGCAGGAGATGACCCGGGCCGAGGCCGGATGGCCGTGGCCGGCCGCCGCGGCGAGGGTCCCGGCCAGGTCAGTCCAGTCCAGGCTGAGGATCAGGTCCGCCGCCCCGATCAGCGCGGCCGAGGCGGCGGGCAGGAAGATGCCCGGCGGGGCCGGATGCAGCGGGTGCGAGGTGGGGAAGACCGCGCCGTTCTTGAGGTCGGAGAGCACCAGCGCGCCGTACCGTTCGGCCAGGGCGACGCGGCGATCCCAGTCCCGCTCGTCGCGGCTGGCGCGGCCGAGCAGGAACAGCGGCCGGCGCGCCTGGCCGAGGAACTCCAGCGTGGTCCGGACCGCTTCCGCGTCCGGCCCGGGCGCCCGGGGCGACCGGTCTCTCCGGACATCGGGCATGGGCGGCGGCTGCGGCAGCGCCTGCTCCTGCAGGCTCACGTCAAGGCAGACGTAGACCGGCGCGGACGGCGCTGCCCGGGTGATCGCGTACGCCCGGGCGAGCGAGTCGAGCGCCGCCTCGACCGAGGCGGGCTGGTCGTCCCACTTCACGTACTGACGGATCAGCGCGCCCTGATCGGCGCAGGTGTGGATCCAGTCGATCCAGGGCCGCCGCCTGGCCGCGTCCACCGGGCCGGTGGCCCCGATGATCAGCATCGGGACGCGGTCGCACCAGGCGTTGTAGATGGCCATGCTCGCATGCATCAGGCCCACGTTGCTGTGCAGCGCGGCGGCCATCGGGCGCCCGGTCACCTTGGCGTAGCCGTGGGCGATCGCGACCGCGTGCTCCTCGTGCAGGCAGACGAGCAGCCGCGGGTCGCGATTGCCGTTGTAGTTCACCAGGCTGTCGTGCAGGCCCCGGTAGCTCGAGCCGGGGACGAGGGCGAGATAGCGCAGGTCCAGGCGGCTGAGGAGCTCGGCCATCGCGTCGCTGCCCCACTCGATGGCGATGTCGCCGGCGACGCCTTCGGGATTCTCCGCCCGCACGCCCCGAGAATAGGTGACCGGCGCGCGGGCTGGCCAGCGTCTTGACACGGAACTAGAACACGTTACATTTCTGCCGTGACCGACGCGATTAGCTGGGAAGCCCCTGACACCGATCATCCCGCGCGCCGCGCTTCGCGGCGCTCCATGGCGGCCGTCGCCGCCGGGCGCAAGGACGAGTGGCTCGCCCTGTTCGCCCCGGACGCGGTGGTGCAGGACCCCGTCGGTCCCTCACGGCTGGATCCCGAGGGCCACGGGCACCACGGGCACGAAGGGATCGGCAGGTTCTGGGACCGGAACTTCGGTTTCGTGAGCCGGTTCCACTTCCGGGTCACCGATTCCTTCGCCAACGGGCCATGCTGCGCCAACATCGCCAGCATCACGATGTGGCTGGGCGACGGCGGCGCGACGATCACGGTCGACTGCGTGGTCATCTACACCGTCGACGACGGCGAGCGGATCACCTCGATCCGGGCCCACTGGGAACCCGGCCGGGCGATGGGCACGCTCACCGCCCCTGACCCGCCGGAGTGACCGGTACCGGCCCGGGTGGTTCCGCTGGCAAACTTCCAGATGCCTGGAAGCTGCCGCTGATTCGTTGACTGGCGGCGCGCGAGCCCGCATCCTCGGTGACAGGGGCTTGGCGATCACGACGGATCACTTCGGGTCTTGACAGGTCAAGGACGGTATCGATGACTGGAGGCGGGGAACCAGCGGGCCGGCAGGCGCGTGCTCCGCTGCGGCAGCGCAGCCGCAGGCGGTGGGCGGCCGCGGGGGGCGTCGCGACATGCTGGGTGGTACTGGAGGTCATGACGGGTTCGGCCGTTTCGGCCACCGTGGCGCTGGTGGTGATCGCGGTACTCGTCGTCGCGGGCCTGAGCGGCCTGCGCGCCCTGGGCATCACGAGGGATCATCCGTGGATGCAGCGGATCGCCTCGCGGCCGTGGCGCGACGGGCAGGACGTGCTCAAGGTCGCGATGCGGCACCTGCCGGACGTGTTCGTGGTCACGCCCAGCGGCTCACTGCTCGCGCCGGTCGTCATCGAACTGCAGCTGAACCCCGATGACCTCGCCTCCCTGTGCGAGCAGATGGAAATCGGCGTGATCAGCTCGAGCCTGACCGAGGTCTACGAAGAGCAGGTGGCCGGGTACCGGGCCCGGCTGGCCCGGCCCGGCCAGCCGGAGGTGTACGTCACCGCCAGCGGTTCGGTCCCGCCGGGCCGGTACCGGCTGCGGCAGGGCGATCCGGTGCGGGCCGGCACCCGGCCCGACCTGGTCGAGTCGCGTGAGTTCGCGTACGCCGCCTCGGAGCACGCCTTCGCCGAGCACGCCTACGCCGGGCCGATCAGCCCCGTCTGGCAGGATCCCGGCCCGACGGTCGCGGCCGGCCTGACCACGATGATGGCGGCCAGCCTGCCCCCGGTCCCCGCGCTCCGGCTGGTCACCGGCTCCTCGGTGGCGGAAACCCGGACGTCGGGCGCCCGGGCCGGGCGCGGGCCGGTTGAGCTGATACTCCCCGACGTGCCCACGGTGTCCAGGGAGCACGCACGGTTCACCTTCTCCGACGGCCGCTGGCGGATCAGCAACCAGGGCAGGAACGGGCTCATCCTCAACGGCGCCCCGGTGGCCGGCGAGCAGCCGCTCAGCGACGGCGACTCGATCCGCTGGGGAACCAATCCGGACGCCCCGCTGTCCCGCGTGGAGATCAGCTGACGCCCGGACGTGCGTCCTAGAATTGTCACTCCAGATACGGTGAGACGAGATGGCCGCGCCAGTGGCGCGCCGTTCGGGAGTGGCGAGCCAGTGGCGACAGGCCGGCTTTTCCTGTGGTCAGCGACGCTGGGTGAGTGGGTGAGCTGTCCGCCCGACGAGATCACCTG
>Ga0335080_10005354_pt1 | contig 13192 bp, 8 predicted proteins | sample Lox_Sample_34_FD_206720 | JGI IMG/M metagenome (GOLD analysis project Ga0335080, IMG submission 206720) | Soil microbial communities from Loxahatchee National Wildlife Refuge, Florida, United States - Lox_Sample_3.4 | ecosystem: Environmental > Terrestrial > Soil > Wetlands | place: USA: Florida... | reverse complement strand
ATGAAAATACTTTGCTTCTTTTTGGATAACAGAATTCGGACTGTCTCCGGCTGCAGGATCTTAGCCGAAATTACCGGTTCAACAACATCATAAAATTTCACCGGATGTGCAGTCTCCAAAAAGATTCCCTTTTTCCCGGGATATTGTCCAAGGTATTTTTCCAGTGCCCGGTACCCAACCGCCCCATGCGGATCGAGAAGATAATTATAGGTTGAATACACTTGCTTTATCGTGTCTTTTGTTTCTTCATCAGAAATACTATAACTGCTTAGTATTTCTTTTACCGAATTGAACTCCTTATGGAACAATTCGAGAACACGAACAAAATTGCTTGGATTGCCAACATCCATGGCGTTGGATAAAGTGGCAATTGCTTTTTGAGGATGATAGCCCCCATTTCTCAGATAGGAAGGAACCACATCATTGGCATTACATGCTGCTATGAAATGACTAACGGGAAGCCCTGACCGATAAAGAAGCATACCTGCACAGATATTTCCAAAATTTCCGCTGGGGACGCTTATTACCGGGGGGTTATCTTTTTCAGGCCACTGCTGATAAGCAAACAAATAATAAAACTGTTGGGGCAACCATCTCGCGACGTTAATGGAGTTGGCAGAGGTCAAAAATAATTTATTATTGATCTGGCTATCTGCAAACGCCTGTTTTACAAGTTGCTGACAATCATCAAAACTGCCATTCACTTCAAGAGCTGAAATATTTTTACCGAGTGTTGTCAGTTGCAATTCCTGCACACTGCTTACTTTACCAGATGGGTAAAGGATCACCACATCCACTCCTTCTACTCCATAAAATCCATTGGCCACGGCTCCTCCTGTATCACCAGATGTGGCCACCAGGACGGTTATGCGCTGCTTATTGTTTTTAGTAAAATATCCAAGACACCGGCTCATAAATCTTGCCCCTACATCTTTAAATGCAAGTGTTGGTCCGTGAAAAAGTTCAAGCGAATAAGTACGATCGTTAATTTTTTGAAGCGGAAAATCGAAATCAATGGTTTCAGCAACAATTTTTCTTAAATCATTTTCGGGGATCGCGTCGCCAACATAAGGTTTGATGACAGCAAAAGCAATTTCCTCTTTTGAAAATTGGTTGATATCTTTTATTAACCCCCCGGGAAGCTGAGGAATGAATTCGGGAAAATACAATCCTTTGTCGGGCGCCTGGCCATTGATTGTAGCTTCCCTGAAATTTGCTTTTGTGGATGGATCATTGAGACTGTAATAATTCATGAGATTCTTTTTTCATACACATTTCTTGTTCGCTGGCAATCACGCCCCTGCCACTATCCTCACTCCTTCCTTATTAATTGTCGTCACATAAATATGATGTAACAATCCAATCCTGTCATAGATTTCTTTCATCACCTCCTTAAGCCTCTTTGCTGTCGATTCATCTTTGCTTAGCATAAAAATAGAAGGGCCTGATCCCGAAATCCCTCCTCCCAATGCGCCGGCATTTTTACATTTTTGTTTGATCTCATCGAAACCCGGAATCAACATACTTCGTACCGGTTCAATAATGACATCTTCCATTGATCGTCCGATAAGATCATAATCATTCTTCATAAATCCGGCGACGAGCCCGCCTATATTTCCCCATTGTTTTATTGCGTCTTTTAACAGCACTTCTTTTCGCAGGATTTGCCTGGCATCAGAAGTTCTGACTTCAATTTGGGGATGTACCACGGTAACGTATAAATCCGGCGAGGGGATTCCGACAATATCCAAGGGAAAAATTGAGCGGATCAAAGTGATTCCTCCATAAATACAGGGAGTAATATTGTCAGCATGCTTGACTCCCGATGCCACTTTCTCTCCCACCATGGCAAAACGAACCATATCTTCTCTCGAAAAAATATTGCCCAGTAAATGATTGGCTGCCACCACCGCTCCCGCAGCGCTGGCAGCGCTGGAACCAATGCCGCTGCCGGGTTTGATTTGTTTATTAATCTTTACTTCAAAACCAACCTGTCTGTTGATTTCTTCGAGTAGGGATAACAGTGGTGCACCTGCGGTATTTTGAGAAGGATCAGCAGGAAGATCATATCCGTTCGCGCTGGTCACAATAACCTGCTTCCTGTCGAGCAGTTTCACTTCCATGATATCATAGGGTTCATTCAGGCACATACCCAACACATCGAATCCGCATACCAGGTTGGCAACGGTTGCGGGCGCGTGTATGGTGATTTGTTTCATCCCTGGTGAGTAATTTTTTTAAGTCGATTCTCTTCAAATTTTTATTAAGCGCTGGCAGCCCTGATAATGTCCGCAAAAACACCCGAAGCCGTCACTTCTGCACCTGCGCCTGCTCCTTTGATCACAAGCGGTTGAACAGGATAACGGTCCGTATAAAATAAAACGATATTATCCTTCCCATACAGATGATAAAAATCATGTGTCGTGTCTATATGCTGAAGCCCAACTGCAGCTTTTCCGTTCTGATAATTTGCGACAAATTTTAATTTTTTATTTGCCTTTGCAGCCTCTTCATACAATTTCCTGAAATGAGGCTCTTCGTCTGCCATTGCTTTGTAAAATTCATCAACGCTTCCCTTCATGCAGGATGCGGGCATAAAGGAATCGTTCCGTATATCATCCATTTCAATAACTCCCCCGGTTTCCCTCACCAAAATCATGATCTTCCGCATCACATCAGTTCCACTCAGATCCAATCTTGGATCGGGTTCAGTATATCCTTCATCCTGGGCCTGTTTAACTACCTGCGCAAAACTTTTCTTTCCGTCATAGTTATTAAAAACAAAATTAAGTGTGCCGCTCAATACGGCTTCAATCCGGTTTACTTTATCACCACTGCGAAGCAGGTCGTTCAATGTTCCTATCACCGGCAGGCCGGCGCCAACATTGGTTTCAAAGAAGAAGGGAGCATTGAATTCCCTGGATAAATTCTTAAGATTCCTGTAATATGCAAACGGTGAGGAGCAGGCTATTTTATTGCAGGCTACCACAGCTATGCTTTTTTGTAATAGCTTATCGTAGCTGGTCCCAACTTCACGATCGGCGGTAATATCCACAAAGACAGCATTGCGCAGATTCCTGGAACGAATCATTTCAATGAATTGTTGCAAATTCATTTCACTGCCTCCCTGAAGCTGATTTTTCCAGTTGTTCAGGTCAATTCCTTCGTCACTAAAAATCATTTTCTTGCTGTTGGCAATGCTGATCACGCGGACCTGTAACCGAAGATGAGCCTGCAGATAATCCTGCTGTTGCTTTAACTGTTCCAATAACCTACCACCCACATTTCCAGTACCCACCACGAAAAGATTCAATTGCTTATTCGTAGTTTCAAAAAATTCTTCATGCAGGATATTAATGGCTTTTTTAACATCGCGGTTCGCAATCACGGTGGAAATATTTCTTTCCGAAGAACCTTGTGCAATCGCGCGTACATTCACACCGTTTCTGCCCAACGATCCGAACATTTTTCCACTGATGCCCGGATGACTTTTCATATTGTCTCCAACCAGGGCAACGATTGCCAGACCCTTTTCAATAATCAAAGGTTCAACCTTTCCTGTTTTTATCTCGTGCTCGAAGGCATAATCCACAGCCAGCTTGGCTTTGGCAGCTCCTGATTCCTCCACTCCGACGCAAATCGAATGTTCTGAAGAAGCCTGTGTGATCAGAATAACGTTGATCTTTTCATCAGACAGGGCTTCAAAAAGTCGTTTTGAAAAACCCGGGATGCCAACCATCCCGCTTCCTTCCAGGCTAAGCAGGGCAATATTGCTGATACTGGAAATACCCCTGATACTGTTTCCGTTTCCGGAACTGACTTTCTCAATTAAAGTGCCCGAATCGGCAGGTGCAAAAGTATTTTTTATCCATACCGGAATCCCCATATTCATGACTGGCTGAATGGTGGGCGGATAAATTACTTTGGCCCCGAAATGTGATAGTTCCATTGCTTCCTGATAGGAAATATTGGGAATGACTTTAGCGTTCGAAACCAGTCGCGGATCAGCAGTCATCATGCCTGATACATCCGTCCATATTTCCACCACGTTTGCCTGAATGGCCGCCGCAAAAATAGCAGCCGTATAATCCGATCCGCCTCTTCCTAATGTGGTCGGGGCGCCACTTCCGTCAGAAGCAATAAACCCGGGAACAATGAATAAGGAATCCGTCGAGCCCAAAAAAAATGTTTGCATTTTTTTGTTCGTTGCGGCAATATCTACTGCAGCGTAACCGAATTGCGAATCTGTTTGAATCAGTTCCCTGGAATCTTTCCAGACATTACTAATTCCAAGCGATACCAGTCTGCCGGATACAATCTGTGAAGAAAGCAGTTCTCCATAACCGACAATTTTATCCTTTGTACGAACAGAAAGTTCCCCAAGCAAAAAAACACCGTTGCAAATATCTTCCAGCTCATTGCACCTTTTTTTAACGAGGCTCAAGGCACTGCTTTGCTGTGTTATTGGTATCAGTGATTTGACAGTTTCCAGGTGACGCTGTTCAATCTGCTGCAATTTTTCTTTGTACGATTCTTCCCCGGATGCTGCCAGCACGCCACATTGGATCAATGCGTCTGTAATACCTCCCAGGGCAGAGACAACCACAATGGCTTTATCCCTTTTGATGGCCGACTCAATAATTTTGATTGCCTTATTGATATTTTCAGCATTAGCAACTGAAGTACCTCCGAATTTTAGAACCTGCATCGACTATAAATATTTTTTGAAGAAATTAATAAATTAAAAAGATAATTTCTGTGTGTACAGCAAAGGCCCAATGAATGATATGAAAATGTATAATCCGCTTTCAGCGGATCGTTGTAGTTGTAATAACTGAGATTTGTGCAACGATTAAAATTGCAGAAAGAAAAATACGAGCAATATGATGTGTTGAACAAATCACAAATTATAAGAAGCGCAAAGATAAATAATATTGTGAAAAAATAATGAAAATCGGGGATTTTTTTAACGAAAATGAATTATTTTGAGGAATATTTTAATTTATTGCTGCTTGCTATAGTATTTGTTGAACGATTATAATTTTAATCATGAGTTATCAGTTATCACAGGGGTTGCAGCAATTCAAAAACCTGGTTGGAATTAAATTTCAACTGTACAACAGCTTATTCACCTCTCTCCCCTTTCACCGGATTGAAAAAACCGGAATTTTATTGTCCCTGCTTCTGACTTTCTGTGAAGAAGGATACAAAAAAAAACAAAGCCCGGAACAGATCATTGAAGAATTTTTTCAAAAGCACACTTCTTATACCAGCGACAGGGAAAAAGCGGATATACTTTTCCGTTTTGTACAATATGTGGAGCGCCAGGTAGTACTTTTTGATGCATTGGAAGATGCAGCTTTTAAAGATGTGAATGACCTTGGAGGTATTGGAACGCTTAAACATTTATCATCAGAAGTCCTGCAGTTTAATAAAGAAGACGAACTCAAGGCAAAACTAAAAGACTATTCGGTCAGGTTGGTATTGACTGCTCATCCCACTCAGTTTTACCCCGGGCCGGTTTTAGGAATTATCAATGACCTGTCGCGCGCGGTGATCGAGAATAATGCCAGCCAGATTAACATGTATATGCAGCAACTCGGCAAGACACCGTTTTTGAAGAAGCAAAAACCCACTCCTTACGACGAAGCCATCAGCCTGATCTGGTATCTTGAAAATATTTTCTATCATGCTGCAGGAAGAATTCTCACCTCGATGACAAACCAGTTTCCTGATGCGGTTTCTGAAAATAACCCGGTTATCAGAATGGGATTCTGGCCGGGAGGAGATCGTGACGGCAATCCTTTTGTAAATGTTGCTATTACATTAAAAGTTGCCGATGCGCTTCGCGGCGCCATTATCAAGTGTTATTATCTTGATGTCAGGAGATTGAAGCGCAGGCTCACATTCAAAGGAGTAGATACCATATTGACCAGTCTTGAAGAGAAGTTGTACAATAATATTTTTATACCGGAGCATAAAGCAGATCTGAACAAGCAGGAAATCCTCACCGCTCTAAAACAAATAAGAGAAATCCTGATTTACCAGCATAATAGTTTATTTCTTCACCTTGTGGATAATTTGATCAGCAAGGTTCATGTATTCGGACTTCATTTCGCCACTTTGGATATCAGGCAGGACAGCAGTGTGCATGGCAAAGTGCTTCAGGCTATTGCAGAAAAAGAAAATTTATTGCCTCGCGATTTCAGCGCTCGAAGTCAGGAAGAAAAATTACGGGCTTTATGCAACGTATCCGGAACTGCTAACCCGGATGTATATGCGGATCCACTTGTAAAAGATACACTGCAAACTATCTCCACAATCAGGAACATTCAGCGTGCAAACGGAATTCCGGGATGCAACAGGTATATCATCAGCCAGTGCAACAGTGCCTTGAATGTGATGGAAGTGTACACCCTCTTCCTGCTTAATGGATGGAAGAAAGAGGAACTTCCTATAGACATAGTTCCTTTGTTTGAAACAGTTGATGACCTGCAAAATGCTTCTGCAATAATGAGGGAATTGTATGAGAACCCGGCTTACAGAAAACACCTGAATCAGCGCCAGCAGACACAAACTATTATGGTTGGTTTTTCCGACGGCACGAAGGACGGAGGATATCTGATGGCAAACTGGAGCATTTATAAAGCCAAAGAAGAACTGACGAGGGTTTCAAGAGAATATGGAATCGATGTAGTATTTTTTGACGGACGAGGCGGCCCTCCGGCCCGGGGCGGCGGAAAAACGCATAAATTCTATGCGTCGATGGGAAAAAATATAGCAAATAAAGAAATACAGCTTACCGTACAAGGACAAACAGTGAGCTCAAGTTTCGGGACAATTGATTCTGCACAATACAATATCGAGCAACTGGTACATGCAGGGATTTCCAATGATCTTTTTTCATCCAGAAAAATAACCCTGGAACCTCAAGAGGAAAAAACATTTCAGGAAATGGCTGATGAAAGTTTTGCAAGCTATACTGAATTGAAGAGTCACCCTTATTTTATGCAATACCTCAATGAAGTGAGTCCTTTGCAGTTCTACAGTGAAACAAATATAGGCAGCCGCCCCAGCAAACGAAGCCAGTCAGGCCGGCTCGATTTAAAAGATCTGAGGGCAATCCCGTACGTGGGTGCGTGGAGCCAGTTAAAACAAAATGTGACCGGTTATTACGGCGTAGGAACGGCCTTGCACGGGATGGAACAAAAAGGAAAATGGGCAGAGGTAAAACACCTGTATGATGATTCACTTTATTTTAAAACGCTTATTGATAACTGTGAGATGGCCATGAAAAAATGTTTTTTCCCACTCACAGAACATTTATCGCAACACCCGGTATACGGGGAAATCTGGACGAAGATTTATAATGAATTTGAGCTGACGCAAAAATATCTTTTTAAACTCTCAGGCAAACATGAGTTAATGGCTGATTATCCCGTTGACCAGCTTTCGATTCAAATGAGAGAGCGAATCGTTTTGCCATTAAGTACCATTCAACAATATGCCATTACGAAATTCAGAAAATTGGAAAAGGCATTGATGAGTTCGCCACTAAAAGATGTGTACGAAAAACTAATCATCCGCTGTTCATTCGGTGTCATTAACGCAGCAAGAAACTCTGCATGATAACTATAAAAAAAAATTTCAGTCTTTTTTTACGAAAAATTCAGCTTTCTCGATCTCTTTCCGATTAAAACTCAAAAAAAAATCAAAATTTTCCGTTCCAGGGTTAGCCGCCTGACAATAAGCTATCCCAAAAGTTAAATAAAATTTAATATAATATGTTATGATCAGTAAATCATAGAATAAACACATTAATTTCTTTGTTTTGTGAAATTTTCTTCTCAACTTTGTGTGGAATTACATCATCATAGGTACAAATTCTTGTTTCATGTTAATTTTTGGGCAAATACAACATTTTATAGCGTCCATCGATCCGGCATACATGGACTTATTCAAAATCTTCGCAGGCACGATAGGATGGATTGGCAGCCTGGTTTTATTCATGTGGTGGAAGGAGAAGAGAAAAAATAGCTCACCTGAAAAAATAACGAAAAATCTTTCAATGGATAATAGAAAAAGGGCCTAAAATTGAGGCCCTTTTTAATTGTTGTAATTATTTTATGATTAAGATAATTTAAGTTGTACTTCCAGTTCCTGTTCGGGAATAATAACAGGCTTGACAATTTTCACTGTACCAATTATCCGGAAATAAATATAGCTGAGCACTACTGATGCCACCACGCTTACCAATATTGAAATTTTTGCAATATCCCGCAATTTAGTTTCATTAAATGCAAGCATGGTTGTAAAAATGGACATAGTGAACCCAATGCCTGCCAAAGTGCCCATACCAAAAAGTTGTTTCCATTTCACATTACTGGGAAGATGGGCCAGATTTAATGCAACCATTAGCCTGCTGATTAGGAAGATACCGACAGGTTTACCAATAACCAATCCACAAATAATCCCTGCACTAATAGTTGTATTAAGACACCCGACAATATTTGAAGGCATGAGAATAGATGTATTTGCCAATGCAAAAAGCGGAAGAATTATAAAATTGACTGGCCGGTGAATTGCCCTTTCAATTTTGGCCAATGCATTGACAGGCATGGCAAATGCAAATAATACCCCTGAGATGCTGGCTTCAATACCTGATTGCAGCATGGTATACCATAATGCAAGTCCCAATATAATCTGGATCGTGCCGAACTTCAATTTAAAATAATTTGAAGCCAGCAGAAGCCCATATATAAGTGCACTTATACCCAGAAATATCCAGTTGACCTGACCTCCATAGAAGAGAGCAATAACAATAATGGCTCCAAGATCATCGATAATGGCGAGCGCCATGAGTAAAATTTTAAGTCCAACCGGAAATCTTTTTCCGAGCAAAGAAGCGGCACCAAGTGAAAAGGCAATGTCAGTCGCTGTTGGTATTCCCCATCCATGAGCATAGGCAGTGTGAAAATTAAAAAAAGTAAATATTAAGGCGGGGATAAGCATTCCGCCGAAAGCTGCTCCAAAAGGTAGAATAGCTTTTTTGAATGAGGAAAGTTCTCCGGTTAATAGCTCACGTTTGATTTCTGTAGCAGCAAGTACGAAAAAGAATGCCATCAGGAAATTGTTAATCCATTCGATAAATGAACCTGGCAGTCGCAGGTTTGCTGTAGCATGAATTGTTCCGGTCCATAAATTCGAATACCATCCCGAAGAGGAATTTGTAATAAATATAGAAATCATAGTGCCCCCAATTAGCAAAACACCTGTTGCACGGCTATCATTTATGAAATCCCTCAGTGGAGTCATTATCTTGAAATGCAGAGGCTTGGACTTGGGTGCAATAAGAGTCATAAATTACATTTGGTAAGTTCTAATTAAAAATAATTATAATATATTATTTACCAATCACTTATCTAAATTATGACAAAAAGATAAAATAATAATCGAATTTCTTCTAAAAAAAACAAAAAAATATTCACATATAAATAATATGTAATGTTTATATTTTATCATCTAAAATCATGCTGATCAAATTAATACAACAAATAAAAAAAAGAGCCCCAAAAAATGGGGCTCATGCAAAATTTAGATTTTAAAAAATTCTAGTCCACATAACCGTGAACTCCCATTTCAGGGATATCGAGACCTGCTGACTGATCGGCGTCGCTTGAACGGAGGCCGATTGAAGTTTTGCTTAGAATCTTGAAGAATATGTACATCACAACAAAGACAAACACGAAGCAGGTCGTTCCACCGATAAATTCGGCTATAAATTGTTTGGGGTCACCATAAAACAATCCTTTCACTGTTCCCGGCACTCCATTCCATCCGTCGCCGTACTTGCCATCAGCAAACAACCCCAGTGAAAGAACTCCCCAAAAACCATTTACTCCGTGAACTGCTACTGCTCCCACAGGATCGTCAATTTTGAGTTTTCTATCCATAAAATAATACCAAACGACAACCACTATACCTGCAACAGCTCCGATAATGATTGCTCCGGTAGCATTTACAAATGCACAAGGAGCCGTGATTGCAACTAGTCCCGCCAGCATTCCATTTGCTGCCATTCCCGGATCAGGTTTGCCATATTTTTTCCATGCGTACATAATCGCAAAGAAAGCGCCTGATGCGCTGGCAAGCATTGTATTTGTAGCTATCACCGAAATGCGCAGATCAGTGCCTGACAGTGTGGAGCCGGGATTGAAACCGAACCACCCGAAAGCTAAAATGAATGTGCCTATAATGGCCATTGGAATATTATGCCCTGGTATGGTTTTGACACTACCGTCTTTTCCATATTTACCAAGCCGTGGCCCTATCACTATAGCCCCCGCCAATGCTGCAACACCTCCTACTTCATGCACAACTGAAGATCCGGCAAAATCAACGTGCCCATGGCCTAATCCGAAATTCACGCCCATTTGTGAAAGCCAGCCGCCCCCCCATACCCAATTACCAAAAATGGGATAAACGAACATCGAAATGAAGAACCCATAAATGACAAAAGATTTAAACTTCCACCTTTCCGCCATCGCTCCGGTAGGAATCGTAGCTGTTGTATCCATAAACACCAATTGGAAAAGGAATAGAGCAAAGATTCCTACATCGTAAACATCGCTATTGAGGAAATAGCCTGCAGTTCCCCAAATTCCGAAGTCATGACCGAATAAATGAAGGGTAAATTCATGACTGGTCACTCCTGCAGCTCCGCCTAAGGAAGCTACATTAAGCGCCCCACCGAACATAAATGCAAAGCCGCAGATCCAAAAACCCAAGACCCCCAAAGCATAGATAAGGAAATTCATCGCCATTGTGTGCGCAACATTTTTTTTCTGTGTGAAGCCTGTTTCAACCATGGCAAATCCTGCCTGCATGAACATAACCAGAAAACCGGTTATCAATGTCCACACAATATTGATAGCAATTTTATTGTGACCATCCGCATCACCAATTGAATGAATAGCGGTAGCTAGTTTACTAACCTGCGAGCTAACTGCCTTTACAGTCGTATCCTTTGCCGAAGAAACAGTATCCAGAACTTTGGACAAGGTCGTGTCTATGTCATTCAAAGTTCCGGTCTTGCTTCCATTAGGATCCTGAGCGAATGAAAAAATAGGCATCATAAAGAGTAGAAACCCTAAGATGCTCATTGTGGCAATTCGTTCGAATGCCTGATTACCTTTACCAAATGCTTTTGAAAACATGTGTTGGAATTTTAAGTGTTTGGTTAAAAATTGGTTTGCTTATTTCAACTATCTAGAAATGATAAACTGCTGCGAGCAAAGCACTCACCGTACTTTTTGTATACGGATTGTTTTGATCGTTCTTGTAGAAAAAGTTCTTTGAGCCATTATCCATTCGGATTTCCGGAATCACAGTCAGGTTGCTCCCGATATGAATCTGACCTGAAAGAGTGAGATCAAAAACATTTAATCCCGGAGTTTCTGTCGGATCAACCGGATTTATTTTTACGCCATCGTTGTCTGAAAAATATTCTCCCCGAAGTGTAAGTCCGAAAGTAGAAACCGGGTCGAAGTTGAGATAGAGAGCAGAACCCCACCAGCTGGTCGACTTATCCAGGGCAGAAGATTTGATAGCTTGAACGGTACCATTATAGCCAATACCAAACTTGCTGCTTATAGTGGCATTGATCACCACATCAAACTGGTTTAAACTTTGAAACAAAGTATAGCCGGGAGCGATCTCTTTGTCTTCGCTAACCCCGCCATATCCCTGGTAATTCAGATAAAATTTCAATTTGCCATTTTTTGTACCTGTACTGAATTGTGCAATAGCGACCTTGGTCCCAACATTGGTGGTTGAAAAATCAGTTGGGTTGGCAATACCAACCATAAAAGCTGTCGTGCTGCTCAGGGTAACATCTGCTTTTAGGCCTGTATGAAAAAATGGGCCATAAGAGAACATATAATCCATGCTGTAATTCCTGTTGGAATAAGCATCCAGCACTTCATATCCGATATGCGTTCCCCATTTACCCATAGTGAACTTAATTTTGGACGATGCCTGCCAGCTTAAAAACAATTGTTTTACTGCAAATAAAGTCGGGTGAGCTGCGTCGTTATAAGAGAACTCTTCTGCTCTCCTTCCAAAGCCCAGATCAGCTGTTGCACTTACTGCTCCAAAGCTGTGATCTGCCCTGATAGAAGCCATCCCCAGTTCAAATGAACTCTGTGAATTTGTAAAACTGGTGTAGTTATTGGTCTGACCTGAAGGAGCATTAAAATCGTACCTGTAATAAGCATCTACTGAACCCGTGATTGTAACGGGAGGCGGTGTAGGAGCTGCCTTGGCTGCTGTGTCTGCTGCTTTTTTTGTGGAATCAGTTCCTTGCGAAAAACTAATGACAAAACATAACAAAGCCATACTTGTTGCTAAAAGTTTTTGTAACATTGCAATTGGTTTTAAGTGTTAAAAAGGGGTATAGCATAGGAACTTGTCCCAGAGTTCTGATTATGCTGTACCTTTTTCTTTTTATAAAGCGTTGACTTTATAATTTGGTATTCCCTGATTCTGACAAGCAATACAAACCAACAAACCAGAATGCGGATATCTGTCATGCAATATCCAGCTTCCGGGCAGGTACCCGGAACGACCCGGTTTGAAAATGTTCAGAATTCCCCAAAAGCCAACTACAGCGGCAATAAGGATTTCCTTTTGTAAAAGAGAGCAAGCAAGATTTTCGTGAAATGATTCACTGGATAAAGGCAGTTGATTGTAATATGTTGAAGGAAGCAATACGAGGATGATAATAAAAAATAAAACCATATTTAAAATCGATATCTGCTTAACCAAATTTTCCAATTCCTATTAATATTTTGACTAAGATAGCCAATTCAATCAAAAAAAAACAAAATTGTTTATAAATATTTAAATATAGATTATTATAATATAATTTAATTTTTATAAAATACTGATTATTAATATTTTTAAATAAAATTGGTTTCATCCGAAAAAAAAATTAATAACATTACATTTAATATTAATATTAGTTTTCCTGAGGTTTTTAGTTTTTACAATTCTATTCCCGAGCAATCGGACACAGAACTTGTTATATCCGGATTGATTTTGCATCTGTTTGATGCTGTTCAAAAAATCAGGGAAACCGGATTATGCAATTCAGCATATCGATTCCGGTTCAATTCTCCTTTCATAAATAAAT
>Ga0335080_10005353_pt1 | contig 13192 bp, 14 predicted proteins | sample Lox_Sample_34_FD_206720 | JGI IMG/M metagenome (GOLD analysis project Ga0335080, IMG submission 206720) | Soil microbial communities from Loxahatchee National Wildlife Refuge, Florida, United States - Lox_Sample_3.4 | ecosystem: Environmental > Terrestrial > Soil > Wetlands | place: USA... | reverse complement strand
GCGCAGAGTCGCGGCTGAGAAGATCAAAGTAAAGTGAATTTGAGGTATCAGGCGGATTTGCGCCACTTGTCTTCCGCCAGGATGGCCCAACACCCATGGTCTTCCGTCATGGCCTTCGGCAATCGCCGATTCGTCATTTCTGGCAAGGGCAAATGGAAGGCAAAGAAAATTTCAATCCGCGAATATTGCGAATGGCCGCAAATACGGCGCCCGGGATAAGAATTTTTCTGAAACTTTTTTTCGGCTGCCGGGTGTTTCTATCACCGGGCGCAGTAGACGCCCGGATAGAAAGACACGAACTATGAAACATCTTTTGAATATTCTGTTGGTCGGACTGTTTGCGGTGGCGTTGGCGCAGTCGTACCGCGCCTACATGGAACTGAAATACAATTACGAAACATTGGTATGGCAAGAGAAGGGCCAAACCGATCAGTTCGGCAAGATCCTCGCGACGAGTGTCCAACGGACGCACTTGGACGGGCAGAAAATCGCCGCGTTGGAGGCGCAAATCAGGACCTTGACCGGCGAGAACGGCCGGGCCAATTGACGTCCAGCTGGCGGCCCTCACTGACCAACCGCAACATGAATCGTATGACAAACCCGGGGCGATGGCGGGATTCTGCAAGGGAAACAGGCATTGGCGAAGCATCCGTTGCTGAGGGTCGCTCCGGAACATTTTTGAAACTTATTACCGGCTGCCGGGTGTTTTAATCAGCGGGAGTTGCTGGCTCCCGCGGAGACCGAATAAACCAACAACTGATAAGCTTATGAACACAATGATCCGTTACCCCCTGGCCGCCGCCGTCCTTGCTGCCGGCGTCGGCTTCAACGTTCTCGCCGGTCCGCTTCCGGGCCAGGTGGATTTTGGCAAATTCACGCCGCCCGGCGATGGCGGCCAATTCGTGGAAGTCCAGGTTAACAGCAACCTGCTGTCGCTCGCGGCCCAGGTGGTCGAGAAGCAGCAACCCGATGCGGCCAAACTCTTGCGCAGCGTGCAACTCGTTCACGTGAATGTCGTCGGGCTCACCGACGGGAACCGCGCCGAGCTGGAGAAACGGGTCCGGCAAATCCGCCATGACCTCGACGCTCAAGGCTGGGATCACAACGTCTCGGTGCAGGAGAAGGATGGCCAGGACGTGGGCATTTACACCAAAACCCGCGGCGGCGAGGCGTTGGCAGGGCTTGCCATCACAGTAATCCAGCCGAGGGAGCAAGTCGTGCTGATCAATATCGTCGGCGATATCCGCCCCGAGCAGGTTGCGGCCCTGGGTGACAAGCTGGACATTAAACCGCTCAAAGACGTTGGCGCGGCCTTGAAAAAAGCGGCTCCGAAAGCGCCAGATTCGAAAGAAACGGTCCCGGAGAATTAACCGGCGAGATTACAGGTCGCGCCGGCCGGCAACGAGTCGGCGCACCCATCCAAAATCCCAACCCTTCGCGTCCATGAATCCATCTGCCCTCCCGCCGGTCACGCATCGGCCCACGCGGCGCCTCTGGCTCTGGGCCTTGCTCCTTACGCCATTGCTGTTGCTGGTCGCGCTGGGTGCGGGCGTGGCCAGTTGTTTCCATTTGGGTTCCGACGCCCGGGCCTTGCGCAACGGATTGATGAAGTCCAGCAGCGCTGAGTGGCGGCATAAAATCACATTGAATGCGAACTATTTTACGCTGGGCGCCGTTCGCGCCGGTTTGTCCTGCGTCAAGCTCGACCCCGGGGCGCGCGCTGCGCTTCAGTCGGTCCAGAGCGCCGGGGTGGGTGTTTATCAATTGCCATCAGGAACACCGCAGCCGGATCGCGCGACCATGCTCGACGCCGCCGACTCCGCGATGACCGGCTGCGGTTGGGAACGCGTGGTCGGGGTGATGGACGGCAAGGATTTGGTCGCGATCTATGTGCCGGGGAAAAATGTTTCCGTGCATAGCCTGAAATGCTGCGTGATGGTGTTTAACGGCAAGGAAATGGTGCTGGTGTCCGCGCGCGGCAATCCGGAACCGCTCGTCACTTGCGCGCTCAAGCAACCCGGTTTTCGCGATCAAGCCAGGTGGCTGGCGCAACGTTGAACTGGACGATAGAAATTCATTGGGGCTTAGCCCGAATAATTTCACACTGGCTGCGCGAAAACCGCGCCAACCCCTGACGTAGCGCAGACTGATAGTCTGCCGTTTCGCCGACTGGCAGTCGGCAGGCTGTTCGACCCCGGTGGTCGCGGATTACCAATCCGCGATACAGCAGACTGCCAGTCTGCGCTACGGTGCCACTCGGTGTGAAATATCCGGGTTAGAGCGCCGCAGTTGCGACATAGTTGTAGAACATTGCGCACAAAAATAACGAAGCTCCGTCAGGAGCGGCATATTCTGATGATTTCGCTCCCGACGGAGCTTGAATATTTTTTCGATTGGATTCTACAAAGATACCGCGCCTGCGGCGCTGGAGATTCAGTCGTGCGCGCACCATTTCAGATTTTCCGCGAGGATGGCCCAGCGCTCATGATCCCGCCAGCGCCCGTTCACTTTCATATAACGGCGGGAAAAACCTTCCCGCACAAAGCCGCAACTCCGTGCCAACCGGATGGAAGCCCGGTTCTCCGGCTGGATGTTGGCTTCCAAACGATGGAGCCGGAGTTTTTGAAAGGCGTGTTTAAGGACGAGCTGCATTCCCTCGCGCATCAGTCCTTTCCCGGCATGGGGGGCAAAAGCGTAATAGCCAACGTAGGCCCCTTGCAACGGCCCGCGAATGATATTGCCCAGGTTGACGACCCCGACGATTTCGCCGGAGTGCCGGAGCAGAACCAGAAATCCGCGGTGCGAATCCGAAGTCGTGTGTCGCACATAAGCCTCGAACTTCTTGCGCGTGTTTGGCGGGGAAACCCACGGACGATGAAGCTTGCGGCTGCGCCGGACCGCCGCCTGAAATGCCGCCCAGTCTCGGCGCGTCGGTGGCCTGATGATGACGCGCGTTTTCAAAAATGTTCCGTCGGCGCCGTGATGCCGATTCGGTGGATGAGCGAAGTGGGCATATTAAATAATTCTGACATTATCCTTGCCGGAGACCACCTTTGGAATTGCAAAAAATGGCTTTCGCCATTCATTTCGATACTTGATGGGGAAGTTATCTGGCATGCAATGAGGCTATGCTGATTAACTTTTTTTGCACCTTCGACGCGACTTTCAGCCGCAGGCTCAACGCTATAGCGCCTCTCTGGTTGAAATGATAAACGCTCACGGCAAGGCGATGTTTTCGACCTGGAATGAATACGTTTTCAGGGATTCAGGCGTGGCCAGTTGAATTTTCAGTTGGGTGTCTTGAGGCGGCAGCGTTTCAAAACTCGTGCTCTTGAAATCGTCGGTGCTCCAGCTTTGGTTGCTCTTCAATTCCTTGCCCTGGCCGTCCGCAAACTTCAGGTCAATGATGCGTTTGTCCGGGTCTTTGATGTAAAGCTGGATTGAGTTTTTGGAATCGGACATCATCCCGCCGAACATGCCCTTGAACAATTCGCCGAACGCCGCGCCCAACTTCTCGTCGCCCTTTTGCCGGGATTCGATTTCCTTTTTCTTCGCGTCGTAGGCTTCCTTGGTCAAATACATCAACTGGATGTTATATTTCGCCAGCGCCGGATCTTGGACCGGTTCGGCGGGATGTTGCAGAATGCCTTTGACGGCGAGCAGTCCGCCATTCGCTTCCGTGGGATTGAACAATTCAACCTTGCCCTTGAGCATTTTGATGGCCGTGGCATTGCGGGAAGGATTGCGCAGTTTTGCTTCGGTCTTCAACGCACCGGTGGATTGGCCAAAATTCATAAAGTGCGAACCCATTTCGTCATCCTTTTTCGGAATGAGATCGCGCCCCGTCGAATCCGTGGCTTCGGTCAGTTGAACGCGGCGCACGCTTTGGGCATCCGCCGCGGCATCGCCGGTAAATTTCAGCTCAACTTTGCATTCAGAACTAAAACCGCCGGTCGAGCGCGTGTCCGTAACGTCGCCGACGCTGACCTGGATTGGCGGCGGAGACTGCTCCTGCGCCGTTGCCGCGATGGGTAACGCCAGAAAAATTGCCAGACAGGTTTGATTGAGTAGTTTGGGTTGCATGATGGCAATCATAGCGGCGCGGGAGTGGAGTTCACTCTTTTTTCTTCTCTTCGGATTTCTTTTCCGGCTCGACTTGGAAACCAATCCGCTTTCGGGGCGGTTCCGGCAACGGCGGCGGGTCGAGTATATCCATCACACGCCGGAGCACCTCGACGATGGCGACTTCGTGTTCGTCCAACCGCGAGGTGAGTTTTTTCTCCAGTTTAGCCAGTTGCTTGGCCAGTTCCTTGTTGCTGCCGAGCAGGTCACGCATCTGGACGAACGCCCGGACTATGAACACGCTCATCCGCACCGCCTGCGGGCTGTTGAGCACATTCGCCGCCATGATGGAGCCGTTTTCGGTGAAGGCGTAGGGAAGGTATTTGATATTCATGCCTCGTTTCAAGATCGCAAATTGCGATCTTGAACGGAGCTCAGCTTCGGCTTCTTCTTTGGTGAGCTGGAACAAGAAATCCGGTGGAAAGCGTTCGCGATTTCGTTTGACTGCTTCGTTAAACCGGAATGTCGGCACACCGAAAATCCGGGCCAAATCGGAGTCCAATATCACTTTCTGCCCGCGAATTGTGCGAATCAGCGAACCGATGTTCTCCACGGTTGACGGAACCAATTCGTGCATATCGTTCTGATGCGGCCGCATTTTGCGACCGCATCCGGTTTTGTTATCGCCAATTGCGATATCAAGTTGGCTTATCGAATTTCGTTCAAGATCGCAATTCGCGATCTTAAAGATTCATGTCTCACAACCTGAGGTTCCAATTTTTGAACTTCAAGATTGTTAATCCAAACGCAACGATTTCTCAGTCAGCTTGAAGTCACAAATTGTGACCTCAAGTTGCCGGTTCACTTCTTTCTCCCGCGCAGCCTCGCGGGTATTTTTTGATTTCGCATTTGTTTGACCTTCGATTCCAACGCATCCACGCACGCATTCAGGAAGGTGCGCAAACAACTCGTGGAGCAGAAGTACAACGCGAACTGTCCACCGCGACAATCTTCCGCTATCGGAACGCTGGTGAAGATATCCTTGTTTCTGCCCCTACCGCCATCGTGCGCACCATGCCACACGAAATCCAGGAACCCATCCATCGTTCCGTCGGGGCGACCACTCGTTTTCGTACGGTTCATCAGCAGCGCTCCGCCTGAAAGATTGGCCATGCTGTGGGGCTCAAGAACCTTGCGCCGTCCACACTGCGGGCACCTGGCGACAGTCGGAAAAACTGTTCGCGTACCTTTGAGAACAGGAAATCTCATGCTTTAACTCTTCCGGCTCACCTTCGCCGCCACTTTCAACCTCAACGCGTTCAGCCGGATGAAACCAGTTGCGTCGTCCTGGTTGTAGGCTTTGGTCGGATCGGCTTCCATCGTGGCGATGTGCGGATTGTAGAGGCTGACCGGAGATTTGCGGCCGGCGACCATGATGTTGCCCTTGTAGAGTTTAACACGCACGGTGCCGGTCACATTCTTCTGGCTTTCGGTCACGAACGCCTGCAACGCCAGTCGTTCCGGCGAAAACCAGTAGCCATAGTACACCAGCTCCGCGTACCGCGGAATCAGCGAGTCGCGCAGGTGCATCACTTCCCGGTCCATCGTAAGACTTTCCATCTGCCGATGCGCGAAGTGCAGGATGGCACCGCCGGGTGTTTCGTACACACCCCGAGATTTCATGCCCACGTAGCGGTTCTCCACCATGTCCACCCGCCCGACACCGTGTTTGCCGCCGATTTTATTCAGCGCTTGCATCGCGCCGAGCGGTGACAGTCTTTTGCCGTTCACCGCGACGCAATTGCCTTTCACAAAATCGAGCGTGACGAATTCAGGTTTGTTCGGCGCGTCTTCGGGAAACACCGAAAGCGTGGTGAACGAGCCGCGAAATTTCTTGTCGCTCGCGTCCATCCACGGGTCTTCGAGGATGCCGGCCTCGTAGGAAATGTGCAGAAGGTTCCGGTCCATCGAGAACGGCTTTCGGGCGCTGGCCTGGACGGGTATTTTTCTCCGCTGGCAATACGCAATCATCTCCTGCCGTCCGGGAAACTGGCTGCGATACCGCGCGTCACGCCAGGGGGCGATGACCTGCAACTCCGGCGCGAGCGTGGCGGCGGTCAGCTCGAACCGCACCTGATCGTTGCCCTTGCCCGTGGCGCCGTGGGCGATGGCATCGGCCCTTTCCCGGCGGGCGACTTCGATCATGCCCTTGGCGATAAGCGGCCGGGCGATGCTGGTGCCGAGGTAATATTGGCCTTCGTAAACCGCGCCCGCTTGCATCATCGGGTAGATGAAGTCGCGAGCAAATTCCTCCTGCAAATCGCCGATATAGATTTTCGACGCGCCGGTTTTCTTGGCTTTGGCTTCGAGGCCGCGCAATTCCTCCTCCTGCCCGATGTTCGCGCAGAACGCGATCATTTCGGCGTCGTAGGTTTCTTTGAGCCACGAAAGCAGCACCGAGGTATCGAGGCCGCCCGAATAAGCCAATACAATTTTCATGCGCGCATATTAAACCGCCAAGACGCCGAGTGTGCAAAGCGGAAATAAACAATCTCTGCCGAGCGGCCGAAGTCCAGATGACGGCTTTCCCCGGCCCGGTTTTTACCTCAATCCTTGACCCGTCTGCTGTTCTGATGAAACGGGAGTTTTACCAAGTAGAGCCTCAGTTGGCCATCCAGCTGCTCTACGAGGTTTGACTGACCCGCCGCCTGCGCCAAGGTCAGCGCCTTTTGGGCGCTGCGCACGGCGTCGTCGAATCGCCCCGCCTCGGCATAGGCGGCGGCAAGCGTGCAGAGAATGCCCGGGTTCTCTCCGCCGGCACTTTGATTCGCCCGTTGGGCCAGATCCACCGCCTGGTGACCGTCGCGCAACGCCGCTTGTGGAGCGGTCGCCAACATCCAAGACAAGTTGTTTTGGACCTCCGGGGAATCGGGATTGATTTGAAGCGCTCTTCGGTAATGAACAATCGCTTCGTCGTCCCTCCCCATCTGGAGTAGTGCATTGCCGATGCTGATTTGGGCGTCGGCGTTCTCCGGATTGATTTGGAGCGATATTTGGAAATGAATGATAGCCTCATCGAGACGACCGCTTGAGAGCAATGCACAGCCGAGATTGTAGTGGGCGTCTGCGTTGCGCGGATCGATTTGCAGCGCTTGCTCGAATTGAACGATCGCGTCATCCACCCGGCCCTTTGAGAACAGTTCACTGCCGAGATTGTCATGGGCTTCCGCGTAGCGCGGATTGATTTGCAGCGCTTCCTGGAAATGAACCATCGCTTCGTCGTCCTTTCCCATACGGTGGAAAAGGTTGCCGAGATTGTAGTGGGCTCGCGCATAGCGCGAATCGATTTGCAGCGCTTCCTGGAAATGAACAAGCGCTTCGTCGTCGCGCCCCATCCGGAGGAGGGCCTCGCCGAGATTATTCTGAGCCAGAACGTTGCCAGAAGTGCAGGCGAGCGTATGAGTCCAGAGCGATTCACTGTTTTGCCAGTGAGAAGTCTGCGTTCGCGCACAGAAAATCATGGCAATCAAGATCATCCCTGAGACGCCCGCCGGCACCGCGCGGTGAAGACGCCAGCGGGCGCACCCATCAGCCGTTGCCCAGATCAGCAACAAATACAGGCCAATTTGCGGAAGGTACGTGAAACGATCGGCGTGCGCCTGCCTGCCCGCGTCAAGCAGACCAATCACCGGCACCAGCATTCCCAGATACCAGAGCCAGCCCGTCAAAAGATAAGGTCGCTTTCGTCTCCCAAGAAAAACACCAAGTGAGATGACCGCCAGCAGTATGAAGGCCGAAATAATGTCCCAAAGCGGCCAGCCATTTGTTGGATAAGGATAAAAGACCGCGAGTTTCAAGGGACAAAGCATCAGCCATATATACGCGACGTAAGAGACCAGAGCGTTGCTCATTCGCATCGGAAACGGATATGCCTCTGAAGACCAGATGTTGTCACTCAGAGCCATGAAGGTCAAAATGCATGATGCCACGGAGAGCATCAGGAGGGGAATCTTTTCGGCCACCAGGCGCGCGGGGATGGAGAAATTCGTCAGCCACGGAACCGGCTCAACTCCAGAGCCGGGCGACAATGGCGGGAAACGGTTCAGAGGCCAGTAATCCAGCAGCAGCAGGACAAAGGGCAAGGTCACTAGCATCGGCTTGGACATCAGACCAAGCGCAAACAGGAACATCACTGTCAGATAACGAATGAAGGACCGGGGTTTACGAACATACTCGACATACGCCCAAAGCGTCAGCATAAAGAATACTCCGCTCAACACGTCCTTGCGCTCCGTCACCCACGCCACCGATTCCACCCGCAGCGGGTGGACGGCAAACACCGCCGCCACAAAAGCGCTACGCCAGATGGCGCCCGTCATTTTTCGCAGTACCAGAAACAGGAGAATCGCGCCCGCGGTATGGAGCAGGACGTTTGTCAAATGATGTCCACCAGCGTTCAGCCCGAACAACTGGGCATCCACCATGTGCGAAATCGTCGTCAGCGGGACCCAGTCCCACGTGTTCGGGCCGCCGGAATGCAGTGCCGAGACGACGCCCTGAAGCGTCAGGCCAGCGGTGACGTCAGGATTTTCGAATACATATGCATTATCGTCGAGATTGACGAACGCGTAATGAACCGTCTGGCCAAAGACCAACCAGACAATGGCTGCCAGAAAAGCGCAAATCCCGAAAACCAGCCCACGGTTGCCCGAACTGGCCGGACGGTTGACTGACCCCAACGTGGAAGAACTTGCGGCAAAAATCGGATCGACCGGCGGCGAAACAAGATTAGGCTTGCCCCAAGACACTGCGGTTCTTCGCGTCCTCTTTTTTTTGCCCGGTTCTGGCATCCTCTGCCTTTCCAACGCAATAAATGTCTTGCCCGATAAATTTTCAACCCCTGTTCACGAGTAGCACCAAGGTGTCGAGGCCGCCGGAATAGGCCAATGCAATTTTCATCGGCGTAATTAAACCGCGAAACGGCGACGAACGCAAAATGGAAATGAAATCAATGGTTATGCCCGTAAATCAGGTCGCCGCCGTCGGGGGTGTTGGGGTAACACCACAACCGGTTTTTGTTGGAATCCGCCACGTCGTTCTGCCAATCCGGCAGGCGGACGTAGCTCGCCGACCCGTCAACGGAGGCCAGCGTCGCGCCGTCCGAGTGCCGCACGGTAATGCCCTCATTCGGCCAGCTTGAACCGTCGTTGAAATTGAACGGATCTCGCTCATCTGCCTCAAAGAGCACGCAGTCGCCCGGGAGCATTTGGGTAATTTTCACGGGCAGCGAGTTGGAATGAAAACCGGTGCGGAAACCGATGACAGCGCCGTTCATGATGTAGCTGGAAAGTTGCTGCGCGCGTTTCTCCGTCTCGCCCGTTTTGGTCGTGTAAATTTGATCCGGTCGGTCCATCGGGCACAAAAAGACCGTGCCGCCGTGCAACGTGTCCCACAAGAGGCCGGCCTGGCCGTTGAAAACATTTGTGCCGGTGGCCGGAAGGTCCGGTTGGTAAAGCCAGCCGGGACGGGTGGTTCCATCTGGCATGGCGCCGCCATAATCCCAATTGGGCCACGTCAACGAGTCCTTGTTGTCACCGGTGTAGATATGCAGGGCGATCAGAACCTCGTGAAGATTGTTGAGGTCGGCGGCTTTGGCCGACTGATTTTTACCACCGCTTAGCCCGGAGAATAATAACGCCGCGAGAATTGCGATGATAGCGATAGCCACCAACAATTCAATCAAGGTGAATGCGCGGCGGGTTTCCATGTGGCGGGATTATCCAACCGCATCGCAGGGTGCGCAAAACGAAAATGGAAACTATGAACGTCGTACGCCGGGTAACGTACCACCAGTCAGCTTGCGGGCGGGACTAATTTCCACCGTTACGGAAGCGTAACGCGCCATTGTCGGTGATTCGCAGATATTGGTCGCCATACTGCAGGCTCGGCTCGATTTCCGAGCCTTCATGCCATTCGTTCCATGACGTAATGAGCACCCAATCCGGTTTCGCCAGAATGGCTTCGTCCCAAAGCACGCGATAGACCCGGCCATTCAGGCGGTCCGCCTTGAGGCCGGGCTTGCGGATCTTCGTGTCGTCGTAACCGGGGATGACTGTGACGCAGGCGATGCGGTGGTGTTCGCGCGCGAGTTTCACGGCCTCGCCATAATGCGTGGCCGCCCAGGCCCGGAGTTCGTCCGGCGTCTTGCCTTTGACCGACCCGCAGATGTTGTAGGTGTGCAAGCCGTCAAAAACAGCGGCGTTGCGCGCTGAATAACCATCCGCAATCAGCAGGAAATCGCCGGCTTTCGCGCGGGCGCGGCTGATAATTTCCGGCCATGCCGAAGACGGCACCTGTTCCAGAACTCGGCCGTAGACAAAAATCACAGGTTTGCCGTCTGTTCCGAGGAACGCGCGGTTTGTGCCGTATCGGGTGACCAGGTAAACCAGGTCGTTCACGGCATTGTCAATCTGTTCGGAGGCTTTGCCGGGCGCCGTCTCCCAATAAATTGTGACCTTAAAATCCTTTTGGCCCGCAGCCTCAAGCAGAAGAGGAACGGCCTGGTCCTCATAAGTGCCCTGTCCCCACCAACTGGCAATGAACCCGGTGATTCCGTGCTTTTGGGCGGCGCTGATTTGCCAGGCGATGATCCCCGGGTCATGCGAATCATAAGCGCCCTTGAGGGGATAATCGCGCGAGGCTTCGATGTCGTGCCGGGCGGGATCCACTTTGCCCCAATGCCGCGAAGGTCCATACCAGGGGTAGTAAAACGCCAGTACTTCATGCCCTGCGCGCGCAGTGGCCGGGGAATTGGTCTGATAGGTCTGTTCGGAGCCCCGCGACAAGGGCGCCGCCAACGATACAAACAGAATGGCCGCTGTCCATTTCAGGACTGGCCGGAAGGAACTTTTTGGGCGCATGTTGAAATCATTTGGCGCGGTCGCAAGAGGTCAATCTCCACCACTCCAAGGCAGGCCGGATTCAAACTTCTGGAACGAATTGCATCGCGGCGCGGTTTACTCCCATCCGTGGATGGAATCGTAGCGGAAGGTCATCTCGTTCGTGTCGTAGCTTTGATACCATTTCGTGTGGCCGTCGGCGAAAAGGATGTTCTGGCCTTTGCCATGCGCCTGCCATTCTTCCGACGGCGTGCCGTTTGCCGGTCCGCCGACGCAATTCTGGGAGTAGTCGTCCTTGTCGGCGTCAACCGCGAAAGTGTTGTTGTTCCAAAGGGTGTCGCCGGACAGCACATACGCGGTCGGGAAACGGATCAGCTTGCGGTCCACCGGCGCGTCATCGTTGACGAGGATATAGGCGGCGCGGGCGCCGTTAAAATAGTTGAACGGCGATTGTTCGGCGATGGGTTGAAACTGGTTGGCCGGACATTGATAGACGTTCGTGTTCCGGGTGTAGGAAAAAATCTGTTCCGTCCAACTGGCCGCATGGGTATGAGGATCGGTTTGTCCCCAGGGAATCACGCCGCCGGATTCCGGATAAAACCCGTCGGCGTCATCCGCATACATCGTCATCCCCAACCCGATCTGGCGCAGGTTGGAGTTACAGGCAATCGTCCACGCCCGCTGCCTGGCGGCTGCCAGCGCCGGCAACAACAGCGCAGCCAGGATGGCGATGACAGCGATGACCACCAACAATTCGATTAGAGTAAACGCGCGCTTTGCAGGCATCAGGAATACAGACGCGACCGGCCGGATAAAGGTTAAATTTTTTTTACCAGCCATCAGTTGGCCGGGTCGGCTCACGCCCGCTGGAAAAAGCGGAAGAAGAGGGCCTGTTTGGAAACCGGCTCGTTTTTTTGCACGATGGCCGCCATTTGGGCATCGCCGAGCGGCGTGAAGTCGCGAGCGAATTGCACGTTTTCTTCCAGTTGCGCGATGGAGTCGCAGCCGATAATCACCCTGTTCACCGGCAACGACAAGGTATAATACATAGCCATCAAATTATTCTTCGCAGTGTCCCGCGCGCTCATATATTGTAGGACCGTCGCAATGCCAAGATTCCTCTCCTCGGCAATATCCAGAATTCCTTTAACGGGCCTTTAGCTCCACTCAGGAAATTGAGTGGTGTTTAAATCCAACGGCGAAACAGAGGCCAGATCCGAATCGTCGAGGCTAAAATCAAAGATATTCAAGTTTTCCGCGATATGTGCTTTCTGGGAGGATCTGGGGATGGCGACAACTCCTCTTTGGAAATGCCATCTGAGGCACACCTGCGCCACGGTTTTATTGTGTTTCCTGGCGATGGCGGCCAGAGTGTCATTGGTGAAAAGCCCATGACGGCCTTCGGCAAAAGGAGCCCACGCTTCCATTTGGATGCCATGTTGCTTTAAGTAATCGTACGCCTTGCCTTCCTGGAAAAAGGCATGTGTTTCAATTTGGTGGATGGCAGGTTTCACCTCGTTATTCGCAAGCAAGTCGTCCATTTGCGCGAAATCGGCATTGCTCATGCCGATGGCCTTGATTTTGCCCTGATGATAGAGTTCCTCCATGGCCTTCCAGGAGCCCTTCCAATCGCCACCCGAAGGCCGATGAATCAGGTAAAGGTCCAAATAATCCATCTTCAACTTATCAATGGAGGTTTGAAATCCTTTCTTGGCTTTTTCGTATCCCATGTCGGCCTTCCACAGTTTTGAAGTTACAAAGAGTTCTTCACGTTTGATTCCGCTTTGTTTGATTCCCTCGCCTACTGACACTTCATTGCCGTAGATCATAGCGGTATCAATCAGGCGATAGCCCAGAGAGATGGCATCTGCGACGCAGCTTACTCCGACGTCGCCATTGAGCGTCATAGTGCCGAAGCCAAGACGTGGCATTCGCAGGCCGTTGTTGAGTGTGACGGTTGGGATCGAATTTTGCCGGGCACCGGCATTTGGCGCGGCAACTGAATGCACCCCGCCGAGGCTCAAGAACACCGCCGAGGCGGCGCTGGTCTGTAAGAATTGGCGGCGGCTCATTCCGTTGGTGTTGCGTTCTGTATTCATATTGGCCTTTCATTTCGAACCGGAATTTCCGCTTGACGAGTTGTTCAGAGTGTCAAATTGAGTTTTGCTGTTTCAGGAATTCACGACGATTTGGTTGTACCATCGGAGTGGTTTTATTCTTGCGCATAAGAA
>Ga0335080_10005350_pt1 | contig 13195 bp, 13 predicted proteins | sample Lox_Sample_34_FD_206720 | JGI IMG/M metagenome (GOLD analysis project Ga0335080, IMG submission 206720) | Soil microbial communities from Loxahatchee National Wildlife Refuge, Florida, United States - Lox_Sample_3.4 | ecosystem: Environmental > Terrestrial > Soil > Wetlands | place: USA... | reverse complement strand
CTGTCTTGAATGCGGGGACTGGAGCGAGAATGGCGAGCAAGGCATCAGCGGCAAAAACGGCGGAAGCGCCGGAGGCGCGAGAGGAGGCGGCGGAAGCCCCGCTCCTCGATAGCGTCGCAGCAGCAATCAAGAAGATGGTGACGCGCGGCAAGGAACGCGGCTACGTCACCTATGACGACATCAATCAGGCCCTTCCGGCAGATCAGGTGTCCTCCGAGCAGATCGAGGACACGCTGACCATGCTCTCGGAGCTCGGCATCAACGTGGTCGAGAGCGAGGAGGGCGAGGAGGCGAACGCCGCCGAGGCCGAGGCGGAGGAAGAGGCGGAGAGCCGCGGCAACGTCGATGACGACGACATCGGCCGCACCGACGATCCCGTGCGCATGTATCTGCGCGAGATGGGCTCGGTCGAGCTGCTCTCGCGCGAGGGCGAGATCGCGATTGCCAAGCGCATCGAGGCCGGCCGCGAGATGATGATCGGCGGCATCTGCGAGAGCCCGCTCACAATGCGCGCGATCATCGCCTGGCGCGACGCGCTCAACGACGGGAAGATGCTTCTGCGCGACGTGATCGACCTCGACGCGACATATGGCAACAGCGCCTTCGAGGCCGACAACGCGAACGGCGCCGCGGAAGCCGAGGGGAACGGCGAGGCCGAGCCCGAGGGCGAGGAGATCGCGGCCGAGGGCGAGGAGAGCGACGAGGAAGCCTCGATCTCGCTCTCCGCGATGGAGGCGACGCTCAAGCCGCAGGTGCTCGAGACCTTCGACACCATCGCCAGGACTTACAAGAAGCTCCACAAGGTACAGGAGCAGCGCCTCGAGGCCATGCAGAAGGGCCAGGAGCTGCCGAAGCCCACCGAGCGGCGCTATGCCAAGCTCAAGACCGAGATGGTCGAGGCGATGAACGACGTGCGTCTCAACAACGCGCGGATCGAACAGCTCGTGCACCAACTCTACGGTCTCAATCGCAAGATGATGGGGATCGAGGGCAAGCTTCTGCGTCTTGCGGAGGGCTCGGGCGTCAAGCGCCAGGAGTTCCTGGAGAACCATTTCGGGCACGAGCTCGCGCCGCGCTGGATCCAGCGCGTGCAGCGCCTGTCGGGCAAGGGCTGGGCGAATTTCATCAAGCGCCATCAGCAGGAGGTGAAGGATCTTCGCGCCGATCTCGGCACCATCGCCGGCGAGGCGGGCCTGCCGCCCTCTGAGTTCCGTCGCATCGTCTCGACCGTGCAGCGGGGCGAGCGCGAGGCGAGCCGGGCGAAGAAGGAGATGGTCGAGGCGAACCTCCGCCTCGTGATCTCGATCGCGAAGAAGTACACGAACCGCGGCCTGCAGTTCCTGGACCTGATCCAGGAGGGCAACATCGGCCTGATGAAGGCCGTCGACAAGTTCGAGTACCGCCGCGGCTACAAGTTCTCGACCTATGCGACGTGGTGGATCCGGCAGGCGATCACGCGCTCGATCGCCGATCAGGCGCGGACGATCCGCATCCCCGTGCACATGATCGAGACCATCAACAAGCTCGTGCGCACGAGCCGGCAGATGCTGCACGAGATCGGCCGCGAGCCCACCCCCGAGGAGCTCGCCGAGAAGCTCGGCATGCCGCTCGAGAAGGTGCGCAAGGTCCTCAAGATCGCGAAGGAGCCGATCAGCCTCGAGACCCCGATCGGCGACGAGGAGGACAGCCACCTCGGCGACTTCATCGAGGACAAGAACGCCGTGCTCCCCGTGGAGGCCGCGATCCAGGCGAACCTCCGCGAGACGACGACGCGCGTCTTGGCCTCGCTCACCCCGCGCGAGGAGCGCGTGCTCCGCATGCGCTTCGGGATCGGCATGAACACCGACCACACGCTCGAGGAAGTGGGCCAGCAGTTCTCGGTGACGCGCGAGCGAATACGTCAGATCGAGGCAAAGGCGCTCCGCAAGCTCAAGCACCCGAGCCGCTCGAGGAAGCTGCGGAGTTTCCTGGACACCTGACAGAAAACCGGAAGCCAGAAAACAAAAGCCAGAAGTGGCGTTGCGCCCTATTCTGGCTTCCGGCATCTGATTTCTGACTTCAGCTACCGGGCCCGTAGTTCAGTTGGTTAGAACGCGCCGCTCATAACGGTGTTGTCGCAGGTTCGAGTCCTGCCGGGCCCACCATCCTCATTTTCGACTCCATTGTACCCAACCGCTTAGACTCGTATTTGGCAAACCAATCACTTAGGTTTGCCAACAGATGTTCTCGTCACCGGGAACGCAGCTGCCATGGTGGCGATCGCCGAGCGCGCCATGCGCGCCTGATCCGCTGCGGCTGTGTACCGCTGGATCTCGCGCAATGTCGCGTGACCGCTGACGGCGGCAATGACGTTGGCGGAGCAACCGGCCTCCGCGAGGCGCCGGCAGGCGGCCTTGCGTAACCCATGTGCCGAGGTGCCGCGCGGCAAGCTGGCCTCGTTGCACATTTCGCGGAACCAGTTGGTGAATCCGGCGGCCGAGAACGGCTTGCCGGCAGCGGTCACCAAGAACGTCAGGTTGCCGCTCGGCGTCTCCTCTAGCACCTTGGCAAGTTCGGGATGCAGAGGGATCACAAGCTCGGCGCGGGTCTTCTGCTGCCGCAAATGCAGAAGCCCATCACGGACATGTTGGCGCCCTAGACGAACCACATCCGATCGACGCTGAGCGGTATGGAGCAACAAGGCCAAGGCGAGTCGAGCGCGCGTGCCGATCGGGTGGGTTGCCTCGAATTGCCGGATGTCGGCCTCGCTCCAAGTCCTATAGCCCGCCGTCTTGATCGGCGGTCGCTTGACGCCCTGCGTCGGGTCATCGGCGCGCATGCCTGCGATGATGCAGTGCTGCATCAGCGCGCGAACGGTGTTGAGGAAATTTCGTGCCGCCGATGGCGTTGCAGCTTTGGCGGCCACCATCCGGTCGATGTGGGCCCTCTGTAGGAGCGTGATCCGTTTATCGCCATGCTCGGCCCGGAAACGCTCGAGGATGTTCCTGCGGGTGCGTCGCGTCTCCGGTGCTTGCGCGTGGAAGGCAGCAGAGTTGAAGTAGCTGACGATGGCGGCGTTTACGGTGCCGGGCTTGGTGCGGCCTTCGCCGATCTCAATGCGCGGCGCTATCTCGCCGCTCATCGCCGCCTCGTATGCCGCCATGAAGCTCGGTGACCACGGAAGGCCCGGCAGGGGCACTTGCTTGAAGCCCTCGCGGCGATAATAGAAGCGGGGTCTGCCGTGTCGATCGATGAAGCCGTGCGTATACGGTGGTTTCTTCATGCGCGGTCCCATTCGTTCTCATCCTTGCCGTTCTCATCGGGGGTCTCTCCCGATTTGCCGGTCACCACCACGATCTTCCCATCCTTGCCGATCTCGACTCGCGCGACCTCGACGCCCGCCGCCACCATGGCCTTGACCGCTGCCGTCAGGTCGCGCCGCCGGAACGTGCATGGCGCGCGGGCCATCTATTCGGCCCCGTCAAGTTCCAGGTCTTTCGCCTTGGCAGGCGCCTCGACCACGCGCTCGCGCTGCTCCGCCGCCAACACCTCGTGCACGGGAATCCCCATGCGGTTAGCGTAAATCGTGTGCATTTGCCGGCGGACACGGAGAAGGTGGGCGGTCATGCGGAACACGATCGCGGTCGCGACATCCGGGAGCATGGCCGGCTTCTCGCCGCCCTTGCCGTAGCTGCGCACGAGCATCCCCGTCTCGGCGTTCAAGAAGGCCCGCGTGAAGCCGAATTTCCCGGCTTTCTCGGGGTCCGGATAGATAAATAGGACGCACTCGTATCGGGCGTCGCCGCCCCCGCCCGCGGTCTGACGTTCCATCTCCTGGACTGCGCTCGGGACGAACTTCTTGGCCTCGCGCGGCGGGAGGCCGAGCTTCACGAGTTGGGCGATCGTCGCGACGGTGAATACGTCGCCGATGCCAAAGACACGATCGGCGTCCTTGCCGGGATACGTTGCCCTCCCTTTCAGCACGACGATTTCGCGCTTCTCGGCGAGCCAATTCTGAAGCGTCGCAGCTGGGATTCCGGCGATGAAGCAAACGTCGGCGGCGCTATAGGTGCGCGGCAGTTCGGCCATGTCGTACAGTATCACGTGACGTTGATCAGCTGTCAAGGATAGCAGCAATGGCTGGTCACGTCGGCTCCGGAGACTTTATCGTGATGCCGTGGCCGGAGGCTGGCAGATAGATCCGCCACAAGGTGCGCGTGCGCGAGTTACGTCGAGGCGGTGCTCGCAGGCGGGAAGCCCGAAACCGTGGTCGTCGAGATGCGCCGTGCCGTGGGCTGATCGAGGTCGCGCGAGGCGCGAGAGGATGAACCGCCGCAGATCGGCGCCGGCACCAAACCCGCCGACGCTGGCGTGGCTCGCGCGGGACGTGGCCGCGATCTCGGCCCGGTGCCTCCGCTGCGGCTGGCGCCGTGAGCTTGCCCTTGCACCGCTACAAGCGCGCCGTGACGAGATACCCTTCCTGAATTTCGCGAGACAGTTCCACTGGGGAAGGCTTTCGTGGGAAGCTTCCTCGATAGCGCGACCAGCTGGGCACCGGCCTCCCGTCCGTCGGTGCCCTTTGATGCACCCTGCGCGAAGTCGCGTTCGCCTATCGCGAATCCCGGCTCATCAGGAACATGAAATTCCGTGTGAATGAAGAATAGGAGCAGATGAATGGCCCTCTGGGACACACCTTTTAATGAGATTGACGCCCTGCGACTGCAGGCACTCGTTGACCAGGACGTCATCGAGGGCACACAGCTCGAATATAAAGAGCTGCTCGATATCAGTACGGCGGATGGCAAGCGCGATTTCGTGAGAGCGATAACTAGCTTTGCGAACAGCGCCGGCGGTGATCTGGTGATTGGCGTGCAGACCAAAGACGGTCATCCGAGCGGGATAGTCTCGGTCACGTCCAGACCCGACTTTGAGAAGCAACGCTTCGAAAATGTGGCTCGCGACAACATCGAACCACGCCTCCACGGTATGAATCTGAACGCTGTTGCGGTTCCGGATGGCGGATATGTGCTGGTAGCGCGTGTCGCGCAGAGTCTCGATCCACCGCATCGCGTCACGATCAATGGCATGAATAAGTTCTATGGCCGCAACAGCGCGGGCAGATATGAATTGAGCCTTGAAGAGCTTCGCCGTCTGTTCACCTACGGACCGCGTCTCTCCGATCGAGTCCGCGAATTTCGCGCGAGCCGGCTCATGCGGATCGCCGCCGATGAAACTCCGGTCCAGCTCGCGCGTGGAATGCGCACCGTCATTCACATCATTCCTCTTAGGCTCTTCGCACAAGGCCGTAACAGAGCGCTTATCGCCGCCGCGGATCAGAATTGGACAATGTTCGTTCCCCCAGGACGGTGGGACGGATCTTCGCATCAATTTAATCTCGATGGGATGTTCACCCATCCGCGGCATGGGCCGCGGATCGGCGCCTATGGACAGGTCTTCGCGGCTGGCGCAGTTGAGAGCGTCCTGGTCGACGAAAGCGAAGAGCGACAACCGCCGGGGTATTTTCTGGCGAATGGCGAGATGGACGTCGCTACGATCGTCGCCCACTATGGCGGCGCGCTCAGAGAGTGCGGCGTCTCCGGTCCGCTAGCCGTGTTCGTGAGCTTGATTGGCACAAAGGGGATGAGGACCGCAGAGAGTGAGCGCCCGGGTAGCCAGCGCAGCATCGATCGCGACCAAATCCACTGCGACGAAGTCGTTCTGCAGGAGATCCCGGAAGCGGCCAAGATGTGCGCACCCGCGCTGCGGGATATCTTTGACCAGCTTGCCAATGCGGCGGGCTTCAACCCTTCGCCGAATTTCAATCCCGATGGAACGTGGCGACTCAAAGGGCGGCAATATTGATGCTGGTCGCTATGGGCTCTGGACGGTTGGTGTGAGAAACCCCGCTCGCTCGCGTCAATGATGACATGGAGCGAGCGAGGATCATCGAAGAATTTGAGACCGCCTGGGCGATGGACATGCCACTCTCAGTCTCTGGCGGTGGTGCGCGCCGACGCCGTTGCAGACGGGCTTCTAAAACACGGAAGGAAGCCCTGCGATACCTGATCCGAGCAGGGCTTGTGATGCTTATGCTGGGCCTCGCCGCACCGGTATCTGCGGGGCCGCTTGACGATGGGGGCGCAGCCTATCAGCGCGGGGACTATGCGACTGCGTTCCAGCTTTGGCGTCCGCTCGCCGACCAGGGCGATGGTAGTGCCCAGTTTAATCTCGGGCTCATGTACGCCGAAGGCGAGGGCGTGCCGCAAGACTTTGTCGCGGCAGTGGCGTGGTATCGCAAGGCCGCCGACCAGGGCTACGCCCGCGCCCAGTTCAAACTTGGGCTCATGCACGACACCGGCAAGTGAGTGCCACAGGATCATGCCGAAGCAGTGATCTGGTACCGCAAGGCTACTTACCAAGGCTGCCGCCTTGCTCCGATATCAGCAGGACCGCTTGAGGATGGGGAGGCGGCCTATCTATGCTTTGACTTTGTGACCGCACTGCGCCTTTTGCGCCCATTGGCCGACCAGGGGAGTGCCAAGGCCCAATACTGCCTCGGGCGCATGTACGGGGGCGGCCTGGGGATGCCTCAGGATATCCCGGAGGCGGCCAAGTGGGACCGCAAGGCTGCCGACCAGGGCTTCGCCGCTGCTCAAACAGAACTCGGGCGCAGGTACCATGGCGGTCAGGGCGTCCCGCAGGACCTTGAGGAGGCAACGAAGTGGTGGAGGAAGGCCGCTGACTCGGGTAACCCGGAAGCGCGGTACTACCTCGGGCGCCAGTACGAGCAAGGTGAGGGCGTGCCACAGGACTACGCGATGGCACACATGTGGTTCAATCTTGCCGCTGCGCTCGTCCCCAAGACCTCTGCTGACGAAGTGTGGGTCGCGTTTGCTCGAGTGAACCGCGACCGCATCGCCGCCAAGATGACCCCTAGTCAGCTTGAGGAGGCGCAGAAGTTAGCGCGCGAGTGGAAGCCGAAATGATCCGCGAGGCGTCGACAGGGCGCGGCTGCGATGCTCGGTGATCCGACCCGCTCGCGGCGGTTAGAACGCTGATGATCAAATTTGGCTGGGCCCCCGAGAGCGAGTGGGGCGTCGATGGTATCACCGATGAAAAGCGGCGGCAGTGGCTCGCCGAGGCTCCTGCGCCGCTGGCGCTGCTCGCGCGGGTGGTCGCCGAGGTCGAGGCGGCGTCGCGCTTCGGCTTGATGTGGGCAAAAAGCATAAAGGGCGCCGGATCATCGCGACGTTCGCGCTCTCTCGGAAGGTCTTTGACCAACTGTTCCACGGCCGCTCAGGCTATCGCGCTCAGTATTGCCTCTCGGTCGAGCATGGCCGGACCTACAACCGCCGCCTCGTCGATGCCCTGATGCTGGCGGTGCCCAGAGCATTCAGCCTCGCCAAGGATCTGAAGATGACCTGGGCGGAAATCGAGCGCTCGCTCTGCGGCCCCGACAGCAAAGTGTGGCCCAGGGATGACTGGGCGATGTTCTATCCCGGCTGCAAGCTCGTGGACACATTACGCGTCGCGCGTTGGGAAGCCTGGGCGGGAGGGCCAGATGCCAATCGCTGGGGCCATCTCGCGATCCTGCCGCCATCGCTGGCGACGATCGAACTCAAAGGCACGTTCTATGGGGACGCTGTGCGCGTGCCGCCCTCGAAGGACGGTGACCGCGAATTGCACGAGCGCGACTACACCTAGCAGCGATAGCTGTATGTGTTGCCAGATCGAGCCGGCACGGCGGCGACGCGGAACGGCGCCTTCGGGAGATGGTCGTGGCGCAGAAGGTGGTGGCGATGATGGTGAGCCGGGATCAATGCCCGGAGCGTCGCCGCCGAAGCTTCGCTGCGTACTCGCGAGCCTCGGGCCCGCCGCCGAACGCGCGAGCGCAGAGTTCCTCGGCGACCATCCCCATCGCGTCGACGACCACGCGCGCGGCCTCCGGATATTCCGCCATGATGTCGTCGACGAGCGCGCCGAGATCCCGTGACGCTGCCTGGAGTTGTTCGGTGGTCATCGCGTGGATGTTCATGCTCTAGCCGTTCAATATCTCGTCCAATTCATCATCCTGGGTGACGTCCGGGATGATCTCGATCCGTGTCCTCGAGGCCGGCGTAAAGCCCAACTCGCTCGCGAGCTTCACCATGAGGGCGATGTTCTGACGCCGGATCCGCTCATACGGACTGCCGACCGAGACCAACCCCGCCTTCGTGCTGCTCGTGATGACGAGCCCGGAGTCCGCGAGCCGCTCGTTGCACTCGGCCACCGTCTCGTGCGCGATGATGTAGCCGGCGAGCGTCCCCACGTCGTTCCGCTTGAGCAGGCCCGGAACGCTGTTCGCGATCGCGTACGTCCACGCCAGACGCTGACGCTCGGTGAGGTACGCGGGCGGCTCGGACAGATCCGCCTCGGGCCTCGGCTCGTGTTTCGGCAGCGGGCGCCTGCCAGGATTCCCACGGATGACCCGAAGATGCGTGGGCACCGGCTTTCTGCCTCTCACTCTGTGCCTCCCAAATGATCTCAAACCTCGGCCTCCCACGAGGTCAGGATCGCCATCTTACCCCATTTTCCAATTTCGCGGCCGCACGAGATTGACCCCTGCGCGGTGACGCGCCCGAGTTGCTCCCACTCTAGACCCCCACCCCTCTTGATCGACGAGCGCTGAACGCTGCCATGGGAGAGCGGGTGCCATCCGCGATCAGATCAATCCTCCGCGTGGACTGGCGATCGGCTATGCGTCGGGTCGTCCTCGCGCCGGGATGGGCAACCGCGCGTCGCCGTCAGGCTCATAACCTGAAGGTCGTAGGTTCAAATCCTACCCCGCAACCAAATCTCCCTCATCCGATCAACATCTTGCCCACATCGCCCGGCCGCTCCGCCGGGCGGTGCCGCGTCTGTGTCCGACCCGTGTCCGAAAAAGCCTCGTCCGCGAGTGTCCTCCGTTGTCCGAGATATTCCGCCGCCGCCTCCGAAATTCAGCGGGGTGATCAAGGAGACGGCTCCTGAATCGAAGCCTTGGTGGCCGCCGCGCGTCGTCCCGCCGAAGGGAGCTCGCCAATGTGACCTCCAGCCCATCGAGTATCCAGGTTATGCCGAGGGCGATTACGATCAAGGTGTGGAAGCGCCCCCAAGGCAGCCGATCCAGTCTTGCGGGAACGTCGCTCTCGATGATGCCGCGCGTATCGACCATCACTTGACCCACGCAGGCGCCTCGTCTGCTTTCAACACTCCGGCGGTCATGGCTAGCGACTTTCTATAGACGGCCTGAGGACACGTCGCCGCGGTTTTCCAAGGAGGGCCTCAATCATCCTTGTCGTCCACTTTTTCCTGTGCGGCACGATTGGCGCGCTGGTGCGCCGGGCCACGCCGATGCGCGAGATTATGCGCGGTGTTGATTAGGCCGAGATGCGAAAAGCCCTGTGGGAAGTTGCCGAGCAGCCTCTTGCCAATCGTGTCGTATTCTTCCGACAGCAGGCCGAGGCTGTTCCGCAATGACAAGAGCCGCTCGAACAGCGCCGTCGCCGCCTTGCGCCGGTTGCTGAGCGTATAGGCATCAGCGAGCCAGAAGCTGCAAGCGAGGAATGTGCCCTCGGTTCCGCCCACCCCGTCGTCAACTGCGGCGGTCGAATAGCGCATTACGAAGCCGTCGCGCAGCAAGTTATCCTCTACCGCCTTAATGGTGCCGACGACGCGAGGGTCATCGGGCGGCAGGAAGCCGACCTGCGGAATCAGCAACAGGCTCGCGTCGAGCGTCTCGCCACCGTAATATTGAGTGAAGCTATTGCGTTTGACGCTAAAGCCATGTTTACAGACGTCGGCATGAATCGCCTCGCGCACGCCGCGCCACCGATCGACCGGACCTGGCTCGCCGAACTGCTCCGCAAGCCTGATCGCGCGATCGAATGCGACCCAGCACATCACGCGAGAGTGGGTGAAGTCGCGAGGCGCCCCGCGGACTTCCCAGATGCCGCGGCCCGGCGATTGCCAGATGCTCTCCAGGTGCTCGAGCAACACGGTCTGGAACTCGCCGGCCTAATCAATCGGGCCGAGGCCGATCTGGCGCGCCGCATAGAGCGTGTCAGAAATCTCGCCGAAAATGTCGAGCTGAACCTGGTCGGTAGCAGCGTTGCCGATGCGGACGGGTTGGCTGCCCTCGTAGCCGGCAAGCCACGCGACGTTGGTCTCGGGCAGCCAACGTTCGCCTTCGATGCCATACATGATGCGAAGTTGTTTCGGATGCCCCGCCGCCAGGCTTCCGCCTCGGACCGGTAGCCTGAATTGACCAGGGCATACAGCGTCAACGCAGAATCACGCAACCAACAATAGCGATAGTCCCAGTTGCGCGGTCCGCCAATGGCCTCGGGTAGCGACGCAGTATGGGCGGCGACAATTCCTCCGGTCGGTTCGTAGGTGAGAAGCTTGAGCGTGATCAGGGAACGCAACACCGCATCATGCCAGTGCGGTCGATATCTCGGAAATTTGCAACGGACGGACCAGGCGTTCCACCACTCAACCGTCCGCGCCAAGCTGTCACTGCTGTCGTGGACGAACCGAGGCTCTTTGTGCGAGGGATGATACGACAGCGTGAACGGTACCGATTCGCCTTGACGGATGACGAAATCCGCATGGGTAGCCATCTCGCGCCCTTCAAGAGCGACCGGCGCGTGCAACTCGACGGCATCGGGTCCAGCGACGGCGCTCAGACCATAGTCCCGCCGGGTCACCCACGGAATCACTTGGCCATAGTTGAATCGGAGGACCAACTCCATAGCCATGGCGACCTCGCCACGCTCGCAATGTACGAGGCGCACGACGTCGACCTTAGTCTCGTTGTTCGACAGCGGCATGAAATCGGTGATGGTGACCGCTCCCGTAGCGGTCTCAAAGCGCGTTTCCAATACCGCAGTGCCAGGCAGGTAACGATGACTTGCGCGGGCCGCACGGTCTTTTGGCGCTAGGAGCCAACGGCCATTGTTTCGCGTACCTAGAAGCGCTGCGAAGCACGCCGGGGAGTCGAAACGCGGCAAGCACAACCAATCGATCGAGCCGTCAATGCCAATCATCGCGGCGGATAACATATTGCCGATGACGCCGTAGTCTTCCAGCGGTCGTGACATCATCGCCTCGATCTAGATGCCGAGGATGAAATCGGCGTGGTCGGTGCTTCCGCCGTCGATGAACACCGTGGTCGCGGTCACGTAGCTCGCAATATCGGAGGCGAGCACAAAAGCCATACCCGCGAGGATTCCAGTTTCCCGATGCGTCGCATCGGGACCTTCTCCGAACGATCCTCGAGGCCGACTGGATCTTGCCGGACCCCGGCATTGATCCGTCTGGCGATGGCGCCCGGCGCTATGCACTCTACGCGCACGCTAAAAAGCGCCGTTTCCTGCGCCAAGCGTCTTCGCGGTCATCGAGAGGCCAGCTCTGCTCGCGGCACATGCGCTATATTGGCGCCAAGCGATGGCTTCGTGCACACTCGACATGTCAATGATAACGCGGGACTTCTGCGCGATCATCAATTTGAGCTGCTCGTGCGCGCACAGGAGGGCGCCCAAGAGATTGGTCTCAATCACCTGTCGCCCGGCATGGACATCCGCTTTACTGGCAGGTGCCCGTGGGCCTTCGACGCCTGCGTTATTGATCGGCATATCGATGCCGCTTCGAACCTTGTCAGGGGATGGGGACATGTCGAGCGACTGAGGCAAGTGCGCTGATGTCCGCGAGAACCGTGATCGCCTCGGTTTCGGCATTCTTGATGTCGACAAAAAATGCTCCGGCATCGTCCGGGCGGGAGACGTAGTTGACGCCGACCTTCGCGCTGGATGCGCCGAAGGCCCGTGCGGTGGCAGAGCCCAATCCCGAAATTCCGCTAGTGACCGGTGCCTGCCTCGCGCGAAAGGTTTTTGCATGGTTCCTCTATCCGGACGAGGTCGCAGAGCCGGAATTTGATTCTGAAACTAGCGGCCCACCCCAGTTTTGTGGTGCCCGCATTTACGGTGGTCCCCGAAAGGAACCCCGATTCACTAGAAATATTGTACCTATCCAGCGCTTCGTAAAGGACCGGCGGCCGGCGGCGATTGCTAACCCCAGTTTGAATGCTCGGCCAAGCACCGACCGATCTGGTCATTTCCCGTTGACCGGCCCCGCGGACGGTCCCGCACTAGGTTCGGCCGCGAATTCCTCCGAAATTTGGGACGCCTCAAACATCGATTGAGTTGGTGGCCAACGAGAAAGCCAGATGCCACGGCATGGCGAGAGGAGAAAGTGAAATTGAGTGAGATTGAGCCGATCCCACCCGATGTTTGAAGCTCTGCTCGAGCCCGTCACGTACAAACCTGGGAGACGCGGATCTTGGAGAAAGTGAAGATACGGCCGCGCGTTCAGGTCATGCACGGCAGGGTTTGTTTCGCAGTTCGGGATGGGGTGCTGGCGGAGGCCCGCGACCACCGAGACGTGACCTTCCTTGCGGTTCCAATCTGAGGACCCGATCGGTGCAAATCGAGGAGCGCAACCACTGACGCAAGCCTCGGTTCGAGCAAAATCAAATCTCGTCGACTCAAGGCGGACCGCAAGTGGCGAGCAAAGACACTTACCGCAAAACCAAGGCGCACTCGCGTCCGCGGACACGCCGCACGCCTGCGTTACCGGAGGCGGGAGCCTCGCATTAGACGCCTAAATAGGCTCGCCTAATTTCAGGCTTGGCTGCGAGGTCGGCGGGCCGACCTTCGGTGAAAATTCGACCTTCCGCAATGACAAAGGCGTGGTCACTGACCGCAAAAGCGAGGTGGACATTCTGCTCTACCAACAGAATCGTTAATCCCTCGCTGCGGATGGATTTCAGGGTGGCGAAGATTTGGTGCACAACGACCGGCGCGAGGCCCAACGAGAGCTCGTCGATGATCAGCAAATCCGGCTGCGACATCAAGCCTCGCGCAATGGCGAGCATTTGCTGCTCACCGCCGGAGAGCGTGCCGGCTTTCTGACGTCTGCGCTCCGCAAGGCGCGGGAAGAGCACGAAAACCCTTTCGATCCCGCCGGAGAGCCCGCGCGTCGCGCGCTTGGAGAAGGCGCCCATCTCCAGATTCTCTTGAACGGTCATCGCGCCAAACAACTGCCGTCCCTCCGGCACCAGCACGAGACCACGCGCGGTCTTGAGGTGAGGCGGAAGTCCAGTTACGTCCTCTCCTTTGAAGACAACACGGCCGCGCCA
>Ga0335080_10005349_pt1 | contig 13196 bp, 11 predicted proteins | sample Lox_Sample_34_FD_206720 | JGI IMG/M metagenome (GOLD analysis project Ga0335080, IMG submission 206720) | Soil microbial communities from Loxahatchee National Wildlife Refuge, Florida, United States - Lox_Sample_3.4 | ecosystem: Environmental > Terrestrial > Soil > Wetlands | place: USA... | reverse complement strand
TGCCCCGAACCGCAGGGAACCACGGTTGAACCTTCCCCACGGGGCGAGGTAAAAGGCGTGCCATGAACATTGCATCCGCCCCCAGGCCGGCGTTACCCGCAAGCGTGCTGTCCCCGGAAGCCAATCAGGCCGCCGCACTCGCACCCGCGACGGGTGTCCTGATTGTCGATCTCGACGCCATCATCGCGAACTGGAAGAAGCTCGAGAAGACGGCGGTGCCGGCGGAATGCGCGGCCGTCGTCAAGGCGAACGCCTATGGGCTCGGCGCCGAGCCGGTCGCGCGCGCCCTCGCCGCCGCCGGCTGCAAGACGTTCTTTGTCGCCACGCTGGACGAAGCGCGCGTGGTGCGAGCGACGCTGCCGCAGGCGACGATCTACGCGCTTGACGGCTTCTTCCAGAACACCGGCGACGCCTACGCCAAGTTCAACTGCAGGCCCGTGATCGGCGATCTCAACGAACTCGCCGAATGGGACGTTTTCTGCCGACGCACGGGCTGGCATGGCGGCGCTGCGATCCAGATCGACACCGGCATGAACCGGCTCGGTCTCACGGTTTCGGACGCGCAGGGCATTATTCCCCGCATCAATGCCGGCGACCACGGCATCACGCTGGTCATGAGCCATCTCGTCTCCGGCGAGCTTCTCAACAGTCCGAACAACGCCAGGCAGCTTTCGAGCTTTCGCGAGATCGCAAGCCTGTTTTCCGGCGTGCCGGCTTCGCTTGCAAATTCCTCCGGCATCTATCTCGGTTCGCAGTTCCAGTTCGACCTGGTGCGTCCGGGCGCGGCACTCTACGGCATCAACCCGACGCCGGAGGCTGACAATCCGATGCAGCCGGTTGCGGAAGTGAGAGCGCGCATTGTGCAGCTCCGCACGATCGATCGCGGCGAGACGGTCGGCTATGGCGGCACCTGGACGGCACGGCGGCCGACCAGGCTTGCGATCGTCTCGGCGGGCTATGCCGACGGCTATTTCCGCGCCGCCAGCGCCAATGACGGCACACGCGGCGCCGAGGTCGTCGTTGCGGGCAAACGCTGCCCGATCGCGGGGCGCATCTCCATGGACCTCATGGCGGTCGACATCACCGACCTGCCGGCGAACGCCGCGCGGCGCGGCAACATGGTGACGCTGCTCGGTGAAGGCATCACTGTCGACGAGCTTGCGCACCATTTCGGCACAATCGGCTATGAGGTTTTGACCAGCATCGGCACGCGCTACGCGCGGGTCTACAAGGGCGGCGCTGCACATGCTGCAAGTGCAGAACCGGCCGCGCCCGCGTCCACGACGGCTGCGTGAAAATCGCAACCTTCAACATCAACAACATCAATCGGCGGCTCGACAACCTGCTCAGCTGGCTGCGCGCCGCCAAGCCCGACATCGTCTGCCTGCAGGAACTGAAAGCCGCCGACAACGAATTTCCAGTCCGCGCGATCGAGAAGGCCGGCTACGCCGCGGCCTGGCGCGGGCAGAAGACCTGGAACGGGGTTGCGATCCTGTCGCGCAAATCCGAACCCGTCGTGACGCGCACCGCGCTGCCCGGCGACCGCGATGATCATCAGGCGCGCTACATCGAGGCCGCCGTCTCCGGCGTGATCATCGCCTGCCTCTATGCGCCAAACGGCAATCCGCAGCCCGGCCCCAAATTCGACTACAAGCTCGACTGGCTCAGGCGGCTGCGCCTTCACGCGGCAAGACTGTTGAAGCAGGATCTGCCTGTCGTGCTTGCAGGCGACTATAACGTCGCGCCTGCGCCGCTCGATATCTATCCGACGCGCTCATGGGACAGGGATGCGCTGATCCAGCCGCAAAGCCGCGCCGCGTTTGCCGCCATTGTGGTGCAAGGCTGGACCGATGCGATCCGCACCCTGAATCCGTCAAAGCCGATGTTCACCTTCTGGGATTACAAGCGCAACCGCTTCGCGCGCGATGCGGGCCTGCGGCTGGACCATCTCCTGCTCAGCCCAAAGCTTGCGCGCCGGCTTGCGAAGGCCGGCGTCGACCGAAAGGTGCGCGGCGAGGACGGAGCCAGCGATCACGCGCCGGCATGGGTCGTGCTGAATTAGGCCGGCGTTTTCCCGCGGTTGGCACCTGGATCGCTTCCGCCTGCGCGCAAGTGCGCTTCGGCGGAATCCTACCCGGCGTAGCTCGCGTGTGCCGAGCGTAGACGGTTCGTCGCTTGCGCTCCTCGCAATGACGGAGATGAGACTAGGCCGATAGCCGCTTGGCATTCGCTGCGACACGCTCGCGATAGCGGCCGACGATGGCGCCCAGCGCTGCACCCGAAAGCCAACTCGCGGAGGCTTCGATCGCGGCAAAAATCTTCTCGGTGACCATCAGCATGGCTTCGCGCTCGCAATCGTCGTCGCGATGCGCGAATTTCTCCAGCCGCAGGCGAACGACTTCGCTCGCCTCCACCGCCAGCATGGCGCCGGAATACCAGGGAAAGCCGTCGTCGGATCCGCTCAGCACGGCGTGACGGTCGAGGGCTGAGAAACGATCGTGGTTCATCGCCGGCCTCAAATTCTTTGAACGCGCGATTGCGCAAGTTACGCGTCAAATTTTAAGGACCGGGCTGCGAATTCGCGTGCAGTTTTGCTTTCGCGGCAACGGCGGGTTAACCAAGAGGCTCCCCGTCATTGCGAGCGCAAGCGAAGCAATCCAGACTTTCTCTATACGGCGACTTTCTGGATTGCTTCGTCGCTTTGCTCCTCGCAATGACGACCAGCGAGAGCGCATCATTGGGCATCCTGTTCGTCCTCATCACCGGCCTGATCGCCGGCACCATTTTGCCGATCATGGCGGTCGCGGCCGTGCTGGCGAACGTCTCGCGCGTCGCGGCGTGGTGGCGGGAGGTCGACTGGCGCGCCTGCGCGGCCTATTCGTTGGCCGGCATTCCCGCCGCGGCGCTCGGCGCGCGCACGCTGCTGCTCCTGCCCTCGCGCGCAGTCGACATTGCGATCGGCGTGTTCCTGATCGCGATGGTGCCGGTTCGCCACCTCCTCGCACGCCACGAGATCAAGGCGAATCTCTGGCACCTCGCGCTCGGCGGCGCGGTGATCGGCTATCTCACCGGCATCGTGGTTTCGACCGGCTCCCCTGAGCGTGCCGCTGTTTCTGTTCTACGGCCTTGCCAAGGGCGCCTTCCTCGCAACCGAAGCCGCAAGCTCGCTCGGCATCTATCTCAGCAAGTCGGTCACCTTCGAACGCTTCGGCGCTCTGACGTCGGACCTCGTCCTGAAGGGCCTCGCGGCCGGTGCGTCGCTGATGGCGGGCGCTTTCATCGCCAAGCGCTTCGTGCTGCGACTCGAGCCCGACATGTTCCGGCTGATCATGGACGCCATCATGCTGGCGGCGGGGCTTTCAATTTTGTGGACCGCAGCAAGCTCTTGAAAAGCTTTGCTTCCGCGCCTGCTGAACCTAACCGGCGGAGCCTCGGACCAAGGAGGGCATGTCGCAGTCATTTCCGAAGGACCGGCCATACAATGTCGCGCGGTCGAGATTCGCGTCCGCATCACCTCCAACCGGGAACATCGCCATGATCAAGGGAGCCACCGTCGCCGCCATTAGCGGTCTCATCGTTCTCATTCTCCTGCTCGGCAGCTGGTACACGATCGATCAGACCGAGCGCGGCGTTCTCTTGCGCAATGGCGCGGTGGTCGGCACGGCCCAGCCTGGCCTCGGCTTCAAGCTGCCGGTGATGGACAGCGTCCAGAAAGTCAGCGTCAAGACCGTGACCTACACCTGGGACAAGATGAACTCCTACTCGTATGACCAGCAGCCGGCCGATCTGAAGATCAGCGTGACGCTGCGCGCCGCGCCTGAGAAGGTCGCCGATCTCTATGCGAAGTTCGGCACGATCGATGCAGCCGTCAATCAGGTCGTGAGCCCGGTCGTGAACCAGCAGGTCAAGGTCGTGTTCGGCCACTACACCGCGGTGAAGGCCATTCAGGAGCGTGGTACGCTCAACGCCGCGATCAAGGATGCGATCACGGACACCCTGAAATACGACCCGATGATCATCATCGAGTCCGTTCAGCTCGAGAATATCGAGTTCAGCGCCAATTATCTGCACTCGATCGAACAGCGCATGCTGGCGGAGGTCGAGGTGCAGAAGCTGCAGCAGAATGCCGAGCGGGAGAAGGTACAGGCGCAGATCACCGTGACGCAGGCGACCGCCAAGGCGAACGCCATCCGCGCCGAAGCCCAGGCCAACGCCGACGCCACGCGCCTGAGCGGCGAGGCCAAGGCGTCCAACATCAAGATCACGGGCGAAGCCGAGGCCGCCGCGATCGAAGCCCGAGCCAAGGCGCTCGGCACCAACCCGAATCTCGTTACCCTGGTGCAGGCCGAACGCTGGAACGGCGTGCTGCCGACCACCATGGTGCCGGGCTCGGCCGTGCCGTTCGTGTCGATCAAGTAAGCGTTCGAGCGATGATGCCCCAAGCTCGCGCCGGGCACCAACGGCACGATCAAAATCGACGGCAAGCCCTACGTGCTGTGCAGGCGCTTGGACGAACTGCCGAAGGCCGGGTGATGGACGCATCGCCCTCGCCAATTCGATCGTGCTGACCACCCTGCTTTTCGTTAGAACGAAATATGAACACAAACCAGGGTCTGCGTGGTATGTGATTCAAGAATCAACTCGCCCGATTCCATTTTCTTTGCATGGCCAAATCCACCCTCTCCTTTGTCTGCCAGAACTGCGGCGCGGCCTATAACCGCTGGCAGGGCAAGTGCGAGGCCTGCGGCGAATGGAATACGCTCGCCGAGGAGGATTCCGGCGCGGCACCGGTCTCGATGCGCTCCCGCCGCAAGGGCCGGCACTTTCAATTGGAAAGCCTGTCCGGAAAAAGCCAGGACGCGCCGCGCCTGTCCTCCGGCATGGCCGAACTCGACCGCGTCACCGGCGGCGGATTCGTGCGCGGCTCCGTGCTGCTTGTCGGTGGCGATCCCGGCATCGGCAAGTCGACGCTGCTGACGCAGGCGACCGCCCTGCTCGCGCGCGCCGGCCACCGTGCGGTCTACATTTCCGGCGAAGAGGCGATCGCTCAAGTGCGGCTGCGCGCCGAGCGCCTCGGCTTGTCGGATGCGCCGGTGCAGCTTGCCGCTGAGACCTCGGTTGAGGATATCGTCTCAACCCTTTCCGAAGGCGAAGTCCCCCGCCTGATCGTCATCGACTCGATCCAGACCATGTGGACCGACACGGTAGACTCCGCGCCCGGCACGGTGACGCAGGTGCGCGCCTCGGCCCAAGCCTTGATCCGATTTGCCAAGAAGACGGGTGCCGCCATCATCCTGGTCGGGCACGTGACAAAGGACGGACAGATCGCAGGCCCTCGCGTGGTCGAGCACATGGTCGACGCCGTGCTCTCCTTCGAGGGCGAGGGCTCGCAGCAATTCCGCATCCTGCGCGCGGTGAAGAACCGGTTCGGCCCGACCGACGAGATCGGCGTGTTCGAGATGACGGGTCTTGGCCTGCGCGAAGTCTCAAATCCCTCCGAATTGTTCCTGTCGGAGCGCGATCTCGGCACGCCGGGAACGGCGGTGTTTGCCGGCATCGAAGGCACCCGGCCGGTGCTGGTCGAATTGCAGGCGCTGGTGGCGCCGACCTCGCTCGGCACCCCGCGCCGCGCGGTGGTCGGCTGGGACCCGAGCCGGCTGTCGATGGTGCTGGCGGTGCTCGAAGCGCATTGCGGTGTCAAGCTATCCGGTCACGACGTCTACCTGAACGTCGCCGGCGGCCTGCGCATCCAGGAACCTGCGGCTGACCTTGCCGCCGCAGCCGCGCTGGTCTCGTCTCTGGTCAACGCACCGCTACCGACGGATGCGGTCTATTTCGGCGAGATTTCGCTCTCCGGCGTGGTGCGTCCGGTGGCGCAAACTCCCGCCCGGCTGAAAGAGGCGGCAAAACTCGGCTTTGGCCGTGCGGTGCTGCCCGAATCGGCGCGCGGCGAGGTCACAGGCGATTCCGGGATGTCGTTGCAGACCGTCGGTTCGCTGACGACCTTGGTCGCTGAGATCGCCCCCAGAGGAAACCGGCCTGACCGTGAAATCCCGGGGGTTGAGAAAAATGCCACACCGACGAGATTCCGCCGCGAGGGCAGCTAGGCGGGCGTGACGTTCGCCGCCCCCGCCGCTATACAACCCGCGGCTAGCAATCCCGAATGCGAAGTATCGCGGCCTTCGGGATGGGCGAGTTCCGGGCTTGCCGGACAGCCTCTCAGCCCCTCAGGTGAGACGGGACCGACGCGCCGATTCGGAATCTTGGAGCGGACCAGACCAGCCGATGCCGATTACGATTCTTGACCTCATCCTCCTCGGCGTCATGCTGATTTCGGGCCTGCTTGCGATGGTCCGCGGCTTTATGCGCGAGATCCTGTCGATCGCGGCCTGGGGCGCGGCGGCGCTGGTGACGCTCTATTCCTTCAACAAGCTGCTGCCGACCGCCAAAACCTATTTCAACAACGACACGGTCGCGGCCGTGGTCGTGGTGGCCGGCGTGTTCATCGGCACCCTGATCATCGTGTCCGTCATTACGGTCCGCATCTCCGACATGATCCTGGATTCCCGGATCGGCGCGCTGGACCGTACTTTGGGCTTCCTGTTCGGGCTGGCACGGGGCCTCCTGATCATGGTTGTTGCCTTCCTGTTCTTCTCCTGGCTGGTGCCGGAAAACCAGCGCCCGGACTGGGTCAGGAGTGCAAAATCCCGGGTAGTCCTGCAGGGAACCGGGGATTGGCTGATGTCGCTCTTGCCGGATGACCCCGAGAACACCATTTTAAAGCGATTCAAGAAGAATAAGCCGGAAGACGACCAGACTGACGCCGAACAGCCCCCGACGGGCGCCGGCGACGGCTATAGCAAGCCTGCCCGCGACAGCCTGAAAAAGCTGATCGAGAAACCCGCGGCCAAGTGAGCCTAAGCCCACCAGAGAGAGGCGTGATGGACGAGACACAAGCCAGAGACCAGGACGCCCCACTCGATCAAATCCCGGGCCAAGCCTCTTTAGAACTTGCCGGGATAGAGCTCCAGGACGACCTCGAAGGGGACACGCTGCGCGAAGAGTGCGGCGTGTTCGGCATTTTCGGCCACCCCTCGGCCGCGGCCATCACTGCACTGGGCCTCCACGCCCTGCAGCACCGCGGCCAGGAGGCAGCCGGCATCGTTTCCTACGATGGAACCCGGTTTCATTCCGAGCGGCGGCTTGGCCTCGTGGGCGACACCTTTTCCCGCCGAGAGGTGATCGATCGCCTGCCGGGCCCCGTCGCGGTCGGCCATGTCCGCTACTCCACGACCGGCGCGACCATCCTGCGCAACGTGCAGCCGCTGTTCGCCGAGCTGAATGCCGGCGGCTTTGCGGTCGGCCACAACGGCAATCTCACCAACGGATTGTCGCTCCGCCGCGAGCTGGTACGCAGTGGCACGGTGATGCAGTCCACCACCGACACCGAGGTGATCCTGCATCTGGTGGCGCAGTCCCGCCGCAGCCGCTTCGTCGACCGCTTCATTGAGGCGCTGCGCGCGCTGGAAGGGGCCTATTCACTGGTGGCGCTGACCAACAAGAAGCTGATCGGCGCCCGCGACCAGCTCGGCATCCGCCCGCTGGTGCTCGGTGAGCTCGATGGCTGCCCGATCCTGACGTCGGAAACCTGCGCGCTCGACATCATCGGTGCGAAATTCGTCCGCGACATCGAGCCGGGCGAGATCATCGTGTTCGACGATCAGGGGGCGCAAAGCCACAAGCCGTTCCCGCCGAAGCCGCCGCGCCCCTGTATCTTCGAGTACATCTATTTCTCGCGCCCGGACTCGATCGTCCACGGCCGCTCGGTCTACGAGGTGCGCAAGGCCTTCGGCGCGGAGCTCGCGAAGGAAAGCCATGTCGAAGTGGATGTGGTGGTACCGGTGCCCGACTCCGGCGTGCCGGCCGCGGTCGGCTATGCCCAGTACTCCGGCGTGCCCTTCGAGCTCGGCATCATCCGAAACCATTATGTCGGCCGCACCTTCATCCAGCCGACCCAGAGCATCCGCGAATCCGGCGTGAAGATGAAGCACAACGCCAATCGCGCCGCGATCGAGGGCAAGCGCATCATCCTGATCGACGATTCACTGGTGCGCGGCACCACCTCGAAGAAGATCGTGCGCATGATGCGCGATGCCGGCGCGCGCGAGGTGCATTTCCGCCTCGCCTCGCCGCCGATCCTCTACCCCGACTATTACGGGATCGACCTGCCCGACCGCGGCGGTCTCCTGGCTGCGACCCACTCGGTCGAGGAGATGCGCCAGATCATCGGCGCCGACTCACTGGCGTTCCTGTCGATCGATGGCATGTATCGCGCCATGGGCTACCCCGGCCGCGATCCCGCAAATCCAAAATTCGCCGACCACTGCTTCACCGGCCTCTATCCGACCAACCTCACCGACCAGAACCAGGTCGAGCCGCAGCCGCGCCAGCTCTCGCTCTTGGCGGAAGCAAGCTGACGCGACGCGTCACTCCGGGGCGCGACCGAACCATTTTCCGTCGTGGCTGGGCTTGTCCCGGCCATCCACGTCTGTAATACCCCCGCCTCAAAGACGCGGATGCCCGGGACAAGCCCGGGCACGACGACACCCTCACGGTCATGACCCATTCCCTCGCCTCTCGCATTGCTCTCGTCACCGGCGCCTCGCGCGGCATCGGCTATGCCACGGCGCGCGCGCTGGCACGCGCGGGCGCGCATATTATTGCGGTCGCGCGCACGCAAGGCGGGCTCGAAGAGCTCGACGACGAAATCAGAAAAGACGGCGGCAGCGCGACGCTCGTGCCGCTCAGCCTGACGGACTTCGACGGCATTGCCCGGCTCGGTGCGGCACTCTACGAGCGTCACGGCAAGCTTGACATCCTCGTCGGCAATGCCGGCGTGGCCGGCCCCTCCTCGCCGCTCGGCCATATCGACTTGAAGCCGTGGACCGATGTGATCGCGATCAACCTCACCGCGAACTTTCAGCTGATCCGCTGCATGGAGCCGCTGCTCAGGACATCCGATGCGGGGCGCGCGGTGTTCGTGACCTCGGCTGCGGCCAGCAACGCCAACGCCTATCTCGGTCCCTATGCAGCCTCCAAGGCGGCGCTTGAGACCCTGGCCCGGGTCTGGGCGCACGAGACGGCAACGACGCCGATGCGCGTGAACCTGTTCAATCCCGGGCCGGTCCGCACCCGCATGCGCGCCAGCGTCTTTCCGGGCGAAGATCCGATGACGCTGGACACGCCCGAGCAAGTCGCCGAATTCATCCTGCCGATGTGTGCGCCGGAATGGACTGCGACCGCCAAGCTCTACGACTATCCGACGCGCATGCTGATGGAATTTCGCACGCCTGCTTGAGCCCGTCGTTGCGAGACAACGATGAGCCGTTGACTCCCCTCCCTCCTCGCGATTGACTGCGCGCCGACTGCGGATCAACCGCAGCGGAAACAATGGGAGGTCGTGATGCGCTCGATGCGCGCCGTTTCGCAATTTGCAATGACCTTTTGTCTTGCCGCCGCCGTCTCGATCGGCCCCCTCGGCCTCCCGCAAATCGCATCGGCCAGCGACATTCCCACCTTCGCGGTCGATCCGTCCTGGCCAAAGCCATTGCCCAACAACTGGATCATGGGCCAGATCGGCGGCATCACCGTCGATTGGCAGGGCCACATCTGGGTGATCCACCGCCCGCGCTCGCTGACCGATGACGAAAAGGGCGCCACGCTCACGCCGCCGCGCTCGAAATGCTGCGTGCCGGCGCCGCCGGTGCTGGAGTTCGACGTCGACGGCAATCTGTTGCGCTCCTGGGGCGGACCCGGCGAAGGCTATGAATGGGTCGGACGCGAGCACGGCATCGAGGTCGACGAGCGCGGCTTTGTCTGGATTGGCGGCAATGCCGACAATGACAACGCGATTCTGAAATTCACCCTCGACGGCAAATATCTCGGGCAGATCGGCAAGATCGCTCCGAGCAAGGGCTCCAACGACACGACGCAGCTCGGCAAGCCCGCGGAAACCGCAATCGACAAGGCGGCCGACGAGCTCTACGTCGCCGACGGCTACGGCAACCGCCGCATCATCGTGTTCGATGCCACGACGATGGCCTACAAGCGACACTGGGGCGCCTACGGCAAGCCCCCGAATGACGACAAGCAGCAGCCCTTTGATCCGGCGGCGCCGGTGCAGGCCCAGTTCGGCAACCCCGTCCATTGCGTCAAGATCGCAGACGACGGGCTGGTCTATGTCTGTGATCGCACCCAGAATCGCATCCAGATCTTTCGCAAGGACGGCACCTTCGTGAAGGAATGGTTTTACGAGAAAAACACTCTCGGCAATGGCGCGGTCTGGGACCTCGCGATCTGGCCCGATCCGAAGCAGACCTATCTGCTCAACGCCGACGGCGAGAACAATGAAATCCGCATTCTCAAGCGCGAGGATGGCAGCGTGGTCGGCAGTTTTGGGCGCAATGGCCGCAATGCCGGCCAATTCCACTGGGTGCACGCCATGGCCGTCGACAAGCTCGGTAACGTTTATACCGGCGAAGTCGATAACGCCAAGCGTATCCAGAAGTTCAGGCTGACCTCGGATGCCCTGAAATAGCGCATTGGTCGCATTGCCGGAGGCGCTGAGACCGGCTATCGGGAAGCCAGGACGCCAGGCGCAGGCTCCCCCAAGGAGAGCCGTTCCGGCATCGTCTTTTTTGCGGAGGAAACGCATGATTATCGCTCGCCCGCGGCACCTGGCCGCGCTTCTTGCCCTCGCAGGGCTAGGTTTTGCCACGTCCGCATCCGCGGATGACAAGGTCGTCAAGATCGGCGTGCTCAACGACATGTCGAGCCTTTATGCCGACATCGGCGGTCCCAACGCCGTGCTCGCCATCAAGATGGCGGTGGAGGATTCCGGACTTCCGGCCAAAGGCTGGAAGATCGACGTGTTGAGCGGAGATCACCAGAACAAGCCCGACGTCGGCGTCAACATCGCGCGGCAATGGATCGACACCGAGAAGGTCGATGCGATCTCCGATACGCCAAACTCCGGCGTGGCGCTCGCCGTGAGCAACCTCGTGAAGGACAAGAATGCGATCCTGCTCAACTCGGGTGCTGCCACGGCCGACCTCACCGGCAAGGCCTGCACGCCGAACACCATCTCCTTTACATACGATACCTACATGCTCGCCAACGGCACCGGCAAGGCGCTGACCAAGGCCGGCGGCGACACCTGGTTTTTCCTGACCGCAGATTACGCCTTCGGCGCTGCGCTGGAGCGTGACACGAGCGCCGTTGTCACTGCGAATGGCGGCAAGGTCCTGGGTGGCGTCAAACACCCGCTCAACACCAGCGACTTCTCATCCTTCCTGCTGCAGGCGCAATCCTCGAAAGCGAAGGTGGTCGGCCTTGCCAATGCGGGCGGCGACACCACCAATTCCATCAAGCAGGCCGCCGAATTCGGCATCGTCGCGGGCGGCCAGAAGCTCGCCGCGCTTCTGCTCTTCATCAACGACGTCCATTCGCTGGGCCTCAAGACCGCGCAGGGCCTGACCTTCACCGAGTCCTTCTATTGGGACATGAACGATCAGACGCGCGCCTGGTCGAAGCGCTTCGCCGAGAAAGCGAGCAACCACGCCATGCCGTCGATGACCCAGGCGGGCAATTATGCCGCCGTGCTGCATTACCTGAAGGCGCTGGAAGCGCTCGGCGGCAATCCGCATGACGGCGCAAAAGTCGTCGCCAAGATGAAGGAAATCCCGACCGACGATCCCCTGTTCGGCAAGGGCCCGTTGCGGATCGATGGCCGTCGCATCATCCCGGCCTATCTGTTCGAGGTGAAGAAGCCGGAAGAGTCGAAATATCCGTGGGACTATTACAAGCTGGTCGCGACCATCTCGCCGGAAGACGCGGCCAAGCCGCTCGAAGCAAGCGAGTGCCCGCTGGTCAAGAAGTGACCTCGTAAGCGGTCATCCCGGGGCGCGCGTCGAGCGCGAACCCGGGATCTCGCGACTCCGAGGGTCGGTGCTACGCGCCGCCCCGGAATGACGTTTGAAACCCGCGCCCGCTGTCAAAGAGGACGCGGGTTTTGTTTTGGATCGAGCGACATCTTCTTCGCAGGCAATGTGAAGCGCGCGGCAATCGCGGCCGAAAGCACCAGCAGCGCCGCGGCCAACAGGAACGGCGCGCCCGGAAGTTTCAGCGGCGCATTCGCCCCGATGAAATACGCAAATGTCAGCGTGAACAGAAATGGACCCACAAGCTGCGACAGGCTCTGTACGCTCGCGGTCGCGCCCTGCAACTGGCCCTGCTGGTCGGCCGCGACCATCTGCGTCATCAGCGCCTGTGTCGCGGCGCCCGAAACGCCCCACAACGACATCACGGGGATGCCGAGCCAGAACCACGGTCCGGTCGGCGCCACGCCGTAGATGAGAAAGCCGGCCGCGCCGAAGACAAGCCCGAGCAACAGCGCGCGCCGCTCGCCAAGCCGCTTCACGATCGGCCCGATCGCAATCCCCTGCACCACCATCGAGCAGACACCGACGATCGCAAGCGTCAGACCAACCGTCCTGACGTCCCAGCCGTAGCGATAGCTCGCATAAAGCACGAACACCGAGGGCAGCACGACATGGGCGAGCTGGGCAAAGAAATTCGCGACCTGCAATCCCGCAAGCGCACGGCTCGAACGCAACAGCGGCAGCATGCCGATCGGATTGGCGCTCTTCCAGCGGAACGGCGCGCGCCGCTCGCTCGGCAGCGATTCCGGCAGCACGAAAAGGCCGTAGAGCCCATTGGCGAAACTCAAGGCCGCCGCAAGCCAGAACGGCAGCCGCGGCGAGAAATCGCCGGCAAGGCCGCCGAGCGCCGGGCCCAGAATGAAGCCCGCGCCGAAGGCAACGCCGATCTTGCCGAACACCGCCGCGCGTCTGTCCGGCGCGGTCGTATCGGCGATATAGGCAAACGCCGTCGAGATGCTGGCCGACGTGATGCCCGAAATCACGCGGCCGATAAACAGCCAGACGAGCGACGGCGCCAGCGCCATCAGCACATAGTCGGCCGCAAGGCCAAAGTTCGACAACAGCACCATCGGCCGGCGGCCGAAGCGATCGGACAGGCTGCCGAGCAGCGGCGAGAACACGAATTGCATCAGCGCCCAGGCGGTCCCGAACAGGCCGAAGATGCGCGCGGCGCTCGCGGTGTCGTTGGCGACAAAG
>Ga0335080_10005347_pt1 | contig 13197 bp, 10 predicted proteins | sample Lox_Sample_34_FD_206720 | JGI IMG/M metagenome (GOLD analysis project Ga0335080, IMG submission 206720) | Soil microbial communities from Loxahatchee National Wildlife Refuge, Florida, United States - Lox_Sample_3.4 | ecosystem: Environmental > Terrestrial > Soil > Wetlands | place: USA... | reverse complement strand
CGGACGGCTCGCCGCAGCACAAGGATTCGCACGTGCCTCGCCGCTGCCGCCCTTTCCAGCGCCGACCGCACCTCGCGCTCATCCGCGTCGTGCCAGAAGGCCGATACGATACGGCACAGCGAATCTGTTTCTGTCGTCTTGCGTCCTGACGAGCCCCGCGTGCCCTTCGCCATGTGGTCGAGCCGTCCTGACCCGGTCATCCCGTTAGGTCATCGGCCCTCGTGTGGAGGAACTTTAGAAGGGCCTGACGGAAGATGTGGAAAAGTCTTGTAGGCGGACCGGCTGTCACGCTGCCGGATGCGTCGGTGAACGGCGGCTCCTGCCCGGTTCCGGGAAGGGTAGCGCGTCATGTGCGGCGGCGCCGCGCGGCGTGTCCTGACTGAGGTTCGAGCGCAGATGCAGCAGCGCCATCGAGTGGATCTGCGATACGCGGGACTCTCCCACGGACAGCACCTCGCCCACCTCCCGCATCGTCAGCTCTTCGTAGTAGTAAAGCGTCAGCACGAGCCGCTCTTTTTCCGGGAGTTGCTGGATGGCCTCGGCCAGCCGGGCGCGCCGCTCCTGGCCCGAGCACATCATCAACGGGTCGTCCGCATCTGGGGCCGCCAGCCGCGACTCTTGGTCCTGCTCCATCCCGTCTCCGCCGCCTCCTGCGATTTCCTGCAGGCTGCCTATTTCCAGTCCGCGCAGTTCTCCCAGCAGACGATGAAATTGCTTCAATGAAAGTCCCATGGCCTGCGCCAGTTCGGGCGCGGAGGCTTCGCGCCCCAGCCTCGCGCGGAGTTGCTGCTCCGCGCTTTCCAGCCGGCGTGCGCTGCGCCGCAGTTCCCGCGGGCTCCAGTCCAGCGAGCGCAGCTCGTCGAGGATCGCTCCGCGGATACGGAACTTCACGTACGACTCGATCTGTACTCTTCTCCGCGGGTCGAACTTGCGCAGCGCGTCCAGCAAGCCCAGTGCGCCCGCTTGCAGCAGGTCCTCGAACGGTACGTGGCTCGGCAGCCGTCCGTGAATGCGCCGCGCCACATAGCGCACCTGCGGCAACAACTTCAGGAGCTGCGCGTTTCGCGTCACCTCCATTCCGTCTCTCTCTGCGGCACCACAAAGCTGTCGTCTCGACGCCGCGTTGCGCCGCGCGGGCGGCGGGCTGGCGACTGCCTGGAAAGCGCGCTTCATGGGACCGCCTCCGGTTCGTGAAGCCTGCGCCACCACGGAACACTCGCGGCTTCAACAATGAAACAGCGTAGGAAGGCGGCCTTAGAAAGCGGTTAGGCCCGCATTAGATTTCTCTCGAAGTGCCTCAGGGGAAGCCCGTAGCTTGCGGGGCGTGCAACGATTCCCGTTTCGGGTGGAAGGTTTTGCGGCGCGGCCCGCCTCGGGAATCCGTGCCGCCGCCGCGCCTCTCAGCGGCGCGAAGCGCGGCCCGCGAGCGCCGCGGCCGGCTGCACCGCGCCCATCCGCCGCGAGTCCGCTCCGCCTTGCGCCGTCGCCCCGCCAGGCGTCCGGCGCGCCGGAACGACCGCCGCTTCGGCCCCCGCAGGAACCTCCAGGCGGTAGCCCACGCCGCGCACGGTCTGGATGAGTGGCGGGTCAAATCCATCGTCAATCTTCCGCCGCAGGTAGTTGATGTACACATCCACGATATTCGTACTGGTGTCGAACGACAGGTTCCAGACGTGTTCGACGATCATGGCGCGGCTTAGGGCGCGCCCGCGGTTGCGCATCAGGTATTCCAGCAGTGAGAATTCTTTTCCCGTCATAGGAATCTTCCGTCCGGCCCGCTCCACGCTGTGCTCCACGCGGTGCAGGGTCAAGTCGGCCGCCCGGAGCACGGATTCCGCCGGTTGTGTGCCGCGCCGCAGCAAAGCCCGCAGCCGCGCTGCCAGCTCGCAGAAGGAAAAGGGACGGGTCAGCACGTCGTCTGCGCCCTGGTCCAGCGCCTTCGCACGGTCCTCGGCCCGCGCAGACGCGGAAAGTGCCAGGATCGGCAGCGACGGCTTGGTCGCGCGCACGCTTCGCAGCACGTCCTCGCCCCGCACGCCGCCGTTCAGGCTCAGATCCAGCACCATCAGGTCGTAGCAGAATTGGTACGCCAGAAACGCGGTCTCCGGCCCGTCCGCAGACACGTCCACGGCATAGTGTTCTGCATCGAGTCCCTTGCGAATGAAGGAGGCGAGTCCGGCGTCGCCTTCCGCCAATAGAATGCGCATGTAACCTCTCGCATGCGCGGGCGGAAGGGGTGCCCGCAGAATGGCAATCAAGAAAAACTGCCCCTGATTCTCAGCACCGCACAGGCGGCTGTCAAGTCCCGCAGGACGGTTCCGTGTTCAACAATACCAGCCGGTTGTTCCCGAATTGACAAACCTGCGCCCTGACCCCATTGTATTTGTGTGCCTTGTTTTGCATGCCCAGTGCAAACCCTGGTTGGCCTAGCGCGTCTAAACCTTTCGGAATGAAGGAATCAACAATGATCACACGCTTTCCCGCCTCTCCGCGCCCCCGACTTCTGCTGGTGCTGGCTGCAATCCTTATGCCGTTCTTCGCATCTCCCGCGCCTGCCCAGACCCTCCCCGACGCCACCATCGCCCTGTATCCCCCCGAAGCCGGCGAGTTGGCGTACGCCGACCTGCACACCCTGCGCCAGTCGCCCCACTACAAGATCCTGCATGACTCCTACGTTCCCGCGCGCCTCCGCCAGCTCGAAACCCAGGCCCTCTCCATGGGCATCGACTTCGAGGCCCAGGCGCAGCAGCTTAGTTGGGCTTATCTGACCACGCAGAACGGTATCGAGCTGATCAGCGTCGCGGAAGGAACCTTCGCGCCCTCCACGGTGAGTGAGCGTGCACAGGCCATGAAGCTCCCCATGGCCGAAGTCGCCGGCAAGACCATCATTGCCATGGGACAGAACGAAGCTGGCCAGGCCTTCGCCATCGCTTTTCCCGAATCCAGTAAGCTGGTTTTCGGCACGCGCACGCAGGTCGAGGCTATGCTGAACCGCGCCGCTTCCGGCGCCCCCGGCTTCCTGCAGAACCAGACCCTTTCTCCGCTGCTGCCGGAAGCCAACGGACGCAACTCGATCTGGTCGGTCATGGACCAGCGCTTCGCCGCCATCGAGCTCAAGGCGATTGCTCCCGACGCCGCGGGCCGTCCCGAGGCGCAGCAACTGCTCAACAACTTGCGCGCCGCCGTCGCCCGGGCCTCGTTGGGCAACGACCTTTCCTCCACCGCGAGCTTCCTCTGCGGCGACGCGAACCAGGCGGCGCTTCTTGCCGCCGTCGCCCAGGCCGGCTTCGCCCTCTACGCTACCGCCGAGGCGAATCAGAATCCCGACATGGCTTCCGCACTGCGCGCTGCCGTCGTGCAGCAGTCCGGCGACCGCGTCGAGCTGAACCTCAGCCTCACACAATCTCAGATCGGCCTGCTGCTGGCCCACAGCACGCCCGTCCGCCGTTAAGCCGAATCGCCGGAAGCGCGCCACGACCTTACAGACGGCTCCCAAACTTGCGGGTGATCTGCAGGTGCAGGTTGGGTCCGGTTCGCGCCGTTTGCGTGTCCTGTTTGGAGCGTTCAGAAGGGCAGGGAGGACAGCTCAACGTTCCCGCCGGAAATCAGCACGCCCACGCGTTTCCCGTCGGCCTTGATGCCGCGCGCGATTGCCGGCGCCAGGGCCACGGCGGCTGAAGGCTCCACAACCAGCTTCATCCGCTCCCATAGCAGGCGCATGGCCTCGACGATCTCCTGCTCGGTCACCCGCGCGATCTCCTCCACGCGCTCGCGAATGATGCCGAAGGTCAGGTCGCAGAGCTGCGCGCGCAACCCGTCGGCAATCGTGTCCGTGGTGGCGTTCTTTTCGATGTGCTTGCTCTTCAGCGAGCGGTAGGCGTCGTCGGCGTTCGCCGGCTCACAGCCGATCACCCGCACTGACGGGCGCAGGCTCGTTGCCGCGACGGCATTGCCGCTCAGCAGCCCGCCGCCGCTTACCGGCACCAGCAGCATATCGAGGTCCGGCACATCCTCGAGCAGCTCGATCGCGGCTGTCCCCTGCCCGGCAATCACTCGCCGGTCGTTGTAAGGGTGCACCATCACGCCGCCGGTTTCCTCCAACAGCCGCCGCGATGCCGCGTCCCTGGCCTCGATGGTTGGCTCGCAGAACGTGATTACCCCGCCGTAGCCCTCCACCGCCTTCACCTTCACCACGGGAGCGTTTTTCGGCATCACGATGTGGGCCGCGACGCCGCGCGCTGCCGCTGCGCGTGAAACCGCGGCCGCGTGATTGCCTGACGACTGCGTCACCACGCCTCGCGCCGCCTCCGCCGCACTCAGTTGCAGGATCGCGTTCGTCGCTCCCCGAATCTTGAACGACCCGGTCTTCTGCAGGTTCTCGCACTTGAAGTACAGCCGCGCTCCCGCCATCTTGTCCAGCGCCGCGCAGGTCATCACCGGCGTGCGGTGGATGAACGGAGCGATGCGCCGGTGCGCCACCTGGATGTCGTCGAGACTCGGCCCGGCGCTCACTTGCGCGGGGTCCCTACGTGGAAGACTGTCTTCGCTGCGGCCTGATTGTCGAACTCATCCGTCAGTCGCACCGCAAGCGTATGCTCGCCGTCCGCCAGTCCGGGAATCGTCACGCTGTAGCTGGCCTGCCGCGCGTCACTCAGCCGGCCCGCCGGCAACACCAGCTTCCACTCGCCGCCGTCGAGGCTCCACTCCGCCCGGCTCAGGACGCTCGCCGGATCCTTCGCCTCAAACCGCGCCTCGGCGGAACTGCCGCTCACCGTCGCGCGCAGGTTCACGACCTCCGGCGGCGTGTTGTCCACCAGGAACCGGTCGCTCACGCGCTCCACGCCCAGAGCTTCCTCCGGAGGGTTCGACGGGGAATCGGAAGCAACGATCTTCAGGTAGTACGCGCCGTCCGGCATCGCCGTCGTGTCCCACGAGAAGAACTTCGCCTCCACTCTTTCCTTCAACACCTTCCACGCGCTCTCACGCTCGCCGCGGTAGTAGACGCTGTACACCAGGTCGTCGTCGTTGTCGTCGTGCGCGCCCCACAGCACCGACTGCCAGCCGCGCTGCGCGAAGCCCTGCGGCGGCGCCTCGAACTTCTGCGGCTGCACCGGTGGAGGCTGCGGGAACAGGTTCACGCCCGGCAGCGGCGGGGGCGGAGGCGCGCGCAGTTGTACGATTTGCGCCTGTCCCGGCGGCGTGATTCCCACCGCGGATTGCGCCCGCACGCCCGGGTTCTGCAGAACGATCGAGTCAATCACCGGCGCCACATTCTTCGGCAGGTAGGCCACACTCACCCACGAAATGTTGATGCCCGGCGCGCCATCATGGAACACGGCCTTCCACTGCGCAAAACGTCCCTGCGGCACGTTGGCCGGCGATCCGCTCGGGTCGGCCAGCGGCCCCGCCCACGCGCTCCAATACGTATTCGGGTCCGAGGTGTTTCCGCTGCGCATGTAGAAAGCGATGTGGCCGTCCGTCGCCCCGTTGTCGCCCCACCAGGCAATGCGTCCCCACGCGGAAAACAGTTTCGCGTCGAATACCTGCGATTCGTAACCGCCCTCCGGCTCTGCCCCCGGGCCGAGCGCGAAAACCTTTCCCGGATTCGCCGCCCCCGCCAGAATCTCGCCGCCGGGGCCCGCCGCGAAGCACGTCACCTGCGCCGAGAATGTTTTCGCGATATTCGCGAATACGTCTCCGCCCTCCAGTTGGTAGATCACGCCGCGCCCGCCGGTCCCCAGCAGCAGCTTGTTGCCCGGCGATATCGCCAGGCCGTACACCAGTTCGTCGCGAGAATTCCACACGCGCTGCGGCGCGCCTTCGGCGCCGAAGCGGTAGACGTCGCTGCCGCCCCCCAGCGCCGGGAAGGGAATGAAGGGAATCTGCGGCGCGACGGAGAACGTTACCATCGTGCCCGCTACGCCCGGCTGCACCTGGGGTTGCGGCTGCGGCACCGGCGGAACGACCGGCGTCGACAGTTTGTCGCCGACGGCCGCCGCGTAGAGATTTCCCTGCGCGTCTGCCACCAGGGAGGTCACTTCCTTCTTCGCCGTTTCGTACACCACGAATCCGCGCACCGCCTTCGTTTTCGCGTCCGCCTCCGTGCGCAGCACCAGCCCGTTCGGCTCCGTGCCAGCGAACAGCCGCCCGCTCGCGTCCACCGCCAGCGAACGCACGTGTGTTTCTTCGGTCTTGTAGTACACGCTTCCCTTGCCGTCGGGCGTCACCGCGAAAATCTCCCCTTTGTCTCCGGTGCCGACGTACAGCGTGCCGTCCCGCCCGAAAACCATCGCCCAGATGTACTTCCTCTGCGGGTCAAAGAAGACGCTGCGCTCGCCCTTCGGCGTCACCCGATATACCTTCCCGTCCGGAGACGTTCCCACGTAAAGGTTGTCCTGCGCGTCCACTGCCAGCGCCTGCGCCGCCAATTCGGTAGACTCAAACGCTGTCTCCGGCTTCTCCTTTCCCGCTAGGCGGATCACCTTGGCTGTCGAGCCACCCGCGGCGTAGACGCGGCCGCGGCTGTCCGCCGCCAGCGCCCACAGGTAGGCCAGGTTTGGATCGGCGAGTTCGGCAAATCGCGGCGCCGGCACCAGCCGCCCGTCGCTGCGCAGCGCCACCCCTTTCGGCGTGCCCTTCTCGAAATCCTCGTACGAGGTCTGCCGCCAGAAGCGCATGTGCTCCGCCGCCGCGGGCGCTGCTGCGAGAATCGCGGCGGCTGCCAGCGCGGCTGCGCACCGCCAGGCGGCAGTCTTCTGAAACGAGGGCATGGGTCGTCCTTTCAATGTCGGCACAGCGGCCTGTCGCTTCACTTCTTATTTCACTTTGATTTGCAGCGATTGCTGCCCGGAGATGACCTGGTTCATCGGCACCGACCATTCCCCGGCCAGCGACTCGCGCAGCAGCGTCGGGCCGCCGATGGTCCGGCCGGGCCCCAGCACTTCGATCGCGGAGAGAGGCGTGTTCGGCAGTTCCTTGTCCTCCACCAGCAGTGTCGGCGCGGGCTGCAGCAGCGCCACGTATAGACGGTTATTCCGGCGCTCACGGTTCAGCACCCGGATCAACTGTTCGAGCCCCGACAGCCGGGCCATCGGGCTGAACGCGATGCTGTTGCTCGTGCGGTTCAGCGTGTCCGCGTCAGACACCACCACGCGCAGCGTGCCCCGAGCCGCCGCTGGAATCGTCACCGGCACTTCCTGCAGATAGGGCGTGCCGCGGTACGGCCGGATCAGCACCTTGATCCGCAACTGCTCGCCCGGCGCGGCCTCCGAGCGGTCGCTCCACGCGTTCTCGATAAACGCCTGCCGCCGCTCCGGAATGCTCTCCACGTGCAGCCGCACGCCGTTGATCTTCGGCATCTCGTACGGGTTCATGTACACGCGCGCGAACATCTGCTGTACGGAGAGCGCGACGAACAGCCCGTCGGGCACGCCGAAATCGTTGGGCGCGAACATGTTGTCCAGCTCCACCGGCGAGTGGCCCTCCACATCCACCTGTCCGGTCAGGTGGAAGGTCGTGCCGTCGCTGTACGCCGGATTTCCCACCAGCCCGTTGAACGTCGCGATGGCCACCAGCAGCGGCGTCAGCTTCGCGTTTTCCGCCACGCCGAAGTGCAGCGACTTGGTCCGCGCCGGCGTCACCAGGTCCAGGCTCACCGGCACAAGCCGCGGCGTTTCTCCCAGCCGTCCCGTGACCGCGGACACGCGGTCGTAGCTGATCGTCCCGATCAGCCCGCCCGAGTTCATGATCTTCGTCGACGAGAGCGACGACACCATCGTCGTCAGCACCCGCCCCCGCGACATCGGCAGAGCCATGCTGCCGAAATTGAAAACCGGATGGCCGCACACAAACACGTGGTTGCCCACCACCGCCGTCACGCTGCATCCCGCTTGGATGGACAGGTCGCCGTTGGCCAGTACGATGCCAACCATTTCGCCCGCCTTCAAATTCGCGTCGTCGGGCCGTGCTGCCGTCGTTCCGCCCTCCACCGCCGTCATGCCATAGCTCGCGAACTGCGGCGCGAAGCGGTCCACCGCCTGCTTTGTGAAGCCGGAAAACAGCAGCGGCGTTTCGATGGGCGACAAATAGGCGCCGGAAGGCAGTCCCGTCTGCGCGATGGCGCCGTCGCTCAAGGAGTACGAGGGAAGGGAGGGTACCGGCACGGATGTCGGCGCTTCCGACCCGCTCGGGAAGGCTGCGCCCGGCGTGCCGGCCCAGGCGGCTGCCGACGCCGGCGAACCTGCCTGCCAGCCCACGGCGGCAGGCGCCTCCGTCGCGGCGCGCTGTGGCGGCGTCGCGGTCGCGGCATCCGACGCGTCCGCTTCCAGCATCTGCGCGATGGGCGTCACCCCTCCGAGCGCCTCTTTCGTGAAAATCCCGAACTTCAGTGATAGCGCGCCCACGAGCTTCCCGTCGATATACACCGGGCTGCCGCTCATGCCCGCCGCTACGCCCACCTCGCTGGCGCGCGCCCCGACCAGACGGACCATGATGACGTCCTGCTTCGGTCCCATCAGGTTCGGCAGGATTCCGATCACCTCCAGGTCGAGCTTTTCGATCGTGTCCCCCTCGATGATGGTGAACACCTCGCCGCGCATGCCCGGGCGCACTTGGTCCAGCGGCATCACATTGCCAAGGACGTCGTTGGACTGGGCGGCGCGGGCGGCGTGCGGGGCGAGCATCGCAGGGAACACCGCCGCGGAAAGCAGCAGACCGGCAAACAGCAGACGCAAAGAGCGATTCACAATCCCTCATTCTACTTGATTCACAGGGGCCCCGCAGGGTTTTCCGGCTGCCGTAGTGCCTGCAACCGGCGCGCCAGGAGCCTCCACGCCGCGTCGGCGGCTTCCGGGTGGGCTTGGGGCCTTGCCGCACCGAGATCGTCGAAATTAGGCCTGTTGCGCCAAGCGCACACCAGCCTCTAGGAGGCCGTCTCCTGGGCCTTTCGCTGGCTTCCGCAGCCTCCGCGGGTTCGCGTCACCGGACCCGCCGGCGATTCAGGCTAGAATCGTGGCGTGTCCAGACGAACCATCCGTCCCGCACGGTCGCTCTCCGGAGGCCTCACCGTTCCCGGCGATAAGTCGATCTCGCACCGGGTGGCCATCCTGGCGTCGCTTGCCGAGGGCACGAGCGAAATCCTGAACTACTCGCCCGCCGCCGACTGCGCGAGCACACTGGCCTGCCTGTGCCGCCTGGGTATTGAGACGGATTCGAAGGATGGAAGCGAGCGAGGCAGCGCCGCCGTGCGCGTCCGAGGATCTGGGCTTGACGGGTGGACGAAGCCGTCGCGCACCCTCGACGCGGGAAACTCCGGCACGACCATGCGCCTGCTAGCCGGCCCGCTGGCCGCGCAGAAGTTCGCGTCGAAGCTGACTGGAGACGCGTCGCTGCGCCGCCGTCCGATGCGCCGCGTGATCGCGCCGCTCGAACTCATGGGTGCGCTGATTCGCGCCCAGGACGGAGGCTTCGCGCCGCTCGAAATCACTGGAACTTCGCTGCGGCCGCTCGAATACGAACTGCCCGTGGCCAGTGCGCAGGTGAAATCCGCGGTCCTGCTGGCCGGCCTTTTCGCACCAGGCACAACCGCGGTGATCGAGCCTGTGCGCACCCGCGACCACACCGAGATCGCACTCGCGGAGTTCGGCGCGGCCGTGCGTCGCCGCGGCTCGCGTGTCGAAGTCGACGGGCGGCAGAAGCTCGAGGCGCGCCAGGTGGTCGTGCCCGGCGATCTCTCCTCGGCTGTGTTCTTCCTTGCTGCCGCGTCCATTCTTCCCGGATCGAAGCTGATGCTCCTCGGGCTCGGCCTGAATCCCACGCGCACCTCGGTGCTCGACTTCCTCGCGCAGATGGGCGCGAATATCCGCTTCGTCCAGATCGACCAGCGGTCCGGCGAGCTCGTCGGCGACCTGGAAGTCGCTGCTCCCGTTTCGCCGCTGCGCGGCGGCAAGGTCGCCGGTGCCGACGTTGCCCGCCTGATTGACGAATTGCCCGTGCTGACCGCGCTCGGGCCGTATACGGAACGCGGTATCGAGATCCGCGATGCGCAGGAACTGCGCGTCAAGGAAAGCGACCGCGTCGCCGTGCTCGCGGAGAACCTGCGCCGCATGGGCGCGCGCGTGGAGGAATATCCTGACGGGCTGCGCGTGGCCGGCCGCACGGAAACGGAAGGATCGCGCCTTCACGGAGCCGAAGTCGATCCGCAGGGCGACCATCGCATGGCAATGGCGCTGGCGGTCGCGGCGCTGGGCGCAGACGGAGAAACGGTGATCCGCGGCGCGGAGTGCGCCGCTGTTTCCTACCCGGCATTCTTTGAGGATTTGGAGTCCGTGCTGCAGCGTTGAGGGAAGGGAATTTGCCGTCGCTCGCCGGGCGTCCTAGTCCGACCGCTTCAGGCGGATCGGCCCGTACGAAGTGCTCAGCGTGATCTTCGGCCCTTTCGTCCCGACCTTGCCGTCGAGCTTCGAGTCGCCCTTGTCTTTCGTCACGTTGAACGCGCTGTCGCTCCATTCGTTCTCGATGTCGCCGGAGCGCGATGCCGCGGTGATGTCGAACGTCGACTTCGAGGGCATGGCCAGCTCGATCAGGCCGGAGTCGTTGGTCAGGGCGATTTCGTCCTTCGGCGCGTTTTTCAGCCGGACGGCGACGCGGCCGCGCTTGTTGTCCACGCGGATGCGGCCGGAAACGTCCTCCAGGTTGATTTCCTTGTCTCTCGTGGTGAGGATGAAAGGGCCGGCCGCGTCCTGCACGTTCAGGTCGCCGGAGTCGACGGTGATGCGGCCCGGCAGTCCCGCGATGGAGAGGTCGGTGTGTTGCGAGACGAAGCGCACGCCCTGGGCCACGTCGCGCGCGGTAATCGGCCCGTAGAACTCGCCGTCAATCGTCGCCGCGCCCTTCACGTCCGCAATTTCGATTTCGCTGCCTTTGCCGGAAACGTGCACGTTGCCGGTGGCGTCGGTCACGCGCACGTCGCCGCGCCCGATGTCGGCGCGCACGTCCGCGCCCGCATCGTGCACCTCGATGTTTCCCTGCGAGACGTTGGTGGCCACGTTGCCGGTGATCCCGCTCACGCGGATGTCGCCGCGCGACGTCCGCAGGTCCAGGCTCACATTCTTCGGCAGGTGCACCTCAAAGCTCACGCGCGCCGAGTTGCGGCCTCCCGCGGGGGTGGCCGTCAGGCTCAGTTCCCGCTCCGACTGCTGCACGTTCACGCTCGATCCCGTGGCCCGCGACTTGGCCTCATCGTCCGACATGGCGTAGCCGACCTTGTGCACGATCACGTGCACCTGTTTCTCATCAGAGCTGCCGTCCACGGTGATGTCGCCGCGCATGGTCTCGAGGCGCACCAGCGAGCCGGGCGCGACCGTGCGCACCGGCAGATCCTCCGAAGCCTCTGCGGATTCGTGGAAGGGGAAATCGTCGTCATCGCCGATGTGAATCACGCCGGGAAAGCGCGACGCCGTGGATATGCCGAGGCCGGCGACGACCAGGATGATGAGGAGGAAGACTTCGCCGCCGGAAACGCCTCGCCGGCCGCTTCCGCTCAGGTTCTCCACCAGCCGGACGACGCCCCACAGGATCAGCAGCAGCGGCCACCAGGTGCCCAGCAGGTTCCAGCGGATCAGGTCGGGCCGGAAATTGTGGATCAGGAAGAGCGTGCCGATCACCAGCAGGGCGAGCGGGCCGAAAATGGATCTGCGCTGGGGGTAGTTGTTCATCGGAGTGGTTTCCGTATGACTGCTCGCGGCGCCTCGACCGTCATTGCGCCGGGCCGCTGCCCGAACCGGTGGCCCCGCCGCCCGGCGGCGTCACTGCTGACGGCGGCGGGGGCGGCGGCGGGGCGGGGTACGTCGCGCCGCTTCCGCTCGACACGGCCATTTCCAGCAGCCGCACCAACCCAATCACAATCAGGATCAGCGGCCACAGCCGGTGGAAGCTGAAGTCCGGCCACCAGCGGTCCAGCAGGAAGATCGTGCCCACCGTAATCAGCACCGCGGGCCCGACCAGTCCTTGTCTTCGATAGTAGGGAGACATTCGTTTCCGCCCCTATTGTTCTTGTCTCTTCATCAGCATCCAGACTCCCAGGCCGATCAAGCCGAGCGGCCAGAAGTCCAGCACGCGATCGATGTCGATCAGGTTCAATTCATTCAGGAGCGCCAGCGAGCCGATGATGATCAGCAGCGCCGGCCCCAGTGTTTCGCGGCGGCGCAGTGCCGCTTCCGCGGTGCCGCCCGCGGCCTTCGCCTTGGCCGTCTGGTACGCCTCGACGGGCATGTAGAACACCCACGCCGCAAGGACCAGCGCGAAGATCACCGGCGCATGGGGGATCAGCGCGATGATGGCCGCGAACACCATCACCTGAATCAGAGCCTTCCAATAGTCGCCGTTGTAGACCGCGCCCAGGCCGGGAATGATGCCGAGCGCCGCGGCCGTCGCGGCGCGGCCCGAGCCCGGTGAAGAAGCCGGCTGCGTCTGGCCGGCCATCGTGGCCAGGCAGTCCGCGCAGTAGTAGGCGCCGCGGACTTCGCGCAGCGTTTCTGTGGTGAGCGTCTTCCCGCAGTGCCGGCAATATCCCGCGGGGGATGCGCCGATGCTGGCTCCCGCGTCGCTCACAGGCCACCTCCGGCCAGCAGGCAGGCGATCAGCGTGCCTTTGCCGCTCGAGGTCCCGTGGTGCAGCAGGTCGTTTTTCAACTGGCGCTCCGATTGCGGTGACGGCGGGTTCTTCTGCTCCTGCCTGTCGGGAGTCGATTCCGGCGCGGCCGACGCTTCCTGCAGGCGCGAGCGGATCTCATAAACCACGCGCATGTCGTTCACAAAGCGCACGCCGTTGGCGTACGTCAGGTGCGCCTGGCGGTTGGCGGCGCGGAAGATGTTCACCGGGTTCAGGTCGTCCGCGCTGATCTTCTTCGGATTGATTCCCAGCGCCTGGAACAGAATGAAGATGGTGGCCGCCACGCTGCCCAGCCCGAGCGCGAACCGCGGCGAGAACATCGCCACCAGCATCGCCTTCCATGTGCTCTCGCGCTTCGGAGCTACCACGCCACTCGTGGCCTCCAGGATGCGGTACACCAAGCCGCTGGGTTCCGGTTCGGGCACGATGTGCGGCAGCCGCGCGACCAGCGAGTCGACCTGCGTGGCCAGCATGCGGCAATCCGCGCATTCCGCCAGGTGCGCCTCGAGCAGCGTGCGCTCATCAGAG
>Ga0335080_10005346_pt1 | contig 13200 bp, 10 predicted proteins | sample Lox_Sample_34_FD_206720 | JGI IMG/M metagenome (GOLD analysis project Ga0335080, IMG submission 206720) | Soil microbial communities from Loxahatchee National Wildlife Refuge, Florida, United States - Lox_Sample_3.4 | ecosystem: Environmental > Terrestrial > Soil > Wetlands | place: USA... | reverse complement strand
AAGGGCATGTCATATTAGACACCGCCCCCATGCTAATTGTTTCTTTGCGACAGGCCACTAGATGCCCAGCGAACGCCGGGTTAGTTTAGAACGCAAACTGGGGGCAGGGACTGACCGTATCAGGCAGCATTTCTCCGCTGATTTTCCCAAGAAATGATACCCGGATCCCCCCTCCGCCAAAGCATCGAGCAAGGAATCTGGGTCGGAGACGCGGATGCCGCCCACGATCCGGACACCACGCTGGAAGAGAGCATCCGGAAGCATGGTCGCGGTTGGGCCGACAACGATGATGTCAGCAGTCGGCTTGGCCAAAGCAAGCAGGTTCTCCAGCGTGCCGTTGATCAGAGTTGTTCCGGTAGCAATCAAGACATCGGCCTGAGGAATCTTTTCGCAGGCGCGGTCCGCTGCTGCGCAGAGCGGCGGCGGCTGCCTTTGTCAGGCCCTAATTTGCCCTCTGAAATCTAGGCCGCCCTCTTCTTTCTGTTCTTGAAAAACTCGGCATTGATGGCCGCAAACTGCTTGAACTCTTCGGGCAGTTCCTCAATCGCAAAGATCGCCTTGCTTTCGCACACGGCGATGCAGTCACCGCAGCTCAGGCATTTCTTGGGGTTGATGTACATCTGGGTGACCGTCGTGTAGTCGGGGTCATCCGGCTTCGGACCGATGGCTTTGCGCTGGCACACTTTGATGCACTTATCGTCTTTCTTGCAACGGTCGGTAATAACGCTATAACTCGGCATAATGCTTTAGGCTCCTGAATATATGAATCTGGTACATCGACGTCCAAAACCCTCTAGCGATCCGTACACGAGTAGCAGGGATCGACTGAAGCTTGAATGAGTGGAACGTCCGCAAGACGCGCACCCTGCACCATGTAACGCACAGCGGGCATGTTCGCATACGTCGGCGTGCGGACATGCACACGAGTCGGGTTGTAGTTATCTTCATCCCACCTCACGCTGTAGAAGACTTCGCCGCGAGGTGCTTCGACACGGCTGAACCCGCGACCGGTTGGGAATTCGAACTCTTCGCTTTCGGTGTGAATCTCGCCGGCAGGCAGCTTTTGCAGAGCCTGGCGGAGAATCTTGCAGCTCTCGATGACCTCCAGAGCGCGCACCAGCAGACGTGCGCGAACGTCGCCCGCGGTCTCGACCGGAACTTCGAACTCCATCTCCGCGTAGGCGGCGTAAGGGGCCGATTTGCGGACATCCTGCGCGAGTCCGGAAGCGCGCGCCGTCGGACCGACAACGCCACACGCCAGGGCCTGCTCGCGGGTGAGCACGCCTACCCCGGTGCAGCGCGACAGAGTGCTACGGTTTGTGGTGAAGATCGGAATGACGGTCTGCACCATGCTGTGCTCCAGAGCATCCACCATCTTCAGAATCGCGCCGGGATCGGTGATATCGCGGTTGACGCCGCCGGCACGATTCATCGCGTAGTTCACGCGGTTGCCGGAAATCGCTTCAAGCACGTCCATCACCTGTTCGCGAACGGCGAAGCAGGTCATGAACATGGTCTTGAAGCCGATGAGCTCGCCCGCGATCCCGGCCCATAAAACGTGCGAGTGCAAGCGCTCCAATTCGGCCATGACGGTGCGGATATAGAGCGCCCGCGGAGGTACTTCAAGGTCGAGCACCTTCTCCATGGCCTGGCAAATCGAAAGCGTGTGGATGTTCGAGCAGATGCCGCACACGCGCTCCATCAGCGCGACAATCTGGATGAAATTGCGCGATTCAGCCAGCTGCTCAATGCCGCGGAAATTGAAGCCGATATTCAGCTTGGCACCGCGAACCGTCTCTCCTTCGCACACCAGGTCCAGCTTGTACGGTTCTTCCAACGCGGGGTGGTAAGGCCCCATAGGAATGCGGTAGCTCATTAGTCCTCCTCGCGCAGGTTCACGCCGACTGTGTCTCCGGCGCGCAACAGAAGCGGTTCGTAGTCGCGCCCAATGAATTCAATTGCGTAGTGCTCGTGAATCTCGCGTTCAATCCAGTCCGCCGCCTCGCATAAATCGACAATGCTCGGTATCTGCTTGTCTCTTACGGGCACTTCAAAGGTCAGAAGTTCACCACCGAGATCCCAGTGGTAATCCGTCACGATGTCTTCCTCGTCGGGGACCTGAATCGCGGTGATGCTGATAAACCGCGCCTCGCGAGTTTTCATCAGTTCAGCCAGTTTGCGTACGTCGATCGCCTGCGAAGCGATCCAATGCGAGCCGCCCTGCTGTTCCCAGGACTCTTCGATGCCCAGTTCTGCAGGGATTGTTTCAATGGCGATCATTCGGCATCTCCTGTTGGAAGTTTCTTTTCTTTACGCGGCAACGTTTTCGAGATCTTCAGCTCGCCGCGAGTGAAGTACGGCGCGGGGCACTCTGCTGCTTGCGTCAAGGCGTGATCCGCGCATCCATCCACGCAGCGTCCGCAGAATGTGCACTGCCCGGGGTCATAACTCCAGGTGAAATGGGTGCGCGTGTTGCGGAACTCGATTGCGCGCGAGGTGCAGCGAAACGCGCACATGCCGCATCCGGTGCACTTCTCCGCGTCTTGGATGACCAGACCGCGATATTCGGGAGCAACCGGAGGACGCTGCGGAAACCGGAAGGTGACCGGGCTGCTCGACAAGTTGTTCAACAATAGGCCGACAATATTCATAGCTTCATTCTCATTAGCAAAGCAGAGGAAACTCCGATAACAATCAAGATCAGCGCGCACTGTCCGTAGAAGCGGACCGACGAATCAATCGCCAGTCGCGCCGTGCCGGCAGCAATGCCCGTTAGCACCAGAACCACAAGCAGGGAGAGCGCGACAAAGACCGCCGCCGCCGCAGACGGGTTCGCGATCATCGGCGCCATTAACACTGCGACAAGCCCAGTAGCTGCGACCCACTCCAGTCCGTGCGCGAGCTCGAACATCGCCAACTCGGCGCCAACGTACTCCGTCGTGGGTCCGGCATAGATCTCCTGTTCCGCGTTGGTGAGCGAGAACGGGTTCATATGCAGCTTCGCGGGAAGACAGACCAGAATCGCAAGCACGGCAACCCAGCGCAGTATGCTGCCATGCGATTGCGCGAGTGCCTGCAGGCTGAACGTCTGCTGCGAGACCGCGATGCCGATCACGGCCATCAGGAACACGATGTTGTAGGCGACGTTCATCGTCGCTTCGCGCGCGGAACCGATCTCGCCCCACAGCGAGCGCGACGAGAAACCTGCCGCGATCAGGAACATCGACGGCACTTCCAGCAGCGAGAGCAACAGGATCAGGTCGCCATTGAAACCAGCGCCTGACTGAATCACCGGCAAAAGACCACACGCGCCCGCCGCAGCCGCCACCGAAAAGATCGGCCACATCTTCATCAGGAAGCCGCTGAAGCCGGGCCGCGCCGGTACTTCTTTGCCCATCAACTTCAGAAAATCAAAGAACGGCTGCATGAACGGAGGGCCGATGCGCCGCTGCATCTTGGCCATCGCCTTGCGCTCCACCCACAAGTAGAACCACGCCGCCGGAACAGCAAACAAGAGGCCAGGGAAGACAAGAAATCGAGAGAGAATCGTGCTCAGGTTCATTGCGCTTTCACCTCCGCCGTTTCGTTTGTTTGCTGCGCTTGGGTCACTACTTGCGGTTGCTTTGCTTCTGCAGCGCTCTCTACCTCTGCGCGCTCGGCCAGGATCTGAGCGGCCTTCGCCACACCTTGCAGAATTGCGTCGGGACGCGGCGGACATCCAGGAACGTAAACGTCCACGGGAATGTGCTTGTCGAGAGGTCCCGCAAGAACACGCGAATCGATGAAAACATTGGTTGAAGCCGGGCAGGAGCCGATTGCCACAACAGCTTTTGGATTGGGCACCTGTCCATACACAGTCTTCAACGCTTTAAGCGCGGTATGCGTGACTGGTCCGGAGATGCAGATGATGTCCGCGTGCCGCGGACTGGGCTCGAGTTTCACGCCGAGTTGTTCTGCGTCGTAACGCGGGGTGAGTGCGGCGATTAACTCGATGTCACAACCATTGCAACTGCCGGAGTTCATATGGAACAGCCACGGACTCTTTCTGCGGCCCAGGCACAAAAGTTTCTTCCAAAGGCTCATTGCACACCCCCAAGAGAGCTCTGCAGCAGGCTGGGCCAGAAGCCGCAAGCGAGAATCAGGATTACTAGTACGACGATCGTTAATTTCACAGCCAAAGATTCATGCGCGGTTTGCGCATCTTCCGGAGGCGGTCCCCACCAGAAACGCGTGAGCGACAGCACGTACGCAATCAAAGCCAAGGCGGATCCAATGACAAATGTGGCCAGAATCCACGGACTGCACCTCGCGGCAACCTCGTACAATCTCCAGCGCCCGAGATACCCCATCGTCGGCGGAACACCGAGAACAGTCAGCATTCCGAACACGAAGCCAAAGCCGCTAACGGGATAACGTGCGGTGAGACCTTTGCTGTCCTGGTTGAGCACGCCATCGCCTTCCGGCGAACTCAGGCAGATGAAGAGGAGCGCCTTGGCGAGCGAGTGAGCGACAGCACCGAGCAAGGCACCGTTGAATCCCAGTGCCTGGGCGGATGTCAGACCGAGCAACAGAAAGCCCATGTCTTCAACGGTCGAGAGCACAAGGATGCGCTTCAGACCGCGCTGCGAAAGCATCAGTAGTCCGCTGACCAGCGCGGAAGCAGCAGCAATGCCGATCCAAACTCCGGGCGGGGTTGCCAGCCACGGCATCAGTTGCAGATGCGCCGTGAGCTCGGTGAACGCCGCGATATCTACAACGGCGATGATGAGACCCAACACGGGTGCGGGCAGTTCGTCGGCAAGCTGCAACATCCATATGAAGAGCGGTACTGCGGCGAGCTTCACGAAGGCACTGGTGATCAACAAGGCGCGGGCTGTGGCGGCATCGCCTTTCGCGAATACGACGTCGCTGCCCACGAGCGTCAGCGCGGAAATCACCACCACCGCCAGGTAGGTGAACTTGGCGGAGGCGCCGGATGCTGCCTGCCACACGAGCACGACCGCGAACAGCGCGCCTAACTCCAGCAGCCCGGTACGTGCCGATGCATTCGGCATCAGCAAGCCTGCGACACTCGCAATGACCGAGAGCACCACCAGCGCAGAGAAGCGCCGCCACGTTTCGATTGCGAGCGTTGCCAGCACCAACGCAATGCCAGAGATAGCGCAGGCCCCGACCAGCAGGTGCGAGATGTGTTCCATACCGCTTGCTTCCGTCGCGGTAACCGCCGGTGACAGATAGCGAACAGCTGCGAAAACAGCGGCTGCGAAGACCACTACCCAGAGCGCTGCCTGCTTCACAAACAGCGAAACAACGCGTCCGATTGCAGACGAGAGGCCCCGCAAATGTTCCCACGCGGCGAGGTAGTACTGGTCCACGTTCGCCCAGTGGAAGAACCCAGCCCAGTTGTGTGAGAACAAATCAGAGAAGTCTTGGGCACGAACACGTCCCTCACCGGCCAGAGGCTCGCCACCGGTGAACACCCCGGTGCCGCCCGCTTCGACCAGGGCGCCGCCCCCTGTCATACTCACCTGACGTCCAAAGCCGGCCATGGCATAAACGACGAGGCCAAAGATTAGGGAAACGGCAGCCAGAATCAGACCCCACGTGGTGAACCAACTACCGGCGCTGGCGGTCATGCCAAACCAGGAGACCTGAACGCCTGTGCCGAGGCCCAACGTCGCAAGAATCGGATTCAGGAAGTAATGCACCGCAAGTTGCGGCGCTACGCCGAGGACGAGACTGCCGGCCGCCGTCAACCCGAGGCCGAACTGCATGCTGATGGGGGCTTCGTGCGCCTTTTCGGTGGTCTCGTTTGTCGGCCCGAGAAACACCTCATCGGTCGCCTTCACGAAGGCGAACACCGTGCCGAGACTGGCGATCCACGCAGCGAGCGCCGGTACAATCCATCCTGCCTCTAACGCTGCCGTGTAGAGCAGCCACTTGCTGGCAAAACCGCTCATCAGCGGAATTCCCATCATGCTTCCCACGTTGATCATCCACGTAGCTGTCGTACGCGGCATGCGGCCGGCAATGCCGCCAAGTTGATTCATGTCGCGCGTGCCGGTCGCGTGCTGCACGCTGCCAGCCGATAAGAACAATCCGCCCTTGAAGAAGCCGTGATTGAGGCAGTGCAGCAGCCCGGCGGTTATGGCGAGCGGTGTGCCGATGCCGATGCCGGTGATCATGTAGCCGATCTGGCTGACCGTGGAGAATGCCAGCATCCGCTTCAAATCAGTCTGCACCATGGCGTACATCACGCCGACAACCATCGTGATCGTCCCGATCCAAACGACGAGTGCGGTCCAGTGTCCCGGCATCACGCCGAAGCTGTAGAGGCGCGCAGCGAGGTAGACGCCCGCTTTCACGTAGCAGGCCGCGTGCAGCAGTGCGCTGACCGGCGTCGGTGCAGCCATCGCTTCCGGAATCCACGTGTGCAACGGGAATTGAACGGATTTGGCGACGAGCGAAACGACGGTGAGCAGGAAGAGTCCGCCGGTAAACGAATGCGCGACGGCAGGATCTGTCCACAGCGCGGTTCCAGCGCGGTGATAGATGACGATGATCGAGGCGAGCAGGCCGTAGCCCGCAAGGTGCGTCATCAGCAGAACCTTACGCGCTCCGTTGACAGCTTCGGGATTCTTGTACCAGAAGCCGACCAAGCCGAACGAGCACAGGCCGACGACCTCCCAAAACAAATAGAGAATAAAGAGGTTAGCGCTGTAAACCAGTCCGACAAAGCCCCCGATGAAGACCATCATGATTGCGTAAAAGCGGGTGGAGGCGGCGTCTTCGGCCATGTAGCCAATCGAGTAGAGCAAGACGATTCCGCCGATCAGGGTCCCCATGAACGCAAACAGAATGCTCAGCGCGTCAACGTGGAGCGCCAGTGCCAGCGGTCCATCCCATGGCAAAAGCGTGAGGTCGATCGCTCGTCCGCCCATCACCTTGGAGATCGTGCAGATGACCGAAACCAAGGCCAGCACGCAACATAGAACTGCGAGTGCCCCTTTACTTCGGGACGAGAGCACGCGGGACAGCAGAAGCTGCAACACGGCCCCCGCTAGAAGCGTGCAGGGTGCAATAACTAACAGCGTTGCGGATGCCATGCCTCACACAGCAGCAAGCGAGAGGCCATAAAGAACCCTTGCGAGACTAGGTGTTTGAGGTCTTAAAATACCGAGCCATGTCCGTCACGTGCCGAGTACAGTCACCACTTGCTGATGGCCCATCGCGATTCCCATGTGTTGCTGCGGTCGCCTTTGGCAAATCTGAACAGGGCCAACCTGCAGATAACGACAGGCGTTCATTTTTTGGGCTCTGCGCGCGAGTATGTAGCATTGCGCCATTTGGCGCAGGCTGTGAACGGCTGGCGAGCAGTGTACCTAAGAGATTCAAGCCCGCGATTCAGGGGCGGTCGGCCGCCGGCTTTCTGGCTAACGCCCCGTCAACCGCTGAGCCCGCCTTGGCCGACTTTCGATTTGCAATTCACTGCCGGCAGCGACCCGCAGGCATTCCAAAACAATAGAATAGGATCTGCAAAGAATAAAATGGCATGCCGCATGCACTCGGTCGGCTCGGAGTTACCCATCTAAATTGAACTGGAGATATCGAAATGAAACTACGCAGCAAGGGAATAGGGTGCATCGCATTCGCTGCTCTGCTGGCGCTGCTGGCATCCATGACTACGCAGGCACAGAATATCGGGTGGGAGGGCGAAACCGGCGTGTTCGTCACTCCGTTGGCCTACACCGTTGACTCACCCGCAAAAGGCTTAGGCCGCCCCTATGTCGGATTCCATTATCTGGAAGCCGGCAAAATCATAGGCGATTTCTATGAAACGTCTCTTACCATGGGAGCCTTCGGTCGAACCGAATTCGGCTATACCCGCAACTTTTTAAGCCAAGCTAGCGACCCGAACCTCAGCCATCTTTGGTCGGACGGCTTCAATATTGCGTTCGGCAAAGTGAACATCATTCCCGAGAACTGGGGCAAGCACGATTGGATCCCGGCCTTCTCAGTCGGAGGGATGGGAAGATGGGGAGTCGAGAACGTGGGCGGCGCCCTCGTCCACAAGAAGACGAACAACGGCGACGTTTATGGGGTTGGCAGCAAAACCATCCTGCCGAAGTCTAAACTCCCTATGATCCTTACGGGAGGTGTCCGGGGCACCAATGCCCAATTGTGGGGAATGGGAGGCAATGCGCCGAACTGGGAAGCTCGCGCATTCGGCTCAGCCGCATTCGTAGTGAAGCTGCCGAATAAAGCCACAATGGTTTTCGCTTCGGAAGTCGCGCAACAGCCGAAACATCCGGAGGGATTCCCTAACCTCATTATTCCCACTACATTGACCTACGCTGTCCGGTTGCTCCCGGCGCCGGAACACAAGCTGGCCGTCGATTTCGGAGTGGCTCAGATCGCTGGCCACGTTCAGCCAGGAGTGAATTTGAAGGCGCGTGCCCAGTTGGGCGTGCAGGTTACCTACGGCTTCTAAGCCGGATATGAATTGGCAGATGCCAACGGTGCCGATGGCAGATGCCGAAAGGTGGCACTGTGGCAGAGTGCGGCACGTCGGTCGAAGCTTCAGGGCGCGTCGCAGCTCTGCGAGGGACGGCCGATCGTGGAGCGAACGCGAGGAAGCGGAGCCGGCTGCCTGGCGGACTCCCGGCTTATCAAAAGCGCACAACCTCATCTCATTCGCTTCAGATCAATGTTGCCTCACGCCGCTCACCAGCGGCGGGCCGCCTGCTGGCCAAAGCTGTGAGCGCTTGATTGCCTGGGAATTCCGTACGGAGAGGGCTACTCGTTATTCCGAGTGTCGTTCGACCGTGGGCGGCAAGCGTCGACAAATCGAGAAGCACGACAAGAGTGTTTGCATAATTAAAGATCCAAATACCTTTAAAGCTGATAAAGTGGGGTCAAGGAGACTCGGTAACTCGGCGACCGTCGCAGTTTGTGGTTGGCGCAAGCTCTTGCTGTACGAACGCCATTCCCAGCATACAGCGGGATTGAACCATTGCACCGGATGCCTTGTCACCAGGTCGGCGTGCAGATGTCGTCCGTTCCAGGTTGTACCAACGCCGGAGCCCTTACGGTGGTGAAGCGTGAACGGTCAGGTCTGCACTGGTCACAATGATTCTTCGCGAACCGATGTTTAAGGTTTGCTGGAAGCTGGCTCGCTAAACGCCGGCTGTGAGAAAGGAATAGTTTATGGAGAGACGATTTCTGAACGTGAACGGCGTGGATCGTCCCGTCATCATTGATCCAGAGGGGTGCCTCGTAAAGGTCCTGCGGGAGCAGCTTCTCTTGACGGGTTGCAAGGCGTGCTGCGCTGAAGGACAGTGCGGCACCTGCACTGTGCTGATCAACGGTGAGCCGATCCGCGCTTGCATGGTGTTGATGGAAGATCTCGAGAAGGATGCGAAGATCACCACCATCGAAGGAATTGGAACCCCTGACAACCTGCACCCGCTGCAGGTGGCATGGATGGCGCACGGCGCGGCGCAGTGCGGCATCTGCACGCCGGGCTTCCTGATGTCGGCCAAGGCACTGCTCGACAAGAACAGCAATCCGACTCGCGAAGAAGTTCGCGACTGGTTCCAGACCAACAAGAACGCGTGCCGCTGCACGGGCTACAAGCCGCTGGTTGATTCCGTTATGGACGCGGCTGCTGTTCTGCGCGGCGAGAAGAAGAAGGAAGATCTTCTGTTCAAGCAACCGCCTGACAACGGCTCGATTCTTGGTTCCACCTATCATCGTCCTTCGGCACTCGCGAAGGTGACAGGCACGTGGGATTTCGGCGCCGATGTCGCCCTGCACATGCCGCCGGACACGCTGCGTCTGGCACTGGTGCAGGCGGAAGTTTCGCACGCCAACATCAAGGGCATCGACACGAGCGAAGCCGAGAAGATGCCGGGCGTGGTGAAAATCGTTACCTGGAAGGATGTAAAAGGCAAGAACGCCATCACGGGCCTGATCACCTTCCCGACCAACAAGGGCGACGGCTGGGATCGTCCGATTCTCTGCAAAGAGAAAGTCTTTCAGTATGGCGACGCGATCGCGATTGTCTGCGCCGACACAGAAGAACACGCTCGCGCTGCGGCTTCCGAAGTCAAGGTTGACCTCGAAGTCCTGCCGGCATACATGAGCGGCCCGGCCGCGATGGCGCCCGACGCGATTGAGATTCACCCCGGAACTCCGAACGCGTACTACGAGCAGGGTGTTGCGAAGGGTGAAGAAACCGCGCCGATCATGGCGAAGGCCGCCTGGACGGTCGAGACGGAAACGTACTGCAGCCGCCAGCCCCATCTGCATCTGGAGCCCGACTGCGGCCAGGCTTACATGGACGATGAGGGCCGCCTCACCATTCAGTCGAAGAGCATCGGCCTGCATCTGCACCATGCCATGATTTGCCCGGGCATCGGCGTATCGCCCGAGAAACTGCGCCTGATCCAGAACGGCACCGGCGGAACCTTCGGCTACAAGTTCAGCCCGACCATGGAAGCCCTGCTGGGCGTTGCCTGCCTGGCGACAGGCCGCCCGGTTTCGCTCAACTACAGCCAGTACCAGAACATCACCTACACCGGTAAGCGTTCTCCTGCGGAAATTAAGATCAAGCTGGGTGCGGACAAGAACGGCAAGCTGCTCGCTATGGAAACCGACTGGTGGCTGGATCATGGTCCGTACTCCGAGTTTGGCGACCTGGTGACCTCGCGTCAGGGTCAGTTCATTGGCGCGGGCTATGACATCCGGAACATTCGCGGCAAGGGTGTGACCGTGTGCACCAACCATGCATGGGGTTCCGCGTTCCGCGCCTTCGGATCACCGCAGTCTTTCCTGGCCTCGGAAATCGCCATGGATATGTTGGCCGAGAAGATGGGAGTCGATCCTTTCGATCTTCGCTACAAGAACATCTATCGTCCTGGCGCGACGACCCCAACGCAGCAGACGCCTGACGTCTACTGCCTGGAGCCGATGTTCGACAAGCTTCGTCCGAAGTACGAAGAAGCCAAGAAGCGCTGCAAGGCCCTTTCGACAGACAAGGTAAAACGTGGCGTGGGTTTGGCTCTCGGCCTCTATGGATGCGGCCTGGACGGTCCGGACAGCTCGGCATCCGCGGTCGAGCTGACGCCGACTGGCGTGACTGTTCTGAACTCCTGGCAGGATCACGGGCAGGGTTCGGATCTGTCTTCGCTGACCATCGCGCATGAAGTACTGCGCGTGGCGGGCATCAAGCCGGGGCAGATCGCTCTACAGATGAACGACACACTGCTGCCGAACAGCGGTCCTTCGGGCGGGAGCCGTTCGAACGTCTTCACCGGCAACGCCACCAAGATCGCGGCTGAGATGCTGCTGAAAGCCATGCGGAAACCGGATGGCACTTATCGCACCTACGACGAAATGGTGGCAGAGAAGATTCCTCTGCACTATGACGGAAAGTGGGTGGCCAGCGACTGCACCGCTTGCGACCCGAATACCTGCAAAGGCAATCCGTTCCCGATCTACATGTACGAGCTCTTCATGCCGGAAGTGGAAGTCGACATGGAAACCGGCGAAGTCAAGGTCGTGAAGTTCACGACTGTGGCTGACGTGGGTACCATCATCAACCGTGCAACCGTCGAAGGACAGATCTACGGCGGCCTGGCGCAGGGTATCGGGCTGGCCCTCACCGAGGACTTCGAGGACCTGAAGTTCCATACGTCTTTGAAGAATTGCGGTCTGCCCTACATTACGGATGTTCCGGATGACATAGAGATCATCTTCCAGGAGACCCCGCGTCCTCTGGGACCGTTTGGTGCAGCGGGCGTGGGCGAAGCTCCGTTGACGGCTCCGCACCCGGCCATTCTGAACGCCATCCACAATGCATGCGGCGTCCGCATTACGCGCGTGCCGGCACTGCCGAAGGTTGTGAAAGCGGCAATCGAAGCACAACACGGAGTGCTCGCTTAACAAGTAGTCGTCCTGAAGTATCTGTTGGTGCAAAAAGGCGGGGCAGGTGAATCAGCAATTCTTGTTTCATCTGCTCCGTGTTGCAGTACCAGTTGGTGTACCGGTCAGCGCAGTATTGATGGGGGCATATGGACGGCCAGCGGGTCAGACAGTGGGAAGCGCAATGCATTCAGGAACAGCTACCCGCATGCAGCGCGGCCTGCCCCGTGCACGTAGACGCGCGAAAAATGGCGCGGAGCATTGCGAAGGGCGACTTTGGCACAGCACTCAAGACCTTCCAACACAGCATCACTCTTCCGCGAATCATCTCCCACATCTGTGATCATCCTTGCCAGCAAGCATGCAGGCGAAATGAAGCCGGCGATCCGGTGAACATCGGCGCGCTCGAACGCGCAGCCGTCGCGTTCGGCGGAAATGTTGCTTCCCTCAGGAGATTCGGCACGCGTCCACACAGTGTTGCGATCGTCGGCGGAGGTATCAGCGGAGTTGCCGCGACGCTCGACCTGGCGGTAAAGGGCTATACGGTCGAGCTGTTCGAATCCGCGCCCAACCTTCTGCCTCGGCTGCGGAACGCATCAGAAGGCGTATTGCCAAGCTCAGCAATCGACGCTGACTTGGCCTCGCTAGCTCATCTCGGGGCCGTGCTCCATTCGAGCGCGAGCGTGACGCATAACGATGGCGAGGCCAGCCTACGCGCACTGCTTCAGCGGTTTAGCGCTGTGTATTTGGCTATCGGCGCTGAAGGCGAATTGACCAGATTCCTTGAAGCGCCACTCACGATCGACCCGGTGACATACACAACCAATGTTCCGAGGTTGTTTGCAGGCGGATCCATGCGCTACGGATCTGTGCGGTATTCGCCGATCACCTCCTTCCAGGACGGACGCTACGCGGCACTGTCGATCGATCGCTTCCTGCAAGGCGCCTCGCTAACTGCCAGCCGGGAACTGCAGGGATCGCAAGAATCGCACCTTTACACCGACATCACACCGTTCGAACCGCTGCCGCAGGTCGCTGCGGCTGATGCAGGCATTGGGTACACGCGCGAAGAAGCTCAGAAAGAAGCGGATCGTTGCTTCCCATGCTCGTGTATGGAGTGCGTCAAGGTCTGCGAGTACCTGAAGGAGTATCGCTCCTACCCCAAGCGCTACGTGCGCGAGATCTACAACAACCTGTGCATTGTCATGGGCGTGCGGAACGGGAACCGGATGATCAATTCATGCTCGCTGTGCGGGCTGTGTCAACAGGTGTGTC
>Ga0335080_10005345_pt1 | contig 13200 bp, 4 predicted proteins | sample Lox_Sample_34_FD_206720 | JGI IMG/M metagenome (GOLD analysis project Ga0335080, IMG submission 206720) | Soil microbial communities from Loxahatchee National Wildlife Refuge, Florida, United States - Lox_Sample_3.4 | ecosystem: Environmental > Terrestrial > Soil > Wetlands | place: USA: Florida... | reverse complement strand
GATGTCGTAGGGCCGCTTCGGAGGACCGCCGGGGTAAGCGAAATCGTTGGGGTGATCCTGCGGTTCGAACATATCGAGAATGTGCGGCCGGAAGGCCTGCGCGCACTTCACCACGTACGAGCCCGCCGGATAATTCTTCCCCGCCACGCTGAACGTGCTCGTAGCCCTGTGTACCGTGATGCCGTTCTTGAGCAGTGCGTTGATGAACTCGGTGGCGTTGGCGAAATCCGCCTGGTCGGAAGGAATGATGTAGCCGCGCGGATCGCGCGTCGCCGGGTTGTGCAGCACGCTCTCGTAGACCGATTGCGGTACCGAACGCACGAACCCGCCGAACGTTCCACCTCCGCCCGGCACATCGCCTCCTCCCTGCACCGGCGCCGCCGCCGCTCCGCCCCTTCCACCGCCTCCGCGTCCCCCGCGCCCTCCACGCCCCCCGCCGGCGCCATCCGTTGCGGCCGGCGCGGACGCCGCCGCGGTCTCCATCGCCGCGATCCGTTTCGGCGTGACCGTCCACGTGTCGCGGCTGCCCTTCTCGATGGAATTCATTCCCATGCGCCAGATGTTGAAGAGGAAGACTTCCTTGTAGCGCGACGCCAGGTCCATGATGGCGCGATTCTGCGTCATCTCGTAGTCGATCGATTGCCGGTAATGCCATTCACCAGGTTTGACCGGCATCGGCCAATCGCCTTGCGGCAATTGCTTGTCCGTCACCACCGGAATCGTCATCGGCGTGGGATTGCCGATGATCTCGGTCAGAATCCCGATCATATTGTGGAAGTAGGTCACCGTGCGCAGGCCGCCGTTCCACCATGTCGAGTAGTTAGCGCCGGTGCGCATTGCGCTGCCGCCCTTACCCTCCGCCACGAGGCGGCTATGCATCGCCGTGCCCACCATCTCGATACCCAGCGGCACCAGCGGGTCGAAGTTGTAATTGAATGGATCGCGGAAGGGCGGGATGAAAACCACCGCGCCCGCCGGTCCCGTCTGATGGTGGTTGTACATGATCTGCGGGAACCACTCGATGAACAGTTGCCGGTTCATATTGGTGGTCTCCTTCATGTTCGACATGTAAAAGTCGCGATTGTCGTCGTGCCCCACATACTTCGCGTAGAGCCGCGGCAGTCCGGCCATGGAGCGTTTCAGCGGATCCTTTTCGCGCATGTACCAGTTGGCTACCAATTCCTGCCCGTCCGGATTCGCCTGCACGCACAGCACGATCACGTCGTTGAGAAACCGCATCGTCTCTTCGTCGGTGCGGCTGTTCATCTGATACACCCATTCCATGAGCTGCTGCGAGCCGACGGTCTCGGTGGCGTGCAGCCCGCCATCGATCCACACGATGGCTTTGCCCTCTTTTGCCAGGCGGTGCGCCTCGGCGTCGCTCACGCCCTCGGCCAGTGCGAGTTTCCGCGCGATCTCCTTGTACTTCGCCAGATTCTTGATGTTCTCGGGCGACGAAATGATCGCCATCCATTGCTCGCGACCCTCCTCGGTCTTGCCGATGCTCTCCAGCTTCATCCGGGGACTCTCGGCCGCCAGCTTCTTCCAATAGGCCTCCAGTTGGGTGTAGGTGGCAACCATGTAGTCGTCGCCCAAATTGAAGCCCAGTGCCTCCTTGGGAGTCGTGATCTTGGGAGCCGATTGAGGCGCCAGTATCCCGGCAGACAACACTGCCACCAAGGCGATCAGCTCGAAACGTCTAAATTTCATATGAGGATGAGTGTATACCGGAGCGTGTTCGCCGCGCTACGGCCCTCCCAACTGTGAGGGGCGCGACCAGCTTGTAGCCGTTTGGCTACTTTGAGCTATCGCCAAAGTATGGACAAAGGTATACGCTATGGAAAAAAAGCTCGCTTTTTCGCGCATAACCGATCCGGCGGTTGCCGCCTCGTCACTCGCCGGTGATACGACAAACAGTAAAAAGGGGTTAACTAGAGGTTTAGTCTAATTTCAATCGAGAACTTACTGAGTAGGAGGAGTGTGTCTGTATGAGCCGTGTACGCTTCCAGGCGACAGCTCTGTTCTGCCTTGCCCTGTCGCTACTCTTTGCCTTCCATGCATTTGCCCAGTCCGATTACGGGTCCATTAGCGGATTCGTCAAAGATCCTTCCGGGGCCATCGTTCCCAAAGCCAAAGTTTCCGTCAAGAACGAAGCCACCGGCCAGATTACTTCTGTAACTACCAACGACGCGGGTTACTATACCGCGACTAACTTGCAACCGGGGTATTACAGCGTTTCTGCCGAGGCCACCGGCTTCAAGAAATATGATTCTACGCACAACAAGCTGGACGCCAACTCCGCGCTTTCGCTCGACGCCTCGCTGACTGTGGGATCCTCCACCGAAACCGTCGAAGTGGTCGCCACCGCGGCGGCCCTCCAAACCGAGTCCGGCTCCGTGCAGAACCTCGTCGGCGCCCGCCAGGTGCTCGATCAGGAACTCAATGGCCGCAACCCCGTTTACATGGCCCAGTTCCTGCCCGGTGTACGCGGCGGCGGCACCATCGCCGATTTCAACTTCGCTTCCACCGGCGGCCAGTCCTGGCAGATCAACGGAGCCCGAACCTGGGATACCGTTGTCACTTTTGACGGCGCGCCCGCGGTCCGCACCCGCGCCAATGGCGCCGTCATCGGTGTCGCCGACGTCGATTCCACCCAGGAAATCCAGGTCATGACCGCCAACTACGCCGCCGAGTACGGGCGCGCAGCCGGCGGGCAGATCCGCATCGTCACCAAGAGCGGTACCAGCGATTTTCACGGCAGCCTCTACGAATACTTCCGCAACTCGGCCATGAACGCCAACACCTGGTCGCGCAACCTCTCCACGGCCACTAACTTCGCGTCGCCCTTCCGCTATAACAATTTCGGCGGAACGATCGGGGGACCGGTCTGGGCGCCCGGCTTGCCGAATTGGATGCGGCAGAAGTTCTTCTTCTTCGTGGCCGAGGACTGGGTCCGCTACCGCGCCACCGATACCCAGACCCAGGCGGTCCCCACCACGTTAATGCGCCAGGGTAACTTCAGCGAATTACTCGGTCCCAACCCATGGTATTCCGGCAGTCACGTAATTTACGATCCGGCGACCTGCCCCAGTGTCGGCGCCGCATCCTGTGTGCCGTTCGCGGGTAATATCATTCCCGCAAACCGGCTGAGCCCCAACGGGATTGCCATCATCGGCGCTTATCCCGCTCCGACGCCTGGCTATCTCGTTGGCACGCAGAATTGGGTGGCGCAGGCTGCACACCCTTACAACCAGCGCAAAGGAACCATCAGCGGCGATATCCTCGCTACCGACAAGCAGCGCATCTCCGGCCGCCGCAGCGATGCGTCCTATTTCGAATACCAGCCGTTCGATCAAGGCTCCGGCACGACCGGTAAGTATTTCAACCGGCCCAACCAGACCAACACCGTCTCCTGGACCTACACCATCTCGCCCACCCTGATTAATGAAGCGCGCGTCACGTTCAGTCTCGATGATGTCTACATCCCGGTCAACACTGCGCTCTCCGGCTTCAACCGTTCCACGTACGGCATCAACTACCCCTTCCTGTTCGGCGGCAAGGATATCCCGGGCAAGATCCCCACGGTTAACGTGCCCAACTTCTACAGTCTCGCCGGCGGACCCTATCCGTCCCACTCCACCGGCCCCATCTGGACCGGCTCCGATAGCGTGACCAAGGTCGTGGGCAACCACACTCTGAAGTTTGGCTTCTCCTTCGAATATTCCGGCGAAAACGACGGCGACCAGATCAACGTCTCAACCGTTCCCGGCGGCAGCAATAACCAGAACGGCACCTTCACGTTCACCGACGCCCGCACCGGCTTGGGCGCCACCTCCGGCATTGGATTGGCCAATCTGGCGCTCGGATACGCCGACAGTTACACCGAAATCGGCCCGCGCGCATACACCATCTGGCGCAGTCACATGTGGGAAGGCTTCGCGCAGGACTCGTGGAAGGTCACCGCCAAGCTCCACGTCGACTACGGTATCCGCTTCACTTCCATTCAGGGCTTCTACCCGCTGTGGGGCAATGCCGACTACTTCGACGGCAACCTTTACAATCCATCACAGGCTGTCACCGTCGACCGCGTCACCGGCAACGTAATTCTCGGAACCGGAAATCCCTACAACGGGGTAATTATCCCCGGCTTCAGCAGCTTCCCCGACTCGGCGACCGGACGCGTACCGGCAGCCACTAACCCCATCTGTGCTAACCAGTCCTGCAATTCCCTCCTGGCGCCGAATCTGCCCAAGTCATATATCGACACCGCCAACGAGTGGCAGCCGCGCGTCGGCATCGCCTATCAAGTGAAGGCCAAGACCGTGATTCGCGCCGGCATCGGCCGCTTCACAACCCGCATGGGCCTGCTCGATAATATCTTCCCGGGTGGCAATTCGCCCTTCCAGCCATTCGTCACGGTGGCCAACGTTTCCGTGGATAACCCTGGCGCGGCGCTCAGCACCAGTATCAACGCCCCGCTGACCATCACGACTCTCAACCGTAATCTCAAGCCGCCCGAGTCGTGGAACTGGAACGCGACGGTGCAGCAGGAACTGCCCCACGGCGGCATCTTGACCGTGGGTTACGTCGGACGCCGCGGCCTCCACGCCTGGGGAGTCTACGACATCAACCAGCCCACGGCCGGCGCGCTGCAGGCCGCTCCCGCTGGAACCAACGTCAACTACCTTCGCCCGTACAAGGGTTTCGCGGCCATCCAGGAGGAGGAGAGCGTGGTGAACTCTATGTACAAGGCCTTCCAGGTCTCCTACACGCAGCCCATGCACCACGGCCTGTTCATCACTGCCAGCTACACCCTGTCCCGCAGCGACGACGGCGGCAGTAACTACCGCGATATCTTCCCCAACACGTACAACACGAGCAATATGTGGGGACCTTCAGAATACGACGTGCGGCACCTCTTCGTCGTCAGCTACATCTATGACCTGCCGATCTTCCGGGATCACTCCACGCTCAAGGGCAAAATGCTGGGCGGGTGGGAGCTCTCCGGCGCTTCGCAGTTCCAGACCGGCACCCCGTGCGGCATCGGCACCAATAACGACTTCGCCGGCGTCGGCGAGTTCGGAAGTTTCGGCTGTGGGTCCGAAGGGCAACTCTGGGTTCTGAACGGCTCGCCTCAGATCAACACCGGTGCTTTTGCCGGACCTGTCACCAACTCCTCTTCACCGAAGTACTTCACGGCCAACGTTACGCAGCCGGCGGCAGGGACTTTCAACCTGCAAAGCGGCGTGCGCGACTCGGTTTACCAGCCGGGAATCCAGGCTTGGAACATCGGCCTGCTGAAGAGCTTCAATATTACCGAGCGGACCGGATTCCAGTTCCGTGCGGAGGCGTACGATTTCATCAATCACGCGAACTTTAGCGGTCCCAACCTGAACCCGACTTCCAGCCAGTTCGGCATGGTCACCAGCAAATCCGGCCTGGCTCGTAACCTTCAGCTTTCTCTTCGTTTCCACTTCTGAGATTGTGGGCAGGTTCTCTCCTGTCCGGGGCGGGCCCTCGTGGCCCGCCCTTGTTTCCCCTCTGCCCGTCACAGCCCCCTTTAATCGCAAAATAACCACTTTTTCTCCGATCTCCCCTTTGCTTCTTACAAGCAGTGTGATACCTTCCTTTGATGCGTGGCCCTTGCGGGCTACGTTGCTTTGGCTATTTGTAGGGGGGCCGCAGCCCAGGGGGCGGCGGTTTTGTTCAGTCAGCAGCATCGTTTAGGGGAGACTTTCAAACATGAACTCTGTGCGTTCAGCGCGGGCAGTTTTGCTCGCACTATTGCTTTTCGTGTGTCTAAACGTCGCCTTTGCCCAATCGGACCTCGGGTCGATTTCGGGTATCGTCAAAGATCCTTCCGGCGCGGTGGTGCCGAAAGCCAACGTGACGGTGAAGAATGAAGCCACCGGCACGGAGCGCACCACCAGCACCAACGATGCCGGATTTTACACCGTAACGAATATTCCGCCCGGCTTCTACACGGTTTCCGCGGAAGCCGCGGGCTTCAAGAAATACGAAACCGTTCACAACAAGCTCGATCCCAGCGCCGCCTTGGGCGTCGAGATCTCGCTCGCGGTGGGAGCCGCGACGGAAACGGTCGAAGTTGCAGCATCGGCTCAGGCGCTACAGACGGAGTCGGGATCACTCCAGGCTCAGGTCACGCGCCAACAGATTGATTACCTTGAGTTGAACGGCCGCAACCCAGTCGGCCTCGCCGCGTTGGCTCCCGGTGCGCGCGGCGGCAACATGGCCAGCCTCAACTTCCAATTCACCCAGGGTCCGTCGAATTTCAATGGCTCACGGAACCCGGAGAACCTGATCACCTACGACGGAGCACCCGCCACGCGCACCCGTTCGAACGGCACCAGCCTGGGTGCCGCCGACGTCGATTCCACCCAGGAAGTGCAAATCCTCACCGCTGCATACGCCGCCGAATACGGGCGCACCTCGGGGGCGCAGATCCGCATCTTGACGCGCTCGGGCACGCAGCAGTTTCACGGCAACGCTTACGAATACGTCCGCAATGATCATTTCAATGCGAACACCTGGACCCGCAACCACACGCCGGACATACCAGGCTTGCTGCCGAACAGCAGTGTGCTGCCGTTCCAGTACAACCAGTTCGGGTACAACGCAGGCGGTCCGTTCTATATCCCCGGCAAATTAAACAAAGACAAATCGAAGTTCTTCTGGTATTGGGGCCAGGAATGGGTGAGGTTCCGGTTCTTCGACTCTGCCACGTGGACCGTTCCGAGCGCTCTGATGCGACAGGGAAATTTCAGCGAACTACTGACCAACAACCCGGTAAACATTCTGGGCAAGGTCGTGCAGCTTGTGGATCCGAACACCAAGGTCCCCATTCCGGGCAACATTATTCCCAGCCAGCTTCTCAGCCAGAATGGCCTCGGCATTCTGAAGGCATACCCCGTAGCCGATGTTCCAGTCGGCGCCATCGGTGGTACTAGCAACTATTATGTGACCGCGAAGCATCCGCAGAATACGCGGAAGGATACGCTTGCCGCCGACATGAACCTCACCGACAAGCAGCGCCTCCAGTTCCGGCGCAACAACTATGCCTACTGGGAGTATCAGCCCCTGGACGGCACGCCCACCGAGACGCCGAAATTTTTCAACCGTCCGAACCAGACCAACTCGCTCGACTGGGTCTGGACCGTCAGTCCGACCAAGATCAACGAGGTGATTGCCACCGTCAGCCTGGATGACGTCTACATTCCCGTCGACACGGCGAATTTCTTCGATAGGACTAAGGCCGGCATCAACTACCCATACATTTTTCCGACCGGCAAGCTGATCCCGACCCGCATCCCGACCGCAAACATTACCGGCCTCACCGGTTTGACGGGCAACCCGTATCCGTCGCACTCCGCGGGTCCAATCTACACCATTTCCGATAGCTTCACCTGGGTTCATGGGAATCACACCATTAAGCTCGGAATGTATTACGAAAAATCGGGCGAAAATGATAACGACGAAATCAACGTATCGGCCTGTCCGACCTGCACCAATAACCAAAACGGACAGTTCCTGTTCAGCGATACCCGCTCCGGCCAGCCCTCCTCCGGCAATGCCATCGGCAATACGGCAATGGGTCTGTTCGACACCTACTCCGAACTGGGCCAGAGAGCTTACACCATCTTCCGCGGCTCCTCCTACGAGCCTTACGCGCAGGATTCGTGGAAAGTCAGCCCGAAGCTGACCGTTAACTACGGCTTCCGCTACACCGTAATCGTTCCTTACCACGCGCTGTGGGGAAACATGATCGTCTTCGACCCGACGCTCTACGATCCCAGCAAGGCAGTCACGATCGATCCCAAGACGGGGTCCGTCATCGTCACGCCAGGCAGCGACAAGTACAACGGAATGGTAATCCCGGGCAGTGCCTGGCCGTCTTCAGCCAAGGGGCGTTTTCCGGAGGCAACCGCCGGAACCTACGATTACCTGTTCCGCGGCGGCAGCTATCCGGATTACTTCTCCCACATCCGTTGGGGCCAGTGGCAGCCGCGCGCCGGGTTGGCTTACCGGCTGAATGAAAAGACCGTCATCCGCTCCGGCGGCGGCCGTTTCTTCACCCGTCTCGGCGTCAGCGACTCTGTATTCCTCGGCGGAAATCCTCCCTTCCAGCCGACCGCCAACGTCTCCTTCGGCAGCGCCGACCTTCCCGGTGGCACTTCGGCCAACAGCCTTCCGCTCACCGTCACCACCCAGAGCCGCGACTTCAAGAATCCCGAAGCCTGGAACTGGAACGTCACGGTAGAACGCGAACTGCCTTTCAAATCTCAGCTCAGTGTCGCGTACGTCGGGCGCCGCGGCCTGCACATGCAGCGCGAATCCAACATCAACCAGCCGACACCCGCCGTGATTGCTGCCAACCCTGGAGTCAACATCGATGCCCTCCGTCCCTATAAGGGCTACAACTCCATCCGCGAAACCGATAACGTCGCCAGCTCGATGTATAACGCCCTCCAGATCGCCTGGAACCGCCGCTTCGCCCAAGGCCTCCAGTTCGGCGTAGCCTACACGTTGAGCAAAGCCAGTGACGATGGCTCCAACCAGCGCGACATCATCCCCGACACCTACTACGCGCACAACCTGTGGGGGCCCTCGGAATTCGATGACCGCCACGTGTTCATTGCCAACTTCGTCTACACGCTCCCCTTCTTCAAGCAGAAGAACCTGGCAGGCAAGCTCCTTGGCAACTGGCAGATCAGCGGCATCGTCCAGTTCCAGACCGGCCTCCCGACCAGCATCGGCCGCGGCACCGACTACGCCGGCGTCGGCCTCGACGGCAGCCTGGCCGGCGGCATCGGCCAGTACTGGGTGTACAACAATAGCAGCCTCGACTACCAGAAGACCATGGCCCACAACAGCGGCAACTCCGACGCCAACTGGTGGATCTATCCCTTCAACGAGCCCAACTGTCCTCCGACCGGTGCCGGCTGCACCCTGAAGTGGAGCGCGCCGCCGACCGGCACTTTCAATCGCCAGAACGGCATCCGCGACATGATCTACAACCCCGGCTTCGAAAACGTCAACCTCGGGATCTTCAAGGACTTCCTGATCAAGGAAGGCCTCGGCTTCCAGTTCCGTTGCGAGGCCTTCGATGCCTTCAATCATCCGAATTGGAACGGCGTCGGCACCGACCCGACCAACCTGACTACCTTCATGAAGGTCACAAGCAAGAACGGCGACGTCCGGAACCTCCAGCTCTCGCTGCGATTCCACTTTTGACCCTGTGGGGCAGGTTTCTGACCTGCCCCCTACATCAACGTCAGCGGATCCACATCTACAACCAACGCCGTCGGCCCCCACTTGTGGTCGGCGGCGTATTTTTTTACCGACTGCAATAGCTCATTGAGCGCCTTCCGGCTCGACGCCTTCACCAGAAACTGATAGCGATATTCGTTCTTCAGCCGCGGCACCGGAGCCTCCGCCGGACCCATGATGCGCAGCTTCTCCGGCGGCGGATTCAACAGGACGCCCAGCTCCGAGCTCATCCGCATCGCCATCTCCTGCTTCTCGCTGCGCACCAGCACGTTGGCCATCGCGCTGAACGGAGGGTAAAGCATCATGCGGCGGAAGTTCAATTCCTTCGCGTAGAATGCCGCGTAGTCCTGCATGGCCGCCATCCGCACCGCGTAGTGATCGGGATTGATGGTCTGCACCAGCACGATGCCCGGGATGTTGCCGCGCCCCGCGCGTCCGGCCACCTGCGTGAGCAATTGAAACGTGCGCTCGGCAGCCCGGAAATCCGGCATCCCGAGCCCGATATCCGCGCTTACCACGCCTACCAGCGTGACGTTCGGGATATCGTGGCCCTTGGCGATCATCTGCGTGCCCACCAGGATGTCGTAGTGGCCTTCGCGAAAATCGTTGAGGATGGTCTCGTACTGCCGCTTGCCAGTTACCGTGTCGCGGTCGAGCCGTGCGATACGGGCCGTGGGAAACGCGCGGTGCAGCTCCTCCTCCACGCGCTCACTCCCCAGCCCGAGGAAGTAGATGTGCTCGCTGGCGCACTTCGGGCACTGGCTCGGCACCTTCTCCGCGTACCCACAGTAGTGGCACAAAAGGCGCCGGTCGCGCTTGTGATAGGTCAGGGTAAGCGAGCAGTTGATGCACTGCACGCGCTCGCCGCAGGCGCGGCAGGCCACGAAGCTCGAAAACCCGCGCCGGTTGAGCAACACGATGGTTTGTTCGCCATTCTCCAGGCGCGCCGCCAGCGCCTCCATCAGCTTGCGCGAGAAGGTCTCCTGCTTGCGCGTCTCCAGAAACTCCTGCCGCATGTCGATCAGCTCCACCTGCGGCATGGGCCGCGCCTCGATGCGCCCGGGCAGTTCCAGCAGCGTGTACTTGCCCTTCTCCGCGTTGTAGCGGCTCTCCAGGCTGGGCGTCGCCGAGCCCAGCACCACGCACGCACCGGCCTTCTGCGCGCGCATGATGGCCACGTCGCGACCGTTATAGCGCGGCGTCTCTTCCTGTTTATAGCTGCCATCGTGCTCTTCATCCACCACGATCAGGCCCAGGTCCTGCACCGGCGCGAAAACGCCGCTGCGCGTTCCTACCACCACGCGCGCCGCGCCCGACCGGATGCGCCGCCATTGCTCGGTGCGCTCCACGTCGGTGAACGCCGAGTGCAGAATCGCCACGCGGTCGCCGAAGCGCGCGAAAAACTGACCGGCCATCTGCGGCGTCAGCGCGATCTCCGGCACCAGCAGCAGCGCTCCGCGTCCCGCCGCCAGCGACGTCTCGATCGCGGTCAGGTAGACTTCGGTCTTCCCCGAGCCGGTCACGCCGTGGATCAGAAACGTCTCGAACCGCCTCGCCTCGATGGCCTCGCGGATGCGCTCGAACGCCGCCTGCTGCGCCTCGTTCAGCACGTGCCGGGCGCGGATGGGCCCCGCCGCGATCCCCGCCGGTTCGGGCGTGAGCGACACGATCCCCTTGCGCGCCAGCGATCGCGCGGCGGGGCTGGCGTTCTTGACCATGTCCTCGAGCTGCTTCAAATTATGCGAACCGGGATGCAACTCGAGAAAGGCCGTCAATTCGCGCTCGGGCTTGTTCAGCTTTTCCTCCGCGCCTCCGCGCCTCCGCGTCCCATCCAGTTCTACTCGCAATCGGTCCGCCGGCGCCCGCAGCGGATCGCGCTCCGTCTGCACCTGTTCTGCGACGATGAAGCCTTTGCGCTCCAGCGCCCGGATCGCCTTGTCCGCCAGCGGCAGCGCCTTGGCCAGGTAGGCCGCCGAGAGCGGGCGTTTTTCCAGCATGCCCAGCACCTGCGCCGCGGGATCGTCCGGCGAGGAATCGAGCAGCAGTTGCCGCGCGGCGTCCCGCCCGGCATCCGTCAGCGACCATACCTTGCCCCGCCGGATCTCGCTGGCCAGGGGCAGCATGCTGCGCAGCACGTCTCCCAGCGGCGCGCAGTAGTACCCCGAGATCCAGCGTCCGAGGGCCATCAGCTCTTCGGAAAGCACCGGCTCGGAATCGATCAGCCGGAGCGCCTCGCGCGTGGCCACCTCCGGACGATCGTCGTGACAGCGCACGATCACGCCGGTCAGCTTGCGCGTGCCGAAGGGAACCAGGATCCGGCTCCCCACCTTCACGCGATGGCGCAGCGTCTCCGGGAGCGAATAAGTGAACGGCTGGTCCAGCGGAACCGGCAGGCTGACGTCGACGAACTCACTTCCCAACGACGACGCTCTTTCTCACCCCGTCCATCCAGGCCTGGAACTTCGCGTCCTGGAGGGTTTTCAGTACGTCGCCGCGCGCGTCCTGAAGAGGCTTCACGGTCAGGCTGTCCAGCCGGAGGATAAATACCGCGTTGGGCCGAGCCACCGGACGGGTGATCTCGCCGGGCTTCAGGGCGAACACGGCGTCCTTGATCTCCGCCGGAATCGGATCGGACTTCTTGAACGAATGGAAGTCGCCTTCCACCGGATACTTCTTTGCGGAGGCCGAAAAATCGCCGCCGGCCTTGAGCTGCTTCCACAACGCTTCCGCCCTGGCCTTGACCGATTCCGCCTCCGCATCGCTCGCGATCGGCACCTGCACCACGGTCACGTTGGCGGTGGTGAAGGTGTCCTTGTGATCCTCGTAATATTTCTCGACTTCGGCGCTGGTGATTCCCAGGTTCTTGCTGTACTCGCTCATCGCTGCCACGGCCATCACGGTCTTGCGTCCCAGTTCCAGTTGCTCCTTATAAGGACTCATTTCTCCGAGCTTCTGCTTCTCGGCCATTTCAGCCATGCGGGACACGAAACCGTAGTAGCGCAGCAGCTCTTCCTGGTTGGTGGCAATGGCGCCGCGCTGCTGTTCCGGCACGAGATTGATCAGGGCCTCGAGCTGCGCCTGGTTCACCGGCTTGCCGTCTACCACTCCACGCACCTGGTCGGGCGCCTGAGCGCACACGTCGAACACCGCCAGGGTCAATGCCAGTACGAAATTTCGCATATATTCCTCAGTATAATTTGCGTCGTATCCCTGCCACGATCGCCACCGCGAGCCCGGCCAACGTCAGCACGATCTTCGCCGGTCCTGGCCGATAGCGGCACTCGATGCGATGCGGGCCGGCCGGGATTCGCACGCCCACGAAGCCGGGCGAGAGCATCATGGTCGGCTGCGGCCGGCCGTCGACCTCCACCCGCCAATTGGGGTGCCAGGTCATGCTGAACAGGACGTAAGTATCGCGCGCCGCTTCCACCTCGGCGGAATAGTCTTCCCCCTTCTGCTCCTCGTGCACGACTGTGCCCGGTGCCGCCGGCTCGGGTGGCGGGTCTTTCAGCATCGATTCCGCGATGCGCGGCAAGTCCTTCGGAGCGTCGCCGAAATCCAGCCACAAATGTTGCTTCTTCCGGGCCCAGTCGCCGGAGAGCCAGAGATCGTTGATGCGCAGGAAGCTGTCGCGGTTGGTGGGGATCGATCCTGCGACGTCCACCAGGCGGAAGTATCCGTGCCCCGGCGCATCGAACACGTGGATGCTGCCCACCCACTGGAGAGGCTTGATAAACGCATAGGCCGAGGTTTCGGCCTGTTCCGCGGCAATCGTGCGGACGTTGAACAACTCGTATTGATACTCCTCGAAGGCGCGAAAATTGAACAGCAGCTCGGAGGTCAGGCTCATCGAGTGCCGGGTGTGCGGAACGATGGGGATCTGCATGGCATCGAAGAACATCTGTAGCGGCA
>Ga0335080_10005344_pt1 | contig 13201 bp, 7 predicted proteins | sample Lox_Sample_34_FD_206720 | JGI IMG/M metagenome (GOLD analysis project Ga0335080, IMG submission 206720) | Soil microbial communities from Loxahatchee National Wildlife Refuge, Florida, United States - Lox_Sample_3.4 | ecosystem: Environmental > Terrestrial > Soil > Wetlands | place: USA: Florida... | reverse complement strand
GCTTGGCTTCCGCCAGGCACGCCGAGCCGGACGGCACCGTCACGGGCGCCAGGAGATCGCCCAGCGATTGCGTGGCCTTGGCGGCCGCGGTCGCCGCGGTGGCCGTGGAATCGCGCTTGTCGATCTTGTCCTCGCTCCCGCAGCGCTGCTCTTGCGCGATCGCGCGCTGGAGCACGAACCGCGGGTCGAGGCCGCCCGACGCGCCGAATCGCCGCACCAGCGATTCGAGATAGACGTCCTCCGCGGTGACGAACGACCAGCGCTCGAGCAGCGCCATCGCCGTCTTGTGCCACGCAATCTCGAACGCGTCTTCGCTGCGCGACAGCTTCAACGGCGCGGGCCGGCCCATGACGTACGCGCGTCCAGCCGAGAGCGTCGTCAGCATGCCGCCGGGCGCGCGGCCGGACGCGCTCGAGAACTCCAGGAGGAACGCCGCCTTTCGACGATCGAAGGCACCGAGCCATTGCGGCAGGTGATCGGCATCGGGCACTTTCAAGCTGCGGTAGTCCACGTTCGGGACGGTGAGCTCGACGACGTCGTACTCACCGGCGGCGTAGGTGCGGTACAGCTGATCGAACGTCACGGGCGGTGGCTGCGCGGCGCGCGGCACGGGCGCCAGCACGATCCACACGGCCAGAGCCGTCCCCGGCCACCATTGCGAAACGCGAGGGCCGAGGCCCGGCGGTACGCGCGGCAACATCACAGTGAGCCCGCTCATTATTGACGGACGCGGGGCCGCTCCGGTGTTGATTTCTGGGTGACGTTTTCCTGAATGCTCGCGGGCTACTCGTGCCGGAGGGCGAGCACGGGGTCGACGCGGGCGACGCGGCGGGCCGGAAACGCGCCGGCGACGAGCGCCATCAGCACGATGCCGACACCGGCGATCAGGAGGGCGGCCGGATCGGTCGTCGTCACGCCGTACAGGAGGCCTTCGTGATCGCCTGGCACGAGATACAACGCGTTGCCGAGCGGCACGGCGAGCGCGAGCGTTGCGCCGAGTCCGAGCGCCGCACCGATCAGCCCCAGCCGGCCAGCCTGCCAAAGGACCGCACCGACCAGTCGCGTCGGCTGCGCCCCAAGCGCCAGGCGGACGCCCAGCTCGCGCGTGCGCGCCTGCACGCTGTAGGCGATCGCGCCGTAGATCCCGATGGCGGCCAGGACCAGCGCGAGGCCCGCGAAGCTTCCAATCAGCATGAGATTGAATCGATCGCCTTGCAGCGCCCGCGACACACGCGCGTCGAACGTCGACAGGCTGCCGACGGGCATCGCCGGATCGATCCTCGCCGCGCGCTGCCGGAGCGCGTCGGTGAGGGCGGCGGGCGGAACGCTTGCGCGCGCGACGAGCTCGATCGACGTCGTCGGCAGTTGCGCGAACGGCAGGTAGATATCGCCGAAGTCGACCTCGTTCAAGCCCACTTCCTTGATGTTGTTCGCGACGCCGACGATGACGACCGGTTGCGCGGGCGCGGCCCACTGTCCGGATCGCGCGACGAGATCGAGCGTCTGGCCGATCGGCGTGTCCCCGCCGAACAGTTGTCGGGCGAGTGACTCGTTGACGATCGCGACATGCGGCGCGGCGGGAGCGTCCTCGGCCGTGAACTCGCGGCCGCGGACGATGCGGATGCCCAGCGTGCGGAAATAGGCGGGCGTGACGGCGCGCGCGATCGCTCGCGGCTCGCTGCCGGCCGCCGGCCGCGGCAGGCCTCGCGCGATCATGCGCATCAACGGCCCGCTGCCGAGCGGCGAGCTGCTGCCGATCGCGGCTTGTTGCACGCCGGGCACGGCGCGCGCCTGCTCGATGAGCTGGTCGGCGTAGGCGAGAATCGCCGGCGCCGTCGAGTAGCGAGGACCGCCCAGCGGCACGCGGAGCGCGATGGCGTTGATCGGATCGAAGCCCAGCGGCACATGCGTCAGCGCCGCGAAGCTCTTCAGGAAGACGCCGGCGCCGAACAGCAGCATCATCGTCAGGGCGACCTGCACGATGACGAGCGCCTGTCGTGCGCGTCCTTCGGTCGACGACTGCCCGGCCCGCTCGCCCAGCCCGAGGGCGCTCGAAAGATTGATGCGCTGCATGAACGCCATGGGCGCGAGCGCAAAGATCACGGTCGTCACCATCGTCACGGCAAACGCGAAGCCCGCGGCCCGCAGGTCGACAGGGATCACTGTGCCGTGTTGCGTCAGGCTCTCGGGGAGCGTCGTCGTGATGGCGCGGACGGTCCAGGCGGCGAGCATCAACCCGAGCGCGCCAGCGGGAATCGCGACGAGCGCGCCTTCGATGACGAGCTGACGAGCAAGCGCGCCGCGGCCGCCGCCGAGAGCGCCGCGCAGCGCGAACTCGCGCGTCCGTCGCGAGGCCCGCGCGAGCAGCAGCACCGCGGCGTTGACCGCGCTCAACAGCAGCACGACGATCGACGCGCCGAGGAAAAACAGGAGCGGGCGCCAGCTCGATCCGGTGTAGTAGGTTCGGAGGTCTTCAGCCGTCACCACGTGCGTGCGCGCGTCGGACGCCGCGAGCGCTCGGCGCGTCACGATCGCCTGGAGCTGCGATCGCGCGGCGTCAGCGGTGATGCCAGGCTTCAACCGGCCGATCGCGCCAAAGTAGAGCGTGGGCGCCGGGTCGTCCGCGGCGCTGCGATCTTCGGCCGCGACGTAGACGTCGGGGTCCTCGCCGAGGACGCCGTCGGCCGGCGCGACGCCGGCGATCACCGTGGATTCACCGTCGATCGTGAACGCGCGCCCGACGATCGACGGATCGCTGTCGAAAAAGCGCCGCCACGCGCGATCGGTGAGCACCCCTTCGCGCGGCCCGCCCGGATGGTCGGCAAACGTCCGGCCGAGAAGCGGCGGGCGGCCGAGCAGGGCGAAGTAGTTCCGGGTCACGACGCTCATCAGGATCGACTCGGCCGTGTCGCGCTGCAGCACGACGCGCGACGTGGTGCCCGTCGCCGCGATCCCCGAAAACGCCGGCGCGCTCGCGCGCCAGTCGTCCAGATCGGCCGGCTTGAACGGATCGGTGAAGCTGCCGGAGCCTTGCGCGACCGTGTAGAACGCGACGAGCTCGTGCGGGCGCGGAAACGGCAGCGGACGCCAGAGCTGGGCGTCGACCACGCTGAAGACGGCGGTCGTCGCGGTCACGCCGAGCGCGAGCGTCAGCACGGTCGTAAGCGTGAACGTCTTCTCGCGTCGAAGGCCGCGCAGGCCGTGTTTCACGTCGCGCCAGATCCGATCGATCTGCGGCACGATCCACACCTCGCGCGCCTCCTCGCGCGCGAGCGTGACGTTGCCCATCCGGCGCCGGCTCTCGGCGGCCGCCTCTCGCGGCGCGATGCCCTGTCGCTCCAGCTCGGCTTGCAGCTCGGCGCGGTGGGACTCCATTTCCTCGTCGAGTGCGGCGTCGTCGCGCCGCGCGCCCGTTCCCGTGAGACGCCGCAGGAACTGCACGGCGGCCTCAGGCGAGCTCGAGCACGCGCGCGATCGCGCCCGCGATCCGCTCGAACTCCGCGCGTTCCGCGGCCAGGCGTTTCCGGCCCGCGGCGGTGATGGTGTAGAACCGCGCGCGCCGGTTGTTCTCCGACGCGCCCCACTCGGCCGTCACCCAGCCGCTGGCGAGCAGCCGCTGCAGCGCCGGATACAGGGAGCTTTCGCCGACCTGCAGCACGTCTTGGGAGACGACGCGCAGCCGCTGGGCGATCGCGTAGCCGTGGAGCGCGTCGCGCGCCAGCAGGCGGAGGATCAGCAGATCCAGCGTGCCGGGCAGCAGGTCGGGTGCGGTATTGGTGAGCCCCATCTCGTCCTTCCCATCGTTAGACGATGGGAGTGTGGCTTCGGTTCGCCGGCGGTGTCAAGCGGGCTGTCACCCTCGATCCGCCACCCCACCCGCGAGGCCGGCGATGAGCGGCAGCAACCCGTCGATATCGGCCTCCGACGTGCGGAAGTTCACGATGCACGCGCGCAGCGCGTACTTGCCGTTGACGACGGCGTTCGACAAGAACGCCTGGCCGCTCTTCTCGATCCGCGTGAGCACGGCCTGGTTGATGTCGTCGAGGCGCTTCTCGGCGTCGGGCGCGGCGGCGCGCGCGCGAAGGTCGGCGGGCACGTAGCGAAACGTCGTGATGCTCAAATCCTGCGAGAGCGGCTCGAAGTCGGGATGCTCGCGCACGCGCGCGTCGAGCCGGCGCGCCAGCCGCATGTCGTCTGCGATCATGGCGATCGCTCCGGCGCGGCCGACCTGGCGCAGCGCCAGCCAGACCTTCAGCGCGCGGAATCCGCGCGAGTTCTGCAAGCCTCGGTCGACGAAGTTGATCGCGCCGTCATCGTCGAAGTGGTAGTACGCCGGGTGATAGGAAAACGCGCGCGTGAGATCGGCGGGCCGGCGGACGAGCGCGCAGCCGGCCTCGAGCGGCGCGTACAGCCACTTGTGCGGATCGACGGCCACCGAGTCGGCCAGCGCGAGCGCGCGAAGGTCGTCGGGCGCGCCCGGCGCCAGCGCCGCGAGCCCGCCGTACGCGCCGTCGACGTGAAACCAGACGCCGCGCGTTCGACAGATCTCGGCGATCCGCGGCAGCGGATCGACCGCGCCCGTGCTCACCGATCCCGCCGTCCCGACGACGAGACAGGGCACGTCGCCGGCGGCGCGATCGCGATCGACCTGCGCCTCGAGCGCGTCGGTGTCCATCCGCTGGCGCGCGTCGACCGGAATCCAGCGGATCGCCTCGGTCCCGAGGCCGAACAAGTCCGCCGCCTTCTGCAGCCAGGTGTGGGTCTCGCTCGACGCGTACGCGCGCAGGCGCGGGTGCCCGGCGAGGCCGTCGGTCCGAATGTTCCACGGCGCCTTCGCCGCGCGCGCGGCCAGAAAGCAGACGAAGTTCGCCATGTTGCCGCCGCTCACGAGCACGCCGTCGCCGCCGGCCGGATACCCGACGAGCTCGCCGATCCACCGAATCGTCTGCGCTTCGATCTCCGTCGCCAGCGGCGAGAGCTTGAACGATCCGACGTTCTGGTTGATCGCCGCGGCGAGCAGCTCGGCGAGCGCGCCGATCGGCGCCGCGCTGGATGTGATGTACCCGAAGAACCGCGGATGGCCGTTGAACAGCGAGTGGTCGAACAGCAGCGACGAGGTGCCGTTGATGAGGTCGCGCGCGTCCTCGCCGTGCTCGGGCAGCGGGCGCTCGCTTTGAAGGATGCGCCGGATGTCGGCCGGCGGCTCGCCCTGCGTCACGAGCCCGCCGGGCATCCGGCCGAGCCAATCCGCAATCGCATCGACGAGCTCGTGCCCGATCGTCCTGAAGCGTTCCGGCGCGAGATCAATCGCCGCCGTGCGGGTGCTTCCCGGCTTCTCCATCTTGGTCGTCATGGCCTCACGCCACCCTTCGACGCCAATTGTACGAGCGCCGGCGTTCAACGCACCGGCGTCATCGCGCTCATGAGCTCGGCATGCATCGTGCGGATCTCGGAGACGACGAGCTCGGGCTCGTCGAGCGGAATCCAGTGACCGCTGTGCGCGGCGATCACGTGGCGGCCGCGCGTCGACAATCGCGCGAGCGCGTCCTGCTGCCGCAGGCGATGATCGCCCGGATCGGCCATTGAGATCGTCACGAGCGGCAGGTCTGCGTAACCGTTGGGCGCCGCGTCGAGCGTTTCGCGCGCGCTCTGTGAGATCGATTCAATCTGGCTGCCGAGCGCTTCGTAGAACTTCGGCGTCGTCCAGAAGCGGCGCAGCGGGCGCCGCTCGGCGGGCGGCAGCTTCCACAGCGGCGCGAGCAGCCAATCGGTGTCGGCGCCCAGATCGCCGCGCGAGATCGCATCGACGAGGCGACGCGCCGGACCAACGGCGCCGAGGCCGACCAGCTCGGACACGATCCGGGCGATGCCGAGCCGCGAGGCGAGGCGGCCGTGGCGGCACAGGCGGACGCCGCGATCGATCCGCTCCTGCTCCTTGGGCGCCGGCGTCAGCCAGTCTTCGGGATGCGCGGGGTCGACGAGCACGAGGCCGGCCGCGTCGCGCCGGTACCGCGCGGCGAAGATGCGCATGACGAGGCCGCCGAAGGAGTGGCCGACGAGGATGAACGGCGGCGGCTCGCCGGCGCGAAGGAGCAGGGCGTGAAGCTCGTCCGCGGCCCGCCCGGCCGTGCGCGGCAGCGCCCCCGCGTCGCTCCAGCCGAATCCGGCGCGATCGTAGGCGATCGCTCGCGCGAACTCCGCGACCGGCGGCTGCACGAACGTCCAGCTGATCGATGAGCCGCCGAGCGCCGCGTCGAACACGACGACCGGCGCGCCCGAGCCGAGCGCGACGATGTGCAATCGATGTCCGCCGATGTCGACGAGCCGGCCGGGAGGAAGCATCGGTCTCGATCGCAGGATGCCACACCGCGAACCTGACCGCTCTCGGTCTTACAACCTCGACTTCGGCCCGACCGCGATGTTGTCGGGCGTGCGGTACGCCTCCCACGCATCCGTGCCATCGAGCTCGAGGACGACGAAACCGTGCGGGCTGTACTGATCGGGCGCGGCCGTGACCCAGAAGTTCGGACCGTCGAGCAGCATCGCTTCGGGCGCGTGCGGACGCTGGTGCAGGTGAATCCAGTTGTACAGATTGCCGTGCGCGCCGATCGACGTGTCGCGAAACGACGGAAACCCGCCGTGGCCGATGCAGCGGCCCTTCACGCCCCACTTCGGATGCGGCTCGTAGATGACGAGGCGATGCTCGTGTCCCCAGAACCACGCCTCGATCCGGCCGGCGTCGAGCAGCGGCCCGAGCGCCGTCTGCAGGTTCGGGCCTTGATCGTCGAGCGCCGAGAACGGCTGATGATGCGAGCAGAGAATCACCTTGCGCGTGCCGGCGGCCGCGATCATCGTGTTGATCCAGGCGAGCTGCGTCGCCGAGATCGCGAAGTCCTCGTAGGCCGTGTCGAGGCCGAGGATCAGCCAGTTCGTGTTCTGCAGCGCCACGCAGCTCGACGATTGCTTGAAGAACGACGTGAGCGCGTCGAAATAGCCGACGCCGCCCGAGTACATTTCGTGATTGCCGTTGAGCGCGCGGCTGATCGCGTTGGGACGCGTCGGCCAGGTCGCGATGAGCCGATCGCTGATCTCCGTTCTGGTGCCCGAGTAGTACGTGTCGCCCAGGTGCAGCACGACGTCGCACGCCGGCAGCCTGCGGATGCTGTCGGCGATGACCGGCGCGCCGTAGAGGCCCGTGGCCCAGTCGGAGAAGAGCGCGATCGTCGCGTGGTCGGGAATTGCTTCCGGCGCCGCCGGCGGCGCCATGAACGGCGCTTTGTCGGCGTCGAAGATGATCTCGAGGCCGGTCCCGAACCAGCCAATCAAATCGTTCTCGTTGAATTTGACCTGCACGGTCTCGACGGCCGTGCTGTCGCCCGCGTTCGTCGTGACCGTCGATCGATCGACGGCCGTCAGCACCTTGCCGGCCGCCGACGCACGATCGACGAGCATCGTCTGGAGCCGCGAGGCGAGATCGTCCTGCGGCGTCGACAGGATCTTGTCGCCCTGGTCGGCTTGCTGCAGCGACGACAGCGCCTGGTTGAAGCGCCCGACGTATTGCGCTTTCTTCGCTGCGTCGCCGCCCGACGCGTTGGTCGCCGCCCGATCGACGGCGTCGTGGACGGCGGTCGGATTCTCGTTGAACGCCTGCTCGATCTGTCCGTACGGCACGACGATCGCGCTCATGAGTGGTCTCCGGGGGATGCCAGCGCCACTCTACGCCGATTCCGTGGTTTTCGTATCCAGCGCCGACGCCACGCCCTCGGCGCCGACACCGCCGGCGGAGACACGACGACCGAGCGTCGTATACACTCTGTGCGTTTCCGGAAGGTGGGTCCCTGTGGCGAAGAACATCATCCTGCGTAGCGTGCTGGGCGTGGCGCTTCTCGGAGCGCTGGTGGCGTCGATCACGGCGCAAGGCACGCCGGCATCGACGTTCTCGGAGATGCGGTGGCGATCGATCGGGCCGCCTCGTGCGGGCCGGGCGCGCGCGCTCTCGGGCGTCGCGAGCCAGCCGAACGTCTTCTACATCGGCTTCGACAACGGCGGCGTGTGGCGCTCGACCGACTACGGCTCGACGTGGACGCCGCTCTTCGACGCGCAGCCGACCGGATCGATTGGCGCGATCGCCGTCGCCCCGTCCGATCCCAACATCATTTATGTCGGCAGCGGCGCGGGCATCATCCGGCCGGACCTCTCGACCGGCGACGGCGTATACAAGTCGACCGACGCGGGCAAGACGTGGACGCACCTGACGGCGCTTCGCGACACGGCGATGATCGCCAACATCGAGGTCGATCCGAAGAATCCCAATCGCCTCTTCGTCGCGGCCCTGGGCCATCCGTACGGGCCGAACGCCGAGCGCGGGATCTTCCGATCGACCGACGGCGGCGCGACCTTCAGCAAGCCCCTCTATACACACGAGTACACGAGCGGCAACGACGTCCGCATCGATCCCGCCGATCCGAACATCGTCTACGCCGCGCTCTGGCAGCAGCAGCAGGGCTTTTCCGAGAACGGCGCGTTCGGCGGCACGGCGCAGTCGAACAGCGGCGGCATCTTCAAATCGACCGACGGCGGCACGACGTGGAAGCCGCTCAGTGTGGGCTTGCCGCCGGTGCTCGAGGCGAATCTCGCGATCGCGCCGAGCAACACGAAGGTGATCTATGCCACGGTCGCGTGCATCGGTCCGTGCACGCCGCCTGCGGCCGAACCGGCGGGCGCGCCCGGCGGCGGGCGCGGGGCGGGCGGCGGACGCGGCGGCGGTGGCGGCGGCGCGATCGGATTCTTCAAGACCGTCGACGGGGGCGATCACTGGTTCCTCGCGACCGACGATCCGCGCGTGGCCGAGACGGGATCGCAGCGTCACCCGCCAGACAATCGGCCGCTCGGCCGCATCGGCGGCGGCGACCTGCCGACGATCGTGGTCGATCCGAAGAACGAGAAAGTGGTCTACAGCTGCTCGACGGTGTTCTGGCGGACGGAAGACGGCGGCCTCACATGGTCGGCCGTCCGCGGCGCGCCGGGCGGCGACGACTATCAGAAAAGCTGGGTCAACCCGAACAATCCCAACATCATTCTGCTCGTGAGCGATCAGGGCGGCGTCGTGTCGGCCAATCGCGGCGAATCGTGGAGCAACTGGTACACGCAGCCAACCGCGGCCGTGTATCACGTCACCGCCGATAACGCGTTTCCGTACCGGCTGTGCAGCGGCCAGCAGGATTCTGGATCGGCGTGCGTCGACAGTCGCGGCAACGACGGGGAGATCACGTTCCACGATTGGCATCCGGTGAACATCCAGGAGTACGGCATGGCCGCGCCGGATCCGAAAGATCCCGATCTCGTGTTCGGCAGCCAGCGCACCGGCGTGTCGCTCTACAACCGCAAGACGGGTCAGACCGCGTCGGTCGGACCGACCGCGCAGGATCGCGGCGCGGAATTCGGGCGCAACGTGCGCACGATGCCGCTCATCTGGTCGCCGGTCGACACGAGCGTGCTGTTCTACGCATCGAACGCCGTGTTCAAGTCGACCGATCACGGGCACAGCTGGACGCGCATCAGCGGCGATCTCACGCGTCAGACCTGGGCCGTGCCGGCGAGCGCCGGCAAGTACGCCGCGGGCGTCACGGCGTCGCCGCAAGGCACGATCACCGCGCTCGCGCCGTCGCCGCGCGATCTCAACGTCCTCTGGGCCGGCACCGACGACGGCAATATTCAAGTCACGACCGACGGCGGCCAGAAGTGGACCGACGTCACGCCGCCGCAACTCAAGCCGTGGACGCGCATCTTCAACATGGACGCCGGCCACTTCGACGCGCAGACGGCGTACGCCGCCGCGAACACGCTGCGCGTCGACGACATGAATCCGCACTTCTGGCGCACCCACGACGGCGGCAAGACGTGGACCGAAATCAACACGGGCATCGCGGGCGGCGCGGTCTCGAACTCGATTCGCGAAGATCCGCACGCGCGCGGGCTGCTCTACGCGTCCACCGACACGCAGGTGTGGGTGTCGTTCGACGACGGCGGCCACTGGTCGTCGCTGCGTCTGAACATGCCGGCCATTTCGGTGCGCGACATCGCGATCAAAGACGACGACTCGTGTCTGTGCTCCGATCTCGTCGCCGGCACGCACGGCCGCGGCTTCTGGATCCTCGACGACGTGACGCCGCTTCGCCAGCAGGCCGAGCTTGCCGCCGCGCGCGCGCCGTTCCTGTACAAGCCCGCGACCGGCATTCGCGTGCGGTTCGGCATGAACGATCCGACGCCGTGGCCGCCCGAGCTGCCCGCCGGCGAAAACCCTCCGCCAGGCGCGCTCATCGATTACTACCTGCCCGCGAAAGCGAGCGGCGAGGTCAAGCTCGAGATTCTGAACTCCGCGAATCGCGTGATCCGCTCGTACTCGAGCACCGATCCCGTGCGCGATCCGGATCCGGCGAAAGATCCGGTCGCCTACAACAAGCTCTGCCAGGCCACGCCGACGGCGGCCGACTGCGGGCTTCCGCTCTACTGGCCCGCGCCGCAGCACGTGCTCTCGACGGCGGCCGGGCATCATCGATTCTCCTGGGATTTGCACTACGACCCGCCGGCCGGCGGTGGCGGCGGCGGACGCGGCGGCGGAGGCGCGGGCGGAGCCGTGCCGCACCGCACGTATCCCGGCGTGGCGTCGCCGTGGGTCGCGCCCGGCGCGTACACGGTCCGGCTCACCGTCGACGGCAAGAGTCAGACGCAGCCGATCACGGTGAAGATGGATCCGCGCGTGACGGATTCGGCCGCCGTGCAGCAGATCTACACGCTCACGACGCAAGCGGAGGACAACGCCGCAGCCGCCGAGTCCGCGCTCAAAGAGGCGCGTGATGCGGTGACGTCGCTTCGCGCAAAAGCGCAATCCGCAGAAAACGACGCGCTCATCAAAGACATCGAAGCCATTGCCCCACCCGCGGCCGCGCCGACCGGCGCGGGCGGCGGCGGTTTCGGTGGACGAGGCGGCGGACGCGGCGGCCGAGGCGGCGCGCCGGCCGGCGCGGAAGCGCCGAGCGCGACGCTCGCGTCGATTGGCGCGGAGCTCATCGCGTCGGTGATGCCCCTGCAAGCGTCGGAAATGCCGCCGACCGCTTCGGAGCTCAAGGCCTGCCAGGATCGGCAGGCCGAGTTCGCCGCGCTCATGACGAAGTGGAGCTCGCTCAAAGCGCGAATCAAGTAATCATTCCGGTGCCCGCTGAGGTAACATCTGGCCGAGGCTGAGATGCCGGCGCGCTGGGCTCGGCGCGGAGTCGTCGCCATGATGCTGGTCATCGCGGCGATGCCGGTCCGCACGTCGCCTCGGCAGAATACTCCCCCCTCAGTTCGGCGCCCGCGCGGCATCTACGCCGTCGTCGCCGACACGCGGGCCGCGGGCGAGAGCGTCGATCTCAACGCGCTCGTCGGTAACTCGGCGGTCTCGGGGCTCGCGATACGCGTGTTCTGGTCGTCGGTCCAACCCGCGAAAGACAAATACGATTTCTCCCAGCTCGACGCCGCGTTCGCGGCGGCCACGGCGAAGCACAAGACGATTCAGCTGATCCTCGTGCCGGGATTCGGCACGCCGTCGTGGGTGCTCGACGAGATTCCGATGTGCGAGACCAGCGACAGCGGGCCCGAGGCGGCCGGCGGCAAACGGGCAGCACGCGGAGAAGCCCGGGGCGAGCGGCGCGGCGGCGCGCGCGGAGGATCCACTGAATCGACGGCGGCCGCCCCAACCAATTGCGGCAAGGCGATATTCGAAGTCTCCGAGGGACGCGCCAGCGGACAGCAGCAGCCGCTGCCGTTGCCGTGGAATCCGACCTACAAGAATTATTGGAAGGCGTTTCTCACGGCGATTGCGGCCCGCTACGAATCGAACGACGCGTTCGTCTCGATTGCGGTCGCCGGCCCGACCGCAGAATCGGTCGAGATCATCCTGCCGCGCAGCGGCAATCAGCTCGAACGCTGGGCCGAGCTGCTGCAGGGCGCGTATCACGACGCGTCGTACCACCGCTCGGACAAGGCGTTCGTCGAAGAGTGGAACGCGGCGGTCACGATGTACGGCGAGGTCTTCCGCAACGTCACGCTCGTCGTCACGCGCGGCTCCGGCCTGTTGAACTTCACGCGCGGGCAGAACGATGAGGCGCAGGCCGCGATCGTCGACGCGTTCGCGCGGCACAAGGTCGGATCGAACGTGAAAGCGACGCAGACGAGCGGCCTGAAAGCGTGTCGCGAAACGAACGGCGGGATCAAAGGCGTGAAGGAAATGGTGAGCGACTCGGCATTCTCGCCGCGCGTGCTGGGCGGCGCGCAGTTCGACACGTCGTTCTCGAAGAAGCCCGCGTCGGAAGGATGCGCCGCGAGCTGCGAGGCGACGTCCGCCGACTGCCAGAGCGTCACGCCGAAAGACGCGCTCGTGAACGTCCTCAAGGTCTACTTCGACGGCACGCCGGAGGGCGGCGCCTTTGGCGCGTCGCGGGGCTCGGCGCCGATGAATTACCTGCAGATCTACGCGCCGGATATCACCTACGCCGCGACTCAGCCGGCGGTCCAGGCGTTGCTCGATCGGGCCAGCCAGCGCCTGCTGGCGCAGGCGCGGTAGTACAATCCGGCGTTCTCGACCCGGACTTTCAGGAGTTGGTATGAAGACACGAATGGCTCTCACTGTCGCGATCGCGTCAGTCGCCGCGCTCGTCGTCTCGGCGCAGGCCCCGAGCCTCGCCGACATGAACACGAAGCTTCGCGCCGAAGAAACCAACAACTCCAAGGTGATGTGGATCATCCACGAGATCAGCGACGTGCACGGTCCGCGCCTCACCGGATCGCCGGGCTTGCGCGCCGCGCAGGATTGGGCCGTCGAGACGATGAAGTCGTGGGGGCTCGTGAACGTGAAGCTCGAGCCGTGGAATTTCAACCATCAGGGCTGGCAGAACTACGAGACGTCCGCGAACGTGCTGCAGCCGTTCCAGCAGCCGCTGAACGTGCGCGCGGTGTCGTGGACGCCGGGGACCAAGGGCGTCGTAGAAAGTCCTGTCCTCGTCGTCGTGCCGCCGGCGCCGCCGGCGGGCGCGGGTCGCGGCGCGGCGGGCGGCGGACGCGGTGCGGGTCCGGGCGGCGATCTTGCGGCGATCGCGCAGGCGGGATCATCGCCGGCACCGATGCCGCCGCCGCCGGCTCCGGAGACGAAACCGGTGACGCA
>Ga0335080_10005342_pt1 | contig 13207 bp, 18 predicted proteins | sample Lox_Sample_34_FD_206720 | JGI IMG/M metagenome (GOLD analysis project Ga0335080, IMG submission 206720) | Soil microbial communities from Loxahatchee National Wildlife Refuge, Florida, United States - Lox_Sample_3.4 | ecosystem: Environmental > Terrestrial > Soil > Wetlands | place: USA... | reverse complement strand
CCGCTCGAGTACGCGATGGATGCTCTTGGCCGCCTCGGCCCGGGGCTGTTGGACGAGCTCCGGAATCGCAGCCTTGAGCGGCGTCACTTCCGTGAGGTCGACGAATCCAGGGGCCTCGCCGATCACGCCTGCCAGGAACGTCGTGCCCGAGCGCGGCGATCCCACCACGAACACGAGCCGGTCGTCCATCCCGCGCAAGCGGTCGCCGAGGAGCCCGTGCAATCCCCGGGCCCTGAGCACCCGCCGGGCCGATGCTGCATAGAGACCGGCGGGGCGGAGCGCGCGGCCGACGGCGCCGGCCGCGTCCATCACGAAGCCCGGCGGCGGCTCGCCGGCCGCGGATCGACCAGCGCGCGCCCGACCTGCTCGAGGATCGTCTCGAGGAGGCGGAAGGAGGCGAGCACGTGCTCGCGGGCTAGGGCGCGCGCGCCCTCGGGGCTTCGCGCCGCAAGAGCGCCACGGATCGCTTCGTGCTGACGCTCGTTCGCGAGGTAGAGCTCGTCGATCGACTCGTCCCCGGGTGCCCAGACCGCGGGGCCCGAGAACGTGCGCCGGGCGCTCTTTGCGACCTGCTCGATGTAGGGCAGGTCGGCGACCCGGTAGATGACATCGTGGAAGCCGTGGTTCGCCTGCATCCACTCGACCGTCAGCGAGCGGCGGTCGGCGCCGGGCTCACGCGCACGGAGGGCTCTCGTCAGGCGCGAGAACCGCTTCTCCGCCTGCTCGAGCTCGTCGAGGTCGGCCGCCGTGATCCGTTCAGCCGCAATACCCGTGACCAGGCTCTCGAGCTCGGCGCGCAGCAAGAACGCCTCCCACATCTCTGACCGTGACAGCGTGCGGACGCGGAACCCGCGGTTCGCCTCGAACGACACCAGCCCGAGCGCGGCCAGGCGGCGGAGAGCCTCGCGCACAGGCGTCCGGCTGACCGCGTACTGCGCCGAAACCTGCTCCTGCCTGAGAACCGACCCGGGTGCGAGCTCGCCGGAGACGATAGCTTCCTCGAGCGCGAGTGCGATCTCGTCGGCCTTGGTCCCGTCCACGCCTCCAGTCTAGGAGGTGGCGTCAGCTGCTGTCAGAACGGGCGGCGCTCGGCGCGAACCCACGTGTAGCCGCAGGTGCAGCGGACGCGCACGGAGGCAGCCGAATCGACGAGCTCGATCGACGAGAGATTCGTGCCGCTGCAGCCGCATGCGGGACAGGCGATTCGTCCGCACGAAGTTGCCTCGCCGTCGTGTGTAACCGTGCAGCCGAAGTCCTCGCACGGCTCGAAGCCGAACGCCGGCGCGGCCCCGGTGACCTTCACGTGGCGAGGCATGGGCGGCGCCAGCGGCGTGGTGCCGGATGTGAGATCGATTGTTGTCGACATGGGCGCTGTCCTCGTTTCGGTGACTCTTGTTACGGTGACTCTCGCTACACCGGTATCGCTGGATCCAAAGACGATCGGTTCTGGATCCAATACCGTGGTTTCGACACCGTGTACAGCGAAACTTAGCACATCAACGGATCCGAAGCTCGGATATTGGATCCAGAAGCGTGAGGTCGTACCCGTCCAGCGTCACCCGAGACGGTGCTGGGACGGCGCTAGGCTGGCGCCATGCCCGAGCTTCCCGAAGTCGAGGCCTGGCGGCGCGCGCTCGATCCCGACGTGCGACGAAGCCCGATCGAGCGGGCCGGCCCCGCTCACATCGCGACGCTGAAGACGTTCGACCCGCCCCTCGACTCGCTGCGGGCTGAGACGCTCGCAGGCGTCCGCCGCCGGGCGAAGCGCCTCCTCTTCCCGACCGACGACGGCAAGCTCGTGCTGATGGTGCACCTGATGAGCGCCGGCCGGATTCGGTATCTCCGTCCCGGTGAGAAGGGCCCGAAGACACCGGTGTTCCGGCTCGGCTTCGCCGACGGCGGCGAGCTCGTGCTCACCGAGGCGGGCAGGAAGAAGCGCGCCGGGGTCTGGCTGCTGCGACCCGATGAACTCGAGGCGGAGCTCGCGTACCTCGGGCCGGAGGCGGATACCCTCACAACCGAGACGCTCGGCCCGATCCTCGCCGCGGAGGCGCGCCGCCTGCACTCCCTCCTCCGCGACCAGCGCGCGATCGCCGGGATCGGCCGCGCCTGGGCGAACGAGATCCTCAACGTCGCACGTCTCTCTCCCTACGCGCTGTCGACCCAGCTTTCGGAGGACGAGACCGGGCGCCTCGCGCAAGCCATCCGGGGCGAGCTCGCACGAGGGCTCGAGCTGAGGATGCGGGGCGCCTCGAACGAGGCGGTCTACCGCGTCCACAACCGTCTCGGCGAGCCGTGCCCGAACTGCCGGACTCCCCTGGCGCGCGTCGACTTCGAGGAGCACACGATCTACTACTGCCCAACGTGCCAGACCGGAGGCCGTGTGCTCAAAGACCGGCGCATGTCGAGACTCCTCAGGTGACGGTCGAGCAGGCGCACGAGGCAACGGAGGAGCTGCTCGAGGCGGTTCACCGACTGCTGCCGCAACTGAGCGAGGCCCGCACGCCGCCGACGCTGCCCCAGCTCGCGGAGACGGTCGCGACGCAGACAGTGCTCGTCGCACGGGACGACGATGACGGCGGGATCGTGGGCACCGCGACGCTCGTCATGTATCGGGTCTCGTCCGGTCTCAAGGCGCGGATCGAGGACGTGATCGTCGACTCGTCGGCACGTGGCCAGGGCGTCGGAGAGGCTCTCGTCCGTGAGGGGATGGCGCGGGCGAACACCGCGCGCGTGCTCATGCTGGAGCTCACCTCGATGCCCTATCGCGAGTCGGCGAACCGTCTCTACAAGCGGCTCGGCTTCGTGCGTAAGCCGACCAACGTCTACGTCTGGTGGCCTCGCTAGCTTCTCGCGGCGTGATCCGGACTCAGCCTCATCGCGGCGGGTGGCTCGAGGTCGTCTGCGGCCCGATGTTCTCGGGGAAGAGCGAGGAGCTGATCCGCCGCCTGCGACGCGCCGAGATCGCCGGGCAGAAGGCGCTGATCGTCAAGCCTGCCGTGGACGACCGCTACGACCTCGGGCACGTGATCTCCCATGCCGGCGCGAAGATGCGTGCGGTGACCGCCGAGTCGAGCGCCGAGGTTCTTCGCCTCGCGGCAGGTTGCGACGCGGTGGGGATCGACGAGGTGCAGTTCTTCGACGGCGGGATCATCGAGACGGTCGCGGCGCTCGTCGGCCGCGGGGCCCGCGTGGTCGCCGCCGGCCTCGCGCAGGACTTCCGCGGCGAGCCGTTCGGCGCGATGCCAACGCTTCTCTGCGTGGCCGAATTCGTCGACAAGCTGGAGGCCGTCTGCCATCGATGTGGCGGCCCGGCGACCCTCACCCAGCGGCTGCTGGACGGGCGGCCGGCGCCCTTCGGCGGTGCCACGGTGCAGATCGGCGCACTCGACTCCTACGAGGCGCGCTGCCGGGCCTGCTACGAGCCGGGCTTGGACGCGCTGGGCGCAGCCCAGCCCGCGGCCTAGAGGCGAACGCGGAGCGTCTCGCCGTCGACCTCGACGCCGCCGCCGAGGTCCGTGATCACGAACATGGCGACGAGCGCTCCGAGGTCGTGCGGTGCCGAGCCGTCGAGCACCGGCGCCGCTCCACCCGTCAGCGGCGAGAGGGCCAGCTTGCGCCCGGCCACAGCCCATTCGACCGAGTCCGCCTCGCCGAAGCGCAGCGCCGCCACCGCGAGCGCGGTGAGGGCGCGCCCGACCACGTCCGGATCCGTCTCGATCGTGGTTCCCTCTCCGTGTGCGGAGATCCGGCCGTCGCCGCTCGAGGATGCGAGCCCGAGCGTGTCGGCCTCGAGCAGCTCCGGCGAATAGTGCCCGGCGGCGATCCGCGCGGCCAGGCCGAGCTGGGCGACGAGCCGGGTCATATCGGTCGCAGCCTCGTCGATCATCTCCACGTACCGGACGTCCCGCCCGCCCAGATCGCCGGCCCGAAGCATCGTCTTCGCGAACCCGTTGACCGTTGCGAGCGGCGTCCGGAGGTCGTGGCACGCGAGCTCGACCAGCTCTGCGAACCCCGGCTGGAACATCAGGAGAGGGCTGCCGGCCGCCGCCAGGTGAACCTGTGCTCGGTGCCGGCCCGGAGCCGGCGCAGGTTCCCGCGGTGGAGCCAGATGATCGCCGCGGCGGCAAGCGTCGTGAAGACGATCACCTCGACCGGATAACCGAACGCCGCGGCGGCCAGCGGGAGCGCGATCGCCGACACGATCGAGGCCACCGACGTGTAGCGGGAGAGCGCGAAGGTCGCCAGCCAGACGGCCGCGATCGCGAGCGCGGCCCAGGGCGCGACCGCGATCACGACGCCGCCCGCGGTCGCGACCATCTTGCCGCCCTTCTGGAAGCGCAGGAACGGCGGCCGCGCGTGTCCCGCCATGGCCGCAGCACCGGCGAGGATCCCGCAGAGCGACGAGACAGCATGGACGCCGACGAACGCAGGGACGAACCCCTTCAGGGTGTCGAGGCAGACGACGGCGAGGCCGAGCCGGCGCCCGTAGGCGCGCCAGACGTTCGAGGCGCCGATCGCGCCGCTTCCCCGGCGGCGGACATCCTCGCCGCGGAAGAGGCGAACGAGCCAGTAGCCCCATGGACACGAGCCGAGCAGATAGCCGGCGGCGACAATCCCGGCGAACGTCATCGGCACTCGAAGGTGTACACCAGCAACCGGTTCAACTCCTGGGCGACGCCTGGGACGGCGAGGAGCATATCCTCCCGGGGAAGGCGACCAGCAAAGGAGAGACATGCCATTCGAGCTACCCGCGCTCCCGTATGACTACGACGCACTCGAGCCCACGATCGACGCGAAGACGATGGAGATCCACCACGGCAAGCACCATCAGGCCTACGTGACGAACCTGAACGCGGCGCTCGAGGGCACGGACTGGGCCGACCGCCCGCTCGACGACGTGATCACCAACCTCGACTCGATTCCCGAGGAAAAGCGTGCGGCGGTGCGGAACAACGGCGGCGGGCACTGGAACCACTCGCTCTTCTGGACGATCATGCAGCCCCGCGGCGGTGGAGATCCTTCGGGGGCACTCGAAGCTGCGATCGTCGACGCGTTCGGCGACCCGGATCAGCTGAAGGCGCAGCTCAACGACGCGGGCGTGAAGCGGTTCGGCTCCGGCTGGACGTGGCTCGTGGTCGACAGCGGCTCGCTGGCTGTGGTCTCCACGCCGAACCAGGACAATCCGCTGATGGACGGTAAGACTCCGATCCTGGGGATCGACGTCTGGGAGCACGCCTACTACCTCAAGTACCAGAACCGGCGTCCCGACTATCTGGCGGCGTGGTGGGACGTCGTGAACTGGGACGAGGTCGGCCGGAGGTTCCAGGCCGCAGCCGGATAGCCGTCAGGCGCCTGCGGCGGAAAACCGACTGAGCGCCGGAAGCCGAAGGTACGAGCGATGGCGGTCGCTCTGGGTACCCCTAGGATTGCGCTCGTGTGCTCGGATGGGGAGCTCATCCGGCGGACGGGCGAGGGCGACCGTGCTGCGTTCGACAAGCTGTACCGCCGCTACTCGCGGCCCGTGTTCGGACTGGCTCTGAGGCGGCTCGGCGACCGCGGCCGCGCGGAGGACGCAGTGCAGGAGACCTTCGTCTCGATCTGGCGCTCCGCCGCCACGTACAGGCCCGAACGGGGGCCCGGAGCTCCGTGGCTCTACGGTGTGGCGCGGAACGCGATCGTCGACCGCAGCCGGGTCCGGAACGAGCCGCCGGCCGAGGCGCCGGACGAGGCATCGAACGAGATCGGCCCCGACGAGCGCGCCCAGCAATCGTGGACGCAGTGGCAAGTCCACAGCGCGCTCGAGCGCCTTCCGCAGCGTGAGCGCGAGGTGATCGCGCTGGCGTACTGGAGCGGCCTCTCGCAGAGCGAAGTCGCCGCGCAGCTCGGAATTCCGCTTGGTACCGTGAAGACGCGGACGCGTAGCGCACTGATGCATCTTGCCGAGATCCTGGAGGGTGAGCTCTGGTGACCGCCGACTTCGACCAGCTGGTCGACCTCACGGGCATGAGCCCGGAGGACCGCGCGCGTCTTGCGCGAGTGCACGAGCTGCTCGTCGCGGCCGGTCCGCCCCCCGAGCTTCCATCCGTTCTCGACCGCCCGCCGGCCGATGTCGGCGAGGCAAAGGTGATTGCTTTCCCGGGGCGCCGCCGGGCGGCGGCGGCGATTCTCGTCGCGGCTGCCTGCTTCGGCGGCGGTTATCTCCTGGCGAACCAGACGAGACCGGCGAGCTCGCCCCACGCCGTTCGCGTAGTCCGGCTCCAGGGCGAGCAGAACTCGCTCGCCTCGCTGCGCGTCGGCGCGTCGGACACGAACGGAAACTGGCCCATGCAGCTAACGGTCAGCGGCCTCCCGCCGCTCACCTCCAGGAACGCCCACTACATCCTCATGGTCACCCAGGCCGGCAAGCCGACCTGGGTCTGCGGCATGTTCAGGGTCGGGAAGAACGGTTCGACGACGGTCGCCTTCGACGTCCCCTATCGCATCACCGACTCGACCCAGTGGGCCGTGACCAAGATGACTCCGGGAACGCAGTTCCCCGGTCACGTCGTCATGACCACGGCCTAGGCTGCGTCTGCGATCGCGTCGTCAGCCGCGAGCCGGCGCAGGGCGTCGGCTTCGATCTGACGGACGCGCTCGCGGGTGATGCCGAGTTGCTTGCCGATCTGCTCGAGCGAGTTCGGGCCGTCGCCGACGAGACCGAACCGGAGCGAGATCACGTCGCGCTGCCGGTCGGGCAGCTTCGCGACCGCCCGCCGGACGGCGTCGCCGCGGATCGTGGCGTCGACCTCGTCCTCGGTCGTCGGGCCCCCGGCGGCGAAAAGGTCGCCGAAACTCGTGTCGCCGTCCGAACCGATCGGGGCGTCGGTCGATGCGACCGCACGGGCGGCCTCGCGGACCTCACGCACCTGGGCAAGCGGCAGCTTGGCGTGCTTGGCGATCTCCTCGTCACTCGGCGCCCGACCGAGCTTCGCGGACAGCTCGCGCTCGGTGCGCGTCACCTTCTGCTCGCGCTCGACGACATGGACCGGGATCCGGATGGTGCGCGCCTTGTTGGCAACGCCCCTCTGCACCGCCTGGCGGATCCACCAGGTCGCATAGGTCGAGAACTTGAATCCCTTGCGCCAGTCGAACTTCTCGGTGGCGCGAATGAGGCCGATGACGCCCTCCTGGATCAGGTCGCCGAGCGTGATCCCCTGCGTCTGGTACCGGCGCGCGATCGAAACCACGAGCCGCAGGTTGCAGGTGATCATCCGTTCCTTCGCGGCCCGGTCGCCGCGCTCGATCCGCTTCGCGAGCTCGACCTCCTCGGCGGCCGTGAGCAACGGATAGCGGCCCGCCTCGTTCAGGAAGAGCTGCAGCGAGTCGGTGGTCAGCGGCGCTTCGGCCGTGAGATCGAGCTCGAAGTCGTCGTCCTCGTCCGAGGCGAGGACCTCGTCGATCTCGTCCAGGATGTAGGACGGTGCGTCCACATCCGCGACGACGGCGCCGTACCGGCTCTGCCCGTCGAGCAGTTCCTCGGCAGCCTCTTCGTCGTGCATCGTAAGCGTGTCTTCGGTCATGTGCTCCTCTATTCGTCAGTTCACGGGCGCGCGGTTTTTCCCTGTCTCCAGCGCGACCCGCCCTTCACATGGTTAAACGACGCCACCGGGGCCATATTCCGGTCCCCGGGGGCAAGTCTTAGGAGCTTCTTAGGATCCGAGGCCCGCTGGTTCTCAGGGTGCGACGCGGCCGCCCTCGACGAACGAGGCGTACGTGACGGGCATCTTCGCGGCGAAGAACGTCTCGACGGCCTCGGCGTAGCGCCTGATCTCGAGCTGCGCGAACTGAGAGTTGCGGAGCGAGATGAAGTTCATCAGCGAGCGCGCGTTCACGGTCCAGTAGAACTGTGTGTAGGCGCCGACCGGAAGCACCGAGCGGGCGAGCTCGCGGGCAACACCCGCGTCGACCAGCTCCCGGTAGGCGGTGAAGGCGGCGTCGTAGACCTCCTGCAGGCGTTCGCGGGTCCGCTCGGCGAGCTCCGGTTCCACCGGCTCGAACGAATACGCGCCGGGCTTTCCCACCTGCGCGCGGACGTCCTCGGCCTCCGGGATATAGAAGTCCTCCGATGCTTTGGCGTATCTCAGGCTGAATTCATTAAAACTCCCGACCCGATGTCGAAACCATTCCCGCGCCACGAAGATCGGGCAGCGGATGTGAAAGCGGAAGGCGTTGTGCTCGAAGGGAGATCCGTGGCGATCGCGCATTAGGAAGCGGATCAGCGCCTCGTCCGACTCGTCCATCTCGAGCTTGCGCCGCGCAAACGAGACGCGGGCACCGTTGACGACCGACAGGTCGTCGGCCATCGCCTCGTCCAGCCGGACAAAGCCGTGGTCGAGCAGCTCGATCGTGTTCTCCTGGGCCATATCGCGAGTGGCTGCCACGGGCGAGCTACCGTAATCCCCGCCCCGGACGTACCGTACTCTCCATGGCCATCCGCGTCGGCACCTCGGGCTGGTCGTATCCGACCTGGCGGCCCGGCTTCTACCCGCAGGGTCTCCAGCCCGCCGGGTTCCTCGCCTACTACGCGAGCCGGTTCGACACGGTCGAGCTGAACACGACCGCATACCGCCTGCCGGCGACGGAGCAGTTCCAACGCTGGGGCGAGGCCGTCCCGCACGGCTTCCGCTTCGCGCCCAAGCTCGCCGTCGCTCGCCCGGAACGGATCGCCTCGTACCTCGAGCGGGTGGCAGGACTGGGCGACCGGCTCGGGCCGATCCGCGTCGTCGTCCAGAACGCGAGGGACGACGCTCTCCTCGCCGAGATCCGGGAGGCGGCCGACGGCGTCGACCTCGCCTTCGACTTCCGGCACGAGTCGTGGGCGGGCGCCGAAGGGATCGTCGCTGTCAACGACCTCGACGCCGAGCCCTTCCGCTTCGTCCGCCTGCGCGAGCCGCCGTACTCCGAGCACGACCTCGTCGAGCTCGCCGGGCGCTTGCGCCCTCCCGGGTACGTCTTCTTCAAGCACGAGGACAAGCCGACGGCGCCCGCCTACGCCGCGCGCCTGCTCGAGCTGCTCAGCGGTGCTGAGCGGCCGCCTGGATGACCGGTGTGGAGGCCGGGCGGGGCGGCGGCTTCGAGTCGACGAGCACCGCGGCAGCGAGCAGGACGGCGATGCCCACCATGCTCTCTCCCGCGAGGCTACGCCCGACCCGCGACAGCGTCCCGGAGCCGGCTGCGTCGAGCCGGGATCGAACGAAGAAGCGATGGAAGCCGCCCCAGGCGAACGCGAGCGCAACGAGCGAGATCTTCACGAGCAAGACCTCGCCGTAGCTCTGCGTCCAGAGGTCACGCAAGTGCGGCACGCGAACGAGCGCCAGGTACGTGCCTGCCGCGAGTACAAGCGCGACGAGCACCGTCGCCAGCTTCGAGAAGCGGACGAACGCGTCGCGGCGCAGCGCCGGGGCGACCGGCCAGATCGCCACCGCCAGCGCCACGAGTCCGCCGAGCCAGAGCGAGGCCGCCGAGATGTGAACCCAATCGGCCAGCTCGGTCGTCTTCGACGAGCCGGCGTCGACCGCGTCGTGCCCGGAGACCGAGAGTCCCGAGAGCAGGGCAATCGAAAGCACGAGCGCCGGAGCGTTCAGCAGCGGCCGCTCGAGTAGCCAGGCGAGGTAGACGAGCGCGGCGACCAGTGCGAAGCCGAGAGTCATGTAGATGAAGGCCTGGCCGAACCGTGTCCCGTCGGCGATCGGCGTCAGGTCGCCGTAGATGTACTTCGAGAAGGGCAGCTGAAGCACGTCCTCGCAGCGCAGGCAGAAGGCGAGGATGCCGACCTCGATCGCTCCGATCACGCCGATCAGTGACAGCGCGAACAACCGCTTCTCGACCTCGGACGGGACGCTCCGGCGGCCGAGGCAGAGGAGCCGGAAACCGAGCGAGCCGATCAGCAACGCAAACGACAGGAAGTACAGCCAGCGGACGACGTGCTCGGTACGGGTCGGGCCGCTCGCGCCGTAGGCCTCCGTGGGCGGCGGCGCCTTCACCTTCACCCCGAACGTCCACACACCCGAGACCACGTGGCCGTCGGCCGAGAGGACGTGCCAGCGCACGGTGTAGGCCCCCTTTGGAAGCCGCTTGCGAAGCGGCGCGACGACGCTGAGTCCGCTCGACACGGCAGACCCGGCAAACGTCTTCCCCTGCGCGTTGTAGACCTGGACGGACGGGAACTTGACGAACTGGTCGAACCCGAGGCGGATCTCCTTCGGCGACCCGGCGAGCTCGGTGCCGAATCCCGGCGAGGCGGACTTGAGCGTCGCGTGCGCCCACGCGACCGCCGGCGCGAGGAGCGCGAGCACGCAGACCCAGACGGCGAGTCGCTTCATCGATGCGGCGGCCCCGCGAGCGGCGAGAGATGGCCGAACACCGCCGCGACGTCACGGTCGCAGAAGAGCATGATCGAGAGCGCGATCACGCAGACCCCGAACCCGTAGCGGAAAAACGACGACCGCGGCCGGAACACGAGCCCCAGCGGAAAGATCGCCGACGCGACGAGCGTCCATCCCATCAGATGGTGCAGGAACGCCGACCGGGCAAAGAACCACGGGTTCTGCTCGTGCACGAGGAACGCCACGCCTGACACGGCGAGCCCGATCGGAGCCGCGAGCCTCCACCAGCGGCTCGTCAGCCTTCCCTTCGCGAGCCCGAGCTCGGCCGCACCCATCACCATCAGCGACTGGGCCCAGGTGCTGTGCGCGACCATGTGGATCGCCGAGTTGGTGTAGAAGGTCATCACCGGCCACATGAGGATCCCGAGGCCGAACGCGATCGACGGCCACAGGTACACGCGCCAGCGGCGCTTCCGCCAGACCTCCTGACCGGCGATCGCCTGCGCGACCATGATCAGGCCGAGCACGAGCACACCGCTCGCGAACAGCCAGTGGACGAACTCAGCGCGCGGCTCCATGCTCTTCCTCGAGATCGGCGATCAGCGGCCGGGCGACCGCGAGCGAGAAGAACACCCCGGCCGCCGCAACGAGCAGTGGCGGCTCGACCACGAGCCACCAGAAGCCCTGATGATGCGGATGGAGCAGCGTCAACCGGTACGGCTGGATGACGGCCCAGATCAGGCCCGCGACGACCGTGAGCGGCCCGAGCAGCCCAATCGCACGTGCGCGTAGGCTGCGATAGGCCACGCCGGCCGGGACATGGGTTTCGAGCTGTGTTTCCACCTTCTCCCCTTCGAGACGTCGACAGCAGACGACGGCCCGCGGTGGACGCCGCGGGTCAGGCGGGGAGTGGAGGCGGTCTCGACTCGAAGACGACGCCGAAGAGGTGTCGCGGAGCGAGGTCGTCGCAGGGCCTGTTGCGCCGCTGGACGGAGCTCTCGCCGCGAATCACACGACAGACGCGGGCGAAGGTGGCGGCGGCATAGCGCTCCACCTCGACGAGCCAGTTGCGCACCGCGCCCCACGCGACCGCGAGCAGCACGGCGAGCACGGCGAACACGGGGAGCGCGTAGGTGTGGAGCCACGGGCCGAGAAGCGGCCAGCGGCCCTCGGAGAGGCGCTCGGCGTCGTTCTGCACGAGGAACCAGAGCGCGGTGGCTCCGAACGACGCCAGCCAGAGTCGAGGCGTCAACGTCAGGCGCAGGCGCGGCGGCCGGAAGCGACGCTGTCCGACCGCCCGGAGCAGCGACTCGCCGGCCGTGGCCGTCGCATGCGCACGCACGAGACGCCACGCGACACCGGCGAGGGCGAGGGCGGCGAGCAGCCGCGCCGCCGCCAGCAGGAACGGGTAGTACGGAGCCATCGGCGCCGCGAGGGGAGCGACGTGGAAGGCCCGGTCGAGCCGAACGGTGATGCTCCGACCGGTCAGCTCGGTGACCAGCGCGAGCAGGGAAAAAACTGCCGCCTGAGTCGACCTCCGACGTGACCCTCGCACGGGGCGATCATACTCCCCCTGAACGTCCGGGCAAGGCCGCAAGCCCGACTTGAAGCCCCGGGGGCTCTACGGCAGGGTGTTGTAGACGAGCCGCGCGAGCGCGAGCACGCGGTCGGGAGCGATGTTCCCGTTCTCGTACACGCCGGCGTCGATGTTCCCCTTGGTGAACCCCAGGCTCGCGAACATGAACCCCGGTCTCGTGTCGTAGTAGAAGCGCGTCTCGCCCCCGAACCCGGTAACCGTCGAGACCTTCATCCCCGGTGCTCCCCCGCCGGAGCCGCCCGACGCCACATGAGGCGCGTCCTCGATCTTCACCGACGCGCTTCCGACGCGGAACGTGCAGACGCCCTGCTTGTACTTCCCGGCCCCCTGGGTCGAGAACTTCCCGCCGGCCACCGTCCCCTTGAACCCGAGAGTGGATGCGATCGTCGCGGTCGAGACGACGGTGCACGGGTTGGGCACCGTCGCAGCGAGCCCAGTCGCCGCCCAGGCCCCGGCCGCCAGGGCCACCGCCGCCGTGACGCAGACGCACCGACCTGATCCAGCGAACATCCCGACCTCCTTGTCCCGCCTGCTCGAGGTCGTGTCAATATCACGGGGTGGCGCAACCGGTCAAGTCCGGCTTCATGCTCGTGAAGCGCTAGCTCTGGCGGATGCGATCCTCGCGCGGCGAAGTCCGGCCAGCGTGAGCAGGGCGAGTGACGACAGCGCGAGGTAGGGCACGACGTCGGACGTGTCCTCGGCGATCGTCCCGCCGAGCGCCGACCCGATGCTCTGTCCCGGCGCCCAGGCGAGGTTGAGGAGCGCGAAGGCGTAGCCGTAGTCGAGGCCGCGCTCCTCCGCCACGCCCGAGAGCAGCGCCATGCCCGGCGTGTAGAACGTGCCGAACGCCACCGCGCTTGCGACGATCACGATCGCGAGGACGTAGGCGTTCTGCGGCAAGGGCAGGAGGATCGTCCCGGCAATCGTCCCGATCAGCGCGACCCGGATCGGCGCGAGCGGGCCGAAACGGTCGGAGAGCCGCCCGATCACCACGTTATTCGCCGTCTCGAGCACGCCGGCGCTCAGCCAGACCGCCCCGATCCCGACCGCGCCGAAGCCGAGCGCCGACAGCCGGAGCGGCCCGAGGACCGCGAGCGTTCCGAAGAGAAGCGCCGGGAGGAGGACGAACCAGACCGAGAGCTGGACGCGGCGGTCTCGCAGAGCAGCCACGACCATCGAGAGTGGTTGCGGTCCTTCCGGACGACTCGCCGGCGTGAGCAGCGCCCAGACGGCGAGTCCCACG
>Ga0335080_10005341_pt1 | contig 13207 bp, 12 predicted proteins | sample Lox_Sample_34_FD_206720 | JGI IMG/M metagenome (GOLD analysis project Ga0335080, IMG submission 206720) | Soil microbial communities from Loxahatchee National Wildlife Refuge, Florida, United States - Lox_Sample_3.4 | ecosystem: Environmental > Terrestrial > Soil > Wetlands | place: USA... | reverse complement strand
GCCAATTCAACGACGGCTTCACCGCCGACGCCGAACATGCGATATCCCATCACCTTCTGGCGGCTCAGTTCCAATCTGATTGCTGTTGGGCGAGGCATGACCGTGTTCATGGCGCCGGAGTCGAGCATGACGCCGACTTTGCGGCCGTTTATGGCCCCGTCGGCGATGACCTTGCCGTGGATGAAACGAACGGGCAGTTCGGCAATCTGCACCATCTTGCAGCCGGACGAGGGCGCGGCAACGCCGGGACCTGCGGCGGCTGTCAGGCCAGCGACGAGCAACGAGGACAGAGCGAACCGGGCTATTCTCATCCCGTCGAGAGCGGGCGTGTCATCCGGGTAGGACGACGCTACGCCGTCGACTCCGCAGGGTCAAGATCTTCGTACCGGAGGCGGGCTCGGCGCCTCCGGTATGATGCTGTGCGGGGTCTCCACCTTTCGACGCGCGGATGGACCAGCAGAGCGGCCGGGAATGGAGTGTCGGCGTCGGGCGCGACCGGACGATGGCGCTCTTCGAGCCCGCGGGCAAGAACCCGCAAGGAATACTGTTCGTGTTCGCGCACGGCGCCGGAGGCCACAGGGCCGATCGGGGGATGACGGCGCTCGCTGCGTTGCTTCACGGCCGCGGCATCGACACGGTGCGCTTCAACTTCGTCTACCGCGAGCGCGGCTCCGGCCGGATCGATCGCATGCCGCAGCTCGAGGAGTGCGTGGCCGCAGTCGCGTCACGCGCGCGCGAGGAGCTCAAGCCGAGGCGGCTCGTCATCGGCGGCCGCTCCATGGGTGGCCGCGTGGCTTCGATGCTCGCAGCGAAGGGCTTCGACTGCAGCGGCCTGCTCTTGCTTGCCTATCCGCTGCATCCCGCCCGACAACCGGAACGACTCCGCGATGCGCACCTTTCCCGGATCGACGTCCCGGTCCTGTGCGTGAATGGCACCCGCGACGCCCTGTGCCGGCGCGATTTGATGGAAAAGGCGCTGCCCGGGATGTCCGGCGACTGGACGATGCATTGGCTGGAGGGCACGGACCATTCGTTTCACGTAACCAAGGCCTCCGGTCGAACTGACGCCGACGTGCTCAGCGAGATCGGCGGCGCGGTGGAGCGCTGGATCGTCAGACTTGCCTAGAGACAGGAGCAGACGCTCCCGGCACGAGTCGGTATGATCGCGCTTTCGATCATCGAGACCCGCATGCGATTGCTCGTTCCAGTCCTCCTGCTTTTCATTGCCTGCGTCTGCACCGGGCGGGCGATGACGCTTGCCGACGCGAAGGCGAGAAACGCGACCCAGCTCAGCGTCGTCGACTTGAAGCAGCTCATGCCGGGGGCGAAGGTCGTGAGCCACACCGACGAAGGCAGCACGCGCGTCTGGGAGAACAAGAGCAACGGCACGCTGGTCGCGTCTACCGATTCCTGGGATGCGTCGAGCTTCGGGCGCGACGTGCTTGCGGGTGCTGCGCACGGCAGGTGGGGCATCGGCGAAGAAGGGCGCTATTGCGTGAGCATCGAATGGAGCAGCGCGTCCGAGAACTGGTGCCGCTATATCTTCAGGCTCGGCGACAAGTACTACGGCTTTACGACGCTCGAGAGGAGCGCACCCGGCAGCGAGTTCGAGTTCTCCAAATGAACCGGGCGGGCGCGGGTTGTTCTCGCCTGTCGCGCGCTTGCGCTGCGGCGCGGCTCGTCGCTAAACTGCGTCGCGACAACACGCAAGGGAGGATTCGATGCGAGGCAGGCACACAGCGTTCACCATTGCCGCGTTAGCCACCGCGCTGGTGGTTGCTGTTCCAGCGGTTGCCGCCGAAAAGGCCGGAGCCTCCAAGGCGCAGATCAAGCGGGGCGAGTACCTCGTGAACTATGGCGGATGCAACGACTGCCACACGCCAAAAATCATGACGCCGAACGGCCCGCAGCCCGATCCCGTGCGGTTGCTCTCCGGGCATCCCTCCGACGCCCACCTTCCACCGGTGCCGCCCGGCGTCGTCGGGCCCAATCCGAATCAATGGGCGGCGCTGACAAACGCGGACCTGACCGCGTGGGCGGGCCCATGGGGCACGAGCTTTGCCGCCAATATCACGCCTGATGTTGCGACGGGAATCGGTGGCTGGACAGCCGATCAGTTCATCAAGACGATGCGTACAGGCAAGCATCTCGGCGGCGGCAGGCCGATCCTGCCGCCGATGCCGTGGTTCAATCTTGCTGTGCTTAATGAAGGCGATCTCAGGGCCGTGTTCGCGTACCTGAAGTCGATCAAGCCGATGAAGAACCAGGTGCCGCAGCCGATTTCGCCCAAGGGGCCATAGCAAGGCGACAAGTCGGGGGACTCGGCGCTGGCCGCGAGCGTCTCGCCGACATGCCTTCTGCGCCCGACGAGTTGCGCACGGCGTTCCGGAGCGTCTTTCCGGGCGTCATGCTGGCGATGTTTCTCGCCTCGGTCGATCAGACGATCCTCGCCAGCGCGCTGCCCGCGATCGTCGCCTCGCTCGGCGGGTTCGCGGACCTGTCGTGGGTGATCGTGGCCTACCTGCTTGCGGCGACGGTCGCGGCGCCGCTCTACGGTCACATCGGTGATCGCTTCGGGCGTCGCGCCACGCTGCTCGCCGCGCTCGCGGTTTTCACGCTCGCTTCGCTCGCCTGTGCGCTTGCGCCGACGCTGTGGGGGCTCATTCTGGCGCGCGCGCTGCAGGGGCTCGGAGGCGGGGGCCTGATGACGCTCTCGCAGGCGCTTATCGGCGAGAACGTGCCGCCACGGCAGCGCGCACATTTTCAGGGCTACTTCGCCGCGGTGTTCGCGGCCTCGAGCATGCTGGGGCCGGTGCTCGGCGCGCTGCTCACCGAGTACGCGAGCTGGCGGGCCGTGTTCTTCATCAATCTGCCGCTGGGCGCGGTTGCGGCGCTGCTCGCTTGGCGCATTCCGCGTCGCGCGCTCCCTCAGCGGCCTCGCTTTCGCCCCGACTTCGCCGGTGTAATCCTGTTCGCCATCGGCTTGCCGCTCATCCTGTTTGCGCTTTCCTCGGCGGGCAATCGCTTTGCCTGGGCCGATTGGCGCTTGTATGCAATCCTCGGGCTCGGGATCGCGGTGCTCGCATCCCTGGTTGTCTGGGAGCGAAGGGCTGCCGACCCGATCATCCCGGTGCGTCTGCTCGCGTCGCCCGCGATCTGGCGCTCGAATGTGGTGGTTGCCTGCCTCGCGGCGTCACTGTTCGGAGCCGTGCTCTACCTGCCGCTCTATCTTCAGATCGGTCGCGGTTTCGGCATAGGCACATCGGGCCTGCTCCTGGTCCCGATCACGCTCTCCGCTGCGGTGGTCGCCACGTTCACCGGCCGGCAGATTGCGCGGACCGGTCGGCTCACCGGGTATACGACACGCGGGTTCCTGCTCTCCACCGCGGCATTCGCGGCGCTCGCACTTTCCGTCGCCTCGGCGCCGATCGCGGTGATCATCGCGCTCACGCTCCTCGCCGGCGCCGGGCTCGGCACCCCGATGCCTCCCACGCAAATCATCGTGCAGACGGCGGCGGGCAGCGCCTCGCTCGGCTCGGGCATCGCGTCGATCTCGGTGTCGCGCTCGATCGGCGGAGCGCTCGGCGTCGCCATCGTCGGCGCGGTGCTCTTCGTGCTCGTCGGGCGCGACGACCAGGTTCTCGCCTCGATGCTGCCGCATCTGCGCGAATCGGGCGGCGCGGCGCTCGCCACCCTCCCGCCGGCGGCGCGTGCGGCGGTCGGCGCGCAGCTCGACCGCGCCTTCGAGGTCGCTTTCGCGGTACTGGCCGCCTTCACGGCGATAGGCGCATACGCGGCTTCCAAGGTTCCCGCCCAGCGTCTGTAGCGTGCGCTCGCACGGATGCGGGCTGTAATCATCGCGTAACAACGGCCTCGTAGTGTGCCGGCGCATGAAACGCCTGCCTCGACTCGAGGATAGCCAAGCCCGCTTCCGCGGAGGAATTCCTCCGGCGTGAAGCCGGCGGAACCGATGCCGGTCGCGATGGACGAAGATCACGACGGCAGGCTCCGCTTCCGCAGCATCTGGATCTCGGATCTGCACCTCGGCAGCTCGGCGTGCCAGGCGACGCGACTGCTCGACTTTCTTCGCTGCACCGAGTCTAAGCATCTGTACCTCGTCGGCGACATCGTCGATGGCTGGCAGCTGCGCCGTCGCTGGTTCTGGCCGCAGGCTCACAACGACGTCGTCCAGAAGGTGTTGCGCAAGGTGCGCAAGGGCACGGCGGTTACCTACATCTGTGGCAACCACGATGCGTTCGCCCGGCATTTCGGAGAAATCTCGTTCGGTGGCATCGAGCTGCGCGACGAGGTGATCCACGTCACCGCCGACGGGCGCCAGTTGCTCGTGCTTCATGGCGACCTCTTCGACGGCGTTGTCCAGTACGCGCGCTGGATTGCCTTCGTCGGCGACCGGCTGTACCTGCTCGCCCTGCATATCAACCGCTGGTTCAACGCCGTGCGCGCCCGCTTAGGTTTTCCGTACTGGTCGCTGTCGCAATTCCTGAAGCACAAGGTAAAGAACGCCGTGAGCTACATCAGCGACTTCGAGACAGCCGTGGCGCAAGAGGCGCGCCGGCGCGGCGTCGACGGCGTGGTCTGCGGGCACATCCACAAGGCGGAGATCCGCTCGATCGACGGTGTCCTGTACTGCAACGACGGCGACTGGGTGGAGAGCCTTACCGCACTCGTCGAGGACGACGGTGGGGCGCTATCGATCGTGCATTGGAAGGAGATCGCGGGGCGCGCCGCTGACGCGGTCGCCGCGGCCGCCGCGCAGAAAGAGGGGGCGCTTGCGTATCCTGCTGGCAACTGACGCGTGGTCTCCGCAGATCAACGGCGTCGTGATGACGCTGCGCAACACGATCCGCGGCGCCGAGGCCGCCGGCCATACGGTCGAAGTCATCGGCCCCGATCGCTTCCGCAGCATTCCCTGTCCGACCTATCCCGAGATTCGCCTCGCGTTGCTTCCCAACCTCGAGTTCCGAAGGCTCGCCAAGCGCTTCACGCCGCATGCCGTGCACATCGCGACCGAGGGACCGGTGGGTTCCGCCGCACGGGCCTTCTGTCTGCGCGAGGGGCTCGGCTTCACTACCGCGTATCACACCCGCTTTCCGGAGTACGTGCACGCGCGAATCCGTCTTCCCGTGCGCGTGACCTACGAGTGGCTGCGCCGGTTTCATTCTCCGGCCAAGGCGGTCATGGTCGCCACGCCGGCCATTCACGCAGACCTCGAGAATTGGGGCTTCCACAATCTGGTGACCTGGACGCGAGGCGTGGATACCGACCTGTTCCGTCCAGGGCCGCGGCTCGACAACGGCTGGCAGCGCCCCGTGTTCATGTTCGTGGGGCGCGTGGCCGTCGAGAAGAACATCGAGGCCTTCCTGCAGCTCGAGCTCCCGGGAACCAAGATCGTCGTGGGCGACGGCCCGCAGCGGCCCGCGCTCCAACGGCGCTTTCCCCAGGTGGTATTCACCGGCGCCAAAATCGGCGAAGAGCTCGCGGCGCACTTTCGCAGCGCGGACGTCTTCGTCTTTCCGAGCCGCACGGACACGTTCGGGCTGGTGCTGCTGGAGGCGATGGCGAGCGGCACGCCCGCGGCGGCGTTCCCGGTGGCCGGTCCCGTGGATGTCGTCCGGCACGGGCGCTCTGGTATTCTAGGCGACGACCTGCGTGCGGCCGCGCTTGCAGCGCTCGAGCTCGACCGCGAGACCGTGCGCCGCCACGCGCTTGGCTTCTCCTGGGAGCGCGCGACCGCACAATTTCTGAGCCACTTGCACCCAAATCATGCACACGCCGGATTCGCTTGAGAGCCCGCACAAGGGGCAGAGCGGCATCCGCAGGCTGATCAACGCACTGTTCTATTCCCTGTCGGGACTGAAGCTCGCCTTTCGCCATGAAAGCGCGTTTCGCCAGGAGATCGCGCTCGCCGTTATCCTGATCCCGCTGGCGTGCGTGATTCCGGTAGGCGCTGTCGAGCGCGTGCTGCTGATCGCGTCCGTGCTGCTCGTGCTGATCGTGGAGCTTCTCAACTCCAGCATCGAGGCTGCCATCGATCGCATAGGCTTGGACACGCACCGTCTTTCGAAGCGCGCCAAGGATCTCGGCAGCGCGGCGGTGCTGATCGCACTCACCGCGCTCGCCGTCACCTGGGTCCTGCTCGCCGGGCCGGCGCTGCTGGCGCTCGCAGCACCAGCACGCTAGATCCAGCTATCAGCCGCTAGAACCGGTACTACGCTCCCACGGAAATGCCCTGCAGATGGCCGCCGGCGAAGCAATGCGAGCCGGTGTTCGAGGTCGTTCCCGTTGTGGCGTCGAATGCGGCCTCGGGCGTCGAATCGTGGCAATCGACCGTCACCGCGTGGCCCCCGGCGCCGAGATCGTAATGCGCGGAACTATTGTTGAGCTTCGCGCGGCAGGCGGGCGCCAGGGTTTCAGTTCTGCGGCCCAACGGTGCCCGCCGTTCACGGGTGGCCGGAAGTCGGATATCCTTGCCGCAGCATCGATCCTCCTCACTTATTTCTGAAGCGATCATGACAATCGATCACGCTCCCCGCGGCGTATTTGTTCCCGCGCTCACGCCTTTTCATCCCGACCTCTCGGTGGACGAGGAACGCCTCGTCGACCATTGCCGCTGGCTGCTCGCCGAGGGCGTGGACGGGCTCGCGCTGTTCGGAACGACCAGCGAGGCGAACTCGCTTTCACTCGGTGAGCGGATGAACCTGCTGGAGCGGATAATCGCCGCCGGCATTTCGCCCAGCTTGCTGATGCCGGGGACCGGCTGTTGCGCGTTGCCGGATACGGTCGTGCTCACCCGCCACGCCGCGGACAGCGGCTGCTTCGGCGTTCTGATGTTGCCGCCGTTCTACTACAAGGGTGTCGCCGACGACGGCCTTTTCGCCAGCTTTGCCGAAGTGATCGAGCGGGTCGGCGACGGGCGACTGCGCATCTATCTCTATCACATTCCGCCGATGGCCGGCGTTGGCTTCTCCTTGTCGCTGATCGAGCGGCTGCTCAAGAGGTACCCCGGGATCGTGGTCGGCATCAAGGACAGCTCCGGAGACTGGAAGAACACGCAGGCGCTGCTCGACACCTTCCCGGGGTTCGAGGTTTTTCCGGGGAGCGAAAGCTACCTGCTCGACGCCCTGCGCCGCGGGGGAGCAGGGTGCATCTCGGCGACCGCCAACGTAAACCCGGCCGGGATCAGCGAGCTCCTGCAGAACTGGAAGACAGCGCGGGCGGACTCGCTGCAGAAAAGCATCGCAGCCGTTCGTGCCGCGATTCAACGCTTTCCGATGATCGCGGCGAACAAGGCCATCCTCGCTCGGCTTCGAAACGCGCCGCAATGGAATCTCCTGCGGCCGCCGCTGCACGCCCTGGCGCCGGAAGCGAGAACCCAGCTCTTCACGGAACTCGAGTCTCTTCAATTCGGCCCGCGTCCCAGAGTGACGGCTTGAGTTTCTCGCGGCGCGGCCGCGCACCTCCTTGCGGTTGCGACGGAACCGCGCGCAGCGCTTGGTACAATTGCGGCCGATCATTTCCGCCGCTTACTCGCTGATGCCTCGCTTCGGTTGCTTCTTCTCGCCATGGAGGACGATACGTCACACGAGCGTTTTGATTGCGCTCGTCGCGATCGCCGCTCAGCCGGTGGCCGGGCAGAACACTCTCGACGAAGGGATGGCAGCATATCGCAGGGGCGATTACGCCCGGGCGATCGAGTTGTGGAGCCCCCTCGCGGAAAAGGGCAACGCCATGGCGCAATACAGCCTCGGCGCGATGTTCGCCGAAGGCAAAGGCGTGCCGCGAGACGACAAGGTTGCGTTCACCTGGTTCAAGAGGGCGGCCGAGCAGGGCGATCCCAACGCGCAATACAACTTGGGCGCGAGCTATGCCCAGGGCCTCGGTGTCGCGCGGAACGATGCGGAAGCGGCCAAGTGGTTCAAGCGTGCCGCGGAGCAGGGAATGGCCTACGCGCAGCTCAACCTCGGCTTGCTCTACGCCGCCGGAAGCGGCGTGCCGCAGGACAGCGTGGAGTCCATGACCTGGCTGCAGCTTGCGCTGTTCGCTCTGCCTCCAGGCGCCGCGCGCTCCGATGTCGCCAAGGCAATGCAGGATGTCTCCGAGAAGATGACTTGGGAGCAGCGGGAGGAGGCGCGCGAGCGCGCCAGCACCTGGAAGGCGAAGCCCGAAGCGAAGCCGGAGGCGAAGGCCGATACGAGCCCGGCAGCGAAGTGAGCTTTTCGCTGGAGGGTTAACTGCGAAGCAGGTGCTCCGCCCGCTCGCGCTCGCGCGGCGCCCCGGATGCTGCAAAAAGCTCGGCCGCGCGTGCTGCATCGCTGCGTCCAGACGACGGGTTCCCGTGCGTCAATCGCAGCACCGCTCGGCCGTAGAGCGCGCGGCCGAGCTCAAGCCGGCTGCCCGTCTCGGTAAGGGTTTCGATGGCATCCCCGAAGGCGGCCGCGGCTTCCTCCGGGCTATCCCTTGCCGCGAGGATCTGTCCCTGCACCCGGCGCGCGAGTCCTCGATAGTGCGGGGCCTTTGCGAACTCCGCCACCTCGAGCGCTTTGGCGGCCAGCGCTGCGGCCTCTTCAAGGCGCCCTGCGCGCACATGCGCGTCCGCGGCATGGCCCATGATCAGATTTCGCGCGACACCGTTCTCGGTGTTACGCACGAGGGCGACGTACTGTTCGTAGGCGTCGAGCGCAGCACCGAGATCTCCGCGCTGCATCGCGGAGTAGCCGAGCCCATTGAGCGCGCCAGCCGACAGTATCAGCTGATCGACTTGCTTCGCGCGAGCCCAGCCGCGCTCGGCGTGCGCAAGCGCGGTATCGTCGTCACCCATGTCAGCCGCAGCGAGTGCGGCGGCTGGATCGAGCCACGCGGCGAGCCGCTCCTCTCCGATCTGGTCGGAGAGCGCGATCGCATCCCGCGCACTCGCCAGCGCTAGCGCCAGCTCGCCCTTGCCGAAATACGAAGTCGTGACGCAGAACCCGCTCCAGGCGATACGGGCGAGCGCACCAATCTTGCGCCCCTCCTCGCGGTCGCGTGCCGAAAAGGCCAGCGCTTCGTCCCAATGCCCGCGCCCCGAGGCATTCTCGGCGAGGAATTCGTTGCCCATGGCGATGGCCAGAGGGAATCCCTCGCGCTCGCCGAGCTTGATGCTCGCTCGGGCCCAGTCGTCGCTCTCGTCGAAGCGCAAGAGGTGCTGGTAGGCGCCAGCGAGGTACGACTGAATGTTGCACAAGGTCCACGGATCGCCCAGAGGCTCCGCAAGCTGCCTCGCCCGGTCCAGGAATTCGATCGCCTTGCGATGCTCCGTGCGGTAATGGTAGTAGCGGCCGACGATCGCGGTGGCGAGCGCGAGCGCGTTGGTCTGCGTTCCCGGATCGAGCTCCCGTAGCGCTTCCTCCAGGCGGGCCAGGCCCCGCGGATCGCCGAGCGGGGAGTAGGCGTTGCCTATCTTCGCCTTGAGCGCGGCGCGCGCCTGGGCCGTGGGTGCCTCGCAGAGGGCTCGCTCGTAGCTCTCGACGGCGAGGCGCACCACGCCGCGTGCGTCGTGGATGTCGCCAAGCTGCTCGTCGATCGCGGCGAGCTCGGACGTGCGGGCCAGACCCTCGGCCGATTCGCGCGCCTGCTCGAGGAACTTGACCGCTTCGTCGAGGGCGAAAACGCGCTCCGCGTTGTCAGCCGCGCGCCGCGAGTTGGCAAGCGACCGTTCCAGGTCTCCCGCCTGAGTGAAGTGATAGGCGAGATCCTGCGCGTGCTCGTCGGAGCCGGCGCCGGACGGGGCAGCGTAAAGCTTCTCCAGGGCCTCGCCGATGCGCTGATGAAGACGACGGCGGCGGATCGGATTGAGTTCCTCGTAGAGCACCTCGCGGATCTTGTCGTGAGTGAATACGAAGTTGTCGCCACCCCGCGTACGCGCGCCGGGTGCGCCTGTCTCGGCGCGAATGAGCTGTGCGCGGCTCGCGTCATCGAGCGCATCGAGCAGGGCGTCCTCGCCCGCGGCTGACACACAGGCGAGCTCCCCGAAAGAAAAACTCTTTCCCAGCGCGGCCGCCGTGCGCAGCGTGTCGACCACTTCGTCGCGAAGCCGGGTGAGCCTGCGCCCGATCGCCTCCTTGACGCTCTGCGGGAGCGTGAGCTCGTGCAGCTCCTTGCGCATCCAGCGGCCGTCATCGCGATAGATCTGGCCCTGCTCGATCAGCGATTTGACGACCTCCTCGATGAAGAACGGGTTACCCTCGGTCTCCTGGTGCACGGCCGAAGCGAAATCGTCGGAGACGCTTTCCTGGCCGAACAGTGCGCCAAGCAGCGCGTTGGTGTCGCTTCCCGAAAGCCGCCCGAGCATGAGACGAGTCGCGAGCCGCTCGCGGTTCCATTCGACGAGCGCGGCGGCGAGCGGGTGTGCGCGATCGAGCTCGATCTCGCGGTACGCGGCGAGCACCAGCACGCGATCGTTCTTGAGACACCGCAGCAGATAGTTCAGAAGGGACAGAGTACCCTGGTCGGCCCAGTGCAGGTCGTCGAGGAACAGCAGCAGGCCGCGCGCCGCGGCGAGAGATTGCAGGAAGCGCGCCGCGTTGTCGAATAGCCGCAGGCGCTCCTCGTTTGGAGCGAGCGGTGGATTCGGCGCGAGCGGCCCGATCTTCGCTTCGATCTCGGGCGCGAGCTTGGCGATCTCCGTGGCCGTCGCCCCAAGTGCGGCGCGCAGTTGCTCCGTGCTCTGCCAGTGGACCCACTCGCGCAGGGCCTCGACGATCGGGAGATACGGCGTCGTTGCTTCGTACTCGTAGCAGCCCCCGCGCAGGATCGGGGCACCGCTCGCACGCGCGTGGGCGATGAGCTCCTGGGCGAGGCGGGTCTTGCCCACGCCGGGCTCGCCCGAGAGCAGGACGAGATGGCCGTGCGCCTGTTGCGCCTGCGCCCAGTGCTGTTTGAGCTGCTGCGACTCCGCCGCGCGGCCGACGAGTTGCGCATGCACGAGCTGGTGCAGCGGTGCCGCGGGCGCCGCGCCTGCGTCCTCGACGCGCAGCGGAGGAAACTCGCCAGGGAGGTCGGCGGCGACGAGCTGGAAGATCGGCTCGCTCTCGCTCAGACCGCGCAGCTTGTGCGGGCCGAGGTCGCGCAGCGCAGTCCCGTCCGGCAGCTGTCCCTCCACCCCTTCGGCCGCCGCGGTGGACAGCAGTGTCTGACCGCCGTGCCCCGCTGCGGCGACGCGTTGTACCCGCACCAGCGTCAAGGACGACAGATATTCGCCGTCGCGGGTCTCGGCGGCCCCGGTGTGGAGCCCCATGCGCACGCGGAGCGCGCCGATCTCGCCCCAGTTCTCGCGCTGCAGGGCGCGCTGTGCATCGAGCGCCGCGACCAGAGCGTCGTCGGCGTTGGCAAAAGCCGAGCACAGCGCATCCCCGACCACCTTGAACACGCGCCCGTTGTGCGCGTCGATCGCGCCCTGCACCAGCGACTGATGTCGCGCGAGGGCGTCCTTCACCGCATCGGGATGCCGCTCGAAGAGCTGCGTCGACCCTTCGATGTCCGTGAAGAGAAAAGTAACCTTGCCGCTGGGCAGGTCACTCGTGCCGGCCGAAGTCATGACCGATGCAATGTCAAAGGCGGCGCGGTCAGGACGGCGCCCTCGATCCAGCGCCTACTTCATCCAGCGCGAAGGATGGGGGTCATCAAAGGGTCCGAGCGGCCGCGCCTCCTGTCCCTGCAGCGTGGCTGCTACCCGCCGGCGCAAGCTGAGGCGCTCGATGCCTTGACGCACGATGTGCTCGAACCAGCGATCGCGTACGGCGCGACCGGCACGGTTCTCCTGCCGGATGAGATCGATGAGGAGAGAAGCCATTTCGTTGCGCTCGTTCCGATCGGGGATCACGGCGACCCAGATGCGCAGGTCGAGCCCCTGCAGCCGGCGCTCGGCGCGCGCGATGGCGACGGCGAGATCGTCCGCGGTCCACGCTTCAAGCAGGCGATGCGGAACTTCGCGCGGACGGGCGTCTTGCAGGACCTCGGTGAGCGCCACGACCCCTGGCTGGCGCACGTAGCTTGAATTGTTGAGGTCGAAGTCGCGCTCGATCTCGTTGAACGAGTAAGCGGCGAGCAGCTGGATGAGATTCGTCGGAACGTTGCTCAGGACTGCCTCCCAGGGCCCGAGGGGCCCGGAGAAATGCTCCGGCAGTCGCTAATTTACGCCGCGGCGGGCGTCTGCGCCAGCCTTGGGCTTCAGGCGGCGTCGAGCGGGCGCCTGCGCAGGGTGCGAGCCCCGGTCGGCTCGCCATACAGGCCGTTGGCGAGATCGACCGCGAACTGGGCGACCCAATTCTCGCGCGGACCGCCCCAGTAGATGTTGCGCCTGCGCGTGCTGGCACTGCTCACCTGGACGGCGTAGTTCGAGGTCCAGGGCGAACTGGCGCGGGTGGCGTCCGCACGTCGCACGCTGAGGCTGAAGTCGTCGTGACTGAATCCGAATCGGCTCAGCTCGGCCTCGAAGTCCTGTTTTTCGCCCACCAACTCCATCACCCTTGCATCACCTTCGCATCGGACCGTCATGGCTCGCCTCCGCTGGCTGGTGAGCTAATCTTGGCGCGTGTTGTGTTACGTCGCTGTGACGGCCGGGGTCGTTCGCTGTGGCAGGGCGGGGCAGGCCGCGTTGGCCATGCCCGCCGCGGCGCGTCAAGGCCCGAGGCGATGCACCTGGGCCTTGGGCAGGTGCTTGAGGAGCAGCCGGTAGATATCGAGATCGAATTCGGCGCGGGGCGGCGCTTCGAGAAGCGAAGCGAGCTCGGCGTCGCTTCGCGCGGTACCGAGCCAGCGCCAGTCGCGCAGCACGTGAACGTCGATGCGCTCGCCGGTGAGCGAGACCTCGCGCACGCCGATCACGCCCGGATAAGGCCAGCGCTTCAGCGCGTGTTTCGTCAGCACCGCGCGCAGCCGCAGGTGGTGTGCCGCATGCGTCTCCGCTCCGACGCAGGCGCCGGCGCAGCGGCCCAGCTGGCGCGCGAAGCACGGTCCTTCGCGCCGCTCGAGCCCGAGAGCGGTCCAGCATAGCGCAGCCTCAGCGGCCAATCCGCGCAGCGCCTCGCGGGCTGCGCGCCGGGAGTTGAACGGCCCGTAGAGATCGTCCAGCGCAGTCGGATCGATCTCGTCCGACGCCACGTAGCGCGGAAGGCCGGGCTCCGCCGAAACGCGAAGTGCGAACATGTAC
>Ga0335080_10005339_pt1 | contig 13212 bp, 13 predicted proteins | sample Lox_Sample_34_FD_206720 | JGI IMG/M metagenome (GOLD analysis project Ga0335080, IMG submission 206720) | Soil microbial communities from Loxahatchee National Wildlife Refuge, Florida, United States - Lox_Sample_3.4 | ecosystem: Environmental > Terrestrial > Soil > Wetlands | place: USA... | reverse complement strand
ATCATCCGCTCGCCGTCATGGGAGAGCTCGAAGGCCAGCGTCCCGGCATGCGCCCGGGCATCGAGCCCGTGTCGCGGCGGCGCGCCGCAATCGACCAGCACCAGCGTCCGCGCGCATTCCATGCGCTGGAAGCCGGAGACCGGCAGCTGGTTCAGCGACCGGAGGCGTCCGCCGGCCCGCCGAAGCGCCGCTTCGATCCGGCGCGGGTCGAGCTCCGCCGTGTCGTTGAAGCCGCCAAGCTGCCCGTCGCCGTGGCAGAGCATCAGCACCACCGAGGCGAGGCTCTCGATGGTGAGCTGCAGGCTGTCGGGCAGGGGCCGCCGTGCCGCGGTGAAGACCTCGCGGAGATCGATGAGCTGCATCAGGAGCTCGAGCATCGCCTGCGGGCTGCGCTCGACATGGCCGCCGTCGGGCAGCATCTGGCGCGCAAGCTCGCGGGAGAACATCCGCCGCCCTTGCACCAGCAGGCGCTCGCCCTTGGGCAGCATCAGCCCCGCCAGCATCAGCGCGACGATCGCCTTCAGGAGCTCCGCGCCGTAGAGCCCGTCCGGCAGGGCGCGGCCGAGATGCACTGCCTGGCGATAGAGGCTCGTCATCAGCGCCGCGCGGAAGCCGGGATCGACGTCGCCGGTGCCGGTTCCGGCGGTCAGGTAGAACCCGTTCAGCAGCAGGTTGCGGAGCCGCGCCGCCAGCACGTCGCTGCGCCAGGCGAGGTCGTGATAGCGCCTGTTCTCGGCGATCCACCGGCGCGTCAAATCGACGGCCTGTGCCTGCGCGCCGGGTGCGCCCGCGGCGCGGAGATCGTTCAGCCAGTCGAAGCGATCGACCCCTTCGCGCCAGCCGGGCGTTGCGCCGACCGGACGGCTGAACGGCCTGGGATCGCGGATCGATTCTCCGGCGAATCGGAACTCTCCGGAGAGCATGAGCTGGCCCTGGTGGGAATCCGCCGGCCAGGGCGCGGTGAAAACCGGGGCATCGGCCGGCGCCAGGAACTCGCCCGGGCCGATGCGACCCAGCGAGACGCGATAGACCCGGCTCTTGTAGAGCGGTTGCAGCAGCGCGCGGCGCAATTGCGCATAGAGGAGGCCCGCCGGCTCGGCGAACAGGGTCTGCAGCCGCGGCCAGACCAGGTGCGGCCGCTGGTTGCCCGGCCGTGGCCCGCGCCGGCCCGGAGCGCTCCGCGCCCCGGACACCGGCGGATGGGCGCGGTCGATCTCTCCGCCGGCGGCAGTCCCGGCCGTGTCCGATGTCTTTGCGGGATCGCGGACCGTGCCTTCCGACCCGGGTGCGTTCACGGGGCTGGCCTCAGGCGCGTAAGCGCGCAAGGGTGTTAGCGTCGCGCAAGCGCGCGATGTTGTCGGCGTAATGCACTGCGCCACCCTGGAAGGTCGCGGTGCCGGCGACCAGCACATCGGCGCCCGCCTTGATCGCGGGACCCGCGGTCTCCGGCGTGATGCCGCCATCCACCTCGAGATCGATCTTGCGCCCCTGTTGCGATTCCGAGACGGCGTCGATCCGGCGCCGCAGCGCCGCGATCTTCTCCAGCGCCGTCGGGATGAATTTCTGCCCGCCGAAGCCGGGATTGACGCTCATCACCAGCACGAGATCGATTTCCGGCAGCAGGTATTCGACGGCGTCGATGGGCGTCGCCGGATTGAGGGAGACGCCGGCCTTCTTCCCCAGCGACTTGATGAGCTGCACGGTGCGGTGCGCGTGCGGCCCCGCCTCCGGGTGGAAAGTGAGGATGTCGGCGCCCGCCGCCGCGAATTCCGGCACGTAAGGATCGACCGGCGCGATCATCAGATGCACGTCGAACGGCTTCGGGCTGTGCGGCTTCAGCGCCTTCACCACCATGGGACCGATGGTGATGTTCGGGACGAAATGCCCGTCCATCACATCGACGTGGATGTAGTCGGCCCCGGCGGCCGTGATCGCCGCCACTTCCGTCCCGAGCTGGGCGAAATCGGCGGACAGAATCGAGGGCGCGATCCTGGTCGGCTGCTGCATGGCGGCAGACTTACCAGCGCCGCCGCAGCCTGTCACGGGTCAATCTGGACGCGGCTTAGCCTGCGGAAATCGCAGCCTTTCCCGGAACCGCAAGCTGCGTCACTCAGTTCCGAGTCGACGCCATTGGGGCCGGATCATCAGCGCTGTCACAGGTGGCTTGTGGAAAAATCATTTGCCGATACCGGGAAAAGTCGGGTCAATGGCGTCCACGCCTTCGGCATTCCCGACAGTCTGCTCGGAAGCCGTGCCCCGAACACGAATCCGGCGAGCATGAACCCGGCCTTTCTCTCTTCCGTTACCGCGACCCTGAATCAGATCCGCGCCGACGGTTTCTGGAAGGCGGAGCGCAGGATCGCGACGCCCCAGGACTCGCACATCACGCTCGAGGACGGGCGCAAGGTCCTCAACTTCTGCGCCAACAACTATCTCGGCCTTGCCGACGATCCGCGGCTGGTCGCGGCGGCGAAGCGCGGCCTCGACGAATACGGTTTCGGCATGGCCTCGGTGCGCTTCATCTGCGGCACCCAGACCCTGCACAAGGACCTGGAGGCGAAGCTCGCCGCCTTCCTCGGCACGGAGGATGCGATCCTCTACGGCAGCTGCTTCGACGCCAATGGCGGCCTCTTCGAGACCCTGCTCGGCGAGGAGGACGCGATCATCAGCGACGCCCTCAATCATGCCAGCATCATCGACGGCGTCCGGCTCTGCAAGGCGAAGCGCTTCCGCTATGCCAACAACGACATGGCGGCCTTGGAGAAGGAGTTGCAGGCGGCCGATGCCGCCGGCGCGCGCTTCAAGATGATCGCCACCGACGGCGTCTTCTCCATGGACGGCATCATCGCCAACCTCAAAGGCATCTGCGATCTCGCCGACCGCTACCAGGCGATCGTCATGGTGGACGATTCCCACGCGGTCGGCTTCGTCGGCGCGAACGGCCGGGGATCGCCGGAGCTCTGCGGCGTGGCGGAACGGGTGGACATCTATACCGGCACGCTCGGCAAGGCCCTGGGCGGCGCATCCGGCGGCTATACCGCCGGCAAGCAGCCGGTGATCGATCTCCTGCGGCAGCGCTCGCGGCCCTATCTCTTCTCCAACAGCCTGGCGCCGACCATCGCCGCGGCCTCGCTGGCCGTGATCGACCTCCTCGGCTCGACGGAGGGTGCCGATCTCCGCGCCCGCCTCGCCGCCAACGGCGCCCGCTTCCGCGCCGCCATGTCGAAGCTCGGCTTCACCCTGGCCGGCGCCGGTCATCCGATCATCCCGGTCATGCTGGGCGAGGCGAAGCTCGCGACGGAGATGGCGGATGCGCTGCTCGGCGAAGGTATCTATGTGATCGGCTTCAGCTTCCCGGTCGTACCCAAGGGCCAGGCCCGCATCCGCACCCAGATGAGCGCCGCCCATTCACCCGAAGACATCGACCGCGCCGTCGCCGCCTTCGAGAAGATCGGCAAGCGGATCGGCGCGATCCAGTGAGACGCAATTCATGAAAGCCCTCGTCAAGACCGAAGCCGGCCCCGGCCTGAAGCTCACCGACGTGAAGGAGCCGGAGGTCGGCCACAACGACGTCCTCATCAAGATCGCGAAGACCGCGATCTGCGGCACCGACATCCACATCTGGAAATGGGACGACTGGGCGGCGAAGACGATTCCCGTCGGCATGCAGGTCGGCCACGAATATGTCGGCGAGATCGTCGCTCTCGGCCAGGAGGTGAAGGGCTTCAGGATCGGCGACCGGGTCTCCGGCGAGGGCCACATCACCTGCGGCTATTGCCGCAACTGCCGCGCCGGCCGCCGGCATCTCTGCCGCAACACCTTCGGCGTCGGCGTCAACCGCCCCGGCGCCTTCGCCGAATTGCTCGCGATCCCGGCCTTCAACGCCTTCAAGATCCCGGACAACATCCGTTCGGACCTGGCGGCGATCTTCGATCCCTTCGGCAACGCGACCCACACCGCCCTCGCCTTCAACCTCGTGGGCGAGGACGTGCTGATCACCGGCGCCGGGCCGATCGGCATCATGGCGGCGGCGATCGCGCGCCACGTCGGCGCCCGCTTCGTCGTCGTCACCGATGTCAACGATTATCGCCTCGATCTTGCGAAGAAGATGGGCGCCCATCGCGCGGTCAACGTCACCCGCGAGAACCTGAAGGACGTGATGACCGAGCTCGGCATGGTCGAGGGCTTCGACGTCGGGCTGGAGATGTCCGGCATCCCCTCCGCATTCACCACCATGCTGGAGCACATGAACCACGGCGGCAAGGTGGCGCTCCTCGGCATCCCGCCCGCCAACACCGCGATCGACTGGAACCAGGTCATCTTCAAGGGCCTGGAGATCAAGGGCATCTACGGCCGCGAGATGTTCGAGACCTGGTACAAGATGGTCGCCATGCTGCAATCCGGCCTGAACCTCGACCCGATCCTGACCCACCACTTCCCGGTCAAGGACTACGTGGAAGGCTTCCAGACCATGCTCAGTGGCCAGTCGGGCAAGGTGATCCTGGAGTGGTGACGCGCTGAATTGACCGCCATCTACATCGATGCCGATGCCTGCCCGGTGCGGGACGAGGTCTATCGCGTGGCGGAGCGGGTCGGCTTGTCCGTCTTCGTGGTCTCCAACGGCTCGCGGCCGATCCGGCCGTCGGCGAACCCCGCCATCAGGATGGTGATCGTCGCCGAGGGCGCCGATGCGGCCGACGACTGGATCGCCGAGCGCATCACCGCGAAGGACATCTGCGTCACCGCCGACATTCCGCTGGCCTCGCGGTGTCTCAAGAAGGACGCCCGCGCGCTGGCGCCGAACGGCCGGCTGTGGACCGCGGACAATATCGGCAATGCGCTGGCGGGTCGGGAGATCGGGCGCTATCTGCGCGAGACCGGGGTCAATACCGGCGGGCCGGCGCCGTTCTCGAAAGCGGATCGCTCGCGGTTCCTGAATGCGCTGGACGCCCTTGTGCAAGCGGCGCTGCGCGCCTGAGGGCGTGCAGGCGGCGCTGAAGGCGTCCTAGCGGGCGGGAATCAGCGCGTGCCGACGCCGACCAGCTGCTTCAGCGTGTCCAGCAGCGAGGGTGGCTTGCGGGTGGCGGCACGGACGCCCGACCGCTCGCCGAGATTCTGCCGCATGCTGCGGACGAGGTCACGCACGGCATCGGCCCCGGTATCGGCCGCAAGCGGCATCGAGTGATGCGCGAGCCCGAGCTTCTCCTTGGAGACGCCGACGGCGCTCGCCGTCGCGGTGATCTTGTCGACGATGTGATAGGGCGAGACTTCGCGCTGGTGCAGCAGCGCATATTGCCCGGGTTCGGGGCGGGAGACCGCGCCGCTGGCGGCATGGTCCTGCAGCGCCTCGCCGATCTTCTGGTCGAGCTCGGCGTGCTTCTCCTCGGAGAGCACGCGGTTCGGCTGGTTGTCGGCCAGGATCGCGGCGCGGAACACCGAGACGTCGAGCCTGGTCGAAGGATCCGCGGCGGCGCTCTGGGCGAGCATGCCGAACTCGTTCTCGCTGGTGAGGCCCCCGCTGGGCGCGATATCGCCGATCAGGGGCAGCCCATCGGCGCCCTGCTCGGCCAGCATCAGCCACCAGGCGGTCGGGCTGGGGCCGGGACGCGCCTGCAAGGCGAGGCGACGCTCGCCGCTCAGCGGCGTGCGAAAGCGGAAGGCGACGGTGTCGCTCCAGTTCCGCTGCGACAGCCGGCCCATCATGCGCAGGAAGGGCAGGCGATCGTCGTTGCCGATGAAGTTCACCAGGTGCTTGCCGACCAGGACCTGCTGCAGCATGCCGAAATGCCGCGCAAGGTTGCCGCGCGCCTCCTGGATCTGGGTGGTCTGATCGACCAGGAAGGACATTTCCCAGGTATCGGCCATGCGCGAGGGGTCCGGCTGCGGTGGAGAGAACCGCGGAATTATGCCGGTCCGAGGTTAATCAGAGGTGAAGCCTGCCCGGGCCGGCAGGCGGAAACCGCCAGTTATCCACAGCTTGCAGCGGCGGCGCCCGCTTCCTAAGTCTCGGTCTCGTCGACCGAGCCCCGGTCCGCCTCCATCCACCCCCATCGACTCAGACCCAGGATCCCTCCCCATGCAGATCGACCTCAGCGGCAAGCGCGCCATCGTCACCGGCTCCACCGTCGGCATCGGCCACGCCATCGCCCTCGGCCTCGCCCGGGCGGGCGCTGAGGTCGTCGTAAACGGCCGCGGCGACACAAAGGTGCAACGGGCGGTGGATGGCATCCGCAAGTCGGCGCCCAAGGCCAAGGTCGAGGGTCTGGCCGGCGATCTCGGCACCGCCGCCGGCATTGATGCCTTCCTCAATCATGCAGGCGAGGCCGACATCCTGGTGAACAATCTCGGCATCTTCGAGCCGAAGCCCTTCGCCGAGATTCCCGACGCCGACTGGCAGCGCTTCTACGAGGTGAACGTGATGAGCGGCATCCGGCTCTCGCGCCACTATCTGCCGCAAATGTTGGCGAAGAACTGGGGCCGCATCGTCTTCATATCCAGCGAATCCGCCGTCAACATCCCGAAGGAGATGATCCACTACGGGATGACCAAGACCGCGCAGCTCGCGATCTCCCGCGGCCTCGCGCAGCTGACCGTCGGCACGGGAGTGACCGTCAACGCCGTGCTCCCTGGGCCGACCCGCTCCGAGGGCGTCGCCGATTTCCTCGGCGCCATGGCCCAGCAGCAGGGCGTCTCGGCCGAGCAGCTGGAGAAGGAGTTCATCGCCCAGCACCGGCCGACCTCGCTGATCCAGCGCCTCGCGACGGTGGAGGAAGTGGCCAACATGGCGGTCTACGTCTGCTCCAAGGAAGCCAGCGCCACCAACGGCGCGGCGCTCCGGGTCGATGGCGGCGTGGTGAACTCGATCGTCTAGCCGCCTCAATCCTCCGACGGCATGTGCAGATACATGGACTGGATGCCGAGCTTGCCCGGGCCGGTGAAGCGGTTGACGATGAAGTTCATGCCGCCGAAGAAGCCGGAGGAGAGGCGGTCCACCACCACCTCCATCTTCACCTTGGGGTCCATGTAGAGCCAGCCGCCCGGCTCGACGTCGATGGTCTCGCCCGGCGCCAGCTCCTTCTCGAACACGTTGCCGTAGCCGTGCAGCCAAAGGACGCCGTCGCCCTGGCGGGCGGCGAAGCGGTCGATGAAGAAGCCGGAGCCGCCGAACAGCATGTTGGCGACCCCCCGCACCCGCTCGAAGCTGTAATCGACGTTGCCGGTGGCGGCCAGGAACTGGTGCTCGCGCACCAGGAGCTCGCTGCCGGACTTCAGGTGAATCGGCGCGATGTGCCCGGCGCCGTCGCGGCTGAAGGCGATCATGCCGGGGCCGGAGGCCTCGGTGACGAAGATCTGCATCCCCGCCATCATGCGTTTCAAGGCGCCCTTCATCGGCCGGAGGCCGATCGCGACCTCGGAATGCTTCCAGAGCAGGATGTGGTGCTCGAAATAGACCGGGGTCTTCGAGACGTCGATGGTCAAGGCGGGCACCAGCTCGCCGTCGATGTGGTAGGTGACGCCGCCGAAGGTCTCGCCCTCGGCGGTGGTCGGCAGGAGCCGCGGCAGGTCTTTCATGGAACGGTCATCCCCGGAGTCGTGACGGTACGCCAATCGGTCGTCGCGATGCCGCGACCGGTTCATATTAGCGCGGCCGGCTCAGCTTCGCACCGTCAAGGGCCGGTCGGCGGATCCGGAGGTTGGATCATGGATTCGGCGACATCCGCCGCATCCTCATCGAAGCCACCCCGGGCGCTGAAGAAGGAGGCCGCGAACAGGCCGCCGCCGAGCGCAAAGGTGAAGAACGAGCCGAACGCCACCGCCAAGGCGAGACGCCAGGTGATCGGGCCGGAGAGCGCGAAAAGGCTGAGCGCCACCACCGCCACCACCACCGCGCCGACGGCGATCCAGACCAGGCGCCGCCGGAACTCCGCGATCAGGATGGCGCGCGTTTCTTCCATCCTTCGCTAACGGGCCGGGCGGAGCCGGGTTCCCGATCCGGCGGTAAGGCATCGCGCCCGGGGCTGTGCTAGCGTGCGGGTGTCATGCGTTGCCGGGGGGAGACGCAGCCATGGAAGCCGCACGCGACATCGTCGCCGCCACGCGCGCCTACGACCACTGGCTGCGCGGCCAGCTGCCGGTGGTGGAAGCCGACCTGAAGCTGAAGCACCGGGCGATGAAGGAGGATCCGTTCCCGTTCCTCCGGGCGACCTTCTATCGCTTCGTCCCGGTCTGGCGCGAGGCCTGCGCCGATCTCGCCGCGGCGCCTCTCGTGCTCGCGGTCGGCGATCTCCACGTGGAGAATTTCGGCACCTGGCGCGACGCCGAGGCGCGGCTGGTCTGGGGCATCAACGACGTCGATGAGGCGGCGCCGATGCCCTACACCATCGACCTGGTGCGCCTCGCCACCAGCGCGCTGCTGGCGCGCGGGCATCTGGCGATCGCGCCCAGGTCAGCCTGCCGCGCCATCATCCGCGGCTATCGCGCCGGCCTTGCCGCGCCCGGCGCCTTCGTGCTGGAGGAGGAGGCGGGGCCGCTGCGCGCGATGGCGCTCTCCGTCGATCGCGAGCCCGATCTCTTTTGGGCAAGGCTCGGCAGCCATCCGCCGGCGAAGCCGCCGACCGCGGTGCGCAAGCTCCTCGCCGGCCATCTGCCGGCACCCGTCAAGGACCTGCGCTTCGTGCGCCGGGTCAGCGGCTTCGGCAGCCTCGGCCGCCCGCGCCATACCGCGCTCGCCTTCCATTGCGGCCACAACGTCGCCCGCGACGCCAAGGCGACGGTACCCTCGGCCTATGACTGGGCGATGCAGCAGATGCATCCGGGCTGGAAGTTCTCCAGGGACGGCGGCCCGGCGCTGCTCGCCGCCGCGGTGCGCTGCATCGATCCCTTCCACGGCTTTCAGGACGGCTGGCAGATCCGGCGCCTCGCGCCGCATTGCGCGCGGATCGAGCTCGCCATGCTGCCGGCCCTCCGCGACGAGAAGCTGCTGCTCTTCGCCATGGGCCGCGAGCTCGCCAATCTCCACACCGCCAGCCGCTCCGCGATCCCGGCGGTGAAGCGCGACCTCGCCAAGCGCCCGAAGGGCTGGCTGTTCGACGCCGCGACGCGCATGGCCGAAGCGACCCGCGCCGATTGGAAGGAGTGGAAGCGGCGGGGCTAGCCCGCCGCCTTCACCAGCCGCGCCGCATAGAAGCCGTCCATGCCCCCTGCCTCGGCGAGATGGCAGGGCAGGGTGCGGAGATCGCCCTCCGGCGTGAGCAGCTCATGGAGGCCGAACACCTCGCTTGGCCCGATCGGCTGGCGTGCGAGGTTACGATGGCGGGCGAGGGCGGCGGCGATGCGCTCCGGGCCTTCCTCCGGCTGCAGCGAGCAGACGCAATAGAGCAGGATGCCGCCGGGGCGCGTCAGCCGCAGCGCGGCGTCCATGAGGCGATCCTGGGCTGCCGCGAGCTTCGGGAGATCGCGCGGGTCCTTGAGCCAGGCGACATCCGGATGCCGCCGCAGGGTGCCGGTCGCCGAGCAGGGCGCATCGAGCAGCACGACGTCGAAGTCTTTCGTCGCATCCCAGAGCGTCGCATCGGCGACGTCGCATTCCGCGATCAAGCCCAGGCGATCCAGGTTCAGCTTCAGGCGCTGCAGCCGTTCCTGCGCGCGGTCGAGCGCCGTCACCTTGGCGCCGGCCGCCGCGAGCTGCGCGGTCTTGCCGCCCGGTGCCGCGCAGAGATCGAGCGCGCGCAAGCCGAAGACATTGCCCAGCAGCTTCACCGGCAGGCTCGCGGCGAAATCCTGCACCCACCAGGCGCCCTCGGCGAAACCCGGCGATTCCTCGATCCGCGGCGCCCGTTCGGTTCCTTCATGCGCGAGGCGGCGCAGCGTGCCGCCGGGCAGCACCTGTGCATGCAGCGCCTGCGCCCAGGCCTCGCTCTCCGCCGGCCGCTTCACTGTGAAGTCGAGCGGCGGCTCCTGGAGCAAGGCGGCGGCAACGTGCCGTGCGGTCTCGGCGCCATAGGCGCTGCTCCACGAGCGCCAGAGCCAGTCCGGCAGGCTGGCGGCGCCCGGCGGCACCATGGCGCGGAAGCTCTCGACATTGCCGGCGATCCGCCTCAAGACCGCATTGATCAGGCCCTTATAGCCCGCGGCGCCGGCAAGCCCGCCCGCCAGCGCCACCATGCTGTCCACCGCGGCATGGGCCGGCGTCCCCAGCACCAGAAGCTGCGCAGCACCGAGACGCAGCAGGTCTCGCGCCTGCCGCGCCCGGTCGGGCAGCGGCCGCTCGAGGCAGAGGTCGAGGATGCGGTCGATCCGCGCCAGGTGCCGGAGCGTGGTCGCGACCAGCGCCCGCACGAACTGCCGGTCGCGCATCTCCAGCCGCGGCAGATCGGGATGCCGCTCGAAGGCCTCCTCCAGCGGGCGCTTCTGGATCAGCACGCGGTCGAGGAGGTCGAGCGCAATGGCGCGGGCGGAGGCGGGGGCCGCCTTGGCGTTCGCGCGCGCCTCGCTCACGGGCGCACCCGGTTCGTGCATGGGCTGGTCAGCATGCTGTTCCCATAGCACGCCAACCCCGCGCCGGGCAGGCGGCGCCGTTACATGTTGTGCCGGCATGGAATCGATAGGGCTCTGGCATTTCCAATAATCGGCCTGGATCAACAGATTGCCGGGCAGCGAAACGAAACGTCGCAAAACTCAGCAAGCTTGCAAGCGAAAGGCGAGGCCGAGGCCGGAAGGGCTCCCGGCAAGACGCTGACGGTGACCTGGAATTGCGGCGCCTCCAGCGTCAGCATCCAGGGCTGGACCGGCGGTCAGGTCCAGGATGTGTAGACCCTGGGCGCGGTGCTGGGCGGCCATCTGCAGGTGTTTCACTGAATCCGAAGGCGCCTCAGCCCCAAGGGCCGCGCCGGCCGGTTTCGTGCGCTCGGGCCTCCGGCAGCACGCTGCGCCCTGGCCGGACCGCCGGCGAGAAACCGCTCCCACCGAACTCATCTTCCATCGCCAGCAGGCGCTGGATGCGGTTCTCGGTCGAGGGGTGGGTCGAGAACAGGTTGTCGGCGCCGATCCCATGCAGCGGATTGACGATGAAGAGATGCGCGCTCGCCGGATGCCGCTCGGCGACCGGATTCGGGATCTCAGCCGCCGCGCCGGAGATCTTCTGCAGTGCCGAGGCGAGCGCCCGCGGCTGGCCGGAGAGTTCGGCGCCGGCGCGATCCGCCTCGTATTCCCGGCCGCGGGAGATCGCGAGCTGCACCAGCATGGCGGCGATCGGCGCCAGGATCATCACCAGCAGCGCGCCCAATCCTCCGAGCGGCGACTGGCGGTCGTCGCGCCGGCCGAACATGCCGAAGAAGAACAGCGACTGCGCCAGCATGCCGATGGCGCCGGCCAGCATCGCCGTCACCGTCATGGTGAGGCTGTCCCGGTTCCGCACATGCCCCAGCTCATGCGCCAGCACGGCCCGCACCTCGTCGCGGTCGAGCCGTCGCATCAGGCCCGTCGTAGCGGCGACCGCCGCGTGCTCCGGGTTGCGGCCGGTCGCGAAGGCGTTCGGCTGGTCGCTCTCGATCAGATAGACTTTCGGCATCGGCAGGCCGCCGCGCGCGGCGAGATCGGCGACGATGTCGTTCAGTTCGGTGCCCTCCACCTCGCGGGCGCCGTACATGCCGAGCACCATCTTGTCGGAATACCAATAGCTCGCGAAGTTCATCACCCCGGCGACGACCAGGGCGATCAGCATTCCCTGCTGGCCGCCGATCAGCCAGCCGCAGGCGAGCAGGAGCGCGGTCATCGCCGCCAGCAGCAATCCGGTGCGCAGATATCCCATCGGAGTCGTGTTCCTTTCCGAAGAGAGAATCGTGGTCATGCGCGGGGTTTTCAAGCGGCGCAGCTTGCCGCTGCCGGACCCGAGGACTAGCTTTCGGCCATGTCCAAGGAACCGGAAAAGCCCGCGGCCGAAGAGAACGTCAAGCCGCCAGAGGTCGAATCGCCTGCGCCCGCCGCGGAGAAGCCGCGGCCGAAGGAGATCGGTGGGCCCAAGGGCCCGGAACCGACCCGCTATGGCGACTGGGAGCGCAACGGCAGGGTCAGCGACTTCTAGCGCTCGCCTTTTCGTGATGGGCGTCTTAACAATGCGTTGGGGACTTTCCGCTAATCAGAACCGAGAGTTAACATTGTCGGCACAAGCCGTTATCCGTCACCCGAACGTGATTGGCGGCGACTTCCCTCGCGGACTTAGGTTCGACCGATATGCTCTGGTCACGCTTCCATAAGGCGCTCTGCCTGTCGGTCTTGCTGGCGGGCGGCGTTCTGACCGCCCCGCTTCCGGCTGCCGCCCAGAATGTGCCCGCGGTTACCCAGCCAACCGTGACCCAGCCCACCATTGCTCAACCGACGGTAACCCAACCCACTGTCGCCAATCCGCTGGTCAACCAGCCGGCGCCGCCGGTCACTGTCGCGACGCCGGTTTCGGCGCGCAAGCTGATCCATCCGGAAACGGAATCGCGGCCGGTGGTGATCGAGCTCTTCACCTCCCAGGGCTGCAGCTCCTGCCCCGCCGCCGACAGCTATCTCGGCCAGCTCGCCCAGCGCAAGGACGTGCTGCCGCTCTCCTATCACGTGGACTATTGGGACTATATCGGCTGGAAGGATCAGTTCTCCGACCCGGCCTTCGTCGGCCGTCAGCGCGCCTATGCGATGACGCTCGGCCACCACATGGTCTATACGCCGCAGATCGTCGTGGCCGGGGCCGCCGACGCCCAGGGGGCCAACCGCGCGATGATCGAGCAGCGCATCCGCGAGGCGAAGGCGCGCCAGCGCATGTATCCGATCGAGGTCGCCCGCGACGCCGCCACCGGCCAGGTGCTGCTGCAGCTCCCCGAGGCCTCGCTGCCGGTTCCGGCGACGATCTGGCTGGTGACCTACCAGTACAAGGACGAGGCCGCGGTCGATAGCGGCGAGAACGGCGGACGCAAGCTCGATTCCTTCAACACCGTCCGCTCCCTGCAGAAGGTCGCAGTCTGGAACGGCCATGCTGCCACCCTGCCGCTGCAGCTCGACGACAAAGCGAAGGCGCGCAAGCCCAACGGCTGCGCCATCATCGCCAACCTCGCCGATTACGGCCCGGTGGTGGCCGCCGTCGCCTTCGACTTCGATGACGCCTGGTGACGGCCTAAGCACGTCGCACTACAGTGCCCCCGCATACCTGCAGGGGGCCCATGACCGAATCCA
>Ga0335080_10005338_pt1 | contig 13214 bp, 6 predicted proteins | sample Lox_Sample_34_FD_206720 | JGI IMG/M metagenome (GOLD analysis project Ga0335080, IMG submission 206720) | Soil microbial communities from Loxahatchee National Wildlife Refuge, Florida, United States - Lox_Sample_3.4 | ecosystem: Environmental > Terrestrial > Soil > Wetlands | place: USA: Florida... | reverse complement strand
ATTTCGCGCGCATCGACCAGGGTTTCAAGAACGATAGGATCTATGCCAGCCTTTTCCGAACGCTTCTGCTGACCGGCGCTGCGTCCCCCATGCCACAGTTCTCGGCTTTGAACAACACGTGGCAAGTGGCGGGCCAGGCATCCTGGACTCACACATTTTCGGCTTCAACCTTGAACGACTTCACCGTCGGGCAGAGCCGCGTGGAAGGCGTCTTGGGCAGCGGAGCTAAGGACTACACGGTTCCTTCCATATCTGTGAATGGCATCAACGTGGATTCGGGCCAAGCGTTCGGAGTCGGCTTTGCGCAAGGTGATTTCATTCAACACAACTATCACTGGCGCGACGTCCTCACCCACGTGAAAGGTGCGCATACCCTCAAATTCGGTTATGAAGGTTGGTATGGAGACGATGTCGAGCCCTTCCAAGGACCGTGGTCGCAGCCAAAATTCTCTTTCAGCAATCTCTTGACGCTCGCCCAGGATGCTCCCACCAACGAGAGCGGCATCTACTACAATCCTCAAACTGGCACGGAGCAATTGTGGAGTTGGGATGCGGCGTCTCGAACCTTCGGACTCTTTGTGGAAGACACATGGAAGGCGCGCAAAAATCTGACCGTGACACTGGGCTTGCGCTATGACGACAGCGGGAATCCGTGGTCCAAGAGCCCGTCCACGGTGTTTGGAAACTTCTATCTAGGCACGGGCACAACCGAACAGGAACAGGTTGCGAATGGTTACGCCAAAGCAACCCACAATGCGTTGCTACATTCGGTCAATAATCTTTTCAGCCCTCGGATAGGCGTCGCATGGGATGTCACTGGAAGTGGCGACTGGGTGGTGCGCGGTGGGTTTGGGGTCTATAACAACTGGCTGACCCAGGCGAATGTGCAGGAAGAATTCCGAGGCAGTCCGCCTGGAGAAGTGAACCCGACGTTCGTCGCCGGCGGGACCGCCAGTACACAAGCTCCGATCTTTGTCCTCGGAAACAGCAACAAGCCGCCATTTGGATTCACGTTTCCGACTTTCGGACCGGGGACCGGCTTGAATCCGCAATCGGGAGGCGGACTGAACGCGCAGGGCGGAGTAGTGGGTGCGAGCTTCAGCATTGGTGGTATTAACCCGTTGTTGAAGTCTCCGAAATCAGACATCTGGTCCGCGACCTTAGAACGAAAGATCGGTAACAATTTTGCGGCCAGCATCGGCTACAACGGGTCCCATTCCTACGATATTGTGGGCAATGGCAATTCCATCGGCAATGTGTCGTACGGAGTGGACATCAACGCCTTTCCGGGCGACCTGATCACTCAGATGAACACTAGTGCGACCGCGCGCATTCCCAGCGCGACGCGCCTCAACACCAGCTTCGGCGCCATTACCTACGCCGACAACGACCGCCATGGCAATTACGACGCGGTGATCCTCGATCTCAGAGGACATTTTTCGCGCGGATATGTGGATGTTTCCTATACACACTCCCGCTCCCAGGATGATGCCTTAGCGTATCCCAATTCCGCGGGCCTGAATCCTCAACAGTACTATGGGCCCTCGATCTTCGATGTGCCGAACCGCTTCTCCCTCAGCTTCAACTACAAGGTCAAAGGCTTGAACGGTGGACGAGGACCTGTGGGCTACCTGACTGGCGGATGGGGAATCAGCGGCACCAGCATCTTCCAGTCCGGGTATCCATTAACGGCTGGGAATGGAAATGGCTTTCTTGCAGTGTGCCAATCCGGCGCCCTGAGTAATGTCACAGGGTGCTCGGCCGCGGACCCGGCCGTCGCGTACCAGGCGGGCAGTGGCGACTATAACGGTGATGGCGACAACCTTGCTTACCCGGATGCGATGAGCTACAGTCAGTCCAGTTCGAACAAGGCATGGCTGTCGGGGGCAATTCCTAAGAGCAACTTTGCTCAGCCCGCGTTCGGAATGGAAGGGAACGAGAGATCGAACGCGTTCCGCGGGCCAAATTTCTACGAGACTAACGTCAACTTTTACAAAGACAATCGCATCACCGAGCGGGTCAACTTTGAATTCCGGTTCGAAATTTTCAATCTATTCAACCGGGCCAACTATTCAACTGTCGACACCAATTTCCCCGACGGAAACTTCGGCCAGGCGACTTCCGCACACGAGGCGAGATTCTGGCAACTGGGAGGCAAGATTTCCTTCTAGCTTTCTGAGGAATAGGAACCCAAAACAGCGGACTCATCTCTCGAATCCGAGTGCTGGAGAGAACCTCTGCAGAGAGCACAGGACTATCCCGGCACTTGAAATCTTACGCCGGCGCGATCAAACTCGCCTATGCAAGGATCAGGAGCCGAGATGAAACGTTCGTTCGTGTGGTCGCCCCGTGTGTTCAAAGTGATGGTTCTCGTTCTGGGAATGATCGTGCCGATATCCCGCGCCGAACTGCCGACGAAGAAATATCTGAACCTGGCGGCCATCAAGACGATGGTTGCGGGGGCGGAGGCGGAAGCGCAGCGGCGGCACGTGGAAGTGACCCTTTGCATTGTGGACGAAAGCGGCAATTTGCTCTTCCTGCAAAAGGCAGACGCTGCGCCGATCAACACCATCGTCTGGGCACAGAAGAAAGCGCGCCATGCAGCGTTCTACAAGAGTCCGAGCAAAGACGCGGCCGAGGCGCTCAAGAAGGGCAACATCGAGGTGCTTGCTTATCCAGATTATTTTCCGAATCAGGGCGGACTTCCAATTCAAGTGGATGGCCAAACCATCGGCGGAATTGCGGCGAGTGGCGCGAAGTCTGAGATCGACGAAGCCATTGCCCAGGCGGGGCTCGACGCTCTTTTCGGGAAAAAGTAATCCGGTTGTGGAACTCACGGGCGCCCCGTTTCTCGCACTGCGACACGCTGATTCTCCACTCCGCAATTTCCTGCGATGAAGTACCCTAATTAGGCACCCGTTCCGTTTCTCCAGTGTTGAACGCAAACAAAGTATGCTGAATACATTTGGAATCCTCTTGCTGATGAGTCTGTGCGCAATTTGCGCGCGAGCCCAGGAGAGCCAGATCAACGCGATTACTTCGGCATTGCGCGCGAATGAATTCTCCCGAGCGCTGGAACTGAGCCGGGTGGCCCTGAAAGACCTTCCGCGAAACGTGCAGCTGTGGGCCATGCAAGGGGCGGCGTATGCGGGACTCGGTCAGAACAAACAGGCGCTGGATTCATTTCGCGCGGCGCTCAAGATTTCGCCCGGCTATATTCCTGCTCTGCACGGCGCAGCCCAAATCGAGTACAGCGACGGCAGTGCGGCGGCCATCCCGCATCTGAAACGTCTATTGAGCTTGCGTCCGAATGATCGGACCAGTCACGGCATGTTGGCGGTACTCGAATATCAACAGGGAAATTGTGCGGCCGCGGTCATTCACTTCGAGAAGGCAGGCGCGCTATTTGACTCTCAACCCGCCGGGTTGCATGCGCATGCCGCTTGCCTGGTGAAGCTGAAACAACTCGATAAAGCCGTCGAGGTCTTTCAGCGTGCTTTGGCATTGAACCCTGGGGATCAGCGGGAGCGGCATTTGCTTGCTGCTCTACAGTTGATGGCTCGTGACCCCCAGGATGCGCTCACCACCCTGCAGCCGCTGTTGCAGTCAGGGAATCCGAACGCCGAGACTCTGGAACTTGCAGCCACGGCCTATGAGGATTCCAAGGACACGCCTCAGGCGGTCGCAAGTCTTCGACAAGCGATCTTGCTGGAGCCGAACAATGCAAATCTCTATGTGGAGTTCGCCAACATAAGTTCGGCACACGATTCCTTTCAGGTCGGCATTGATGTGGTGAGCGATGGCATCGCCCAATTACCGGCGGTCGCTCCGCTGTACTTGGCGCGCGGAGTGTTGTACGTACAACTGGCCGAATACGACAAGGCGGAGAACGATTTTGAAAAAGCCTACGAACTCGATCCCCATCAGTCTCTAACCTCAGCGGCGCAGGGTCTGTTGGCCGCTCAAGAGAACGATCTGGACCGCGCTTTGGCTACGGTACAAGCAAAACTGGCGCAGAAGCCGAGGGACGCCATTTTGCTGTACCTTCAAGCGGATTTTCTTTCGCAGAAGGGCGTGGATCCCGGGACGCCTGACTTTCAGCTGGCGATGCGTTCGGCCCGGCAAGCCGTGTCTCTGCAGCCAACGCTGAGTGGCGTCCGAACGGTGCTGGCAAAGCTTGATCTTCAGGCGGGCAACTATGCGCAGGCGGTAGAACAATGCCGCAAGGCTCTCGATCGCGATCCCACAGACCAGACCGCGCTCTATCACCTGATCCAGGGCCTGCGGAAAATGGGAGACCAGCGTGAGATTCCTGATTTGTTGAAACGCCTTGCTCTGCTTCGCAAGCAGGCCGCGCGCGACGAAAGCCAACGGAACCAGTACAAGCTGGTGGAAGAAGACAAGCAGCCCCGATAGCGATCCCTCCGTAGTCGTCGGCACTGATCAGGGCTTCAACAAAACGTACGTGCTGTAGTTTTCCTTGTCGATACTCATGAATGGACGCATCGTCAGGTTGCTTCCGTCGACCGAGGTGGCGAGCCAATCCCCTTTACTATTGTTGGCTGGCTTGGCTTGCAACAACGCCTTTCGATCGAAGTTGGGTTGCGAATCAGCCACCGCGAATAGAACCTGCGGACCCTGGAGCAACGCGACGAGGTTAGGATGATTGGCGTCGACCGTCTCCAGCCGCAAGGGCATGGGCAACTCGAGTTCGATGCGGTCGCCGTCGTTCCAGGTTCGCCGGATGCTCGCGAAGGTGCCCGGCTGCACCGCATCGGCAGCCCTCTTGCCGTTGACAGAGAGCACGGGGTCCGGCGCTGCCCAGCCGGGAATGCGGACATAAATCGAGTAGTCCTTGGGCTGTGAAGCGGACACGAGAATCCGGACTTTGTTGTCGAACGGGTACTTGGTTTCCTGCTTCAGTCCGAAGCGGGCGCTGCCGTCGCTCCATTGCACTCTGGAGGGCGTGAAGAGATTTATGTAGACGCCATCGTTCGAACGTAAATACGTGCTGATGTGGTAGTCCGCGGCTAGTTGGGGGAATGTTCCCGAGCAGCACGGCCACTTTTGCCCGTACCAAACCTTCTTGCCAGTCGAAGCATAGTCCGAGTAGTAGAACGACGTGCCATCGGCCTGAATGGGCCACGCTCCGAGAATGGTGTTGTAAAGCACGCGCTCCATGCTGTCGCCGTAGCGAGAGTCTTTGGTGACACGCAGCAGGTAGCGGGTGATCTTGAAGTGGCCATAAGCGCCGCACGGTGTCTCGAAACTGGCGTGAGTGGATGCGAGGCTGTCTCCCAGCTGACCGCGGCCCGGTTCTCCAAATGCCTCGTCCGGACCCCATCCGCCGGTCGCGAAGCTTTGCGTATTCAGCAGCATTTCAAAACCATTCCTGGCGGCCTGGAGGTGTTTTTCGCTTCCTAACGTGATGTAGGCCTGCATGGCGGAACTGAAAGCATTCACATGGCTGTAGGCGTGTTCGAAGGGTAGCACGTTGTTGCCTTGAGCCAACGGGTTGAAGTAGGTGTCGTCCTCGAGGTACTGCTTGGCCAAGTCGAGATAGAACTTGTCACCGCAGCGTTGGTACGCCAGGAACAGGTTCTCGGGCAGCGTGTAGGTTTCGTCCCAAGTAAAGGATGTGTCCTTGTGCGGACGGGAGCGCTGTTCTTGCCGGGATAGCGCCTTTTCGGGCAAATAGGCGACAATTGCATGCGTCAGCTTTTCGTGGATATCCATTGCGAGCGGGTCATGCGCGAACTCGTGGGCATCGATCAAACCGCAGGAGAGCTTGTCATAGGTGTACGCCGGCAACCGATAACCCGCGAAGAACTTTGCCTTGGGATCCAGAGTTTCTCCGTAGCCCTTGACCAGGCGATTGATTTTCGCGCGAGTCGCTTCTGATCCGGTGACGGCGTAGGCCCGGGAAAGCGCGGAAAGGTATTGCCCAAAACTGTGGCCGGCGATGAAGCCGTGAAAATCGTTTCGCTCCAGGCTGAAGCCGTTGAGATCGTACCAGCCTCCCATATCCTCGCCCGGAGCAGGCAAACCGGCGACCTGCCGATAGACCTTCAGTAGCCGGTCGTCGTCTAGATTCAGGAAGCGGGCATGGTTCTCTTCGAATTGCGTCTTCATAGGGCCATCGAGCAACTCCACCTCCGAATAGGCGAACGTCGTGAGGGGCGTATGAATCGCAACCTCCCCTTTGTTCGTGGCTGCCCACGCGGGAATCACACGAGCTGCGTAAGTGGCGGCGGTGGTAGCTGTGGCTGCTTTGAGAAATGTTCGACGGCTGAGACGAGGAACCATGGGGTATCTCCTGGAAGAACTCGAAATCCCGACAGCAAACGTTTACTACGATCAGCTTCCGCTTCCCGCCCGGTGATTGTCAACTGCTTTGCATTAGTCTACTTCGGAACCAACCGTCGATAGCGAAGTCCGCAGGCTTCAGGGGGCAGGGGATGACCGACTTCTGCTCAGGCGGCAGCCTCTTGTTTCAGTGCGTTGTCGATTTCCAGCATCTCACCCGGAAGCAACTCGAACTCGGCCGCTCCAACGATTCCAGAAACCTGTTTTGTACTCCGGAATCCTACAATTGCAGCTGTCACCGCGGGGTTGTTCAGCGTCCATGCGATTGCCACTTCTCCTGGCGTACGCTCGTGCCGGCGCCCAACCTCCCGGAGGTGTTCTACGAGTTTCAAATTCCGAGAAAGCAGTGGTTCCTGAAAGTTTGGCAGATTCCGGCGCCAGTCTTCCGCGGCGAAATTCGCGACTCGCTCGCGCGTCATCGAGCCGGTCAGCAAACCCGCGGACATCGGCGAATACACAATGACGCCTATGTTGTTTTGCTCAGTGAAGGGCAGGATTTCCCTCTCGATCGCTCGGGTCACGATCGAATAAGGCGGCTGCAGCGACGTTATAGGAGCAATGCCCTGAGCCCTCTGCATCTGGGCAACGTTGAAGTTTGAAACCCCGATATAGCGAACCTTGCCTTCTTTCTTCAGGCGCGCCAATTCCGTCCAGCCTTCCTCGATTCCCTCATCGGGTTCGGGCCAGTGAATCTGGTAGAGATCGATGACATCGGTTTGCAGACGACGGAGGCTGTCTTCGCACTCCCGCCGGATTGATTGGGCCTTCAGACACGCACCAATCGTCCCGCGAGAGTCCCAAACTCGTTCGCACTTGGTGAATACGTACGGACGCGGAGAGCGACCTTTCAGGGCACGAGCCACGATCTCTTCCGAATGTCCGAGACCATAAAGCGCGGCTGTATCAATCCAGTTAAGACCGTGATCCAATGCGGCGTGAACGGCAGGAATCGAATCGCCCTCGTTCTGCGGCCCCATGCTTCCGTTCCAGCCCCCACCCCCGATGGCCCATGCGCCAATTCCGATGGTGGTGATGTGGAGGTCACTGTTTCCGAGTTGCCGCTTTTTCATTGGGGAATGCCTCGCTGTGCGCATGGAGAAGGATACACCACCGTGAAAGCGATTGCTCACCGGCCTTCAAAAACGGGCTCCGCCTGTGGCGAGCAACTGAGACTCGAAGAGCCTGCCGGCCGACCGGAACGCACTCTGGATACTGTGGATGCAACGCTCCTTTGACGAGTTCTCTCCAACCTTGGAACTTATGTTGGTGTAGGAAATTGATTCCCTGAAGTGCGCGAACGAATTGATCCGAGCAGTCGGTAAAGGCGAGTTTTTCCCCAGCCGCGGAAGGCAGTGATTGATTAGTAAAATCACGATAACACGCTGAAGAAATGATAGTTATGCGGTATCTCGCGGATCGATCAATCGTGAAGTGATGGAGCTTTCGCGCAGCCGCGGCCTGGAATGCGATCCCGAGACTTGATCCCTTCAACAACCTTCGAGGTCACCGACCCCAGTTGCGAACGTGCCGTCACTGGATCTAGGCGCCTTCAAAGAACTGCAGCCAGAAAATTCTTGACAGTGGCTCGCGGAGGGCGATATAACCTCTCTCAATTGGTGAGAAAGCGTTTACTCTGGGCCCGTTGCTCGCACCGCGTCGTGGGGGAACACAGTGACACATTCACATTCGTGCCGTTGCCTGCGCCCGTTGTCCTATCTGCTCCTGTTTCTTTCCAGTCTGCCCTGCATTGCTCAATATAGCGGCAATATTCAGGGCGTGGTTTCTGATCCGGCTGGCGCCGCGATCAACGGAGCATCGGTCGAATTGCGCAACCAGGACACTGGAGTTGCGTCCATAGTCACCACGACCGATTCCGGCAACTACCGGTTCAGCAGCCTTCCGCCGGGTAACTATGTATTGACGGCGGACGCCAGAGGCTTCAGAAAGACGCAGGCCAGCTTCACGCTCAGCACATCGGAGACGAAGGGCATCAATCTTGCGTTGCCGGTCGCTTCTGCTCAGCAGACCATCGTCGTCGAAGTTACGCCTCCCGCGGTCGACACGGATGACAGCCGGCTGGAGACGACCCTCTCATCGAACTCGGTTCGCGACTTGCCCGAAGCGAATCGCAATCTCTGGGATGTTCTGGCGGTTGCTCCGGGCGTAGTGGGCTCTGGCACCCGTGGAGCCGGAGAATCCCCGGGCGGTTTTGCTGATAACTTTGGCACCCAAACGCCCCAAATCAGCGCGAACGGTCGCAGCTACACCGGGAACCTCGTTATGGTCGACGGTCTGAATGTGACCAGCCCAATCCAGAACGGCAATATTATCCTCGCTCCAATTCCGGATGCCGTGCAGGAAGCCACGCTGCAAACCAACTCCTGGGACGGTGAAGTGAATCTGGGCAGTTCGATCCTGATTCAAGTGACCACAAAATCAGGAACCAACAAACTGCACGGCAGTGGCAGCTTGTTCTTTACCAATCAGGATTTCCAGGCCACACCCGACTTTGTAACGGGGAATGCGTTTACTCCATTTTCTCGCAAAGATCTCGTGGGCACGTTGGGCGGGCCCATCCGGAAGAACAAGACATTCTTCTTCGCCGACTTTGAAAAACTATGGGCGACGACATCGGCGGCAGCCAATACCGGCACGCAGACGTTTGAGGACCCGGCATTTGTACAGTGGGCTCAGGCCAATTTTCCAGGCACGGTTGGGACGCAGGTGCTCTTGGGGTGGCCAGCAAGCCGCCTGGTCCCGAACGGGACAGTGGATAATGCGCAGACGGTATTCGGCGCTGCCAACTGTGGTGCGGGTTCAGCCACGGGCATTCCTTGCGCGCTCAACGTTCGCGACTATGGGAACTTTGTTGCCAGTCCGTTCTACAACGCCCTGCAGTACAACTTCCGCCTTGATCAGTACTTCACGCAGAACGACCGGCTCTATCTGAGCTATTACAACGATTCCTTCGATCAGCAGCAACCCTCCCCCCGCGCAGGTCTACAGGCTCTCGACATCATGAGGAACCGGTACGGCCAGATTGATTTCACGCACACATTCAGCGCCAACCTCGTATGGGAGTCCAGCTTCGGATTCGCCAGCGTCGGGGGCGCCAACGGGCAGGATGCCAATCTGAAAGTACCGGCCATTGGTGTGACCGGCATCAGCGAAGGTTTCCAGGTGGGCGGCGGGTGGGGGCCTGGGGAATATCGTGGCCCGATGTACAACTGGCGCTCCGTTCTCAGTTGGATCCGAGGCAAACACACTTGGAAGTTCGGGTACGACGGAGCGAAGGGAATTGAGCATGGCGACTTCACACCCACCAACGTTCGCCCCAGCTTTAGCTTCAACTCTCTGCTGGACCTCGTGCAAGACAACCCAGCCAGTGAGTCGGTCGGTGCCTACAATCCGCTGACGGGGCAGCCGGGTCTTGTGGTCTTTGGCGGACAAACAAATCCGTTCGGTTTCTTTGTGCAGGACGACTGGAAAGCAAAACCGAACCTCTCCCTGACGTTATCCGTGCGCTGGGACGACTTTACGAACCACATCCCTTGGGGTAACAGCGGCTTCCAGTTCAGCGCTTTGAATCTGGGCACCGCAGGCAACTTCAACGAGCAAGTTCAGTACGCTACCGTCGGCACGGTCCCCGCGGTATTTGCGAACCCCATGAAAAACCTGATTAGTCCGCGGATCGGTTTCTCCTGGGATCCTTCGAAGAAGGGCACCTGGGCCGTACGAGGGGGCGTAGGCGTCTTCCACGACTGGGTCGTCTTAGGACAGACGGTCGACCAAACCCGGCTCAACCCACCCGGTATCATTAGTCCGACCTTTATCACCGGCCCCACAGGCATCCAGCCTATCTTTGCGCTAGCCCCATCAGGCACGTATCCCTTCAACTTCCCCTTGCCGGCCATACCGGCGGGATCACTGAATGCAGCTGGCGGCCTTACGGGCGTTCAGTCTGGAGTGACTTCTCTTGATCGGAATATGAAGGCTCCTCTGGCAGTGAACTATGTCGTTGGTGTTGAGCATCAATTGCCATGGAAGCTGGTAGCGGGCGCAAATTACTCCGGTTCGCACAGCTACAACGGCCTGAACGGTACAGATGTGAATCGGTTTGCCGGTGGTGCGGTAGTCAGTGGTGGCGGGGAAACGTTGAACCGGTTGAATCCGAACTTCGGCAGCATTAACTACGTCAACAATGCCAATCAGGCAACTTACAATGCGATGATTCTGTTTCTCCGCGGAAAAGCCGGTTCTCGAGGCAGTTTCCAGGGATCCTACACACTCTCGCATGCCAAGGACTACCCGGAGGCGGGCACTCGATTTGACCAGGACGGTGGATTAAGCATTCCCGATCAGAATGCATATTTCCACTACTACGGCGACGCAAACTACGACGTCCGACAACGGTTCTCGTTCTCGGGCGCCTATACCATACCTGGGTACGGCAATGGGGTGGCAAAGATCCTGACCTCGGGCTGGGAGCTATCCAGCATCATGGCCGTCCAGACAGGAACTCCCTTCTGGGTCTTTACTTCGGCCTCGGCGACCGGAGGAGGCGACTACAACCTGGATGGAAACAATTGGGATGTGCCTAACACTCCTTCGCAAAACTTCAGCGGCTCTCACAGTCGTTCCGCCTACATCAATGGATTGTTCACGGCGGCGGACTTCCCGGTCCCGACTCTCGGAACAGAAGGAAACCTGCCACGCAACATTTACCGCAATCCAGGGATGGTTCAGGTGGATGCTGCCTTGCTCAAGAACAATCGCATCCCATGGATCGGTGAAGCGGGCAACCTGCAACTCCGCTTTGATTTCATCAACTTGCTCAATCACGGAAACCTTGGCACGGTGGACGCAAATATGGCCGACGGGACTTTCGGCAAGTCTACGACCACCCTGCCTGCCCGATCGTTGCAGTTAGGTGTTCGAGTATCGTTCTAGAATGCGCTTTGATCGACTAATGTGAGGGCGGGCCGGAGTGTGGAACTTCGGCTCGCCGTTGTTTTTGTAGAGGTCTGAGGTGACGTGGTTCGGTCCTTCGGACCGCAGAAACTGTTGTAGACTGACGCCGAATTCAGAGCCCAGGCTCGATGGCGCGTCTGAATCGATCTTGTTTTCTCGAGGAGCGTATGACAAGGTTCTCTGGCGCCAGACGAAGGTTTCTGAAACAGGCTTGCAACGCGGGAGTCGTTGGTTCTGCCACGGCAATATTCGGCCGCTCTTTGTTTGGTTCCGGTACTTCTGGTCAATCCGCCTCGGCGTCCAGCACCGCGGCGCGGGTGTACGTCGATTCCCGACGAACCATCGCTCCTCTCGACCGTAACCTGTTCGGATCTTTCCTGGAACACCTGGGGCGCGCCATCTACGAAGGTGTTTACGATCCTGGCTCCAAGCTCTCCGACGCCAACGGATTCCGCAAAGATGTTCTCAACGAAATTCGCCAATTAGGAGTTCCAATCGTCCGTTATCCAGGAGGGAATTTTGTCTCCGGATACAACTGGCTGGACGGCGTCGGGCCGAAAAAAGACCGCCCGAAAACGCTCGACAAGGCTTGGGACACGATCGAGTCGAACCAGTTCGGGACCAACGAGTTTCTAGCCTGGTGCAGTGCCGCGGCTACCTTGCCTCTGATGGGTCTGAATCTGGGGACGGGAAGCGCAGAGGATGCTGCTGCGCTCGTGGAGTACTGCAACGTGGAGAGAGGAACGCGTTGGAGCGACCTGCGGCGCCATCATGGTATTGCCGATCCCTACAAAGTGCAGCACTGGTGCCTGGGCAACGAAATGGATGGTCCTTGGCAAATCGGTCACATGTCGTCGACCGAGTATGGTCTGAAAGCCGCCGATGCTGCGCGTCAGATGCGCTACGTCGACCCATCGTTGAAACTCATTGCCTGTGGGTCGAGTGGGCCATTTATGCCGACCTATCTTGAATGGGATCGCGAAGTGCTGGAACAGTGCTACCAGTATGTCGATGGTCTCTCATTGCACCGCTACTTCGGCAACAATGACCGCGACACGGGCGGAGACACTTCGAAGTATCTCGCCCTGAATCTGAGCATGGAACGCCAGATCGCCGAGACGCTGGCGGTCTGCGACGAGGTCCGTGGACACAAGCGATCTCCGAAAAAGCTCTGGCTGTCATTTGACGAGTGGAATGTCTGGTATCGCACGACGACCGGAGACGCCGTTGATGGGCGCCGCCAGGAGGCTCCGCACTTGCTGGAGGAGGTGTACAACCTCGAGGATGCGCTCCTGGTCGGCGGACTCATCAATTCGCTGCTGCGCAATGCGAATCGAGTAAAGATTGCCTGTCTGGCCCAGTTGATCAATGTAATTGCCCCCATCATGACCGACGCGAACGGAATCCTGCAACAAACCATCTATTACCCATATAGCTGGGCCCTGCAATTTGCCCGGGGCACGGTGCTGGATCTCCTCGTGCAGTCCTCGACGTATGAAGTATCCGGATTGGACCCGGTGGCGCATGTGGATGTCTCGGGTTCGTTGGATCGCAGCGAGGGCAAACTCACCCTGTTCATTCTGAACCGCGATCTCTCAAAGTCCCACGACGTGGAGGTTGTATGGGAAGATGCCGCTCCGGTCCGTGTGATTACGTCCTCTGTGCTGACCGGCGATGACCTGAAAGCTTCGAACACCTTTGCCGCGCCCACGCGAGTCGTGCCGCAGTCGTTTTCTGCACCTGCTCTTACTGGAGCCACTACGAAGTTCGAGGTACCGGCCCGCTCTTATACCTTCATTCAATTTGCGCTTTAGGAATTCGTCAAAAGAACATGGCTGAGAACGGAAATATTTCGCGCAGACAGTTCGTAGCCGCTG
>Ga0335080_10005337_pt1 | contig 13215 bp, 5 predicted proteins | sample Lox_Sample_34_FD_206720 | JGI IMG/M metagenome (GOLD analysis project Ga0335080, IMG submission 206720) | Soil microbial communities from Loxahatchee National Wildlife Refuge, Florida, United States - Lox_Sample_3.4 | ecosystem: Environmental > Terrestrial > Soil > Wetlands | place: USA: Florida... | reverse complement strand
GCCTTCCGCAAGGCGCTCGACTGCGATGTGCTGTTCTCCTGTGTGGATCGGCCTTGGGGCCGCCACGTGCTGAATTTCATCGCTTACGCTCACCTGATCCCGGTGATCGACGGCGGTATCCGGGTCAGCCGGAACCGCCTCGGCAAACTCGCTGCGGCCGACTGGCGCGCGCACACGGCGACGGTCGGCCGGCCCTGCCTTCAGTGCCTCGGGCAGTACGATCCCGGGTTGGTGCAGACCGAGCGGGAAGGAAACCTTGACGACCCGCGGTACGTCCAGGGCCTGCCGGATGATCATCCGCTGAAATCGAGACAGAACGTGTTCGCCTTCTCGATGGCCTGCGCGAGCCAGCAGATGCTACAGATGCTTGCACTGGCGATCGCCCCGCTCGACCTGCCGAATCCCGGCGCCCAGCTCTACCACTTCGTCGGCGGATTCATGGAACAACCGGTTTTCGGTGAATGCACAGCCGAATGCTTGTTCCCGACATTCATTGCGCGTGGGGATTCTTCCGGCGTTGTGGTGACGGGAGAACGGCTGGGCCCGCGAGACAACCTGTCGCAGCCCGTCCAAAAGGAGGTCTAGCACTCGCGATTGTGTTTGCAGGCGAGAAACGCCTTCGCGCGCTTTTCAAGCATCACGTCAGCGACGTGACAAGCTCTCGCACATACTCCGGCGGGTTATCGACCGCGAAGAGGATGTGGTAGTGGCGGTAGTCGTCCGGCATCGCTTGTTTCGTCGCGTCGCCGGGCTTCGGCCAGCGCAAGTCATTGCGATGCGTCTGCGAAAGCAGGAAGGACTCGAGGCGTATGTCGACGTGCTCGAGGTCGGCCTGGAGTTGCTTGATCTTTTTCGCGAACTGCACCTTCGGATTATTGAAGTTGTCGGTGAAATTGCGCATGCCCTTCGGATCGAGGAATGCAATCGTCTGTTTGCCGCCTTTTAGCAGCCACAGGATAAAGTCTGGCCGAAATCCGCTTTCGCTGAAGAAGCCGATGGCCTTGTCGGAGCTGTGGTTGCGCAGCAGGTAAAGCTCGACATCGGTGAGCATCCCTTCCGCCTCGGCTTTACAGAATGCCTCCAGGTGATCGACGAAGCGCTTTTCGCCTTCGTTGAGATGCGTCGGCACGATCTTGACCAACGCGTTCTCGCCCCCGTTTCGGCTCAAATGAATCAGCGGCTGGTACAGGTGGGGTGAGGCCTGGAAAATCGACAGCTTGTCGAAGCTGAACGCCTCGAACTGGCCCGTCTTGAACTTTTCCGCGAGCTCCCTTAGGCGCTCGACGAGCTTCCGCTCCGACTTCTTCACGAGCAGCTGATACTGCTTCAGCACCAATTCGTCCGTCGGTCTCAGCACCTGATACTCAAGATACGGCGCCTCGAACTCGCGCTTGTGGAACTGGTAGAAGCGATCGAGATAGCCTTTGAGCAGGTGCACCGCGATGTCCTGCCACAGTAGCCGCTTATCAAGACCACGAAAGTCTAGATAGCCGGGTGGGATGAACAGCTGATACCACCAGGAAGACTTGAGGAGCTCCTGCAGATCGGCGGGTGCGAAAACAATGTTGTAGTAGGCTTTATCGCGCTTGTAGCGCTCCAGCTCGAACCAGACCGCCTCCCAGCCGAGGAACGCGAGGTGCTCGGTGCGCAGCGTCTCCTGATTCACGGCCACAGCGGCGGCGCCGCCCTGATTCACGGACGAGCGCCTTTGCAGGCGTGGATACCAGTCTGCGATAACCTTATTGTTGAGCCTGCCCTCGAGACTCGTGAGCTTGAGGCGTAATGTCTTCTTGTAATCTGGCATCTCGCTCTTCGGCCGGATGACATAGAGCTGGATCTTCTCCTGTTCGAACTCCGGCAGCCGTATCGTGGGCAGGAAAATGACCTCACGGCGCCCGTCTTCGCCCACACCCTCTTCTTCGAGATACTCCTCGAACTCCTTCATGTAGTCGCTGCGGATGCCGAAGATGTTCAGTGTCTCTAGCAATTCAATGTAGTCCGGATGCCCCGCCGGCGCGCCATCACCCTCTATATCCAGCGCATCAAGCGCGCTCGACCGTTTCAGCTTGAAGCGAAGACCCTTCAGGCGCACACCGCGCCCGAAGAGCTGGATGATTTCGCTCCCCTCTTTGCGGCCGACGTTCATCAATCCCATGGCCGACACGCGCCACGAACTCCAGCCCTCGGTGAACTTCTTGGCTCCCGCGAGCACACGGATGGGACTCCCCGGACGTCTGATCTCGTCGAATAGCGACCCGGAAAAGGACATGTCCTCCACCACGTAGTGTTCATCGGCTTCCTTGCGGTCGGCGCACAGGTCGCACAGCTTTTTGGCGTCGCCGACGTTTACAACACCGAACCACTCATTTTCGCCCACACGCAGGCCGATCTCCCCTTCGGCGCCCATGAGTCGCACGATGTGCAACTGCCCGCCCCCGGGCGCGTTGAATACGAGGCGCAGCATGTCGCCGAATAGCTCGCCAGCCTGTCCCGGCTTGTAAAGCTGCTCCACGAAGGGGAACAGGCGCTCGAACACCCGGCGCCCGCCGGCTACAAGTCCGTCCTGGCGCGCGAGCAGCTTACCCAGTCGCCGTTCGCTTTCTCGCCGGTCGGCGATGAACGCGGCAAGGAACTTGAGGATCAGCACCAAGTCGGTGTCTTCCTGCGCTTGGCGCAGCCCCGTCACTGAGCCACCGACGACCACCATGAGAGGTGACTCGAGCAGATACGGAACCAACTGGTTGCCGCCAGCGGCAAAGCGCCGGCACTGTTGATAGAAAGACAGTAGGCAAGCGGTCAGGTAAAGCGGGCGCGTCTCGCCCTCGTGCTCTTCGGCCAGGTTGAGGATGTTGAAGTCCTTGCCGTATCCGTCGTCGTAGAAAAACTTGTACGAGTAGTCGAACAGAATGCACTTGGCGTAGGTCTCGCTCAGAACCTTCTGCCTTGCGCCGCTTGCCGCCTTGATCGCCTGCCCGAAGGTGGCCGAGTACTCGAAGGAGAAACCCTGCGCGCAGAGCCGCGCGCGCTTGTCCATCCACTCCTCTCCGCCCGCTCCGCGGTGCCCCTCGTCAACCAGCACCAGGTTGTTGCCCTCGAAGGTGTCCACGGCCACGGTCTTTTCGCCTGATACTTCGCGCAGCTTGTGGACGTCGATGATGTCCACTCCACGCCCGGTGAAAAGCGTGCCGCCCTCGCGGTCGTAGAACTCGGCCTCGATGCCCGATAGCCCGAACTCCTCCTTGTGCTGGCGCGATAGCCCCTCATTGGGCGTAAGCAGGATGATGCGGTTCAGTTCCTGGCGCCGTCCGGCCCTGCCAAGGTAATGCAGGTACTGGCGGATATGGCAGTGCATGAGCAGCGTCTTGCCGCTGCCGGTCGCCATCCAGAAGCCGAGTTTGTTAAGGTCATCCGTCGTATAGAGTGAGAATTGCTCGCGCTGTGACACGCCGCGGTTGTATCCGCTCACAGCCGCGTTTAGCGACGCCCCCATACTGTCGCCGTCGCGGAAGTACCGATCCAGGTACATCTCGGTTAGGAGTAGGCCGAGATACTGGAAGTAGAGGGGATAAAGCGTCTGCCCTTGCAGATTGCGGTGGCGGGTGATGTGTTTCCAGTGCCCGACGATATTGCCGTCGTACTCACGCAGCTGGCCGTCCGAAAGAGCCCGTGCCTTAGGCAGTCGGGCGACGAGCTGTTGCACGTACTTCGTTCCACCTTCCTCCGCCCAGCCTTCGAATTCCGGCGCCTTGAGTATCGCCGCGAGCCGGCTGAACTCGTCCAGCCCAAACTGCGCCAAGGCCCACTGGGCCAGTACCAAGTTGTCGGCGAAATGCCCCACGCTAGGCCTCCATGCCGAAGTCTGGCATGTCGAACATTAGCCTCTGAAAGGCCTCCTCTATGAGGTGGACCCTGTTATGCGGATCGGCGAGAGTATGCGAGCCGTTGATGTAGATGTACTCGAACTCGGTGTCCGCGGGGTTGACCGCTATCTTTCCGAGGAAGGTTTCCAGCGCGTCGTTATCCGCAATGGGATCGTCGGACAGCGTCCGCCAGATCACCAGCGCTCGGCCACGAGCCCTCTTCTCGCCGGTAACGGTGAGGAAGCCCTTCTGCGCGTCGATATGTTTCACCTTCAAGCCAAGCAGCCAGTTGAAGGTCTCGACCAGGTCGATCGTGGTCTCCACGGTCTCGCCCGCGCTCGATCTTCCGATCTTGAGCTTGTATTCGAACGGAGCGCGGAACTGGTCGAGATCCAGCAGGCTTGCGCTGCCGGCGCTCTCAATGTCTAGGAAGTAGCCAAGCATGTACGAGTCCCGTGCCTCTTCCGAAGCGGTCTTAAGTACGGCCTCCTGCTGAGAGGTGCGCTTGAGGCGCAGGTTACTCAGGGCGTCCTCGTAGCCTTCTAGTCGAATGCACTTGAAAGCGTGGGAAATACCAGCGCTCCGCTTCTGCGGTTTTCCGTCCTTCCATTCGTCCGAATGAACAGCTTTTTTAAGCCGAGGAACGAGTACCGAGTCGAAATACTCACCCATCTCGACCAGCAAATACCTACGCCGCCCCTTGTCCTCTCTGTTCAGACGAATGACTGAGTCGCCCGTTGTGCCGGAGCCTGCGAAGTAGTCGAGCACGACGTCGTCGCCAAGAAGATTCCCGATTCGCAGGCAGTCGCGCACAAGGTAGACACTTTTTGGATAGTCGAAGTCTTTTCCGCCAAACATGTCCTTGAGGACCTTAGTACCGCTTTCGCTGGCCGAGTATGCGGAATCGTCCCACCAAGTGCCGGGTAACGCCCCTTCCTGGTTTGGACGGTATTTCTTAACGATCTCTATGCGATTGCCGTTGCTGCGTTCAACTCGAATATCCGCCAGTTCCCGAACGGCTCTGTCCGCCGAACACGTCCAGACCTTTTCGCGCCCGTCCGGGTCGACCGGAAACACTGCTACTTCGTCGGTCTGTGGCTCCTCTAGTACCTTCCAGTTTTCACCCTCCTCATCCCAGGACATATTCGGGATTCTCACGGAGTCTCCCTTTACGAATACAGGGTAGAAAGACTTGCGGCGGTCTCCACGATCAGAATCGGTCCCTGACTTTCTGAAGTTAGCCCATGAGTAAATGCCCTGCTCGTCTGAATGAGGGTACCGCTCAGCCTTTGAACCCGCGCGTGGCAATCGTCCAACCTTTGCATCAACATGACCCCAGAACACGGCGTATTCATGGTTGGCGGAGAATCCCGTGGCCGTCGGCCGTCCTTGAGGCTTACTGCGTACTGATGCGGTCGCGTGATGGACTTCCGATGAGAAAGAACCAAGAAGCTCCATAAGATCTGGATACTCGAAGTCGTCAATAGCGATGCATCGCAGTGATGGTTTAAGGCGAAGCGGCATATCTGCACGAAGACGGTCAGCGAGCAAACAGATCCACGAAGAACGCTGATACCCGTTCTTGTAGACAATAGGGCTCGCGTCTGTGTTGTAAGGCGGATCGATGTACACGCACCTCACCTGCTCGCGATACGTCTCCTGCATGAGTTGCAATGCCTGAAAATTCTCAGAGTGGAAGCAAACGCCGTCGAGCATCTCATCAAGGTTTTCGACGGAGGCCAACAGCTTAAGCGTGAACTCGCGACCGAAGTGACGGGTATCGAGCATCATGTACGGATTGGCCTTGAGGAACTCAACCGTCAGCGGTTCGCTATATCCCGGTTGGGCCATGTCTTTCTTGATCTCATTGATCGCGTAGAGAAGGCCCCATTCGTCGCGCTGGGGAGCGTTGGCGGTAATCTCTGGGTAAAGCGACTCGGGCACGCGGTCAAGCGTGAGGCAGTAGCGTGTCTCGACGACAAACTTCTTCTTGAGCCAGAGCTTCTTCTGAAAATTCTCCAGTTGCTCCAGCATGCCGATAACGGGCAAGGCGCAGCGGCGCACCGCCCGAATCTTAGACAGGTACTCCTCGGCCTTCGGGGCACCCAGGTCCTCGATATCGTCGAGGTACATGACTTCGTTCTTGATGTAGAAGTCGAGTTCCCGACGCAGGAATCCGCCCAGGTCCTTGTGGATGAAGTAGTCGAATAGGTACTTGGCCGTGTAGGCCCGCAGATGCTTTTCTAGAAGAGTGCGGGTGTCCTTTTTGTCCTTGGCTTGGTACGTCAGGTCGGCGGCGAAGAGCAGAGTCTTCCACTTGACGGGTAGGCTGTCGGCTAGGGTTCGCTTGGTGTCTGCGTTGAGCGTGTCCTGCAAGTTCCGTTCGGCGGTGTGCTCGCGGTAGCGGAAACGGATCGTCAGCGTGGCCGGATCGTCTTCAGAGAACGGCTTTTCGTCGTCGAGCGCGAACGCGCGCATCGCCTTGCCATTCGGTTTCCGGTTGTCCTTCTCGGTGTCGGCCTCCACCAGTTTGAAGTGGATCGTGAATCGTTCTGTTGTCGCGCCTTCCAGCAGCGTCCCTTCGCCCGGCGTGATTTGGAAGGCATAGTCGCGTAGCAGCTCGGAGGATTTGATGTAGTACTGGTCCATGTTGGCCCAAACCAGCTTCACCTCCTCGCCGTTGTAGGGAAGCATGTATTTCTCGCGCCCGCGTATGGTGGAACGGTGCAGGCCGAGGAAGTCGCCCTCCTGGTAATAGCGCGAGAAGAACGTGTAGAGATGCGAATAGACCTCGTCGGCAAGCGCGTCGAGATCGCCGACCGACTTGAGCTTCTCCAGAATCTCCAGCACGCGCGGCGCCTGATCCGGATTGATGCCCGCGTCCTTGGCCGCCTGCTCGGCTTTGCGTAAGTCCTCGTTGAGCTGCGCCTCATGCAGATCGCCATGCGACTGCAGTGCCTCGCGCACAGTCTTTTCTAGGTGCTTGTCGAGGAACTCGGCGATCTCAGTGTGCCGTGCGCGCAACACACGGTAGATGCCGAAGTCCAGGTCGGCCTTGTCCAGCTCGAACAGCTCGCGGAGCTTCCCTTTGAGCTTTTCGAAGTTGGCGGTTCCGGGGGTGGTGGTGTTGGTGGTGCTCGCCGCGATGGCTGTCATTGTTCGGTTCCGTCGATCTTCTATTATTTCGATGTCGCGCCGCTGATAGTCCAGCCCAGAGTAAACAGCGACTCCGAGGTGACCGCCGGCTTGAGCTTCGCCCTAATGTTCTCGAGCAACGTATCGCGCTGGGCCAGGATCCGGTCCTCCACATCAAAGATTTCCTGCCGCAGCTTGCGTTGCCGGCGCTCGGTGTCACGGATCTCGGTCTGGATGTGCGCTTGCTCGTCGATGCTGTTCACCTTGTTGCCGTGGTTTCGCAATTCCCGAATGCGGCGCTTGGCCTCGGCGAGTGCGCGCTCGGCGCTGGCGATTTGGTCGTCTGCCCAGCTATTAAGCTTCGTCGCTTCAGCCTCAAAGAACTGGGCGTTGCGCTCCGAAATCGCCTGCAGGACAGCTTGCGCGCGCAGTTCCGTGACATCGTTCAACTGACTTTCGCGGGGAATGGCCGACAGCGGAGCTCCTTCGGCCGCCGGCAAGGTAAGCAGTCGCTGGGTGATTTCCTCGTCCAGCACATCTCCCCGATCGGTCACGGCGGCAAACAGAAACTGATCCTCGGCTTGGTCAAGTGCCTGGACGGTAAGCAATGTCACTCTAAGCACACCGGATTGGCCTAGATATGGTTCGAGGATGGACACCTTGCCGTCGTGTTGGCTGTAGTCGAAGCAAATCTCAACCGGCGGTAGCTCGCGCCGCTTAGCCTGTGCCACCACGGCCTCGGCGAGCGGGTGATTGAGACGATAGAGATGCGCTTCGCCGGAGCGGCGTGGCAACTCGTACAGGCCAACCGGAATGTCACCTGTAAAGGGACACCTTTCCAGCACGAATGACGAATCGTCGATAAAGCGGGCATGTCGGCTCAGCTCGTGCCGCGTGAGCTCGATCAGCAGCCGCTCATAGCGGTTCAGGCACGCTTTCGAGGCCTCGTCACGCACCTTGAGCTTTTCACGCACTTCGTCGTCGAAGTTTTCGAGCAGCTTCTGGCGGGTGCGCTTCATCGATTCGTCGATTTCGAGGCTGAGCTCAAGCTGGAGCTGATTGAAGGCCGTCTGAATCTCCTCGGGTTTGCGGCAAGTCTGATAGATCGTGGCGATGCGCTTCTCAAAATCCACGCCCGACTCGATGGCGCCCAGCACCTCATCGCTGGCGCCGAAGACGCCCTCGAACAGCCGGAATTTCTCGGACAACAGCTCGTAGACGCGCCTGTCCGCCTCGTTCTTGCGGTTAAGGAAGTTCACCACGACGACGTCGTGTTTCTGCCCGTAGCGGTGGCAGCGCCCGATGCGCTGCTCGATGCGCTGCGGATTCCAGGGCAGGTCATAATTCACCACCAGCGAGCAGAACTGCAGGTTGATGCCTTCGGCGCCGGCTTCCGTGGCGATCATGGTGCGGCCCTGTTCACGGAAGTAGTCCACCAACGCTGATCGCATGTCGGCGCTGCGCGAGCCGGTGACGCGGTCCGAACCCTGGTGACGTTCGCGCCACTCGTTATAGATCGCGCGGGAGCCCTCGTCCGTGTTCGAACCGTTGAACAGGACGATCCCTTCCGCGTAGGGGCTGTCCGCCAGGAGGCGCAGAAGGTAACTCTGCGTGCGGCGCGATTCAGTGAAGATGATCGCCTTCTGCGCTGCGCCGATCTCCTTCGCCTTGGCAAAGGCAACACCGAGCGCCTTGAGCAATGCCTTGCCCTTGGCATTGTGATCGATCGAAGTGGCTAGTGCGGCGAAGGCATCGAGATCGGCGATTTCCCGTTCGACGGCCTTGCGGTCGATGTCGGTGAGCGCCTCGACAGGCTCGTCATCCGCCCATTCCTCGGCGGTCTCGTCCAGCACCTCGTAATCCTGGTCCAGCTCATCTCCGAGCGGCTCTGGCGGCTTTTCTTTGCGCAGCCTGGTCTTGAGCCGGTTCGATAGCGTCGTCAGCGCGCCCGCGATGGCGAAGGTGCTGGACGCCAGCAGCTTGCGCAGGACGAGCGTCATCAGCGAGCGCTGGCTGGCAGGAAGGGCTTGCAGGTTGTCCCGCCGCAGGTAGTCGGACACGAGTTCGTAGAGCCGGTCTTCGCTTTCTTCCGGGGTGAATTCCTCCACCAGCGGCAAGCGCCTCGTGTACGGGATATAGGCCGTGACCTGCCGCCGCAGCGTGCGGTGGCAGACTGGCTTGAGCCTCGCCTTGAGCGTCTCGAACACCTGCTCCTGATTCAGGTTGGTGTACTGCTCGCGGAAGCTTTTCAGGTCGCCGAAGGTGTGTTCGTCGATGAAACTCACCAGACCGAACAGCTCGAGCAGCGAGTTCTGCAATGGCGTCGCGGTGAGCAAGAGCTTGTCCTTGCCGGCCAGCGCCTTCTTCAGCGTGTTGGCGATCACATTCTGCGGCTTGTAGACGTTGCGCAGACGGTGCGCTTCGTCGATGACGACGAGATCCCAGGCGATGTTGTTGATGTCACCTGCCTTGCTTCGGGCGAACTGGTAGGAACAGATGACAATGTCCGGAGCTTCGAACGGCCGGAACTGGCCCTGCTTGATCGCGGCGTTATGCGACCTGGCTTCGAGAATCCGGCAGGGCAGAAAGAACTTCTCGGTCAACTCCTGATACCACTGCTTGCGCAGGTTAGATGGCGTGATGACCAGAACACGCCGTTTGCGCTCCGCCCATTTCTGCGAGAGGACGAGGCCCGCTTCGATGGTCTTACCCAGGCCCACTTCGTCGGCCAGGATCGCGCCCTTGGCGAGCGGCGATTGGAAGGCGAACAGCGCTGCATCGATCTGATGCGGGTTGAGGTCAACTTGAGCGCTGGCAACCGCGCCCGCGAGCTTGTCGAAGCTGTTGGGCGGGCACCGCCTCGTGAGATCATGAGCGAAGTATTTCGCCTGGTAGGCAGAGATCATCTGTGGAAAATCGTGAACGGTACCGTGGGATTCATCGGCGTCAACTACCTAGCGCGTTTAGGCAGCCGCTGCCTCTCGTCGTACAGCGGGCCCTGCTTGCGGATGGCAATGTCATTGCGCCCGCAATAGTCGCGAATTAGCACCTCGACCATGTTGGCAATCGAGCGATGCTCGCGTTCGGCTGCCGCGCGCAATGCTTCCTTGAGCCCTGGTTCGATGCGAAAGGTCAGCGTGCTGGTCTTGACCGTAGACATCGTTTACCTCGACGTAGCGGATGTACTGCGAACATACTGCACTATACAGTAAACCTGGATGACCGTTGTGACCTATCTCCCGATTTCGTGCCAGACGAAGGAGTTGGTCGGACCAGTGGGCAGTGCGTCGCGATGATGGCGTAGGCTTGACGCACGGGCGTGCGGCGCCCCTACCAACTCACAACACAGCACCCTAGGAGCTGCAAATACAGGCCCTCTGAAAGGCGCAGACGCGGCGTGTCGGCGCGTTTGCGTTAAGCCAGCAATTTGTTAATGGGTGCGCGCGAGGGCCCTTGGCGGCAATTCTGGGACTGCAGCGTCTCGTGCAGTGTCCCACACCCAGCCCTTCGGTCCACGTGCGGCGATCGCGCTGAGCTTCGTGGCACGCTCGGCATCGCCGAGAAAGGAGCTCACGATATCAAGCGCGACGGGTCGTGCCCCGGCATCCAGCAGGAGGAAGTTGGGAAACGGACCGCTCGCCGCCGTATCGTAGCGGAGCGGCTTCATGAACACTCGCTCTTCGGCCACGAGCTTCGCGACGACATCACTCTCGCCAGCGCACTCGAGCGGGATCCACTGCGGGCTAGCCGTCATGAGCGCAAGCGCCTCGATCGCGTAGCTGTGCTCGTTTTTCGCACGGATGAGACAGGCGGTGACGAGCCGCACTCGCCCGTTGCTCCAAGCGACGAGCTCGTGCTCGAAGAGGCGCTTCGCCCTCTCGCTAGTGCTCCCGTCGAGAAACAGCGGGCCTTCGGGTAGGTGTTTCAGCATCAGTCGATGACCGGCCGCCGTGGGACTGAATGTTTTGAGCTCGCCCAAGGCAATCATGAGGTTGAAACGCGCTTGCGTCCGCCGCAGCAGCAGCGGCGCAAGGGCCTCGCGGTGCCGAATAGCGATCTCGCCGGCGCGCTCGAGTTGAAATCGTTCCGGAATGAACACGCGTTCGGACAGACGCAGTCCTTTGGTCTGGACCTCCTCACACGCCTCCAGCAGGAACCTGCGGACCACCGCATACGTACGCTTGCCTTGCATCCGCGGATACCATCGGTTGAATCCTGCCCGCTCCCAGAGGTAATGCAACAGACCGCGCAAACTGAGTTGCTTGCGCGCCACCGCCACTTCAACCGTTGCTTCGGGTCGACGATAAGGTTGGCTGCGCCCTTGATAACGCGTCAAAGGAAAATCCAGCCGCAGCTCTACCCCGTCCGTGCCGCGGTCGATGATGGCATCGCCGAGTAGCTGACCGAGTCCCGACTCATTCGGCGGCAGCTCAAAGGAAGGACATGTCGGGGCATGCCTGGTACCGCTTTCCGGCATCCGCTTGATCACGAAGTCCCGGAACTTGGAGACGTACATCTCCACGCCGCCATCGACACAAAGGCAGCGCGGCCGCGCCGGCGTGTCGTATACGCGTGCAAGCGCCTCCTGGAGCCCAGGATGATCCGGCGCGTACACTTTGCCGTTGATGAGATATCTCTGCTCGTCCACACGCGCTGGGCCGCTCGGCGACAGCAAAGCCGCGATCGCCCGCTGCGGCGGAAACACCTGTGATGGCAGTGATGTTCGCCCGTTGCGCGCCCTACGCACAACCCGAATAGCGGCGAGAAATTGCGGCCCTTAACCTCGCATCTCGCCGACGATGCGGCCGGCTACGACCTGCCCGTCTCAAGATTCGGCGGCACCGGGGACTAGGATGCTCGGTTAAGCCGAGCGTTTTTGCCACGCTTACCGGGTTGTGAGCTGAGATCCAGCGCAGGACAATCGCGCCATGCGCGCCATGCCGGACTTTGCAGACGGCGCCGCATGAAGACCGCGACGTGCGGCGACACCCTTCGGTGTCGCGAGAATTAGCGGCTGCCGACCGACAACGGGCCGAGCAGCCGGTTAGACGGCTCGCCCTCAGCTGGCGAGCCCCTTCGGAAGCCTCGTCACCGAGGCCACCCTCCGAGCCTTCCTGGGCTTTTCGAATAGCGCGCTGCGCTTGTCGTTGTGCGCAGCCGGATCGTAGTCACGCGATAGCACGGCGGCTCGAAGTACGCCGCTATGCGCCGTCGTCCGAGCGCCCCAGGCGAGAGACGCGCATGGCAAAAAGTGCGATGCGCAGGAGAGCCGCAGGGTAACACCGATCACAAGCCGATCACACAACCCGCGAGCGCTGCTGGCAAGCAGCCCGCGAGAACTGAGCAAAGACTGCTAATGCCCAGACCTACCGAGACAAACGCCATGAACGAGAAGCGCGGATTCAATCGCCAAGAGGCGATCGCCTATCTCGGAGTTAAGGGTCGCTTCTTCGATGAGCGGATCCGCCCGAACCTCTCAGGCATCCGCATGGGCACGGGCGTGATTTTCGACCGTGTTGACCTCGATCGGGTCTTTGAGGAGTATAGGGCCCGCGGGGACGGGCAGCCCACCGAGAAAGGAGGCAGTACATGGGCAAAAGACTCCCCGGCATCCACCGGCACGGCCATGGCCACTGGTGGGTCGACAAGGTCGTCGGCGGCCGCCGACTTCAGAAGGCTTTCGGCGCAGATTATGCGGAAGCGGAAGAATGGCTCCTCAAGCAGCTAACGCGAATCCGCGCCGCGCGAGAAGGCGAGCGACCGCGATTTACGTTCGAAGAAGCGTCTTGTCGATACCTCCAGGAGCACGAAAGCAAGCCGAGTCTGGAAGATGAGATTTTGTTTCTGAAGCTCGCGATGCCCTACGTGGGTGCACTTTTCCTCGACGAGATCTGCGACGAGACGTTGGAGCCGCTGGTGTCCGCGTTGAAGGCGCCTGTGGTCAGGAGGCGCAAGGATGGGAAGGAGACGCTACGGGTGCGCAAGAACAAGACCGTCAATCTCGTCCTCGGGACGATTCGTCAGGTGCTGAACCTCGCCGCGCGCAAGTGGCGCGTCGAGGGTAATCGACGGCTCACCTGGCTCGCTCAGGCGCCGCTGATCACGATGCTGGATCTGCAGGACGCGCGCTCACCCAAGCCAATTTCTTGGGCCCAGCAACGCATCCTGTTGCCGCATCTGTCGGACCACTCGGCGCAGATGGCGTTGTTCGTGCTCAATA